>JAESFJ010000131.1_pt1 | contig 81095 bp, 68 predicted proteins | sample 9266161 | NCBI WGS metagenome assembly JAESFJ01 (sample SAMN14506165, study PRJNA617096) | algae metagenome | isolation source: Calothrix sp. FI2-JRJ7 and co-occurring heterotrophs from granitic desert soil | place: USA: Red Pass Lake area, Fort Irwin, California | collected 2000-06-01
GGCGTATCAGACCCTCGTCACATCGCAGATCTTGCAAGCCTGTCGTCGAATAGGGGCCAATTACTTGCTATGAAGGAGAGATGGAGATGGCGAAAACTTCGAAAATCAGGGAGCCAAATAAGAGGGCCAGATAAATTTGCCGCGCTCGAGCCGTTTGGCAAAAAGCGACATGCCCACCCCGTCATGCCACAAGATCTTGCACAGCGATCCGCTGCGTCCCCGAAAGACGTACAGGTCCCCGGCATGCACATCATGGTTCAGACCATGCTGCACCTGCAGCGCCAAAGATCGCATGCCTTTTCGCATGTCGGTATGGCCCATCGCTATCCATATCCGGGCGCTCGAGGAGATCGGGATCATCGCCGCAGCGACCGCAGCACCGCCGCCGCCAGCGTCGGCGATGCATTCGCCGATATGCGCACGACGGCACTGCTCAGCTCCACGACAACTGCACATCCCGGCGGCGCAGAACGTTCCGGCTGAACCACAAGCTGCGCAAAGCCGGCAGCGTCACCAAGCATCTGCCGGCGCCAGCGATAAATCTGGCCCGGCCGCAGGTCTGCTCGCCTTGCAATCTCGGCAATGTTCGCGCCGGGCTGCGATATCGCCGTTACCAGCACCTGCTTCTGCTCTTCCGTCCACGTCCGGCGGCGCTCCACCCCCGAAATTATCGTTACCTGACCCATCGCACCGTCTCTTGCACCAATGCAAACACCAGCGCTTGCACCGGTGCCATCTCAGATTATCCGATCAATCCCGCAAGGCGGCCCCTAACGGCGGCGTACGTCGGGCGCCGCCAGGGTTAACAATGGAACCGCGCACGTGCCTGCCCCCTGTACCTCATAGTTGTCCGCAGCGATTTACGGTAGGATCGTCGGACGGGCCAGCCTGTCGGGAGCGACCAATTCGCCCCCTGTGCCTTGAGCACCTGGGGGGGGACACGTGCCCCGACGGGTGGCCGCGATGACACCCCGTGGGGAGTATGCGCCTTGAGCGCCAGTACAGGGAAAGGTGAAGATCGCGGTCGGCTCGGACCATAGGAGGTCATAGTCATGAACAGCGATGAAAGACTTTGGTTTGCAGGTGTCGATTGGGCGTCCTAAAGCCATCAGGTTCGCCTGTCGGACGCTCGGGGTAACAAGGTTGGCGAGCGATCGTTTGCGCACGGCGGTGAAGGGCTTGCCGAACTGGCGAACTGGATGCTGCGGCTTAGCAACGCGCCGCCCGATGGCATTCATATCGCCATCGAAGTTCCGCATGGGCCTGTTGTTGAAAGCCTGATGGAGCGTGGCTTTCACGTCTATGCCATTAATCCCAAACAGCTCGATCGCTTTCGGGATCGCTTCTCACCAGCCGGCGCCAAGGACGACAGCCGGGATGCCTGGGTGTTATGCGATGCCTTACGGACAGATCCGCGCTGCTTTCGGGCGCTGTCCACCCTCGATCCCGTCCTCATTGAACTGCGAGAGTGGTCGCGTATTACCGAGGAGCTTCGACATGAACGCAACCGCCTGGGCAGTCGCGTACGCGAGCTTCTCTGGCGATACTATCCGCAGCTTCTAGAGCTCACCGACGATGTCGCGGCGCCCTGGTTCCTCGACCTGTGGCGGTTAACCCCGACACCCACCAAGGCTGCCCGCGTGCGCGAAACGACGGTGGCAAAACTCCTCAAACGCCATCGAATACGGCGTCTCAATGCCAGCCAGGTGCTCGACGCACTGCGTGTGACGGCCATTCCGGTCGCTCCGGGGACGATCAATGCGGCAACAGCCCACCTCGATGCTGTCGCGACCCGCCTCGACCTCATCAACAGGCAGCTCGGCCGGGCCGAACTGAAACTCGACGCGCTGACCCAAAAGCTCGCCAGCGAGGAAAACGTCGAGGGGCAAGAAACCGAGCAGCGTGACGTGACGATCCTGCGATCCTTGCCGGGCGTCGGAAGGATCGTCCTCGCCACACTGCTCGCAGAAGCATCCGATGCCCTGCAGCGAAGAGACTATCATGCTTTGCGATGCCTGTCCGGTGTCGCGCCCATCACCAAAAGATCGGGCAAGAGCCGGATCGTGATCATGCGAAGAGCCGTACACGTCAGACTTCGAAACAGTGTCTACCATTGGGCGCGCGTTGCCGTGCAACACGATCCGCGCAGCCGCGCCAAATATGCTGCATTACGCGCCAGAGGCCACGGACATGGGCGCGCGCTGAGATCCGTCGCCGACCGCCTGATTGCGGTCGCCTGTAAAATGCTTGCAAACCAGACAATGTTCGATCCCGCACGCGCTGCTCCAGCCATTTGAGATCGACGGCACCACATCCAACATGGCGCTGCGCAGCAGGCCGCGTAGCGTAGCCTTCAGCTGCGCGAAGCGAAGCGGCCTGCTGCGCCCACACAAAACCTCTTGCCAAATGGTGGGGAGTCCCCCCCGATCCCGAAAAGCAAAGCGACATAGGCGATAGAAGTACTTGCCAGCATTGCCACCCGATCACCGCGAGCGACGCCACGCGAAATAAGCGCGTTTGCCGCTTGGTTGATCTCCATATCGAGCGCGCCCCAACTCAGTTAGCTGGAACGATGGATCAGCGTCGGCCGACCCGGGCGGGAGCGGGCATGATCTCGCAGCAGCCGATTGATGTCGCTACAATCCGCTCCAACCGAGATCGTCGCGTTCTCCAAATACCACAGCTGCGCCACTGAACGTGGCGGATTGCCTGCCCTCCCCAACGACGCGCAAGTCAATATGCAAGTCGAGACGGCGGTGAGCGCTTCTGTTGCGACATGGTGTCGATCTAGCGCCGCAATACCGTTATGAGAAAATCGGCATCGGACCATCCGCTCGGAGCCACCTGCCCGGCCGCCAGCGCCGCAAGGTCTAGTGTCGCCTGCCGCACGATCACGAGATTTCTCGAGGGAATGATATAGAGGCGCTGATCCCCTGCACCAGCGGCCATGACAAGATCGCGGGGAAGCTGGGACGACTTGGCGCCGATGTCGGTTTCGGAAGTGATCGGGTCAGGAACACGCGATGCATGCGGCAGCCACCAGGTTAGCCCATAGCCGGGGTGGGCGGCGCTGCCGCGGAACATCGCGGCAAACGTGGCACGATCTACGATCCGCTTGCCGTGCACTCTGCCTCCGGCGCGAATGAACTCGCCGAACTTTGCCCATTCGCTCGCACGGGCGACCATTCCCTGCGGCAATAGCGGATTGCCGTCGGCACCCATCCGCCAGGCGTCATAATGAAAGCCGATCGGGCGAAGGATCCGGCTGCCCAGATATTCGAGGATATCGTCCGATCGACCCGATGCTTTGAGTTTGCGCTTCATGATCTCGCCAAACGTCTGCAGCGGCGTTGCGCCATATTGAAAGCGTTCCCCCGGATCGGTCGTGAGCGGCACGTCCAGCGCGCCGCGATAGGTCGGAGGTTTGCCGATGACACTGGGCTGGCCGCTCGTCATGGAGAGCAACTGGCGTATCGTTATCGTCCTCTTCCTCGGATCGTCCCGCCATTCGGTCAGAGTATCTGCGGCGAGCTCATCGAGGGAGAGAAAATCATCCTGAACCGCAGCGGCCGCCAGCACACCGACGAAGCTCTTGGTACCGGACCATAGCTCATACGGCGCAGCCCTAGCTGCGGTATTGCTCTCGCAAATCACCTTGCCATTTTCCAGCACCAGAACCGCCACCCCCCTGCGCGCCGTGGAGTAGCGCGTCGCAGCGTCACACCAGGCGGTGTCGGGCGTTGCATATGCCGATCCCGGAAAAAGCGCTGCGGCCATCGCTAGTACCGCCGTCCAAACTGCAAATTTCGATCGCATGCCGCCCCCGAGTCTGAAATGAGGTTTACTATTATCGATAATATCGCGATAGTGTTGGCCTAGCAAGAATTTTCGTTAATCGCCAGCCGGTATTCAGTGGCGGGATGGACAGGGTTATGAATGCAACAAAGGACGATGCGCCTCCTCGAGACCGGGTGATCGCAAATACTCTCATCGAAGATATCGTCGAGTGGCGCATTCAGCCGGGCTCATGGATTCGCGAGCGCGAGATTGCCGAACGGTTCGGGGTTAGCCACGCTCCGGTCAGGGAAGCCTTTCGCCACGTCGCAAATATCGGCCTTATTCAGGTTGTGCCGTGGCGCGGCGCGCATGTCATCCAGATCGACCGGCATGCGGCGATCGAGGTGCTCGAGATTTGGAAGGCGATGTTCGGCGTTGTCTGCCGGTTCGCAGCGACCGAAATGAGCGATGCTGATGGCGTGATACTGATGTCCTCCCTCGAGAGCTTCAAGGCAATTGTCCGCAAGACGACCAATACGTTCGAGCATCTCGCTGTTTCCAATCGGATTGGCGCATTCATTGCGCGGCGCAGCGGTGTTCCGCTGGCGACCGACATTCTCGATCGCGTGGCGCTATTCGCGAGGTGGCAACACCATGTCCTTTCCGATCACTATTTCAGCCCCGAGGACGGCCTTGAGTCCGCGCGGCTTTACGAACTGTTGTGCAGGCACATCGTCGCGCGAGACGGTGACGCTGCCGACAGTGCTGCCAAGTCGCTGCTGGCTTATCTGCAGGAACGATACATCACGCCGCTGGACGACTATCTCGCCAAACAGCGCCTCGGCATACGAAACGAGGCGGTAGTTGAGCGGCGCCCCTGAGTTCACAAATCCTCACACAGGTGCTGCCATGTCGACCTACCGCCAGTTATCAATTGAGCAACGTTGCTCGATTGCGCGTCTTCGTGAAGGCGGGCAATCGATCCGGCAAATCGCTGCAGCTCGGGATCGCCAGCCGTCGACCATCGCGCGCGAGTTGAAGCTAAACTCTGGCGCCAAAGTCGGTTACCAACCCGCCTATGCGCAGGCGCAGATCGATGCTCCGCGCTGGACCGGTGCGCGCTCGCGCGTGACGATCGCTTACAACAACACCACTAGAAAATGCCTTGCCATCGAAACTCCAGCCGAAACCGTCCTCCCGTTGCACTTCAAATGTGAATCCACACCCGGATCAAGTCCGGGCTGAGGTACTGTCCGGGTCAAGCCTGGCGCTTATACTTATGACTGGACGGCCCTGCAGGCGGCGATCGATGCCGATACCGAGGTCGCCAACGGATATTTCATTGTCGGGAACGCCTCGGATTTTGACAACCTCTTCGCTTACGAGAAAGGCAGCTTCGGCATCGACCGTTTGACCCCGCTTGCGTCGGCCTCCAAATGGTTCGCCGGCGCGCTTGGGATGCGCATGGTGCAGGCCGGAATTGCGATCCGTTGCGAGGTCGGCCTGATCGGTGCCCTTGCCACCATAGTGGTAGCTGGATTGTTCCGCCCGGAGCACGCTGCAGGCCCTGCGGATGCTGACCTGCCATGTGCTGCGGACATTATTGACCAGTTCGCGTCGCCGATCAGGCCTCAGAGCTTTCGCGAGACGACATCCTGCAACATCGCCTTGTCCAGACTGAGATCCGCAACCAGCCGTTTGAGCTTGGCGTTCTCGTCCTCGAGCTGGCGCAGACGCTTCATCTCCGACGGCATCAACCCGACGTATTTCTTGCGCCAATTATAGTATGTCGCCTCGCTGATCCCGGCCTTGCGGCACACCTCGCCGACGGACGTCCCATCGTCGGCCTGCTTGAGCACGAAGGCGATCTGCTCTTCCGAAAACTTCGATCTCTTCATCACAACCTCCGTATTCGGGCCCTCCCATCATAACTGGAATTTTCCAGCTCGGAACGGTCCAGAATTCCGGGGTCAGGCCACACCGGTATCTTTTTCGGCCGAGTCCTTGCCGACCGGCTCGGGCGTATCGATCACGTCTGGTATCCAAGCAAATCTCCGATTTCAATTGACAAGCCAGCGTACCACTGATACAAATTATCGATAATATTGGCACAAAGCCGAGTTGGGGGAGGAATCAATGAATCGCAAGTCACTTTTGCTGGCCTCGGCTGGACTTCTATCGCTAGAAGCTTTGCCAGCTGCCGCTCAGAATATGGCGGCTCCCGCCCAAACACCGGAGGCTTCCACGAGCCAGTCCGAGGGCGGCGAACGTGAAATCGTAGTCACCGCACGGCGGCGCGATGAAAAGCTGACCGACGTGCCAGCGGCCATATCGGTCATCGATTCCGCCGGGCTCGCTCAGCGCGGCGGAGCCTATGATGCGCGCGAATTGCTGCTCGACCAACCAAGCGCGCGGTTCAACAATTTGAACTCCCCGCTCACTTCCGAGATCTCGATCCGCGCATCATCGACGGCTCGGGCCACCAATGGTGATCCCAGTGTAGGCCTGTACCGCAATGCGGCCTTCATCGCCGGCGGCGCCGTGAGTGGCCGCAACTTCAGCCGGCTGGATTTCCTCGATATCGGTCGAGTGGAAGTCCTACGCGGCACTCAGGGCGCCCTGTACGGCCGCAATGCCGTCGGCGGCGCGATCAACATTATCTCGGCGCGCCCGGAGTTCAACACCTCCGGCTTCGTTCATCTGCGCTATGACTTCGAAACCGAGGGCAAGCAGGCGCAGGGTGCGATCAATTTGGGAGTCAGCGACTCGTTTGCGATCCGCGTCAGCGGCGAGGGCATCGATCAGAGCAAGGGGTTTTATTACAACCCCAACAACGACACCTATTTCGATCGCCAGAAGGGCTATGGCGTGCGCGGCCAGATCCGCCTCAAGACCGGCCGCCTAGATTTGACCTTGTTGGCGGAAACGCAGGACATGAAGGTCCCCAACGTCTCTTATCAAATCGCGATCAAGCCGGGCACGCCGGGGTTCCCCGGGGGATTCGTGCAGCCGCGCTTCACCTATGCGTGGAATACCGCCCCTCGCGCTGTGCAGAATGTCGATACCTATCAGGCCTTCGGCACGCTCGATCTCGGCGGCGACACCACGCTGTCTTCGACGACTTCCTATCGCAAGCGGCATTCGGAATATGATCTGGATGCCGATGGTATCGACGCAGCATCGCTCGCGGCCGCGCGGGCGTCGGGCGCCGTCGTTGTGGTGATCGATACGAATACGGCCGCTTACATCACCGATACGACGACCAATTTCTATCAGGATCTGCATCTCAGCGGCTCTGGATTGGGCGGCAGGCTGAAATGGCTTGTCGGCGGCGACCTAGTCATTCTCGACAGCGATTATGTCGGAATCCAGACGCGAACCCCGACCGCGTTCAATCCCACGACCGGCACCCGCCAGCCCTCGCTGATCAGCTATAACAGCTATGCCGCATATGGATCACTGGGTTACGATCTGACCTCGGCACTGAATTTTACGGGCGAGCTTCGCTATACGAAGGATGATCGCTCGATTGTCGCTGGCTTTTTCGATCGCGGCACGGGGGTTGCCCTGGGCGGTGCCGCCCGATCGATCGACGCGACCACCAAGCCAGATAATGTCTCCTACAATGCGACGCTGTCTTACAAGTTCGGCGGCGGAATCCTGGGCTATGCGAAGGTCGGCAGCGCCTATCGGGCCGGCGGTTTCAATGTGAATTTGGGAGATATTCGTCAGCCCAACCCGATCCAGCCGGCTTATGGCAACGAGACATCGACTACCTATGAGGCCGGAATCCGCGGTGCTCCCGGCCAGCAGCTCTTTTTCGCGGTTGCCGGCTATTATAACAACGTGAACGGACTCATCGCCCAGGTCGATAATGGCTGCCTGGTTACCAATCCGGTCTGCCCGGTCGCCGCGACCACCTTTCTGACAACTGCGGGCAACGCCAAATCCTATGGGGTCGAGGCGGAGATCAGCAAGGTGCTGCCCGTTGCCAACGGCCAGTTTCGTTTCGCGCTAAGTGCATCGTACCAGGGCGGAAAGGTGACGAGCGGCGTCTATAATGACGTCCGCCTGCCGCAAACGCCCGACTTTTTCTATTCGGCGAACCTGACTTTCCGGCATAGCTTCATCGCGGGAACGACCCTTGTCGCCAACGCGCTCTACTCGGTCCAATTGGGAGGCGTTCAGGAGCTGCGCGCGACAAGCGTCCGGCTTGACGATTTCGATCTGCTAAACCTGCGATTGGGTATCGAGAAGGGCAAGTTCAATATCTCGATCTTTGCTAATAATGTCACCGATCAAATCTATCGAGTGGCCTATGACAACGCGACCGTGAATCGCTACAACACGCCACGCATCGTCGGGATCGAAACAACGCTGCGCTGGTAGCCAACCATTGGAGGCGGGCCGCCGGAATCAGATCAGGCGATCCGCTCAATCGGAGGCATCGTCCACTTTAGCGATAGCAGCGCCGGCTTGGCGAGGTACGCCCGCAACGCCGGCCGGAAAGGTCCTTCCGGTGTCGGTAGCCAATTGGCCACCAAGGCTCCGGGCGGCCGCTCATGCTGCATCAAAATGTCAAACGAGCCATTGGCATTATATACGAGGTCGTGCGTGCGATCCCCGATCGAATAACGACCGATCGGATTGGATGCGAGAAACAGGCGGCCGTCGGGCTCGACTTTGTACAGCGTCAGCGACCAGAAGGCATTGACTGGCAGGCCGCCTGGCGGAATGGTCAGCCTGTAGCGGTGGGTACCGACAAGCGCGGCGCCGTCCGCGTCGCTAAGCGCGTGGCCGTAAAAGGCTTCTTCGGGCGGCAGTGCCGCAAGGCCGATAAGCGCTATCTGCGCGCGTTGTTCGTCATCGTCTCCGAACCGGCCCGTGTTAAGCAAAGAATAGCTCCAGCCATTGGCCAATCGACGATGGCTGGCCCCGGCGGAGGGCAATGTGGAAAGCGTCGCCGGTATCATGTCGCGCCAGCGAGTCTGAAGCCCGGGATCGAGCGACGAAAACACGTTCAGCACACCTCTGCGCAAGCCGGCACCGGTAAATCGCGCCGCGCGCTTCGTGCGGCTGTCGCGCGCTGGTGTGCGCGACAGCATCTGGTTGGCTATATCGAGGAAATTCGAGGGATCCTTTATGTCTCGCGGCGGCACCGCCAGGAACCGGGCCGGGGTATTGGCAGGCAGTGGTTCGATCGTGATGAGGTCCTGCAGCGCGTTGATCATCGGATACTCGTCGGGGCTGTTGACCAATATTCGCACGAGCATCCAAAGGTCCACGGAGGTTGCGCGTATATGCGTCACAGGCTTCGCCACCGTTCCGTGCCACCCGGGAGGAGTAATCAGAAACTTACCGCCTCGACCCTGTGTCGCCCGTGTGCCGATCATGAAGAAATTATCGGTGAACGCGTCCATGAAAATGACGCTGAAATAGCGGGTAGTGATGTCGGGCACGTTGAGCATCAACGGTCCGCCCGAAAGGTCGATGCGCACGGTGCTGACCAGACAGTCATTGTTGGGCGTCGTAATGACACGCGAACCGGGATCAGTCAAGCGGCGGCGGTGCGTAAGGATGTTAAAGCCCCCTCCGGGGCGCTCCGGAGTGGGTCCGGCGACGCTCCATGCCGTCCGCGCAAACTCGAACAATGGGAATCCTGCAATGAAGGCGCCGCGGACATTGTCGAGCGCGGTTCGGGTCAAGTTGCGGCTCGCCATACCCGAATCAAGGAAGCCCGCCGCCAGCGCCAGCATGGTACGCCGATCAATTGCCATATCATTTCTCCTTCTTCAGATCGAACATCGCGGGCGGGCTGAAGCCCGACAACCGCCAGGATTATCGAAGAGCAAGAGCTAGCGCTTGCTGAAACATTATGCAATATTATCGATAATAATCATCGCGGACATTGTTGTGGGTTTTATAAGGCACGGTTTTGATCAGAACCCGCAAAAAGGCGGCGGCCGCCAGCTTGGTCGCCTTGCGGTAAATGCGGACGAACACGAGCTTTGAGGTGCGTGTTGATTGCCGCTGAGAAGTGACCTGAACTGATGGGGTCGTCTAATCGCGCCGTTGGATGCAAGCAGATTCTGCATTAACCGTATGCCGGGTTCAGGGTCGTCTTCGCGGTCGGCATGAGCCGCCGCATGTTGGGTCTTCGAGGACGGAACCTTCCTATGTGGACGGCGCACTTGGCGAAGAACCAGTGCATCCCATCAGACGGAATGGTTCAGCCCACGTCCCGGCAGGGACGGAACCGCTAAGCAGTCTCTCGCCGGCGCGTGCTTACGCCGGGGCTCCGGCCGACCTGTCGAACAGTTCTCCAGATTTCAGCATTGCGTGCATAATAACGGCCAGTTTGCGGGCAATGGCGACGGCGGCCCGTTTGAAGCCGATCCGCTCCCGCAGCTTGAGGCCCCAGTCGCGTAGGGCACTCTGTGCCGAGCTGCGAGTCAGAATGACAGATGCTGCTTCGTACAACAGGCTGCGCACCTGATGATCGCCTCTCCTCGAGATATGGCCGTTATAGTCGACCTGGCCGGATTGATATCTCCTTGTCGTCAGTCCGAGCCAGGCGCCGACTGACCGCGACGTTCGGAAGTTGGCCGGATCTTCCACGGCCGTAGCAAAGGCTGATGCGGTGACGACGCCGACGCCCGGGATGGACATGAGCAGCTGGCAGCTTTCACTCTGGCGGGCATCGCCGATCAAGCGCCGGGTCAATTCGGCAGCGCGCAATCGGATGCTGCGCCAAGCTTCAAGCAGCGGCATGATGATGGCGGCCAACTCGGAGTTCTCGCTGAGTCTTACACGCACATTGGCTTCGAACGTGCTCCCCTTGCCTGCAGGGATGACGAGGCCGAACGTCTTCATCAGGCCGCGGATCTGATTTGAGATTTCGGTCTTTATCCTGACCAGCTTTGTCCGTGCAGCCACCAGCGTACGTGTCAGCATGCTGTCGAAGCTCTTGACCCGGACCTCTCGGTAAAACCCGACCTCGGCCAGATGCGCCAGTCCGTCGGCGTCGTTCGCATCGGTCTTGTTGGTGGCCATATCTAACGCTGCCTTGGCGTGACGAGCATCGACACAAATGGCCGACAGAGCTTCAGCCTGGAGGGCATGGTAAAACCAAACCGATAAAGGCCCGGTCTCGAAGATGACCCGCTCAGGGCTTGGCGCGTGCTTGCGGATCATCCGTGCAATCGTCTCCGGATCTGACGTGCATTTGCCTCGCCATATCCGCTTGCCTTCCCGGCGAACCGATATCGACGTGTCTTTCATGGAAACGTCGAGTCCTATATATTCACCCATGGCTGTTCTCCTTCAGATGCCTGGGCCCGGCTTCCGTCGTGAGCCCGTACTTCCATCTTATCGGGGAACAGCCACCCCGATCCATGTCTAGCTGACCAGGGCGACTCGCTTCCCGCGATTACCCCATGTGGATGCCCCCTTCGACGGCATCGTATGATGCCAGACCAGCGCGATGTTGCGCTTGAGAAGGAGGAGCACATGTCCGACGTTCACATTCTTGCGATCGACCTTGCGAAACGCAGCTTCCAGGTCTGCGGCACAGCCCTGGGAGGGGCGGTTCTATTCAATCGGGTGGTTTCGCGCGCCAAGCTCGAGACGCTTTTGCGCGAGCAAGCGCCATGTATCGTCGCGATGGAGGCTTGCGCGACGAGCCATTTCTGGGGCCGGTTTGCCGAAGGCTTGGGCCACGAGGTTCGACTGATCCCTCCGATTTACGTGAAGCCGTTCGTCAAACGGCAGAAGAATGATGCGGCGGACGCAGCGGCGATCGCCGAAGCTGCGCTGCGGCCGAACTTGCATTACGTGGCGGTGAAGAGTGCCGAGCACCAAGCCCGCGCGGTCGCGTTCCGAGCGCACCAGTCTTTTGTTGGGCAGCGCACACAGTTGATCAACGCCCTTCGTGGCCCTCTGGCCGAGTTCGGGCTGGTCATCGCTCAGGGGCCGGCAAATCTCACAACCGTCGTCGGGATGATCGACGACGACGCTATCTACCTCCCAGACGCAGTGCGTGACATCGTTCGCCTCTATTTGGACCAGATCGCATTGCTCACGCAAAAGATCGAAGAACTGCACTTCAGACTTCGAGCGGCAACAAAGGTTGATGATGCCATGCGTCGGCTCTGCACGGTGCCTGGCGTCGGTCCGGTGACGGCAGGCGCCATCATGGCCTTTGCGCCGGATCTGAACGTCTTTGCCAGCGGGCGAAACTTCGCCGCTTGGCTCGGACTGGTCCCGCGACAGCGATCGACCGGCGGCAAGACCCGCCTTGGGGCGGTCAGCAAGATGGGACAGGCCGATATCCGCAAGCTCTTGATTGTCGGTGCCATGAGCCGAATCAGATGGATCGTACGCAAGGGCGTGCTACCCGACAACTGGCTCGGACGCGTGCTCGGGCGCAAGCCTCGCATGGTGGCGGCTGTTGCCTTGGCAAACAAGATGGCGCGCATGATCTGGGCGATGATGACGCGGAAAGAGAATTATCGGACAGCGTGACCCACTGCTCTTTAGCCGAGATCAAATTGGGAAACGCTTAGGGGCCGCAAGCCCCGGCAAGGAGATCGACTGACGAATTATGCGGCAAGGACTTCAATGTTCAGGACGAGGAAACCAGTCCCGGGGCTCGAGCATCAAAGCTCTCTGAACCGATGTGGACCTCGCTCTTCGAACTGCATAACGGCCCGTGGCAAATATCAGGCCACATCAAGAGGCCTGATACACGAGCGATAGAAGCGCCACGCCGCCAAAACCGTCCGAAAATCACCTTGCAAAACTGGGGGCATCCATACACGCCCCGGGATTGCCGGAGGCCCCAACTCCTGAGAGGAAGGGCCTACGATGAGCAAGACAACCAACAAGTTTTCACCTGAGGTTCGCGCACGTGCGGTACGGATGGTCCTGGATCACGAAGGCGATCATCCGTCACGGTGGGCAGCCATCGTGTCGATCGCAGCGAAGATCGGCTGCGTTCCGCAGACGCTTCATGAGTGGGTGAAGAAGGTCGAGGTCGACAGCGGCAAGTGCGCCGGTGTGCCGACCGAGATGGCTGATCGTCTCAAGTCCCTTGAGCGCGAGAACCGCGAGTTGCGGCAGGCCAACGAGATACTGCGCAAGGCGTCAGCATATTTTGCCCAGGCCGAGCTCGACTGCGGATTCCGAGGTCATCACGCGCAGTGTTCCGATTTGATCGTGCGCAGCATTCCGACGTGATCTCGCGCAGCATTCCGATGCGATGCCGCGCAGGTGAGAATGTCAGAGCCTTGTCGATTAACGGCGCCTTCTTTGTGGAAGGAGCCGCTGATGCCGACGAGGAGGATGGATATGCGCCAGGTGCGCGAACTGATGAGACTGCACCGGGAAGCGGGGCTTAGGGTGCGCGAGACGGCGCGCCGCGCTGGGATTGCTGAATCGACGATGCGCGAGATGGTGAAGCGGTTTGACCGCTCGGGTCTCGAATCGCCGCTGGCGGCGGATCTCGACAATGCGCAGCTTGAGGCGAAGCTTTACGGTGCGGCTGGGGTCAAGCCCGGGCGCCGCCGACTTCCCGCGCCGGACTGGGCGGCGGTGCACCGCGAGTTGAAGCGCAAGCATGTGACCCTGCAGACTTTGTGGGAGGAATATATCGAGGCGCATCCCGACGGCTATCGCTACAGCCGGTATTGCGACCTGTCCCGCGGGTGGGAAGGCCGTCTGCCGGTGACGATGCGCCAGACGCACCTGGCGGGCGACAAGCTGTTTGTCGACTATGCGGGCGACAAGCTGGGTGTGGTCATCGATCGGCGGACGGGCAAAAGGTGCGCTGCGCACATCTTTGTCGCAGTGATGGGTGCATCGAGCCTGTCCTTCGCCTGTGCGACCTGGACGGAGACGCTGGCGGACTGGACCGATGCGCACGTCCAGGCCTTTGCCGCCTTTGGCGGCGCGCCCAGACTGCTGGTGCCCGACAATGCGAAGGTCGCGGTGATCAAGGCGTGTCTTTACGATCCGCAGGTCAATCGCAGCTATGCCGAGATGGCGCGCCATTACGGCACGACGTGCCTTCCGACGCGGCCGCGAAAGCCGCGGGACAAAGCCAAGGTCGAGGCGTGTGTCGGGATCGTCGAGCGGTGGCCGTTCGGGCGGCTACGCAACCAGATATTTTACAGCCTTGCCGAGTTGAATACCGCGATCGCAGCGCTGATCGCCCGGCTCAACGACGAGCGCGTGCTGCGCCAGTTTGGTCGCACCCGTCGCCAGCTGTTCGAAGAGCTCGATGCGCCGCTGCTGACGCCGCTGCCGACGGAGCCTTACGTTCATGCCGAATGGCAAGCCAGGCGCGTGGGCCTCGATTATCATGTCGAGGTCGCGCGTCATTTTTACTCGGTGCCCCACCGCTATGCGCGCCAGCCGGTTGAAGCGCGACTAACGGCGCGGACGGTCGAGATCTTCATCCGCGGCGATCGGATCGCGGTTCACATGCGCGGCAGCGGCAATGGGCGTCATACGACCTTGGCCGAGCACATGCCGTCATCGCATCGCCGTTTTGCTGACTGGACGCTCGCGAAGATCCTGACCGAATCTGGACGGGTCGGACCTTGCGCGCAGCTTTTATGCGAAAAGATCCTCGAGGATCGCCCCCATCCCGAACAGGGCTTCCGCTCGTGCATGGGCATCCTCGGTCTTGAAAAGCACTTTGGCGCGCAGCGCCTCGAAGCTGCGGCGCTGCGCGCGCTCGAAATCGGCGCGCGCAATTACGGCTCGGTCAAGTCGATCCTCGAAAAGGGGCTCGATGGCCAACCGCTGCGGCCCCGGGACAGCGACCACCAGCCCATCGATCACGGCAACATCCGGGGTCCGGACTATTACAACTGAAGGAGAAGACATGCTTACCCATCCCACGCTCGATCAGCTTAATCACCTCGGCCTCTATGGCATGGCCAAGGCGTTCGGTGCCATGGCGACAAACGACGATGCGCGAACGCTCAGCCATGCCGAATGGCTGGGCTTGATCCTCGACCATGAGCTGACCTGGCGTCAGGAAAAGCGGATGGCAGCGCGGCTACGCCACGCCAAACTGCGCCACCGCGCCGTAGCCGAAGATATCGACTACCGGACACCGCGCGGGCTCGACCGGCGCTTTATGGAAACCCTTCTCAAGGGAGACTGGATCAAAGGTCACGACAATCTCGTCATCACCGGCCCGACCGGAACGGGCAAGAGCTGGTTGTCCTGTGCCATTGGGCACCAGGCCTGCCGCGACAATCTGTCGGTCCTCTACGTCCGGCTTGGCAAGCTGCTCGACGAGCTGAGCGTGGCGCGCGGCGATGGACGTATTGCGGTACGGCTGAAAAGCCTCGCGCGCATCGACCTGCTCATCCTCGACGACTGGGGACTTGAGCCGCTCAACGCCAATGCCCGCCATCATCTGCTTGAGATACTTGAGGACCGGTACGGCAATCGATCCACCCTCGTCACCAGCCAGCTTTCCGTGACAAAATGGCACGAACTGATCGGCGACGCGACTTACGCCGACGCCATCCTGGATCGCCTCGTTCACAACGCCCACCGCATCACTCTCGAGGGAGACTCGCTGCGACGCCCGCACCCACAGACTGCTTGACCAAAATACGAATACTGTGAAAATAAATCACGTCGATGACGGCTCTGAGCCGTGCGCGGCATCAGATCGGAACGATGCGCGTGATCATGTCGGTATCCCTGCGCGGGATCGTCGGAATCCGCACTCGACCGCCCGTTCAGGAGATGACTGCCTTCATTGACGAGCATCGTGAGGTTTATGGGGTCGAGCCGATCTGCCGGGTTCTGCCGATCGCCCCATCGACCTACCACGAGCGTGTCGCTCAGCGACGAGATCCTGAAAGGCTATCAGATCGTTCCCGGCGCGATCGGGACCTGAAGCCCGAGGTGCTGCGCGTCTTTGCCGAGAACTTTGGCGTCGACGGGGTGCGTAAAGTCTGGCGGCAGATGAACCGCGAGGGCTATGCCGTCGCGCGATGCACGATAGAGCGGCTGATGCGCGACCTGGGCCTGCAGGGTGTCATCCGGGGCAAGCCGGTGCGCACGACGATCAGCGACAAAGCCGCGCCTTGCCCGCTCGATCAGGTGAACCGTCAGTTCCATGCGCCGGCGCCCAACATGCTCTGGGTGTCGGACTTTACCTATGTCGCGACATGGGCGGGCTTCGTTTATGTCGCCTTCGTCATCGACGTTTATGCCCGCTATATCGTTGGTTGGCGGGTCAGCAGGACGGCGCATGCGAGCTTCGTCCTGGACGCACTCGAGCAAGCCATCCACGATCGCCGACCTGTCCATCGTGGTGGACTGATCCACCACAGCGATCGCGGCAGCCAATATGTGTCGATCAAATATACTGAGCGGCTCGCCGAGGCGGGGATTGAGCCATCGGTTGGGAGTGTTGGCGACAGTTATGACAACGCCTTGGCGGAGACAATCAATGGCCTTTACAAGGCCGAGGTGATCCACCGGCGAGGTCCGTGGCGATCCTTTGAAGCTGTCGAATATGCCACGCTCGAATGGGTCGACTGGTTCAACAACAGGCGGCTGCTGGAACCCATCGGCAATATCCCGCCCGCTGAAGCAGAAGAACGATATTATGCCATGCTGGACGACGTCTCCATGGCTGCGTAACTTAAACCAAATGGCCTCCGGCAGTTCCGGGGCGGTTCAAACCACGCATATTGCAGTAGTCTTCTGCGAAACGTCCAATCCTACAGAATGCGGCATTCAATCCTCCAGTGTTGCTTACCACCGGGCAAAGCGCCCAGATCGCAACACTATCGACAATCCGACTCGGCGCCGCGATTACCCGAGGTCCACATATGAATCAGAACTTCTCGCCAACGAGAATCCTTCAAGTGCAGACAGCGCCTAGGGCAGATGAGCGACGATCGGGGCCTCGAGCGCCTTTGCAAGCGGTACCGCGACTGTATCGCCTTGGGGCGAGGATTGGTGCATCGCGATCAGCGCCCAATAACCGTGAACGCGATCGATCCAGGGTGTCCATCCGTAGAGCCCTGGAGAGGAATTGATCTTGTCCGCCGCGCACGCGGCATCGAAAGTTGCCCTGTGGCACACGACCCAGGACGCCTGTGCATATTGCCAATCGCCGTCAGCTACCACCGATGGCGGGACAAAGCCGAGCTTTTGCGCCGAGGTCGTGCGCGCGGTGAACAGCCGGTCGAGATCGGTGACGAAATTTCCGCCGAGCAACGCGGTCAGCAGCTTTGAGTAATCGTCGGTCGTCGACCAGAGATTCTTGGCGACATATGGATTGGTCGGGTTCGATGTTTGCAGCAGCGTGTCCTTATATTCGGTATTTGTCATGTTCAGCGCGCCGGGACCGGTTACGTAGTTGCGCATCAGCGTGTTGAAGTTGGGCCCGCCGCCAGCCGATTCGAGCAACGCTGCCGCAAGCTGCAAATCTTGGGCACCGTAGCTGAATACCGTACCGGGATAGTGCTTGCCCTCGGGCCAAGCGGATGCCAGGCCGCTAGTGTAGATTTGTCTTGCGCAAGCTTGGAGCGTGTACGAGCCGTTGTCCGCGCATCCGTTTATAAGGATGCCGCGGTTGAAGCCGCCGTTCTGGGCGAGCAGAAATTCCAGCTTCTCGGTGCGGCGGTCGTCGGTTGACCCCGGCGCTGCCCAATAGTTGAAATAGGTACTCGCCGGCGCGGTGAGCGAGACCTGATTGGCCTCCACCATCCGCATCGCCAGGACTCCGAGCAGCAGTTTGCCGCCTGATGCAACGAGGGTCTGCGACTTGAAGTCGTCATTGCCGACTTGATACCGGTACAGTTCACCGCTGGCGTTTCCGACTACCACCACGATATTGGCGATATTCGACGAATTGACCTGGTTGCACACCTCGTCCGGAACAGTGGCATTCACGTTAGTAGCGATGCCTTGAAGGCAAGGACTGGGTGTTGGCGTTGCTTGGGGCACAAGCGTAGCGCGCTGGACCTGCCGATCTGTTGAAGCCGGGACGACCACCACGTCCGCTGGCATTTGCGAGTTCGTAGAGACCAGCGGGGCGAACGAGATTACGGCGGCGGAGCCCAGCAGTGTGCTCACAAGAAAACCGATGCTTTTCATTTTCGATCCCCTCAAGATTATCGATAATTATTGCCGGTTACATCCATAGTAATATCGGTGGCGGCTTGCAAGCCCGCAATAGGGGGCTGTGACGGTCTGTAATCTGACGAGTTTCCGTAGAGATTTGCTGGTGGGGCGACTGGTCAAACGGCCGCCCGCGCCGGGAACAACAGGAGCTGTCCTGCTCTCCGTCTCTTCAAGGCGCGGTTCCCGGCGTCAGCCGGGGCTCCGGATCTCCTCCGGGCGGCGATCCGAAAGCCAACAACGGCTATTAGGGCCATGTCGGCCCAGCGCCCCCTGGAACGGATCTGCGAACCCCGGATCTTGATCGAGGCTTGGCGCCGACATTACAACACCGTCCGGCCGCATAGCTCGCTCAGGTATCGACCACTGACGCCAGAGGCCGTTCCATCGCCAGTGCCGCCCTCCGGTTCCGCTTCGCCCCACCTACAGCCAACATTGGCGATGGAGACGTCAATGCACCAACAATCCACCCGAACCACTCGGTGGGGGCCGTTCAGCCTGCTTTTGCAGCAATTCGTTCCGCCGTTGAACGACCGAATCCGTCGGCAAAGAAGACATCGCGGGCGACCCGGAGAATTTTCCTCGAAAGTGCTTGCGAGGCTTGTCGAGTAGGCCTCCCTGTTCGTCCGGAAGCTTGTTTTTTGTTTTTTTGGTTCGACGCCATGCCTCATCTGGCCATACCTTGACCGCGCTGCAAGCGTAGAGCGCTTTGCCTTGGACAGCCCGACCCCGAGATTGCCCGGGCTTATGCAAGACCCACGAGGCCCGCTGAACTTTTCCCGCCTGAAAGGATCGCTGCCATTCGCACGGAATGGACGCAGTGTGACCTCGCCTAGGACGTGTTGACAAATTGGCGCATCCACAAGCGGATTGAGACGATGTGGATGAAGCCGAGGTAACTGACAGCGGTTTTGTCGTATCGGGTTGCCAGCCTGCGAGCGTTCTTGAGCTTGTTGAAGCAGCGTTCGACCATATTGCGCAACGCATAGATTGCGGCATCGACGGGCAACTGGATCAGGCGGTTCCGCTTGGTCGGGATCATCGCAACACCGCCACGCTTCTCCATGTCTTCGCGAATGAAGTCAGCATCATAGCCCTTGTCGGCCAGCAACACCTTGGGCGCTGGTCCATCGGCATCCATGACCGGCAGATAGCCCTTGTAATGGGAGGCTTCGCCGCCGGTCAGTGCGAAGGCTATGGGCAGGCCCATCGCATTGATGCGGAGATGGATCTTGGTCGTAAAGCCACCTTTTGAGCGGCCAAGACCCTGACGCGGAGTCCCCCTTTAGCGCCGGCTGAACAATGGTGCGCCCGGATTATTGTGCTGTCGATCATCTGCAGGCTGGGGTTGCCGCCCCCGCTTTCGTTGAACGCTTCGAGCAACAACTCCCACAAGCCAGAGACTGTCCAGCGCCGGAACTGGCGATAAACCGATGACCATTTGCCAAAATGTTCGTGCAGGTCGCGCCAAGCTACACCCGTCCGCGCGATCCAGAAAATCCCATCCAGAACAAGGCGATGATCTCTCGGGCGTCGCCCGCTGCGCGCACCGCGCTCAATCACGAACGGCTCAAGACACGCCCATTCCTCGTCGCTCATTAGTCCACGGATCAAAGCGGCCTCCCCAAAAGCCACCTTGAATCAGATACCGCCCCGTTTGGGTATCCTCTTTGTCAACACGTCCTAGCACTACTTTGGCAGAAGTAAGATTGGGACGTTTGACTGGGAGCATCCGCATCGCGGACATTGCCCGGGCGGCGGTCGCGATAGCCGGTCAATGATGGCTTGTCGGACCGCCGGAAGGGTTGGCTGAGGTGGCGGGCCGGAGGTTGTTTTTTTTCCGTCCCGCCTGAGCGAGCCTGCGGGTCTGGAGGAAGGCATAAGCCATCATCGTCATAAGCGCATGGCGATGCAGCCCCGTCCATGATCGTCCCTCGAAGTGATCGAGACCGAGTTCTTCCTTGAGTTGCTGATGCGCCTGTTCGCAAATCCAGCGCGCCTTGATCGCGCCGGCCAGGTCCTTGATGGCGATGTCGGCGGGCAGGTTCGAGAGATAGTATTTCCGCTCGCCGTTCGAACGATGCTCGCCCACCAGCCAAGCTTCTTCGCCGGGCATATGCTGGGCTCCGGCGGAGCCGATCCGCTGTGGCGGGCCATCGGCGATGCGCACGCGCACGGCGGCAAAGCGGGCGCTTAACCGCCCCTTCGTTCCCCGCCGCCAACTGACCTGGCGCCATTTTTCATCTTCGAGCATGGCATGAGCCGCGCGCGATTTGACATCGGGCACGTGTCGCAAGCGCGGTCTTCCGCGCCCCGCCACCGGGAAGACCAACTGCACGTCGGCGGGATAGACTTTCTGGTGCCGGGGAATGCCGACAGCCCAGCATAGATCCCGGGTACTGAGCGCCTGCCGGAACGACGCCGAGAGCCCATAGCCGGCATCGGCCAGTACGCAGCCGAAGCGAACCCCGGCAGCGATGGCGCGGTCGATCTCCTCGATCGCGATCTCGGGCTTCGTACGGTAAGTCTGGAAGGTTTCGGGCACGCTGGCCTTCGCCATCCGCACAGCATCTCTGGTCCAGCTTTCTGGCAAAAACAGCCGCAGGCTCAGCATCACCGGGACTTCTCCCGAAGCCAGTGTCACAGATACCAGCGTCTGGCAGTTCGCATTCTTGCCCAGCACTATGGCGTATTGGGGCGCCACGCCGACCGACGCCTTGCCCTTCTTGGGCAACGCGGTGTCGTCGATGATCAGCCAGGCCTTGTCACCGCCGACCAACGCGTCGGCTTGTTGCCATAAAGTCGCTTCCAGCGGCGCGCTGTCCCAGATGCCGGCCCCGATAAAATGGTGCAGTCGGTCATAGCTGACCTCATCCACGCGAGCCGCCATGGGCTGAATGCTCTTGCGATCTCCGGGGCCGATCAGTCCCGCAATATACGCCGGGCACATCCGCCGCCGTGTCTTATTGCCCAAAGCTTTCAGATACGGATCGAGCCATCGCTCAAGATCACCCCGCCAATCACCATCCATCGCCAGCCTCCATCAAAGCTGGCTCCCTATGAATCACGCATTCCCTGCAGAGGGAATCCCAAAAATCTCACTTCTGCCAAAGTAGTGCTAGGCAAGGTGGTCGCGATATGTTTCGCGTAAGCCCTTTTTGTCGATCTTTCCGGTCGCTGTAAGCGGCACTTTTGCAAACAGGATGTCGTCCGGCAGCCACCAGCGAACGACCTTCGTTTCTAGGTGCGCGCGAATGTCGGTGGCGGTAACGACCTGGCCCGCATGCGTTTCAATCACGAGAAGGGGACGCTCTTCCCATTTTGGATGATATACGCCAACGACCGCCGCGACCCGGACGCCGGGGTATCCAACCGCCGCATTCTCGATATCAATCGAGCTGATCCACTCGCCGCCCGACTTGATGACGTCCTTCGCGCGATCGGTCAGCCGGAGAAAGCCAAAGCGGTCAATCGTGCCGATGTCGCCGGTGTCGAACCAGCCATCGCTGCCGGCGCCTTCAATATCGGGAAAATAGCGGTCGACGACCCATGGTCCGCGCACCTGAAGCGCGCCAGCCTGTTCGCCGTCCCATGGCAGCGGCACGCCGCCATCATCGATAATGCGCAGTTCGATGCCGAACTGCATGCGACCCTGCTTGCTGAGCAGAACATCGATCGCGAAATCCTCGCCTTCGGCCATCAGGAGCGGGGAGGGCGTCGAAATCACGCCGAGCGGATTGGTTTCGGTCATGCCCCAGAGCTGCAGCACAGTGACACCATATTTGGCTCGGAATGTCTCGGCCATCGCCCGGGGGACGGCTGAGCCACCAATAACGAGGCGCTTGAGATTGCCGACCCCCGTCCCCGTGGTGTCGAGATGAGCGAGGTACATGGTCCAGATCGTGGGCACACCGCCCGAAAAGGTGACGCCCTCTTCGTTGATCAGATCGGCGAGACTGGCACCGTCCATCCTGTCGCAAGGAAGCACTAGCTTGCAGCCGTTAATCGCTGCCGTGAACGGAAGTCCCCATGCCGTCGCATGATACATGGACGAGCAGGGCATGATGACATCAAAAGCGCTGAACCCGAAGGCACTGCTCAGACCGGCCGCCATCCCGTGGAGAACGATTGATCGGTGGCTGTATAGGACGCCCTTGGGGTCGCCCGTCGTCCCCGAAGTGTAGCAAAGAAATGCGGCTGCCTTTTCATCGAAGCTCGGCCAGGTGAGGGCCCCGTCCTCGCGTGCCAGCAACGCTTCATAGTTCAACGCTTCAGCAACATCTGGCGCGGTCGCTCCGCGATCCGCGAGAAGGACATAACGCTCGATACCTGGAAGGAGAGGGCGCAGCCGTGCGACGAGCTCGGCTAGATTGGGCTCGAAGAAGAGAATGCGGCTGCCTGCATGAGCGATAGTAAAGGCGATTTGCTCGTCGCTGAGACGCGGGTTGGCAGTGTGCAATACAGCGCCCATGCCCGGCGCCGCATAGAAGAGTTCGAGGTGGCGGTGCGTGTTCCAGGCGAGCGACGAGACGCGGTCGCCCGTTGCAATCCCGAGGACACCAAGAGCCTGCGCAGCCTGACGCGCACGCTGGTCGCAGCGGTGCCAGTCATACCGCCAAACCGGCTCATCGACAGCCTTCGAGACGATCTCCCTCTCGCCGTGTGCGCGCGCGGCATATTCCAATATTCCGCTGATCAGCAGCGGCGCGTCCTGCATCAATCCCCGTAACATGCTGCATCCTTCTTCGCCCCACTGCGGCGTCGCGTGCAAGATTCCGCCCCTCGGGTATGATTGCCGCGCGGGCTGTCAATGACCGTCATCATTTTGGTCCAGCGGCAAACTCCACGTGCCGCGTTTCCATTCGGCCAGCAATTCTCAATGATCATATTGCGGCGGCACGGCCTAGGTTCGATCGGCCCCGACATGTTTTCGGCCGCGTTTCAAATTAGTCACTCGCCGCTTTCAGCAACAGTGACAGGAACCGCCAATCGGACCAATCGCCTTTTTTCCCCGCCGCCAAAGCCGCCAGATCGAGTTTCGCCTGCCTCACGATCGTAAGCCGAAGCGACGGAATGATATAGAGGCGTTGATCGCCCGCGCCGGCGGCGACGACCATATCCGCCGGGAGTTCGTTGGCATGACTGGTGATATCGGTGGACCGGGTAACAATATCGACAGCCGGCGTGCTACGGGGCAACCACCAAGTGAGACCGTAGGCCGGATTGGCCTGGCTACCCTCGAACATCTCGCCGAACGCCATTTCATCGACAAGCGGCTTGCCGTCGATCTTTCCGCCGCCGCGGACGAACTCCCCGATCTTCGCCCACTCGGACGCGGCCAGCGCGAGGCCCTGCGGCATGAGCGGTGCGCCATCGGGGTCGCTGCGCCAACTGCCGATGGTCACCCCAAGCGGAGTGAGAATGCGCCGCTCGATATATTGGCGAGCGTTGCCGTCTTTGCCTTTGGCAACGAGCTTGCGGCGCATGATCTCTCCAAAGATTTGCATCGGGGCGGGACCATATTGGAATTTGCTGCCGGGCGCCGCCGTGAGCGGTGCCTTCACCGAGTCCAGATACCCTTGGGGCCTGCCGACGGTCGATGCCTGGCCGCCCGTCATCGACAGCAATTGCCGAAGCGTGATCTGTTCCCTTTCGGGTTCGCCCCTCCATTCAGTGAGTGTCTCCGATGCCCGCTCGTCGAGCGTTAGAAGTCCATCCTGTGCGGCCGCCGCCGCCATCAGCCCGACCAGGCTCTTGGTGCCTGACCAGATTTCCTGCGGCGTCGCAATGTCTGCCGATCGGCAGCGCACTTTGCCATCTTCAAGTATCAGCAGCGCAACGCCGGAATTAGCCTCAGAATAGGCGATCGCTTCGGCACAGCCGGGAAGAGGGGCGGGTTCGCCTGCCGTGGCTGGCTGTGCCGCAATGGCGGCTGCGAAAAAGAGGATGGTGCGCTTCAAGATCCGGCTCCCATTTTCTGATGCTTGTCATTCCCCATATTATCGATAATAAATTCATTCGCAATCATCGATTGCTCGTGTGCGCTGCCCGATTAGGATGGCGCCGGGAGCCAGGAAAGCCGAACGGAGAGAAATGGCCGCGAGGAAGACTGAAGACGACAGTGCGCCGACGCAGGACCGTGTGATCGCTCGTCTCTTGACCGATGACATCGTAGAATGGCGGATTCCGCCGGGTTCGTGGCTGCGCGAGCGTGAAATCGCGGCGCGATTCGGGGTGAGCCATGCGCCGGTGCGCGAAGCATTCCGTCATCTTGCGCGGATCGGTCTTGTCAAGGTGGTGCCGTGGCGCGGAAGCCATGTGATCGACATCGACGAGCATGCCGCGAACGAGGTCTATGAGCTGTGGAAATCCCTGTTCGGTGTCGTTTGCCGCCTGGCTGCGGTCGAGATGACCGATCGCGACGGGCGCGAACTGATGCACCGTCTCGTCGAATATAAGGATGTCACCCAGCGCACCGAGAATACCTTCGAGCATATCAAGGTCTCGAACCGCATCGGCCGCTTCATCGCCAAGCGGAGCAATGCGCCGCTCGCGCTGGAACTCCTCGACAGGGTCGCGCTGCTCGCGCGCTGGCAGCATAATGTCTATACCGACAGCTATATCGAGACGCATGGCAATGACGCCGCGAAGCGATCGGCCATCCTCTACGACGCGCTTTGCCGCCATATCGTCGCGCGCGATGGCGATGCCGCCGATGCGGTGGCGCGCGATCTGATCGGGGTTACTCAGAATAGTTTCGGGCGCGCACTCGAGGAATATAAGGCCCGCCACGCAAAGCCTAAGCCCAGCCGCCGCCGCGCAAAAGTGACATGAGCCGCCTCCCGACCGACCGCCGCACGTTGCTTAAGGCGGGCCTCGCGGCGCCGATCGCATTGCAGGTTGACTCCGCTGCCGCCGCATCCCGGGATTTGACCATGTTCGGCCCCGAACGCCTCTTCGCCGACATCCAAAGCTATACCGAGGCCGGCAACAAGCAGTCGGGCGGCGAGGGCGATCGCTGGACCGCCGACTGGACAGCGAAGCGGCTGTCCAGTGCCGGATTCGAAGTCGAACGCCAGACGTTTGATGTGCCGTGGTTCGAGGCTTCGCGTTGCGAACTCGTACTGGGGGATCTCGGAGTGTCGCTCGCGGCCCAGCCGCTGGCGATCGAAACCGGCGAAACCGGGCTCAAAGGCCCGCTGCGTCTTGTCGAAGCCGCCGGTCGCCTCGACGGAGCGATCGCCGTGCTGCGCTTGCCGTATCGCCGCTGGTCGAGCCTCGTCGATCGCGCCGTCCGCGACCCGCTCGCCGATGCGCTGGCGCGCGGCGCGAGCGCCGTCATTCTCGTGACGACCGGTCCGACCGGCGAAGTCTTGCTCCTTAATGCGCCGGCCGATCGGCCCGCCTCGGACAAGCCGCTCGCCTTGCTCGCGCCGCGGCTTGCCGCGCCGGTGATCGAGGCCGCACGCTACGGCTCTACAGCGAAACTGTTACTTCGTGGTCGCGGCGGGTCGCGCCTCGCGCAGAATGTGATCGGTCGGCGCGTTCTCCCGGGCCGCCCCTGGCTCGTCGTCTCGACGCCGCGCTCGGGCTGGACCGATTGCGCGGGGGAGCGGGGGCCTGGCATCGCGATCTGGCTCGCGCTCGCCGACTGGATGCCGCGCGCCTTCCCGCAGCACAGTCTGCTCTTTGTCTGTAACAGCGGGCATGAATATGAAAATCTCGGCGCAAGCCACATCGTCGATAAGGTCGGCCCGCCGACAGGCGATACCGCTTTCTGGCTGCATCTTGGCGCCAATGCCGCGACGCGTGATTATCAGGAAACGCCGGGGCGCTTGCTGCCGCTGCCGAGTGCCGATCCATATCGCTTTTTGATGACCTCGCCCGGATTCGTCGAGCGTGCCCGCGAGATATTCAGGGGCCAGCCCGGATTAGAGATGGCCTATCCCTCGTCCGAAGGGACTGCCGGCGAACTCTCCGAGGTCATCAAGGCCGGCTATCCACGCCATGCCGGCATCTTCGGCGCCCATCGGCATCACCATGCTGCGACCGACGATCTGTCGACCGTCGCGCCCGAACCGCTTGCCGCTACGGCGCGCGGCTTTCGAGACCTGCTGATCGCTAGCGTCGCTTAAATCGCCAAACCGTGCGCCGGGTGTCGCATTTTTCCGGCTTGACTCGTGCGCGCTTATGCACAAAATTATCGATAATAATTGCGATAAGACGATGGGAGAGACTTTATGGGACGCAAGGCGCACCTATTTTTCTGCACGGCCGCCCTTTGGGTGGCGGCAGGTCCAGCCGCTTTCGCCCAGGATCGCCCCTCCGAGGCGCCGCCTGCCGATGATGCCGCTACAGCGGATGATGACGGCGCCATTGTTGTGACGGCGCGCCGCCGCGAAGAGCGGCTGGCCGATGTGCCGACCGCGGCGTCGGTCATCGATATCACGTCGCTCACCGATCGCGGCGGCGCCACGGGCAGCGGCGAACTCCTCGCCGATCAGCCAAGCGTTCGCTTCAACAATCTGAACTCGTCCGTCACGTCGGAGATCTCGATCCGCGCCTCATCGACCGCGCGTGCCACCAATGGCGACCCGAGCGTCGGCCTCTATCGCAACGGCGCCTATATCGCGGGCGGTCCGGTGGGCGGTCGCAACTTCACGCGGCTCGACCTGCTCGACATCGGCCGCGTCGAGGTGCTGCGCGGGACGCAGGGCGCGTTGTACGGCCGCAACGCGGTCGGCGGCGCGATCAATATCATCGCGGCCGAACCCGAATTCGACCTCTCGGGTTGGGCAAGCGCGCGCTATGGCTTCGAGAACAACAGCTTCCAGACGCAGGGTGCGATCAATGTCCCGCTCGCCGATGGCTTGGCGATCCGCCTGAGCGGCGATCTGGTCGAGCAGGACAAGGGCTTCTTCTACAATCCCGACAACGACGTCTATTTCGATCAGCAGAAGGGCCACGGACTGCGCGGCCAGATCCGGCTGAAGCGCGGGCCGGTCGACGCGATCATCACGGCCGAGACCCAGCGGCTGACCACGCCGACGATCCATTACCAGATATCCATTCCCGCCGGCACGCCAGGCTTTCCCGGCGGTTATACGCAGGATCGCTTTCGCTACCCCTGGAACACCGCGCCGCGTGCCAGCCAGGACGTGGACGGCCTTCAGGCGCTCGTCCGCGTCGATCTCGGCGGCGCCGACCTGACGTCGACAACCTCCTTTCGCAAGCGCACGTCCGAATATGATCTCGACAATGACGCGATCAGCCCCGCCGAACTGGCGCGCGCGCGCGCCGCGGGGCAGATCGGCGCTCTCACGCCGCTCGATGCCAACACCGCGTCCTACGTCGTCGACACGACCGACAATTTTTCGCAGGACATTCATGTCAGCGGGGCAAGCGATCGCTTCACCTGGCTGGTAGGCGCCGAAATGCTGCTGCTCGACAGCGATTTCTCGGTGGCGACGACGCGCACGCCGACCCTTGCTAATCCGTCGCCGGGCAATATCGCGCCCGCGCGGCTCCATTTCGAAAGCTATGCGGCCTATGGCACGCTCGGTTTCGACATCACCGACAGCCTCAACCTGACCGGCGAACTGCGCTATACCCGCGACAGCCGAAGCATCTCGGCGCGGCTTTACGATCTTGGGACCGGCCTGCCTACCGGCGGGCCATCGCGGATCATCGACGACAGCATCAACGCCGACAATCTCTCCTACAATGCGACGCTTTCGTACAAGCTGACGTCGAACGTCCTCGCCTATGGCAAGGTCGGCAGCAGCTATCGCGCCGGCGGGTTCAACACGCGCCTCTCCGATCCGCGCGCGCCTAGCCCCGTGCAGGTGCTGTTCGGCAACGAAAACAGCACGTCTTACGAAGCCGGTATCAAGGGCAGTCCGATCCGGCGCGGCTATTTCGCAATCGCGGGCTATTACACCGAGCTTGAAGACCTGATCGCGCAGGTCGACGATGGCTGCGCGCTCACCAATCCGGCGTGCCCAATCGCCGCGGTCGCCTATCTGACCAACGCAGGCGATGCGAAAAGCTGGGGGATCGAGGCGGAGTACAGCCAGGGCTTCGACCTTGGCGAAGGCAATGGCCGTCTCGCGCTCAGCGGCTCGCGGCAGGGCGGAAAGGTCAAGAGCGGTCGCTACGATGGGCTCGATCTCGCGCAGGTTCCTGACTGGCTCGCCTCGGCCAACCTCAACCTGCGCTACCCGGTCACCAAGGATGTCGCGCTGACCAGCAATGTCCTGGTCAGCGGACAATGGGGCGGCAAGCAGGAGCTGACGGCGACCTCGGTCGATCTCGATAACTATGTCCTCGTCAATCTTCGGGTCGGCGTCGACTTCGGCAAGATCAGCGTCAGCGCCTTTGCAAACAACCTCTTCGACAAGGTTTATTTCGTCGCGCAGGCGCCGACGATCAACCGGTACAGCCAGCCTCGCGTCGTCGGCGTCGAAGGACGCATTTCTTTCTAGGTCGCTCACTCGCCCGCGGCCTCGGGCCGCTGGCCGGGAAGGGAAGGAGGGCGGAATGAAGCATTTGGTGATGGCAGCACTGCTCGGTGCCGCGGCGCTGCTCGGACCGCCACCCGTTGCGGCGGCGGATGCCGCACCTGCCGCGACGATCGCGCAGGGCCGCTTGGCCGGCGCACGCGACGCGGGCGTCGAGCGCTTTCTCGATATTCCTTTCGCTGCGGCACCGGTTGGTGCGCTTCGATGGCGTGCGCCGCAGGCGCCGCCACGCTGGGAAGGGGTTCGCGACGCCGCGAAACCCGGGCCCGCTTGTCCGCAAACTGTGCGCCCCGCGCTCGTCGCGGGCGGCGTTGCAGAATATCAATCCGAGGACTGCCTCCAGCTCAACATCTGGCGCCCGGCGGGCGCGCGCAAGCTTCCGGTCATGGTCTGGATCCATGGCGGCGCGCATGTGATCGGCTCGGGCACCTTTCCGGCGTTCAACGGCACCGCCTTCGCGCGGCAAGGCGTGATCCTGGTGACGATCAATTACCGGTTGGGCGCGCTCGGCTATTTCGCGCACCCGGCGCTCAGCGCGGCCAGGCCGCAGGGTGAGGCGCTCGCCAATTACGGCCTGATGGACCAATTGGCCGCGCTGCGTTGGGTGCAGAACAATATTGCCGCTTTTGGCGGCGATCCCGAGCAGGTGACTTTGTTCGGCGAGTCCGCCGGCGCGATCGGGGTCACGACGATTCTCGCGCAGCCGGAAGCCAAGGGCCTGTTTGCCCGCGCGATCGTTCAGTCGGGCGTGGGCCTCCTCGATCCGCGCCCGCTTCGCGAGCAGGAAGCGCTCGGTGCGGCGTTAGCAGCGCGTGCCGGCGCGCCGCCTTCGGCCTCGCTCGAAGCGCTTCGTGCGCTTCCCGCCGCCGCGCTTGTCGCCGCGGGCGATGTCCGCACGCCGGGCGCGATGACCGGCCCCATCCTCGACGGCGACCTGGTACGCGAAGCGCCGTGGCGCGTCTTTGCGCGTAGCGAGCCGATCGACGTTCCGCTCCTCGTCGGCGCGAACAGCAACGAGGCGAGCGTCATCCTTGCCATGGGCGTGCCGCCAACAGCCGCGCTCGCCTATCTCGGCCGCGACCAGGCGGCGGGCCGCGCCGCCTATGGCATGGGGCTGGCCGATGATGAACTGGCGCGCCAGGTGTTGGGCGACGCCTGGTTCGTCGCCCCGGCGCGCTGGCTCGCGGCCAGGACGGCGGGCGGGGCGACGTCGTATCTCTATCATTTCGACTATGTCGCAGCGGCGCGGCGCGACCGCGCCAAGGGCGCCGCGCACGGGTCTGAAATCCCCTATCTGTTCGGGACGCTCGACTATTTCGCGTCGGTCGCTGGCGCCGTCGGTGACGAGGATCGCCGCTTCGGCGAAGGCATCTCCGCCTGCTGGGTTGGCTTCGCCAAGACGGGCGTTCCTGGCTGCGCACTCGTTCGCGACTGGCCGCGTTACGATGCGGCAAGCGACCGTCTCGCAAAATTTACGCCCGAGTCTGGCGTCGTCGCCGGCTTTCGCAAGGCGCAGCTCGACCATCTGCTGAAGGTTCACTTCGGGAACGGCCAGCCCAGGCCCTAGCCCGTCCGGTCGCGCGCGACCCTCCGTTTCGACAATGTGCAACGAAGCTGGGAGAGAGAAAATGGCTGGAAGAACGAAATGGATGTGGCTTGCCGCCGGTGCGGCGATGGTTGGGGCTGCGGCCTTTGCGGCGCAGGGCGGGTTCGTGGGCAACGGCGGCGGCGAGGCGCGTCCCATGGTGCAGCTTCCGCCTGCGGCGCCCGTTGCGAATGTGTCGACGTCGGCGGCATCGGCGCCCGCGGCCGCCAGCCTTTCGGCCACCGTTGGCGGTTATACCTATGACTGGACCGCGTTACAGGCGGCAATCGCCGCCGATACCGAGGTCGAAAACGGCTATTTCATCGTCGGGAATGCTTCGGATCCCGACTATCTCTTCGCTTACGAGAAGGGCAGCTTTGGTATCGATCGGGTGACCCCGCTTGCGTCGGCCTCCAAATGGTTCGCTGGCGCGCTCGGCATGCGCATGGTGCAGGCCGGTATCGCGACGCTCGACGATCCGATGCGGCCACCGCTTGCCTTCTGGACGACGAGCGGGACAAAAAAGGATGTCAAACTAAAGCACACGCTGTCGATGACGTCGGGTTTCAACGCGAGCCCGCTCGTCGGCGGCTGCCAGCTGCTTCCGGCTTATGGGCTCTATAATTGCGCCAAGAGCATCCACGACCTGCGCTACGACAGTTTACGCCCAGGCAATGCCCCTGGCGCGCAATTCAGCTATGGTCCGCATGGCATCCAGGTCGCCGCAGCCTATCTCGAGGCGAAGGATGCCAGCATCGCGCCGGGCACATCGCCGTCACGCCAGCGCAATTTCCACGAATTGTTCGCGCAGCATGTGACGACCCCGCTCGGGATGACGAGCACGACCTGGTATGATCCTGCGGGAAGCGCGCCGACCAACCCGTGGGTTGCGGGCGGCGCCTATTCGACGCCGCGCGACTATGCGAAACTGTTGCGCGCCTTCCTTGGCGGCACCTTCATTACCGATATGACGAGCTTTACGCAGCAGCGCACCGCCGGTCTGCCTCGCGTTTTCGTCCCGGCAAGCGCTGCGAACTGGGAATATGCGCTTGGCTCCTTCGTTGAATGCGACACGCCCTCGGCCTGCGCAACATCGAAGATAAATTCTTCGCCTGGCGCCTATGGCTGGACAGGCTGGATCGATCGCGAGACCGGCTATTATGCCCTGATCGCCACCGAAATATCGAGCGGAGGCGACAGGAAAGGCGTCGAGCTGGAGCAGGTCATGCAGGATCTGATCGAGGATGCGATCGCGAACCGCATCCCGGCGCCCTAACCCGATCCGACAGTACAGCTCCGCAGCACAGGGGAATTTAATCTCCAAGCGCTGCGTGGCTGGCCTGTCGTAGGCAAAGTCGACGGCTCAAAGGTGAGGGGCCGGACCAGCGTGACCGGCAGCGAGCCGATTTGACTGGGCGGCCGATCCGCGGCGGTCCGGTCGTGGGTTCGGCCTAGGGAAACGTCGCTAAGAAGCGTGTCACTGCCGCCATTGCCTTGGACTCCGAAAGCTGCGGGGCATGCATATTGGCCGCGCAGATTGGCTCACTTCGAGCGGTTATCAGGCGACGTAGGCCCCTCTACCACTCGCCACCAGGGTCCCGTCTGCGGCTAGGATCCGGGTCGCCGCGACGCTTATCTGCCGCCCTAATTTTACCGGGGTGCCGATCGCGCGAAGTGGGCCCGGCTTCGCCGGTCGGTGAAAATCCACATGGAGGTCCGCCGTCGCCCGCGCAGCACCCCCCATCGCAATGACCGTGTAGAGGCCGGTCAGATCGATCAGCGCCGATACAATGCCACCATGCGCTGCGCCGACCGTCGGATTTGAGATGATTTCGTCCCGCCAGGGCATGGAGACGACCAACTCGTTGGCGCCGACCTCGGCGATGCTGAGCCCGAGCCAGCGGTGGAAAGGGGCCAGCAACAATAGGTCACGCAGTTCCTCAAGACCCGGGGCGGCAGGGGCATTCATGATTTCAACTCCGCTTCATGGATCCGGAGCAAAAACTCCACGATCGATTGACCGAAAGCGTCGTTGTCGTCGCCCACCACCATATGCGTCGCATTCGCAATGTCGCTATACGCAATATGAGGGACAAGCCCATGGAAATGCTTGACGGCTTCCAGCGAAACGAGGTCGCTTGACCCGCCGCGGATGAGATGCACCGGCAAGGTCAAGCGGGCAGCGGCCGCGCTGAGCTCGGTGCGACCATGGTCGCTGGAGACGCCGCCCTGCTGCGCCACCTTTTCGTTGAAGGCGGGGTCCCAGTGCCAATAGAAGCGTTCATCATCCTTGCGGCGCAGATAATGTGCGAGCCCGGTCGAAGGCTTCCGGCTGGGGCGATGGGGCAGATAGTCTGAAATGACCTGTGCGGCCTCTTCCACCGACGCAAAACCATCGCGCGCATGGGCCGCCATGAAACCGACCACGCGGGCAACGCCGCTCGGTTCCATCTGGGGTGTGACGTCGATCAGAGTCAGCGATCCGAAACTACCCGGTGCGCATTTTCCCTCCGCTATGATCCCGGCCAGCCCCCCAAGCGACGCGCCGATTAGCGCCGGCTTTCTTCGCGTCGCCGCAGCGATCTCAACGAGATCGGTCGCGAAATCGGAAATGTCATAAGCGCCATCACTGGCCCAGGCGCTCTCGCCGTGTCCGCGCATATCGACGGCGATCGTCAGGAAGCCGTGGCTCGCGAGTTGACGGGTGATCGCCTTCCAGGCCCTGCGGGTTTGCCCTCCGCCATGCGCTAGAATGATCGGGAAGCCGTCTTCCGGACCCAAAATCGATGCTGCTATTGCGTAACCCGAGTGCCCGGCAAGTGTAATCGACTGAACCGACATCATGATACCATACTGTACTACGTCTTACGGTAAAGGGTTTTCATAAAGCGATATTTATCTTAAAGTGTGTGATGATGTCTGAAAGCACCAACCTAAGCTTGCACCTTCCGGAAAATGGCCTTTTGACGGATTCGGATGAGTTTGTCTTGTTGATGGAGGAGGTTTCTCGCAAGCTGCGTAAGCGATTCGATACCACGATGGCGCGCTTTGAGCTTAGCCGGACGCAGTGGCGCGCGCTCGCCTACATCTATCGGACTCCGGGCATTACACAGACCGAGCTCGCCAAGTGCCTTGAACTGGAGCGCGCCAGCATCGGACATGTTGTTGACCAGCTCGAAAAAATGGCCTTCGCGCAACGTCGTGCCGCCCAAGGCGACCGCCGGGTCTGGGAACTCCATCTTATGCCCAGAGCCATCGAAGTTCTGCCGCAACTGCGCGTTGAGGCCGACGGAATCTACGGGCTATTGCTTCTCACTGTGTCGTCAACCGAAATACGCACGATGCGATCGTCGCTGGTGAAAATGTCGGGCAATCTCGAGTGCGTATTGGGAAGCGCGGCGGTTGGAGCAGATCCTGCCTGAAACATCCGAAGCGTCGCCTCCGCGATCAGTTGAGGATCGACACGGTTAAGATTGTTGAATCGCGGAGTGCGAAGTTTAGGTTTTGGGAAACCGCGCTCGCCGCCCTGTGCCTCCCGAATCAGAGCACGCCACCTTTTTTGGTTGAAGTCTTCTGGCGTGCTATGAAGTCTGACAAGGCCGACTTGCGGGCGTCCTGATCGAGAGAATAGGAGCGTTACTTAAAGACCGTACCATCCAGAAGTGCCGCGATATATCCTGCCAGTTTATCGGCCGCCGGATAAGTGTCGCGTTCAGAATATAAATATATCTGCTTGTTACTGAACCTTTCACGTGGCCTATCAGCGCCGCGATCGTTACCTCGGTAAAGCCAAGATCATTTCCGATACTCGCAAAACTGTGGTGCAAGATGTGTGGCGTGACCCCTTCGAGCGGAGAGCCGAGAAAAATCTCGTTCCAGTGATTTGGAAGACCTCCAAACGCTGTATCTTCACCGCGCGGGCCAGGGAAGACATAGCTGCCATTGTCGTCGCCCTGCCGTGACTCCAGAAATTCGACAACAGAAAGGCCGATCGGTCGAATCGACCGTCCTTCCTTGCTGTCTGAGAGACGCAGACAACTTCCATCGATGTCGACGTGGCAGCATTTTAAGTTGATCATCCCGCCGCGGCGTCAACCCGTCATGGCGATCTGGCGGATAATGTCGATTGTTGGCCCGAACTTTTCGATCTCAGTAGCCGCCTTCAGCATCCTGCCGAGTATCCGAGTCTTCGCGCGGCCAGATGCGCCAGGCGATCAGCGTTCCGGCGAGCGCAAGGACGGCGCTCGCAGCCAGCGCCATGTCCATTCCGGCACGCGCGCCGACCTGGGCCTGTGCCATAGCATCGATCCTTCTCCAGAGTTCGCGGGGATAGACCAAGATGTGGCTAGGGACGTGCCCTTGCCCGCCTTAAGCGGCGAGAGATTCGCCGCTCGCGTCGACCTCGGGATCTGCGCCGACGGCGCTAGCCAGAAAGCTCGCAAGGGCCTGCTTTCGGGAAGCATGATCGAGGGCGTAGGCGGTCAGCCTGTAATGGGCTCCGTCAAGAAGGCCCTGGATATATCCGGCAACCGTATCGGCGGCTGCGATGAGCGCGGCGTCCATTGTGTGGATATAGCGACCGGTGACCGACCCCTTGGCATGACCGAGCAAAGCGGCGACCGTCGTTTCGGTGAAGCCGAGATCATTCGCGATACTGGCGAAGCTATGCCGCAGCACATGAGGTGTAATATCGTCGAGACCGCATCCGCCGAGTATCTTTGTCCAGTGGTCTGGAAGGGCGCCGAAGGCATTGTCGCGACCAGTTCCTGGGAACACATGGGTTCGAGCATCGGACATCTTCTGTTGTTGCAGGCATTCGATGACAGGCAAGCCGACGGGCCGAACAGACTTGCCTTCCTTGCTATCTTCCAGGCGAAGGCAGCTGCCTTCGATGTCGACTTCGCTCCACCGGAGCTTGGTGAGCTCGCTGCGACGACAACCGGTGAGCGCCAACAGTCTGATGATCTGCGCGGCTGTTGCATATTGCCCATCGACCTTCGCCTCGCGAAGTTTGGTACCGAGCAAACGATATTCGGCTTCCGACAACCGGCGATCGCGAACATTGTCTTTCGGTTTGCGGATGCCGAACGCCGGATTGGTTTCTATAATGCCGGCCTCGACGGCATAGGTCAGGATGCCCCCCAGCAAGCCAATGGTTCTGGCGGCGGTTCCCGCGCCGCCTCGCGCGATCGCCTTGCCTCGCAGCTTCGCTGTCCTGACGCTGACCGCCGTCTTGCCGGCCATGATGTCCTTCATCGCCTTGTTGATGTGGGCCTTGTCCAAATCTCTGACCCGCCGCGGTCCAAGCAGCGGAACGATGTGGCGATGGATGCGACCCGTATCGGTGTCGATGGTCGATTGCTTCTTCGGCCGCCCGCCTTTGCCGATAATAAGCCCGGCGTTGAGGTCGGTCAGATACAAGGTGCAAAGCTCTTTGACCGTTATCGCTTGCCTGTCGATCTGTCGCTCTTCCTGCGGATCTTCGCCTTGAGCCACGCGCCCCAGTTGAATGCGCGCTTCCCGGCGCGCCATTTCGGGGGTCCAGATGCCGTGCATACCGATCGTCAGACGCCGGGAGCGCCCTTGGGTCCGATACTGAATAATGTAGCTGCGCTTGCCCGACGAGAATACCCGGATGCCGAAACCCGGCAATTCGTCGTCCCAGATGATATAGTCCTTCACCTCGGCGACAGCTGCCTCTACAAGGCGTTTTGTGATCCTGCCAATAGGCTGCAACCTCTTCGAACCGTACCGCTTCCGCGAAAGCACCGCGTAAGCAACAGGGGGTGTATTCTCGGCGGGCCTAGGTTAGCATCGACGGCAGCGATTTTCATCTTTCCGATGTAATATTAGTAGCTTAGGGTAGAAAAACAGGCTCTGGCGTTGAATAGCGTAGCCTGTTAGTACCCGCTCCGAAGGCGAAGGTCACAGGTTCGAATCCTGTCGGGTGCACCACTACTCACCATTTATGTTTGATCCTTGGCGAGCTTTCCAGTGCCAGGCCGGCGCGCGATAGCCGTTGCCGACCTTTGTCGATCTCAATATTGCGATAGATGCCTATGCCGTGGGCGAGCTGGACTCTGAGGCAACTAGTGCAAAAATTGCACAAGCTCGCGATGGCGGAAGCCGATCAGGTGCTCGCGGCGCTTGAGGCACAGGAAAAGATGTTGCGTTGGACGAAGCGATCGAAGAGGTGAGGTCGAGAACCTCGCCGACGGCGAGTTCGGTCTGAGCGCTGCGAGCCGCGACTATCGCGATTTCGTCCAAGACGGAATTCGCGCGAAATTGGTCTCAATCTGAACGTTTCTCTATCGTGACTCACTCCGAACTTCGCGCTATTTTGTACTCGCCGGCTGACACCCCGTTGTGAGAAGCGGGGGCCGAAAGGCGACGTCTTGAGCTTTGGTCAAAGCGTCAGCCGGTACGTGCGCTAGCGGGATGACAACTGATTCTGTAAAATTGCTGGATCGACCTTAGAAGGTTTCGATCCTTCCGAACTCAGACCAGTTTGGATCGCCGCAGGCGATTACGGGAGCCCGGTCGATTCATGCGAAGGGTCGATCCGCGACCAGCGCCCTTCGGCTGTGGGTCGGAACCGCAAAATCCTCACATCCTGCAAGATGGACTTTTGATTAGATCCATTTTCGGACTCATTTCAGGTTGCTGATTATTAACCCCTGATGAAAATAGGTCGCGCCCATAATCAACTTGGGCGAGTGACCGGGCTCCGCCATGTATGTCCAGGCAATTGCTAAAGATGGCGGTACGTGCTTCCGACGCGCGTTTCCTTCGCTCGGTCACTTTTTTAGCGTACGTCTTCCGATAATAATTGGATTATAAAATAGCAGCCATTTAGGGCGAGGCATAACTTCCCGAGTGCGACTCATTCTGGTCGCGCAATTGGGAAGGAAGAAGTGATGAAGATCCAAAACAGCGAGCTGATCGATCTCGGCGCCATCAGCGTCGAAACCCGCGGCATCGAGCCGCTCGGTCCGGTCGACGAGGATCAGGGCGAACATTATTTGTTCGCCGGTGGCATCTCGGCTGACGACTGACAGCGATGGCGTGCCGCCGCCGCGCGGCACGCCATTCGCGACGGTACTGCTGAAACGCCCATGTCACCCCCACTCCGCCCCGGCCTGCACTACCGGCGTATCACCGACAGCTTCATTTTCTTTGACGTTCTCGCTGACCGCTACTTCCTACTGGCCAACAGGTCGGCAGAGGCGTTCGACCGATTCGCCAACGGCTCACCCACCCGTGTCGACGTAGATCATCTGCACCGCCTCGGCCTCACCGGTGCGGCCGGGCAGGGCGCGCTACCGCGCGGGGTTCCAACCGTGACCGCCTCTTGCAGCCTCATCGACACTCCGCTTGCCCGCGCAGGAATATTCGCAACAATCGCGAGTGTGGCTGCGCAGCGGCGTGCGCGGCGCGACCTTGGTCGCCACCCCCTTGCGCAAATTCTCAGTGATTTATCCTGCCCACAGCAGGATCCTCCGCGCGCAGGCGATATGGCGTACCGAGATATCGCGGGTGCGTTCGAACGCGCCAAACGCTATGTGTCGGGCGCCGACCAGTGCCTGCCGCGCGGCATAGCGATGAAGCGCATGATGGCCCGCCAGGGGCACACAGTATCGCTGGTATTCGGTGTCACCATGCCCTTCGCGGCGCACAGTTGGGTGCAGGCCGGTGACCTTGTGCTGACCGACCCGGTCGATGTCGTTCTCCACTATCAGCCGATCTTCGCTGTCTGATGGCCGGGGGATACCAGATTCAGCTCGGGACGGCTTCGAGCGGCCGAGCATCGCACGACCACCCGGCCGACGTCCTTTTGCCCGGCGCCGCGATCTGGTCCCACGAGCCGATGATCGTTGCAGGCGCGCACACCGTCATCATTGGCCGGCTCTTCCATCGCGGAACGTCGAGCACGCCTGTCCTCACGCTCGGGCAGGGGCAAGCAGATCAACTCATGAGCGATCGTGCTCAAGGGCTGCTCGGCAATTATTGGGGCGGCTATGTAATAGTGCATGTCGGCGCCGACGATGCCGTACGCGTGTTTCGTGATCCCTCGGGGCTGCTCCCTTGTTATTTCCGGCGCCGCGCAGAGGACATCGTTCTCGCCGGGTCAATTACAGATCTTGCCGCGCCGGGTGCCGATGCCGTCGATTTCACGGAAGTCGCCACCATCCTCGCGGGCGGCGATTTGCGCGGAAGGCAGACATGTCTCGCCGGCGTCGAGGAACTCATCGCGGGTGAGTGCCTTGTCTTTAACCATGGAAAAGCGTCGACCGAGGCATGGTGGTCGCCTTGGGATCATGCCGAAGGTCCCGTAATGGGGTTGGAAGACGCCGTCGCCGCCCTTCGAGACACGGTGACCGATTGCGTCAGCGCTTGGGCAAGCGCCTTTCCCGCGATTCTGGTCGGGGTATCGGGAGGGCTCGATTCCTCGATCGTGACGGCCGCAGCGGCGCAGTCGGCCGCCAGCTTGATCTGCCTCAATCTTTTCAGCCCCGATTTCGATGGTGACGAGCGGCGATATGCGCGCGCGCTTCGCGACCATCTCGATATCGAACTCATCGAGGCCGATCGCGAGCTCGCGGATATCGATGTTACGCAGTCGGCGGCGCCCCACCATCCGTGGCCGGTTGCGCCACTCTACAAGCAAACCAATGAAGCAATTCATCGTCGGCTACTGTCCGCCCGACCGTTCGACGCCTTCTTCACCGGCAATGGCGGCGACGGAATTTTTTTCGGCACGCGAAGCACGGTCGCCCTCATCGACCGGCTCCTGGCGCAAGGACCGCGACCATCGTTGGCGTCGACTGTGCAGGACATTTCAGTCCTGACCGGCGCAGATGCGGGAACCGTTCTAAAATATGGCTGGGCGCGATATCGCCGCAACCGCGGGCGCCATGCGGCCGGCTATAATTTCTCGGGCCTGAATCGGCAGCTGGCGCAGCGTATCAGAAAACGAGGCGCAACCCACCCGTGGCTCACCGCTCCGGACGACGTTCTGCCCGGAATAACCGTTCACGCAGCCTATCTGATGCGAGCCCAAAAGGGCATTGAACTCTACGACCGCGCAACGATGCCGCCCCATATTGCTCCGTTAATGTCGCAACCCATCGTCGAACTGTGTCTCGCGATCCCGAGCTGGTTCTGGATCGCGGGCGGTCGGAATCGGGCCGTCGCCCGAAGCGCGTTCGAACCCCTACTACCTGCGGTCGTCTCGGAGCGAACCCAGAAAGGCGGACCCGGCAATTTTCATCTGTCCATCTATCGGCGGCACCGGGACGCCCTGCACGCGCGGCTCCGGGGAGGCGTTCTCGCCGCCTCAGGCATTCTCGATCTATCGCTCCTCGACGCGCCCGATGATCCGACTTGGCGCGGGACGGAGCGCATCGACCGAATCCTTGCCCTGAGCGCGGCCGAAAATTGGGCGCGGTACTGGAGCGGAGGTTGACGGCCTTCGCGCAACGTGGCGCCGGACCGATGGTTCGATGCTCCCTCACCAATTTCTAAGCTGGAGGATAAGGAAATGGACATTCAAAATATCAATCTGGACTATGTGCTACTTGGCTCGATTAGCGAGCAAACGCGCGGTGTCGAGGTCGTCGGCCCAGTCGAAGAGGACACCGGCTCACGCTATCTGTTTTTCGCAGGGATTGGCGAAGAAGATTGAGCATTTTGTAATGGCGTGACGGCGCAGCGATCTCGCTGGCCATTTGCCAAGCGATCCCAGATGGCAACCCGATCGGGGAACGGTGCGTCAGGATCTCGCACTCCGAGTAGCCAATAATCAAACCATGCGAGATTCTCGCGCATCGCCTGCAGCCGGTTCGACGGGAGATGGAAGAGATGTGTCTCGTCGGACGCCGGACTGGATCCCGGATAATAGCTGAGCTGGGTTGGAATATGCGCGTCGCGCAACGCCTCGAAAAACTCGACCTGCGAGGGCGAAGCCGACGCAACCTGCTGCAACACCGCTGCACAGATCTTGCTGGCGTTAAGCGACGGCGCGAACCGGCGATATCGTTCAATATTCTCGCCGAGCGGACTGCCGCCGTAAACCGGATCGTAGCTTGCGCGCGCGCCTCCATAGCCGCTTGGTTCCAGAAAGCCGCCGTCTCCGCTCGATGCGGCGCGAAACAAGCGCGAATTTGTGATCGCGACATTGACCATCTGAGAGCCTCGGCTGTAGCCCGCTATGCCAAGGCGGTCCGGATCGATCAGCCCCTCTGCGCTGAGGTCTTTGACAGCATCCTCGATGCTGTGGACGCCGTTGAGCCATATGCGTTGGCGAACGGTGTCGGGGTCGGGGGGGCCCTTGCCGCCCATCCACGCACGATACGCATCCATCAGCTCATCGGATTGCCGGGGCGAAGGATCGTTTAGCAGAAGTACGACATAGCCGCGCTCGGCAAACAGCTGCACCGGGTAATTCCACTGGTTGCCCGGCTCCGCGAAGCGATCGTCGGCGTCACTGCCATGCGTCACGACCAGCGCCGGGTGCCGATCACCGACGCGATGGCCGCGCGGAAGCACGACATAACCTTTTGCTATGTAACCGTCCCGGCTGATGAAGCTTCTGGGAATCACCCGAAGCGGCTCGATTACATCATGTCTCGGCGAGATCGAACCAAGCCGCCGCGCCGCTCCCGTGCGCAAGTCGATATGGACGAGTCGTGGGGGAATAGTCATTCCTTCCTCGACGCAGACAGCCTTCGTGAGGGCGCCGTTAAATCCGCAACGCGTGAGGCTCGCACCCGTTTCGACTACGTGAACGGCATCTCGTTCAAGGATCGCGATTCCGTAACGAAGATCCTCCGTTCCTCTCGTCCCGAGAACAACGCGCCTGCCGTCGACGCTCTTTCTCCATCCTGCCGCTCGCGGATCGCCGATTTCAAAGGCAACGGGCCCATAGCTGTGCCGTCGGCCGTCCGATGACGTCTCGACCAACTCGAGTTTCTTGTCCACGCCGGTTGTAGAAAGCTGGCCGCCATGCGGGCCCGCCAATATCCACATGGACAGCAAATCGCGCTGGCTCGCCAGTTTGCTGATCGCTTTTTTCTTGCGGTCCCACGCCCATAGTTCGAACTTGCCGCCCAGCGTTTCATCCTGCACTTCGACCCGGAACCGGACTTCGTCGTCTTGCCAGACGATGCGGCCGCCGCCGCGGGTCGCGACGCGATCTTTCGCTGGTCGGGTCGCAATGCGCGCCGCCGACCCGTCCGGTCCGCGCAGAAAATAGTCGACCTCGACTTCAATCGCCGAGCGTCGCCGGTTTCGCAGCGCGCTGACCTCTTCGTCAAAGCGCACCCGGCCTGCGCCGGACTTGGTTTTGATCAGGGAATACCAGAGCCATTTGCCGTCCGGCGACCAGTCATAGTCGAGAACACCGATACGCGAGGGTCGCATTCCTCCTCCGATCGGGAAGGACATATCTGCCTTGCCGACTGGCACGGGGGAGGGGTTGACGATCAGTGGTCGAACCGAACCCGCGTCATCTATCCGATAGAGTTGCAGACCGTCGCCGAAATCGAGGAGGGCGCTCCAGTCGGGCGTGCCGGGAATAGGCCGAAGCGACTTCGCGGCGTCGACAGTCAATAGGGTGCGCGTCCGCCCGGTCGCCACGTCGACGGATCGAACATGCGATCGCGGCCGTCCGGCCGCGATATCGGAAATGTCCGCCGCGTAGATGACGCGCTTGCCATCTTCGGCGAGCGCGATCTCGTTCACTTCGGGAACGGTGAGGATGTCTTCTATCGTCCAGGGCCTGCTCTGGCTCTCCCCTGCCGCGATGGCAGGGGAGAGCGCCGCGGCGGCAAGGAACGCCGCGGCCGGGAGGCCGGATCGGATCATGGGTTTCATTTCCCGCGCTCCTCACCAGTCGCGACTGATCGTGACGCCAAGGAAACGTCCGACAGCCGAATAGTTGGTCGAGTCGAAGGGCGTGTCGCTTGGCGACGAAACGGCTGTGGGTTCCGGCTTGGCATTGAAGATGTTGAGCGCGTTCACCGTGACTTCGGCGAGGCCACCAATCTTCATGCGCGCCGACAGGTCGAGTGTTGCGACCGACGAAATCTTTATCGGCGTCGTGCGGCGCCGGTCGGTCACGCCGCCCGTGAAATTCAGGAAGGACGCCAGCGTAAAGCGCGCTCCGCCGAAGGTCGCCCCGCCGCGCGCGCGGAAATGCGGCGCGTTGAAGACCGTGCCGGCAAGATCGGCAACCGGGAGGCCAGGCAGCAATTGCTGCCGGCTGTCGAGCCAGGTTCCGCTGGCGGTCAGGGTCAGCGTTTCTGCACCGATAGGAGCCCGGTAGCGCAGCGACAGGTCAGCGCCTTCGAATCGCTGCGAAGCGATGTTCCGGTCACGCCCGTCGAGCAGCGCGATGACATTTGCCGGATTGTATGGACCCGTCGTTCCATTGCCGAGCGGATCGGCAGCCCCCGCGATCGCCGCGGCCTGCTGAGCCGACGACGGGTCGAAGATGATGAGGTCGGCGAACAGCGGATTGGTCAGCGTGCCGAGCGGTGAGCCGAATGGCGGCGCGACCCGATCCCGGTAGTCGATCCGGAACAAGCTCGTTACGATCTGCAATCGCGATGACGGCCTGAAAGTCGCGCTCATTGTCATATTCTCGGAGCGCTCGGGGCCGATGTCGGGGTTCCGCCCGCCGAGATAGATATAGGTCGAACCCGGCGGGAACAGCGTACCATATCCGGTTACGGGGAGAAGTACTGGCGTGTAACCGCTATATTGCTGGTTGAGTGTCGGCATCTTGAACGACCGGCCCCATGAAAGGCCCAAGCTGAGTTCTGCGACCGGCGCGTAGACGAAGCCCAGCTTCGGCACCACGATGCTTCCGGCATCGGAATAATCCTCCCACCGCACCGCCGCCGTCACTGATGCACGATATGCGACGGGGAGATTTTGGGCGGGGCTCACCAGGGGCACGAACAGCTCGCCATAGGCGTAGCGATTGTCCCGGCGTCCTGAAAAGTCTCGGCCATTGACAGTCGCGGCAAGGCGGTTCCGGCGCCAGCCGCCGCCCGCCGCGAGTCGGACGTCGCCGGCGGGAAGGGCAAAGAGGGGGCCCTCCACCCCCGCTTCGACGCTGAGGCTTCGATTGTTGAAAACTCTGAGCGGAAGCGTCGCCACCCCATTGGTGAAGTTCTGCGTAACGCCGAATGTCTTGTCGCTGCCGTAGAAGGTTGTGGCGCGCGCCGTCCAGTTGCCGCCGAGCTCCGCTTCGAGTGTCGGAGCGATGCCAAAAGTCTCGAACTCATTGTTCACGATCGTCCCGCGCGTGGTGATCGGACGATCCACGAACAACCCGCGAACCGACCCCATGTCTCCGCGTTTGTAGAGTGCGTCCGCCTTGAGCTTGATGCCCGGCGACAATTGCTGGTGACCGCTCAAAAGAAAGCTGTGCCGCTTGAGGCGCGGATAGAGCGTGGATGCCGGGTTGCTCGCCGTCGCGTAGCTGCGGTCTCGGGCCAGAATCGCGCTATTGTCGAAATAGTCATAGGTGGCGAGAAACCCGCCACCCTCCCATTTTACCCCGCCAAGCAGGTTATATTGCTGCTGAAAATTACTGCCGTCGGTCGAGCCGCCTAGCCGCGCGCTCGTCGTGATCCCGTCATAATCCTCGCGCAGCAATATGTTCACCACGCCCGCCACCGCATCGGCGCCATAGATAGCGGAGGCACCGTCGGTAACGATTTCGATCCGCTCGACTGCTGCGGCCGGAATAGCGCTCACGTCGATGACGCTCTGGGTGCCGCTATAGGCAAAGCGGTTGCCGTTGAGCAAAGTCAGCGTCGCATTGGCTCCGATGCCGCGAAGGTTGAATGTCGAGGCTCCGTTGACATTCCCATTCTCATTCTGGACGCCCTGTCCTGATCCGATCCCCGGGTTCTGGCCGCCTCCGAAATTCTGAGGCAGGCTGCGCGCGACCTCGCCAAGATCGGCGTGCCCGGCGTTGCGGATATCCTCGGCCGTGACTTCGATGACCGGCGCCGCAGCGGGGGCGCCCGCGATACGCGAACCGGTGACGATGATGGGGTCTGCCTCGATGGGAGGCGAGAATGGAACGGAAGTGTCGTTAAGAATGACGACGGACCGGTTATCGAACCGAGCCGTGAGCCCGCTCCCTTCCAGAAGGGCTGCGATGGCTTCGCGCGGGGTCAGCTGGCCCTTCAATGCAGGCGCGGTCTTTCCCTCGAGATCGCGCGAGGCGGCATAGAGTTCGATATCAGCCAACTCTGCGGCGCCGCGCAATGCATCCCCGAGATCCTGCGCGGGCATATCGTAGGACTGGCGCTGTTGCTGAATGGCCAACGCAAGCCCTGGTGACAAACAGGCAGTACTTCCGACCAGCAACGCTACCAACGAACGGGACTTCTTCAACATTATCACTCCCCCATATTCTCCGCCATGCTTCAGGCAGGCGGCCAGTGGGGGTGCGTTGACGGGGCGAAGGGCAGCCCCTTAGTCTTGCGATGAAAAATTATCGGCGGCGAAGATGAATGGCGTCCGCCGTGCGTTCGACCCTGAGACCGAGCAGGATTGAGACACGTTCGGCAAAGGCATCGGTCTCGCTGAGATGGAAACGGCCGGAAACCTCAAGCGCTGCGCTCGTCGCGTCGTCGATCACGATTGGGACGACGGCATAGCGATTGGCCTCGGCGATCAGTTGGTCCAGCCTTATCGAACGATATTCGGCCCAGCCCTCAGGCCAGTTTGCAGGAATGCCAGGTGCCTGGGACAGGTTGATCTCTATCTTGCCATCGAGCCGATAGGTCAGTGTCTTGCCAAGTGACAACGCCGTCGACGGGCCGGTTCTCGCGTCTGAACGCAGTTCGGCTTCGCCCCGCCGGAGGATCGTGCTGACCGTTCCTGCCTCGTCGAGGCTCAGATCGATCTCGGCATTGTTCGCTGTTGCTGCGCCTGGCCCGGCGTCGATATGGAGCGGTATAGCTTGCTTGGTGATGGAAAGACGGACCCTGCCCTTTACCAAGCGGACGCTGCGGTTGCCGTCTCCGAACGCGACGTCCAGCTGGCTGTCGGTATCAAGCGTCGCGCTCGAGCCGTCGGCAAGACGGAACGTGCGGATCTCGCCGCGCTGCGTGATCAGGGGTTCGGCGGCGCGCGCGATCGAGGCGCTGCCGGGCTGGCCGGGAAGGGAGACGCCTCCAGCCCCGATTGCTACAATCAGGAGTGCAATTGCAGTCGCGGCGGCGCCCCATGGCAGCCAGCCGCGAACCCGGCCCCGCCGCGCTTCGGCATGGCTTGTTCCGTGGCGCTGCGATGTCTTGAGAATTGCCAAAGCCGCCATGCGGCGTTCGGCGCGGCGGTAGGCTTCACCATGATCGGCCGACGCGAGGAGCCACGCTTCAAACTCTCCGCGCAGCGCGCCAGCATCCTCGCCGCGCATCTTGATCAGCCACGCCTGGGCCACCTCATCGACGGGATAGTCACCCCCGCTTGTGCTGGTCATCGGCCGCCGTCCACCACCTTCGAAATCTGACCAAGCGCTTTCATCATATGATATTCCACCGTCGCGATGCTGATGCCCAGCAGTTCATGTATCTCGCGATAACTGAGTTCGTCCACCCGGTGCATGAGGAAAACGCGCCGCGTCTTTGGCGGCATGGCGTCAACTGCGGCTTCGTACAATCGCAGCAAGTCCGCGGCTTCGAGGTTCCATTCCTGCGCCGCAGGCGTGGCGCCGTCGCTGTCTTCGCGAAGCGGAAAGAAAGTCGCCCGCGCGGACTTCTGGCGTCGCGCGCGGTCAATCAGGATGTTCTGGGCGATGCGGCGAAGAAACCCGCCCGGATTGACGAGCTGGTGACGCTGCGTGCTGCCCGCCGCGCGCGCGAAGACTTCCTGCACCAGATCCGGCGCTTCCTCGGATCCCGCTTTGCGGCGCAGGAAATGGAAGAGCGACGTGCGATGCGTCCGATATATCGCGCCCAGATCGGGTCCGGTTTCAGGCTGCTGATCGACCGGCGGCGGACGATCGGCCGGATGCACATGGCAGGCCGAAGATACCGAGAAGGGGGGACGCGGCGGGGCATGATCGCCGCAAGTACAGGAGAACACGACAGATAATCCCGGAGGCACGAGCGGGTGAGACCGGCTTTCGCCAGAGACCCGTTTCCCAGTGCTGTGCCGCCGTTCGGTCGCTTGCGCGGACCATGGTCCGGTTGGGCCGCCGGTCCGATCAGGGACTGGCGCATATGATGCCTGGCGAAATATTCCGCGCAGGAACTGCCAGCGATGCTCCTGCGCGGTCGAATCATGTCAATTGTAGGCGGCTCTGACAAGTAAAACGTCACTCCCTTTTCGGCCAGTGATCATGGCTGTCGACCCGGATGACCGGCGAGCGTTCGGGCGTAGGTGGCCGCTTCATGCGCGCGCCTCTCGTGATAGCGGAGAAGGAGATTGCGAACCTGCGCCTGCGGCTCGGCATCGGCGAAGGCGATTGCGATCGCTTCATACTCCGCGTCGACATCGGCGAGGATCGTCGCGTCGAATAGCCGCGATAGCTGAAGCCGGTCGCCAATTGCGGCGATGCCCGCGACAATCTCGCTGTTCGACGAGCGTTCGGCGATCGCCAGGAACAGATCGGCGACGCGATCGGGATAGGGCTGGTCAGCGGGGACCGGTGTTGCCGACCCTTTTGGCGCCGTCGCAAGCGCCGCGAGCAGCAGGATCAGGTGCAGCTCGAGCAGGTCGCGAAATTCGGTCTCGGTCAGCCGATGAACGTGAAAGCCCTCGCCTGGCGCGAAATCGACGATCCGCTCGCCATTGAGCCGGTAGAGACTGTCGCGCACCGGAGTCACGCTGACCCCGAGATCGTCGGCAAGACGGGACGCCTCGATCCTGGTGCCGCCCGCCCATTCTCCGCTCATCAGCCGACGCTTGATCGCCTCATAGGTCGGCTCGAACACATGCGCCGGGCTCATTGGCCGTTCCTTTCGGTAGCGGCGAATTCGGCGACTGCGTCCGTTTGGTCGGGCCGGAGCGCGTCGATCGCGCCGATATGAGCGGGAATGTCGTCCTTGAGCAGAACCGATGGACATTGGCCTTCATAATTGCCGAGATTGGGGCGGTGCTGCGCATAACCGGCAAGCGCGGCGAGTTCAGGTGGAAACGTCCGGGCGACCTCGGGCGGATAGGCGAGCCACAAATTCTCATAGGGCTTCAGCCATCCCAGACTGTAGCTGACGAGCACGCCGCGCCGGACTTCTTGGCTGAGGTTCGAGCCCGCCCCATGCGCAGTCGATCCCAGAAAGCATATCGCCGCGCCCGGCTTGCCTTCGGCGAAAATGGGCTTGCCCAGATCGGTTTTCGCCATGCCTTTCGCGCCGTGGCTCTTCGGAAAGATGCGCGTTGCGCCATTCTCTTTCGTGAAGGGCGTCAGCGGCCAGAGGACGTTGACGAGATATTCCTGGCTGCCGTCGGCGCCGCGCCACATGTCCTGGTCGCGGTGCGGAAACTGCCGCACTTCACCGGGATGTATCTCGATCGCTTGCGTGAGGTTCAGCTGGATCCGGTCGCAGCCGGTCCCGAGGATCGTCTCGACGGCGGACAGGATGATGGGGTTGAGCACCAGTTCGGCCATGTGCGGCGATCGTTTGAGCAGGCTGCCGAACCGTTTCGTGCGGCGACCATAGAAATTACCCTCGCAAAAGGGCGTCGCGGCAAAGAGGGGATCGAGATCCCCCGCCAGCGCAAGGACGCGCGCGACCGCCTCGTTGCGCAGGATGCAATAGCCTTTGCGGCGCAGCTCATCGACGAGCAGGCCAGGAAGATCGGCTTCGGTCAGATCCTTTTTCATCGCCCCGGCTCCCCACCTTCTTCGAACTTGAGGACAAGCGGCGCGTAGGTGCCGGTGCGCTGCAATCCGGGGAGCGTGTCCTCGTCGATCGCGATGCTGAGGGCGAGGATCCGGCACGCGCCATCCCGGTGAACCGGACCCAGCGTGCGGCAGGTCCAGCCGAATTTGCTGATCGTGTGATACCAGCCGGCTTCGGCGACACCGACATATTCGCCTATGCCGTGGCGGAGAGCATAGTCCGCGAGCGCGGTGACCAACTGGTTGCGCGCGTCGCGGCGCTCGGCCGGCGTTTGCGCGGGGTCGAGGCAGAAGCGGCTGATCTCCCACACGCCTTCGCCGGACGGGGCCCCGTCGGTGCAAAGGTGCGAATAGATGTCGCCGAGCAGGTGCGGCGCCGTGGTTGGCAGCAGCCGCGCCGACGCCCGGTGGCGCAGGTCATCGGGATCGAGCAGGATCAGATAGCGCGCGTCCGGGGTATCGAACTGGTCGAGTTCGAAGCGGCCATCGAGGGCGGGCAAATCCCATTGCAGCTTGTCGATGAAGACCTGTTTGCGGGCGGCGAACATGGCGCGCAGCGCCGCATTCCCGGGCGCATTCTGCGCCCGCGTGGATTGAGTGATCATGAAAAATCCTTGGCTGTTGAAGCCGGAATCAGACCATCAATCCCGCGGAGCGGCTATGCCCATTTCTGGGCAAGCTTTGTGCGTTTTTCTGCTCCTCGTCAGAGTGGGCGCCACCAATCATAGACATCCGAAAAGCCGATGACCCCATCGAACAGGGCGCAGAGGATCAGCATTTGTCGGCACGGCACCGAATAGCGCTCGCGCGCGATTTTGAGGTGGCGGACCACGGTCTCTTCGCTGATGCCGAGGATGCCGGCGGTCTCCCCGGCGGTTTTTCCGCGCGCCGACCAGAGCACGCATTCGCGCTGCCGCTCGGTCAGCGCCGCCCGCCGCATATAGGAGCCTGTCCCGATGAGCCGCCGCGCCGCGGCGAGCGCCACGGCGCCGACGATCTCGGCGGCGTGGAGCATCTCGAGCGGGATCCTGGCATTGGGAGCGACGGCAAAGGAGCAGCTTCCGGTCGCTTCGCCAGGCAAGTGGCGCGGCACCGTGAAGCCGTCGCCGATACCGCTGTCGCGCGCGACCTTCAGCAATTGCCGGTCGCCTCGAGAAAGCGGGATGTAGTGATCGACATTGCGCCATTGGAAACCCGTCATGGATTTTTCGCCGGCGCGCCGGATCGGGTCGGTGCCGCTGAGATCGAAACCGACATAGACATTCGCCCAAGCGTCGGGATAATTATGCACGAGCATCGATGCACCCTCGCCGCCGCCGCCGCGGCGATCGAAGGCAAGCGCGAAAAGATCAAACCCCATGCGGTCGGCGGCGTTTGACAGGGCGGCAAAGAGCCGCTCTTCCTTGTCGGCGCCTGATATGTCGTGTGCGAGTTCCTCCGTCAGATTAAAATGCTTCACGTCGATTCATCGGCCGCCGGCACGTTCCCGACCCGTCCGCCTGCGATCCGCTCCATGGCTCATCGCTCCCGTTTCCTCTCCGGGAGACAATGAAGTTGGACAAGCTGCGCGATGGTCCTCGCACTGCGGCGGGCGGGTGATACCTCAGCCTCTATACGCAATGCCGATCGCCTCTTCGGTGTAACGACAGGAAATCACCTGATAAAGCGGCTTGGTACACCAATCGGACCCAGACTGACACCTAATGCATTCTGACGCCAACCGCGGCGAAGCCTGCGTCAAGCACCGGCGGTAGGGGTGGCCCTCAACACATTCATGGGCAGCCGTTGAAGGTGAGTGCCTCGAGATAGGGCCGCATCCGCTTCCACACCCCGCCCGCTGCCGCGGCCTCGGCGATGTCACCGGGACTTGTCTTGCGCTGGTCGAGCGCTGCACGCAGACCCGCGACCGCAACCGAGCGATCGACGAGGCGCGGATTACGGAACAGGTCGGCCAGCGTTTTGGGAACCGAATAGACGGGAACATCGACCCCCGCGACCTTGTGATGCTCGATCCCCTGGCGTCGATATTTGTCGGCGAGGCGGACGATCCGAACGGGCGGATAATCGATGGCCGGCGCCCAATCGCCGGGTCCGATTGCCACCCAGATCCGCCGCGGCATCTGGTCGGTGAGCCCGTGGAAAGCGAGCGCCGATACCATGGCGATCACCCCGTTCGGGATGCGCTTGGCGATTTCGGCGAGGCCTTGGTCGGTGTCCATCGGCGCGTCGTGGACCCGGTAGAGTCCTCGCGCGATACGGTCGATGTCGCCACTCTCGACCGCGCGGGCGATGGTTTCGGGTGCCACGCCTGCGGCGCGTAGCTCGCGCGCGCGCAGGATCGGATGCGCGCCGAAGAGCGCTCGAAGCGTCTCGCCTTGCGTTGTCGATGCGTGCATGTGACAAAACCTCTAACTAAAATGCGAAGTATAATAGGTTTTGTCACATTTCATGCGATAATTGTGGCGTTCGGGGATGGACCGGATTCCGCTATTTCCTACATTCATCGGCCATGGCATGCCCGTCAGATGGATCAGGAACCGAAATGGAACTCGCGTGCGCTGGCGATCGAATTCTGGTTCGCGGCCATGCTCGTTGGCGGCTCCTTCATTGCCGGACTCGTTGGCGCGATCCGATCATTGTTCGGCGAATAAGCGATCGGCAGGCGATCCGGATCCTGCAAATTTATCGGGACCGTCGGGCAGGAGTCCGTTCGGCGTCGGCGCGCGTCACGACCCCCAAGCTAATGCGTCGCGAGGAGCGCTTCGCTTGCCTTGACGAGCGGCATGACTTCGACGCCACCGCCAAGCGGATATGTCTCGGACCCTGGATAGATGAGCAGACGCCGCGCCGGCTGAAGATCGACACAGGCTTGGTGAAATCCGCGTTCCAGCTTCGGCTGCAGGCTTCGCTTGATCTCGACGGCCCAACGCGCATCGCCTGGCAGCGTCAACACGAGGTCGATTTCGGCACCGGCGGACGTCCGGTAGAAATTGGCACGCGTGCCTTCGGGTGCGGCGGCAATCAGGGTTTCGACCACAAGGCCTTCCCAGCTGGGGCCGGCGATTGGATGCCCAAGGATATCTTCGCTCGTTGTGAGCCCGAGCAGCGTATGCACGAGGCCGCTGTCACGCACATATATCCGCGGCGATTTGACGAGACGCTTGCCGGCGTTGCTGTGCCAGGGCTCTAGTCTGCGCACTAGGAGGAGATCGACCAGGAGGTCGAGATAGCCCGCAACCGTCTTGGCATCGACCCCGAGGCTGCGGGCGAGTTCGGCCGCGTTAAGCAGCCCCGATTGGCGATGCGCGAGCATCGTCCAGAAGCGCCTAAGCGTTTCTGCAGCGATGCGCGGACCCAGGAGCGGGATATCGCGTTCCAGATAGGTGCGGATGAAATCCTGCCGCCAGCGCTGGCTCGCCCGATCGCTGCTGGCTAGAAAGCTGTCGGGAAAGCCGCCGCGCACCCAGAGGTGATCGAGCCGATCCGCGCCGACTTCGAGCACATCGAGCGGGTGCATTTCAAGATAGCTGATCCGCCCGGCGAGGCTTTCCCCCGATTGGCGGAGCAGATCGATCGACGCCGAGCCGAGCAACAGAAATCTTCCGGATTTTCGCCCGCTGCGGCGACCCGCATCGATGAGGCCGCGAAGGGTCTGGAACAGGCCCGGAAGCCGGTGTACTTCGTCGAGGATGACGAGCTTGTCAGCATGGTTCGAGAGATAAAGCTCGGGTTCGGTGAGTTTCGCCCTGTCCGCATCGGATTCAAGGTCGAGATAAATGGAAGGTAGTGCCTCGCCCATCTCGAGCGCAAGCGTCGTCTTCCCGACCTGCCGGGGTCCAATCAGCGCGACAGCTGGTACTTCGTCCAGCCTTTCCGCCAACTCTGCTGCAATTCGTCTCTCAATCATCCTTGCAATTATGGAGTTGTATTCCCGATTTGCAAGGTTATTTTGCTCGTCGGATCCAAATCCATTTCTTCGGTATCGGAAAATTATCGGTACCGCAGATCCAGTTTAGACATATCAATCGCCGCTCGAAGCCCTGCGTCGTCGGCCACCTGACTCAAAGGAGGGTGGGCGTATCAGCGCTTTGGGGCTTGCGGCTGAACCAGGGAACTTCGGTTCGCTCGACCTCCAGCCGGTTTGCCGGATATTGGGTGACGAGCTTCATCGCCTCATCAGCAGAAGCCTGCAGCCAGGCGTCATGATCGGCGGCGTGAAGAATGACCGGCATCCGGTCATGAATGTCGAACAGCTCCTCGGTCGCATCGACCATTACCATCGTATAGCAATCGCCCCACTCGTCGGTCGGACGCCAGAGCCCGGCGCAGGCGGCGAGCGGCTGGTCGACGACGCTGAGCCAAGTTCGCGTCATCTTGCCCTTCTCGCCTTCGGCCTCGGCGAAGGCCGTGATCGGGATCAGACAGCGCTGGGCGGGATTGGTGAACCAGGTCCGCCAGAAGGTCATCAGCTTGTCGTCGCGCGCGTTGTTCACCGGCTTCGGCTTGCTCGTCGGTTTCATATGCTTGAGCCGCACCGGGAAGCCCCAGGTCATCGACTGGAGCGCGCGGGTGCCCGCATCGTCGCGGACCACAAATCCTTGTCCGCCGGGATAGACTTCGCCGGGCTGGGCATTGGTGAGCGGGCGCCTCGCGCCGAACGCTGAGGCCACTTCGGCAACCGAAGCCTTGAGGGTCACGAGATTGCACATGGCGGCGGTCCCTTTCAGGCCGCGCCCAGCATTTCGTCGAAATTCTGCTGGATCGGCGGCATGATGCTGAAGCTATTCTTGGGGAAAGGCCGCAACATGTCCAGCGGCGGCCGCGCGCCCATCAGCCAATAGAACCAGTCTTCAGGGCGGACCACGCCGACATGGCGATCCTTGTGCGGCGCCAGATCGTCATAGGCCGGCACGGTGAGCGCCGCGAAACTCTCGGGCCACAGCCGGTGCGCCGGGCACCAGACCGCCGCGATGCAGAAAAAGGGCTCGTCGGTGATGAGGCTGGCGGCATAGATTGTCTTGCCCCGCTTCACGAGGCCGAACTCATTGGCGAGCAGCAGACAGGGTCGATCAATGATTGCGGTCTCGGACTTCAGGAGCGGGATCTGGAATATATCGGCATCGCGCGAGGGCAAGCCCCAGAGCATTTCCTTCTCGCGCTCGCGTTGGCCGTCCCATATCATCACGCGGTGAAGCTTGCCGATGCCGACCAGCGCGTCGTCCGTCTCGATATCCATGAACTCAGTCCTCAGGCGCGGAAACGGCTGAGCGCGCGCTTCCATTCGCGTTCTTCGGGCATCGGCAGGGCGATGTCATCGGGGCTCGGGTCGACGAGTTCGATCCGCACCGGGCGGACGCGCTTGCCCGTGCGCGCGCCGCAGCGGACACACCAGAATTTCTGGCACGCCTTGACGAGATTGCCGTCCCACATCCTGCACTCGAAGCGCCACCAGATCCCATAGGGATTGAAGGTCGCGCTATGCCCGCAGCGGCAAACGGGCTTGATCGCCCGAAACCAGGCCGCGGCCTCGAAGACATGCGTGGCGCGATGCTGTCCGTCCTTCGTCCATCCGCCCACGTCACAGGGAGAGTCCAAGCTGGTCGGGGCTTGCGGGCTCCGCGCCGGCACGGACGCTCTCGATGATCGCGCGCGCGAGCTCGAACGCGGCCTCGACCCGGATGTGACTCGTCGGTGCGGTGATGCCGACGCGCGCCCAGCCGGGAGCGGAAAGGATGGTCTCTGCGACTCGGGCAGTATCGATATTGTCCATGCCCTAATGAGAACATAGAGAGAACACTTTGGCAAGGGGGTGACCGGGACAGGGCGGGCGACCCGCGTGGCCGGTGGGCGCCTGCCGGCGCTACCGCCCATTGCCGCCCGGTCCGGGGCCTGCGGCCGCCCCCGCAGCGCCAGAAACCGCCGAGGAAGAGATGGCCCGCCCCCCGGGCGGCGGACCGGGCGCGGCGAGAGAGGCTCGCTGCCGGCCGCCCCAGGAGACGCATGCCATGAAACTCTTGACCCCCGAACTCGAGGCGCAGCTTTGCGCCAATCTGGCCGCCCGGATCGACGCGGCCGCGCGCGCCCAGCGGGAACCCGACCCGCCGCCGGTCGTCCGCCTGTTCAGCCCGGTTGGCGCGGCGACCTGGCTCGCGACCGAAATCGACGACGAGGGCATCTTCTTCGGCCTCGCCGATCTCGGCTTCGGCTGCCCCGAACTCGGCAGCTTCGCGCTGTCCGAACTCGAAGCCGTCCGCCTTCCGTTCGGCCTCACCATCGAACGCGACCTCCACTTCACGGCAAGCCACCCGCTATCGGCTTATGCCGAAGCGGCGCGGCGAGCGGGGTCGATCGTGCTGGGGGAGCAAAGGCTTCGGCGCGCGGCCGAGCGACTTTCGGGGCGCGGCTGACGCGCCTCGCCACCTGCCGGGACCGCCACGCGCGGCCCCGGGAGGAAGAGGGGGGCTGGCGCCTTCGTGACGGGTCCAGGAGCCGGGAGAGTGTCTCGCGGCGGCCCGTCATGGAGAAAGCCCATGGCCAGACAGGCCCCGAAACTCATCCTCAGCCCGTCGCGCGACATCCCGTTCGACCGGCTGTTTCTCTCCCAGTCCAATGTCCGGCGGGTGAAAGCCGGCGTGTCGGTCGAGGCGCTCGCCGACGATATCGACCGGCGAACCCTGCTCCAGAGCCTCAACGTCCGGCCCGAACACGACGCCTCGGGAAAGGCGACGGGCCGCTATGAAATTCCGGCCGGGGGGCGCCGCTACCGCGCGCTCGAACTGCTGGTGAAGCGCCGGCGTCTTGCGAAGGATGCGCCGATCCCCTGTGTCGTGCGCGCGGCGGACAGCGAAATTCTCGCCGAGGACGACAGTTTCGCCGAAAACGCCATGCGCGAGAGCCTCCATCCGCTCGACCAGTTTCGCGCGATGCAGGCGATGGTCGATAAGGGCGACGATGTCGAGGCGATCGCGGCGCATCATTTCACCACCCCCGCGGTCGTGCGCCAGCGGCTGAAGCTCGCCGCGGTGTCACCCAAGCTCCACGACATCTATGCCGACGACGGCATGACGCTCGACCAGTTGATGGCCTTCACCGTCGCCGAAGATCATCAGCGCCAGGAGGAGCTCTGGGCGCAGCTTGATCACAGCTTCAACAAGAGCCCGGCCTTCATCCGCCAGAAACTCACCGAGGACAGCGTGCGGGTCACCGACAAGCGCGCAGCGTTCGTCGGCGTCGACGCCTATGTCGCGGCAGGCGGCGGCGTGGTGCGCGACCTGTTCGAGGCCGACGGCGGCGGCTGGCTCACCGACCCGGCGCTGCTCGACCGGCTGGTCGACGAAAGATTGAAAGCTGAAGGCGAGCGCATTCTCGCCGAGGGCTGGAAATGGGTGACCACCTCGATCGACCTGCCGTGGGACGCGACGCGCGGCCTGCGCGCGATCGACCGCGAAGAGGTTCCGATGACCGAAGGCGATCAAGCCCGCGTCGCCGCACTTGAGGCTGAAAGCGAGGCGCTTTGCGAGCAATGGTCCGAGATGCCGGACGTGCCCGCCGAAGTGCATGCACGGATCGATGCGATCGACGCCGAACTCGGCGCGCTCGTCGACCGCCCGCTCGTCTTCGATCCCGCCGAGATGGGACGCGCTGGCGCCTTCGTCTCGATTGACCGCGACGGGTCGGTGCGGATCGAGCGCGGGTTCGTGCGGGCTGAGGATGAGCCGGAGCAGGAACTGGCCGAGGGCGCGGCTGCTCCGGAAACGGAAGCAGGGGGCGAAGGGTCCGGCCTGCGTGGCGGCGGGGATGGCGATCACGCCATACCGCCTGTGGGCAGCGATGGCGAAGACGAATCCGATGCGCTGCGTCCGCTTCCCGATCGCCTCGTGTCGGATCTCACCGCATGGCGCACGCTCGCGCTCCAAAACGCGTTTGCCGAGGATCCGGCGATTGCCTTCGCCGCAGTGCTCCACGCTCTCGTTCTCGGCTGTTTCTATTCCGCTACCCGCGAAAGTTGCGTCGAGATCGCGGCGAACCGCGTCTATTTCAGCAACGCGCCGACGAACCTGCGCGATTGCGCTCCGGCGCAGGCGATCGATGCGCGCGCGTCGGCATGGAAAGAGCGGCTGCCGCAGTCGGACAAGGAGCTTTGGGACTTTCTGCTGACCCTCGACGGCGAGGAGCAGGCGAAACTCCTCGCGCATTGCACCTCGCTCTGCGTCAACGCGCAGGCCGAGATCGTCCCCAAATATGACAATGGCCGCATCTCGGCGCACGGCGTTGCGCGCCGGATCGCGCACAGCGATGTGCTCGCACGGGCGGTCGGGCTCGATCTCGTCGCGGCAGGCTGGCGGCCGACGATCGAGGGCTATTTCCGCTCGGTGACGAAACCGCGGATTCTCGCCGATGTTTCCGAGGCGCGCGGGCCGCAATTTGCCGAGATGATCGATCATCTCAAGAAGGCCGACATGGCGCGCGAGGCGGAGCGTCTGCTGGATGATGCGGCATGGCTTCCGGAGCCGATGCGAACGCCGGGGCTCGATGATGCTGAACTCGTCGACGCTGAGGGCGATGCCGCCGATGGCGAATTGCCCGCCTTCCTTGCCGAGGATGCAGTCGAGCCGGACGACGCGAACGACGCCGAACTGCCTGTCGCGGCTGAATAATCGGCTTCCGCCCATCACTGACAATCGAGGCTCGGACCCGGCAGCGATGCCGGGCCGGGCCCTTTTCCGGAGACCTGACATGAATAATTCAAATCCCATTCGCCGTTCGAACGACGGAGGCTGTCATGGCTGATCGCGTTCCCGCATCGATCCGGATCGGCGGCGAAATCTCTGCTGCAGTTTTCGCAGAGCTGCTCCATATCATCGCCTTCGAGGGCCTGTCCCCCGAATGGGGCGGCGAACCCTTCGATCCCGAGAACCGCGTCATCGGCCAGCCGCTCGCGCTGTTCGACGAGAGCTGCGCCTGGGGCAAGATCGACAATCTCGAGGCCTTCTGCGTCGAGAAAAGTCTGCCTTTTGTCCGTTGGTCGGGCAGCTATCCCGGCGAATGGTCGCCCGAGCGGCTCGTCTACCGGGGTTCGGGTACGGTCGACAGCTATATGATCGATGAAAGCGACCGGGTCCTGCTCGATCGCCGTCTGCTCGTCGAGCTCGGTTCGATCGAGGCCGCGATGGCCTATTTCGACGCCGCGGAATTCGAAGTGCCGCCGCTCGTTGTCGAGGGCGATCCGCCGCCGGTGCCGGTGCCCGCGGCGGCGGAAAGCGCGGCCGCACCGGGGGAGGCGAGCCATGGCTGATTATTTTTCCCAGACCGTGATCCGGCCCGACATTCCCCGGACTGCGATGACCGAACTAGAATGGCGGGTTCTTCGCGACATGTTCGAACATGAGGAGGTTGGCGAGGATATCTATTTCTGCGCCAGCCATGGTCCGAACGATCTGCTGTTCCTGGACCTCGCGGAGGTGAAGGCGCTGCTCACCGAAGATGAGGGTGTCGCAAGCGGCCTTGCCGATCTCGTCCGGCAGGAGATTGCCAAATGCGATGCTGACGATGCCGAGCTCGAACTCGATATGTCGGCGATCGGCTTCGAGGGCATTTTCCAGGACATCGTTCAGCGGTCGGCGCTCGATTATGTCGAGGTCGAAGCCGCATGGACCTGTTCGAAGATGCGACCCGACGGTTTCGGCGGCGCCGCGACGCTGATCACGGCGGACGAAATCGAATCGGTCTCGACGGCGGGATGGCTCGAAGAGGCCATCGCCCGCCTGTCCGGCGACGCCCCCGGCTGACGCCTGTCCAGACCATCGTTCCCCGACTGCGAAAGCCCGGCCCGCGCGCCGGGCTTTCGTCTTTTCGGGCCCTTGACGCGAGAGGAAGATCCCATGCCCTCGATTATCGAAACGACCGTTTATTGCCTTGATGAACTGCCCGAGGCCGCAAAAGAGAAGGCGCGCGCCTGGTATCGCGAAGGCGGTTTCGACTATGACTGGTTCGAATCTGTCTATGAGGATTTTGAGCGCGTCTGCGACATATTGGGGGTCCGTCTCGACACGACCCCGGTGCGCCTCTTCGGCGGCGGGACGCGCCGGAAGCCCCGCATCTGGTTTTCCGGCTTCTGGAGCCAGGGCGACGGGGCCTGTTTCGAAGGCGATTACAGTTACGCCAAGGGCGCATCGGCGGCGATCCGCCGCAACGCGCCCAAGGATGGCGAACTTCATCGCATCGCCGATGCCCTTGGTTCGATTCAGCGCCGCAATTTCTATCAGCTCCGCGCGCGCATCACGCATCGCGGTCGCTATCATCACGAATACAGCATGGACATTGCGGTCGAGCGCGACAGCCCCGTCGTCCAGGATATGACGGCTGACGCCGAGGACGATGTGAAGGAGGCACTGCGCGACCTGGCGCGCTGGCTCTACGGGCGGCTCGAGAACGAATATGAGCATCTGACGTCGGACGAGGCCGTCGAGGAGATGATCCGTCTCAACGAATATGGCTTCACCGAGGACGGGGTTCGCTTCGGTTGAGAGGGAGAGGCGGGGCCGGGAAGGGGGAACCCCCGGATCCTGGAGAGAGCAGCGGGCGGTTCGTTCCTGCCCCGCTCTCTCAAGGATTTCAGCCATGCATATGACCTTCCTCGATGCGGCGCGCGGCGCCGCGGCGACCGCTCCTTCCAGCTCGGTCGCGCCAGCTTCCCGGCGCCTGCTCGATGCCGCTCAGGCGCTTCAGCCTCTACTCGAGACGGGCCAACCCTTCTCCACGGCCCAGCTTCGCGAGGCGATGGCACGCGCCTTCGGCGCGACCGATGCTGAGGGCGCGTGGGACTGGAAGACGGCCTATGACGCGTGCGAGGCGGCGCAGATCCTGCTGCTTCGTCGCTATGGCCGCGCGCTCGTGGCGCGCGGTGGCTCGCCGCAAAGCCAGCTCGCGACATGGGAACGGCTGGCCGCGCGCATCCCGACGCAAACGCGGCGCTCGGAGGAAGGCCAATCCCTCCAGCAATTCTCGACGCCATTGCCGCTCGCCTTTGTGGCGGCGCACGCGGCCTCGATCCATGCCGGCGACCGCGTGCTCGAACCCTCGGCCGGGACGGGCATGCTCGCGATCCACGCCGAACTGGCCGAGGCGAGCCTCGCGCTCAACGAGTTGGCCGGCGGTCGCGCCGAGCTTCTCGAGCTGCTGTTTCCCGCCGTGCCAATCACGCGCCATGATGGCGCGTCGATCGACGACCGTCTCGACGCTGCTTTCGCCCCTGACGTCGTGCTCATGAACCCGCCCTTCTCCGCCACGGCGCACGTCGACCGCCCGATGCGAGGCACCGCACTTCGCCATATCGCCTCCGCGCTCGCGCGGCTCCGCGACGGCGGTCGGCTGGTCGCGATCGTCGGGGCGAATTGCGCGCCCGAGGCTGCGGCCTTCCGTGCCAGCTTCGTGCGTTTGCAAGAACAGGCTACGATTCTGTTTTCGGCCGCGATCGCCGGGAAGATCTATGCCAAGCATGGAACGACCACCGCGACGCGTCTTCTCGTCATCGACAAGATGCCGGCGGCCGATCGGGGCACGCTCCCCGCAAGTCTTGGCGAGGCGCCTGACCTCGCGACGCTCCTCGCATGGGTCACGAGCCATGTTCCGCCGCGACCGGCCCCACCATCAGCTGCTCCTCTAGCGACGGTGCCCATCCTCCGCTCGGCGCCGGCGCCTCGCAGTGCTGGCGGAAATACTGGAGAAGACCGAGAGAGGTCCGCGCTTATTGCCTCACGCGAGCTTGCCTATGAAACCGTCGAGTGGTCTCCGCCCGTGGGCCAGCTCGGCGAGGCGATCTACGAGCCCTACACGCTCCAGTCCCTGCGCATTGCCGGGGCGCTTCCGCATCCGACCGCGCTCGTCCAGTCGGCGGCGATGGCGTCGGTTGCGCCGCCGCGACCATCCTATCGGCCGCACCTTCCCGAAAATCTCGCTGCCGACGGTCTCCTGTCCGACGCCCAGCTTGAGTCGGTCATCTATGCGGGCGAGGCCCATGCCGGCCATCTGTCCGGCGCGTGGACCGTCGACGAGACGTGGGACGTGGTGAGCGCCGCGAGCGAAGACAATGAGGTGGCGGTCCAGTTCCGGCGCGGCTGGTTCCTCGGCGACGGGACCGGCGCGGGCAAGGGCCGCCAGGTCGCGGGGATCATTCTCGACAACTGGTTGAAGGGCCGTCGCCGCGCGCTTTGGATTTCGAAGTCGGACAAGCTGCTCGAAGATGCGCAGCGCGACTGGGCGGCGCTCGGGCAGGAACGGCTGCTCGTGACTCCGCTTTCGCGCTTCCGCCAGGGCAACCCGATCCGGCTTGCCGAGGGCATCCTCTTCACCACCTATGCGACGCTTCGCTCGCAGGGCCGCGAAGGCAAGGCGAGCCGGATCGAGCAGATCGCCGCATGGCTCGGTCGCGAATTCGACGGCGTGATCATTTTCGATGAAGCGCATGCCATGGCAAATGCGGCGGGCGGCAAGGGCGAGCGCGGCGACCAGAAACCGTCGCAACAGGGTCGGGCTGGGCTGCGGCTCCAGCATGCGTTGCCCGACGCGCGTGTCGTTTATGTGTCGGCTACGGGCGCGACGACGGTGCAGAACCTCGCTTATGCGCAGCGGCTCGGCCTTTGGGGTGGGAACGACTTCCCGTTCGCTTCGCGCGGCGAGTTCGTCGCCGCGATCGAGCAGGGCGGTGTCGCGGCGATGGAGGTGCTCGCGCGCGACCTCAAGGCGCTCGGCCTCTACGCGTCACGGTCGCTGTCGTTCGACGGGGTCGAATATGAGCTACTCGAACATGAGCTGACCGACGAGCAGCGGCGCATCTACGACAGCTATGCCGGAGCCTTCCAGGTCATCCACAACAATCTCGCGGCCGCGATGGAGGCGGCGGGGGTGACGAGCGCCGAGCATGGCACGCTCAATGCGCAGGCGAAGTCCGCCGCGCGATCGGCATTCGAGAGCACCAAGCAGCGCTTCTTCAACCATCTCATCACCGCGATGCAGACCCCGAGCTGCATCGCGAGCATCGCGCGCGATATCGAGGCGGGGCATGCGGCGGTGGTCCAGATCGTCTCGACCGGCGAGGCTCTGCAGGAGCGGCGGCTCGCCGAGATCCCGGCGGCAGACTGGGGCGATGTGTCGGTCGACATCACCCCGCGCGAATATGTGCTCGACTATCTCGCGCACGGCTTTCCGGTGCAATTGTTCGAACCCTGCACCGACGGCGAGGGCAATCTCGCGTCGCGCCCCGCCTATGACGAGAGCGGCAACATCATCGTCAGCCGCGAGGCTTGTCGGCGCCGCGATGCGATGATCGAGAAGCTCGCCGCGCTGCCGCCGGTGCCCGGCGCGCTCGATCAGATCGTCCAGCATTTCGGGACCGACTTGGTCGCCGAGGTCACGGGGCGGTCGCGCCGCATCGTCCCGCGAACGGGCGAGGACGGAGACGTGCGTTTTGCGGTCGAGAACCGCCCCGGCAGTGCGAACATCGGCGAGACCCACGCCTTCATGGACGATGAGAAGCGCATCCTCATCTTCTCGGAAGCTGGCGGAACGGGACGATCCTATCATGCCGATCTCGGCGCGAAGAACCAGCGGCGGCGCATCCATTATCTGCTCGAGGCGGGGTGGAAGGCCGATGCCGCGATCCAGGGCTTCGGCCGGACAAACCGCACGAACCAGAAGCAGCCGCCGATGTTTCGTCCGGTGTCGACCGACGTCAAGGCGCAGAAGCGCTTCATCTCGACGATCGCGCGGCGGCTCGATTCGATGGGAGCGATCACGCGCGGCCAGCGTCAGACGGGCGGGCAGAATATGTTCCGGCCCGAGGATAATCTGGAATCCTTTTACGCCCGCGATGCGCTGCGCCAGCTCTACATGCTGATCGTGAACGCGAAGGTCGAAGGCTGCTCGCTGCTGACGTTCGAAAGCGCGACAGGATTGTCGTTGCTCGATATCGACGGCTGCCTGCGCGAGGAACTGCCGCCGATCACCACCTTCCTCAATCGCATGCTCGCACTCACGATCGACCTCCAGAACATCCTGTTCGAGGCCTTCGAGGGTCTGCTCGTGCACCGCATCGAGGCGGCGGTCGCTGCGGGAACCTATGAGATCGGCCTCGAAACCCTGCGCGCCGAGAGCTTCGCGGTGAACGCGCGGCAGACGATCTACACCCATCCCGGCACCGGGGCGGCGACGCAGCTTCTGACGATCGAGCGCAAGGAGCGGGTGCTGCCGCTCGACCTTGACGATGCACTGGCGCTCGTCCGCGAGCGCGGCGGCGAACTGCTTGTGAACCAGCGCTCGCAGCGTGCTGCGGTGAAGCTCGGGGCGCGCAGTGTCATCGACGACGACGGCGCGGTCCACCGGCGCGTGCGTCTCCATCGTCCTCTGGAAGCGACCCACATGCTGCTTGCCGATTTCGTCATGAGCCATTGGCAGCCTGCCGACCGGGATCTGTTCGCTCATGTCTGGAACGCCGAACTGGCGGACATTCCCGATTACGAGACGTCGACCCTGCACATGGTGTCGGGCTTGCTGCTGCCGATCTGGCGGCTGCTGCCCAAGGAATCGTCACGGGTCTACCGGCTCCAGACCGACGAGGGCGAACGCATCATCGGGCGCAAGGTCTCGCCGGGCTGGGTGGCATCGGTGATCCGCGACACGCCGTGCGACCTCCCAAAAGACGAAGCGTGGCGACTTCTGCAGAAGGGCGAGGCTGTCTTGCACCTTGCGGACGGCCAGATGCTGCGCCGCGTTCGCGCCATGAACGACTGGCGGATCGAGCTTTCCGGCTTCAACGATCTTGGTGTTGACGGGCTGAAGGCATTTGGCTTGATTTCCGAAATCGTCTCGTGGCAACTGAAGCTCTACGTGCCGGCAGGGGCTGCTGGCGCCGACGTGTTCGCGCGGCTGGTGGATCGGTTTCCGATCCAGCGGATCGCGGATCGCAAGGCCGCCTGAAGGAGCCCCGCCATGGAAAGTCCGGTCCGTGAACTTGCGCGTCGTCTCGGTGAAAATGCCGAGGCGGTGTGCCGCCACTATCTCTCGAACGGTCGCCGCGAAGGCCATTATTGGATGGTCGGTGATATGGATAATGCGCCGGGGCGAAGTCTTTATGTGCGTCTCGTCGACGGCGATGGCCGCCGCACGGCGGGCAAATGGACTGACGCCGCGACTGGCGATCATGGTGACCTGCTCGACATAATAGCCGCCAGCTGCGCGCATACGAACCTCGCTGAAACGCTCGCCGAGGCGCGGCGATTTCTGAGCTTGCCTCAATCCGACGCGGGCACGCAGGGTCCGAGGCCGCGCCGGCCGCGCCGGGCGCCCGCTGGCAGCCCGGACGCGGCAGCGCGGCTTTGGGCGGCGTCGAAGCCCATCGCTGGGACACCCGTGCGCACCTATCTGGCGGGCCGTACGCTTCGGCACGTCGGCGATGTGCCCGCGCTGCGATGTCACCCGCATTGCTATTATCGCCGGTCCGAGGAGGATGGCCCGTCGGTCAAATCAGCCTATCCGGCTATGATCGCCGCGGTGACCGACCTCGGCGGCACGCTCATGGGCGTACACCGCACATGGCTCGATCCGCACAAATCGACCAAGGCGCCGGTGGCGTATGCGCGGCGCGCGATGGGGCACTTGTTGGGTCACGGCGTGCGTTTCGGGCTTTCGGGCGAAGTCATGGCATTTGGCGAGGGAATCGAAACCATGCTCTCGCTGCGCGAAATCGCCCCGGCACTGCCGCTCATTGCAGGGCTGTCGGCCGCTCATCTCGCGGCGCTCGAATTTCCTGCGCCGCTTCGCCGACTCTATGTTGCCCGCGAACGCGATGCAGCCGGACGCGCCGCATTCGCCGCCCTTGCCGAGCGAACCGCACCGCTGGGGATCGATATCCTGCCGCTCGATCCGGCGCTGGACGATCTGAACAGCGATCTTATGCAGATGGGCCACTCGCAGCTTGCCGCGTCGATCGCCCCGCAGATGCACCTCGTCGATGCCGAGCGGATGCTGGATGGAGCCTGATCGCACGTGGCGCGAACGGCGCAGCGCCTCTAGCATCGCGGCCGCGAATTGCGACATCGCAGTCGCGCACACCATCCTCATGATGCCCGAAAACCAAAGCTATTTTGGCCAGCAACGTGGGGTCTTGCCGCGGGGATCGGATCAAGCCGGCCCGGGAAGGGGGAGCCCGATCATCCTGTTCTCGGGAGGCCGCGCCTCGGCCTTCGCTGGAGGGCGACTGCGGCAGCGTGCGCGGGCCGCGCAATGGCTCTGCTCGCGGCTATTTTCCGCCGGGGCTGGCGCCCCTTTGCATCGCGAAACAAAATAGCCGCGGGCCCGCCATCCTTCGCTGGCGCTTCGGCCGCGCGGGGTGCCGCGCGGTGCGAACCCGCACCCGCCGCCGCTGAGGCGTCGCCGCGAAGGCCGCGAGAGGCGCGGCCCTAGACAAGAGAAATGACATGATCGACCTGTCCGACCTTCCCGAACGCGGCGATCCGCAGCAGCCCGGCGCCAGCGCTTACCTGCTCCAGGAAATGCAGCTTTACGGCCGTCGGCCTTATGAGGACGAACCCGACGCACGGCCGCTCCCTTGCGACCGGCTCGCTGGCGGTGCGGTCGCCGACATCTTCGACGCATTGGCGGGCTGCCTGGTCGATACCCGCATCGAGCCCGATCTTGAGGATCTGCTCTGGGGCGTCGTCAACATCTTCCACCGGGCGGGCGAGCGCGTCGAGCGCGAGCTCGACCGCAACGAACAGGCGCAGCGCGAACTCCAGCGCGAGCAGGATGGCAGCGAAATCCGCTCGGTTGAGCTCGAACGCACGATCGCCGAGGGCATCACGATGATCGAGCGCCGCGACACGATGGAATTTTTCCGCGAATGCGCCGCCGAGCAGTTCCGCATCCATGCCCGCAAGGCCTGGACCCCGCGCACCGGGTCGCGCGTCCGTCACAAGACGATGACCGCCGCGATGATCGACAGCCGTGACTTCATGGACAAGCGTCTCCGCGAAAAGGCCAAAGCCCTGATCCCCGAGGGAACCCGCATCGCCTTCAGCGGCGGACCGGCGTGCAACGATCATCGCCACATCTGGTCGGCGCTCGACAAGGTTCATGCCCGTCATGCCGACATGGTGTTGATGCACGGTGCGACGCCGACAGGTGCTGAGCGCGCTGCGGCCTGCTGGGCGGACAAGCGCGGGGTGCCGCAGGTCGCTTTCCGCCCGGACTGGAATCGCCACAAGAAAGCGGCGCCGTTCAAGCGCAATGAGCGGCTGATCGATGCGATGCCGGCCGGGCTGGTCGTTTTCTCGGGCACCGGCATCCAGGACAATCTCGTCGACAAGGCGCGGGCGTTCGGCATTCCGGTCTGGGATTTTCGCGTGCCGGGATGAACTTGTCTTCGGATTTGGACCCGACGATGCTTGCCATCGGGCGAGCGGGATTACAGGATGAAAATCAATGAAAACCGATCTCGACCATCTCCCGGCGAACAAGCAGCGCGAACTCGAACGCGTGAAGCAGATTATCTTCGAAGAATTCGAGGATGCGCTCGCGCTGGGCACGATGAGCTGGAAGAAGAAGGGCCGGATCGACAAGATCATCCTCTACGGCAGCTATGCGCGCGGCGGCTGGGTCGATGAACCGCACACCGCCAAGGGCTATCGCTCGGACTTCGATCTCCTGATCATCGTCAACGACAAGCGCCTCACCGAGCGCGTCGATTATTGGCTGAAGCTCGAGGATCGGCTGACCCGCGAGCTCGCGATCGACAAGACGCTACACACGCCGGTCAACTTCATCGTCCACACGATCCAGGAAGTGAACGACGGGCTCGCGCATGGCCGCTATTTCTTCATGGATGTCGCGAAGGACGGGATCGCGCTCTACGAATATGACGAAAAGGAATTGCACAAGCCGAAGCCTAAGACGCCCGAGCAGGCGCTGGCGATGGCGAACGAATATTTCGACGAGTGGATGCCTGCCGCATCGGGGATGCTTGAGACTGCGAAGTACAGTCGTGAAGCTGGGCGATTGAAGGACGCCGCCTTTTTAACCCACCAGGCAGCAGAGCGCCTTTATCACTGCGTATTGCTGGTCTGCACCTTCTATACGCCACACGTTCACAACCTTGGCTTTCTTCGCACCCAGGCCGAACGGATCGACATGCGCCTTGTTGACGCATGGCCGCGCGAACTGCGTGGAGATCGAGCGAATTTTGAAAAGCTGAAGGAAGCCTATGTGAAGGCACGCTATTCAAAGCACTATCGGATTTCTGAGGACGAACTCGTGTGGCTTGCCGACCGCGTCGAGGAACTCGGCCGGGCAGTTCACGCAATTTGTTCGGAACGGATTGTGAAGCTGGAAGACGCTGCGCGGGCCGCAGAGTAGTTCTGTGCGCGTTCGCGATTTCTTGATGCTCATCGCCGTGTGCCTGGTCTGGGCCTTCAACAATGTCCTGAGCAAGATCATCGTGACCGATTGGGCGATCCCGCCGCTCTTTTATGCATCCTTGCGGTTTGCCGTGGTCGCGCTGGTCATGTTGCCATGGCTGCTCCCGATGCCGCGGCCCGCGTTGCGGATCGTCGCGATTGGCATATGCCTCGGCGGCGGCAGCTTCTCGCTCCTGTTCGTCGGTTTGCAGACCGTCTCACCTTCTGCCGCGGCGATCATTCTCCAGCTCGGCGTTCCTTTCACCATGCTGCTGTCGGTGCTGGTGCTCGGTGAGCGCATTCACTGGCGCCGGGGCTTGGGCATCGCATTGACGCTGATCGGCGTTTTGATCGTGACCTGGCGGCCGGGCGGGCTGGCGCTTTCGACCGGGCTGTGGTTCGTGGCCGCCAGCGCATTTGCCGGTGCCGCTGGCGCGGTGCTGATGAAGCAGGTTGACGGCGTCACACCGTTTCGTTTCCAGGCTTGGGTTGGACTTGTGTCGGCGACAGTCCTGACGGCTGCTTCAATATTATTGGAAGACGGCCAGTGGACGGCGGCATCAGCCAATGTGTGGCCGCTTGTCGCAGCCGTCCTGTTCACGGCGCTGATCGTGTCGGTCGGCGCACACTCGGTCTATTATCATCTCATCGATCGCTACGAAGCAAACTTGCTCGCGCCCCTGACCTTGATGACGCCGCTCGCCACGATCGGTCTCGGGGTGCTGATCACCCACGATCATTTCGATATTCGCATGGGCATCGGCGGCGGGTTGGCGATGCTTGGGGTGCTCATCGTCGCATTACGGCGCAAGCCGGCGACCGAGCTGCTTGTCGAACGCGAAGTGCGATAGGCTTTTGCCGTAAGTCTGTTGCGAAAATGCATCAGACCGGGAAATTACGTTACGGCATGGTAAATTCGCTGGCACTGGCGCGAGGGTTCTATATGCGCCGCTTCGCGACCCGAATGGAGAGCTCTCTTCATTCATTTTCCTTGGCGGCCTCTCGGGGCCGCCATTTTTTTGCCAGTGATTTTCACCGACTTGAGCGCAGTCTGGGGCAACATTTTCCCTTCCGAGGCATTTTTGATGGATAGTGCAAAGGAGCATCCATCATGGCCGACGCCGAACCTCTATCTTCACGCCGCATACTGGTCATGGCCACCGATGGCTTCGAACAGTCCGAGCTTGAGGTGCCCTTGGAACGCCTACAAGATGCCGGGGCCGACATCGACATCGCCTCGATCGAGATGGGCGATATCACTGGTTGGGACGAGGATGACTGGGGTGATGAGATTGAGGTCGATCTCAAGATTTCGGACGTGGATATCGCGAATTACGACGCTCTGATCCTGCCTGGCGGACAGATAAACCCCGATCTGTTGCGCGTGAACGAAGATGCCATTTCTCTCATCCGTGATTTTGCTGCGACCGGAAAACCGGTGGCCGCGATCTGCCACGCGCCTTGGCTCCTGATCGAGGCGGGACTGGCAAACGGCAGGCGACTGACCAGCTATAAATCTATCAGGACCGATGTCGCGAACGCCGGTGCCATTGTCGTCGATGAAGCCGTGGTCGTCGACGGAAATCTTATCACCAGCCGCTGTCCCGATGATCTGACCGCCTTCTGCGATGCTATTATCGAAGCTTTGGTGAGGAACGAAGTTTCAGCCTAGTCGCACCCGTCACTGGTTCTCGCCTCAAAATCATGCTGTCTCCGGCGGCGGGTGACTTTCAAAGGCAGCAATGCGCCTCATCTCGGCCGTTTACGCCTCAATCATTCTGGGCCCGAAAGCGGCCATTCGATTGACCGCAGCTGCTTCGCGCCTGACAACATTCATTCAGTGGGGGCGGGCGTAATCCCGAAAGCGGACGCTAGTCACCGTCCTGTGATGTGACAGATCCGAGTGCGACGGCCCGTGGATAAGTCCGATCCGGTGCGAAACCGTATTAGGCCTTGTAAGTGGCGGTGAATTGACCACACATTCCGTTAGCTTGGCGACGCGCCCGAACACGAGGCCGGTCCGGCGCTGGGGGATGAGTTGACGAGTTTCAGGTTTCTGCACGCAGCCGACATTCACCTCGACAGCCCGCTGCACGGCTTGTCGAGATACGAAGGCCTGCCGGTCGCCGAGATCCGCTCGGCGACGCGCGCTGCCTTCGACAACCTCGTGCAATTCGCGATTGACGAGGCGGTCGACTTCGTCGTGATCGCGGGCGACCTCTTCGACGGCGACTGGCGCGACATGGGCACCGGCCTCTACTTTGCGAAGGCGATGGGGCGGCTCGACCAGGCAGGCATCCCAGCATTCCTGCTGGCCGGCAACCACGACGCGGCCTCGGTGGTCTCGCGCACCGTCCCCTGGCCGCCCAACGTCCATCTGTTTGGTTCGAGGCGGCCCGAGACGCACCGCCTCGCCAACCTCGCCGTCGCGGTCCATGGCCAGAGCTTCTCGACGCCGGCCGTCACCGAGAACCTAGTCCTCGCCTATCCGCCGGCCGAGCCGCACGTCTTCAACATCGGCATGCTCCACACGGCTCTGGCCGGCCGGCAGGGCCACGCGGACTATGCGCCCTGCAGCGTCGAGGACCTGCAGTCGCGCGGCTACGACTACTGGGCGCTCGGTCACGTTCACGAGTTCGAGGTCGTCAGCGACGAGCCCTACGTCGTTTTCCCGGGCAACGTGCAGGGCCGGACCATCAGGGAGACCGGTGCCAAGGGCGCGGTCCTGGTCGATGTGGCCGACGGCGAGGTCGCGTTGGTGGAGCGGGTCGAGCTCGATGTGATCCGCTGGGCGCGTCTCGACGTAAACTGCGCCGGGGCGGGCATGGACGACACGGAGGACTTGCTGCGGTCCGCGCTCGTAGGCCTTCACGGCGCGAACGCCTCTGGTCGGCCGCTGATTGCCCGCGTGACGCTCGTCGGCGAGACGGCGGAGGCCGGCGCGTTCCGCGACCGTGCCGCGACGCTCCGCGACGACGTGCGCGCGATCGCGTCGTCGATATCCCCCGACTTGTTCGTCGAGAAAGTCCGGGTCGAGGTGACCGAGCCGGCGCGGACGACAGTCGCGGGCGGCGAGGACATCGGCTCCATGATCAACGGGGCGGCCGCCGATCCCGACCTAATGTCCGCGATCGGCCGCGACCTCGAGCGCTTCATACTGGCGGCGAGCACTTCGCTGGGCGAGCCTGATGATGGCGAACTGCGGCTGGCGGCTACGCGGGGTGACTGGGCTGGCGTCCTCGGCGCCGCGTCGACCGCGCTGCGGTCGCGCCTCACGAGGGAGAGCTAAGCATGCGCTTCTCCCGCCTCTCGCTCGAACGCTACGGGCGCTTCGAGGACTGCGAATTGGATTTCCGTGTCGGCAGTCCCGACCTCCACGTGATCTACGGCGAGAACGAGGCCGGCAAGACGACGTCGCTGGCCGCGGTTTCGGACCTACTCTTCGGCTTTCCGCAGCGATCGCCATACAACTTCCTGTTCGACTATTCGCTGCTCCGCGTCGGCGCGGTGCTTGAGGACAGCGGCACGACGCTCGCCTGCCGCCGGAAGAAGGGGACGGGTGGCACACTGCTTGGTGCCGACGACGCCGCGATCGACGAGGGGCCGCTCGCCGCGATGCTACGCGGCCAGACCCGCGACACGTTCGGCCTCTCCTTCAGTCTGGATCAGGCGGCGCTCCGTTTGGGCGGACGAGCCATGGTCGAGGCGAAGAACGATGTCGGTCGCACGCTGTTCGCTGCGGGGTCTGGCCTGACCGGTGTATCCGACGAGCTGCGCCGCCTGGAGGCGGAGGCCGACGCGATCTGGGGCCCGACCACCCGCGGCAGCCGCACGTTCACGCAGGCCCAGCGTCAGCTGGCGGAGGCCGCGAGGATCGTGCGCGACGACGCGCTAAAGCCAAAGGCTTGGTCGGACGCCAGGATCGCCACAGAGCGAACGCACGAGGCGCTGGAAGCGGCGCGCCGCGACCGTGACGCGGTCCAGACCGAGTCCAAGTCCGCCGAACGCGTCAGGCGTGTCGCACCGCTCGTCCGGCGCCGCGAGGAGCAGACGGCGGCGCTCGCCGACTACGAGGGGGTTGTAGACCTTGGGCGTCAGCGCGAGACCGCCGCCGAGGAGCTGATCCGTGAGGCGGATGAGGCGGTGCGCGCGATGGCTGCGGCCGAGAGTCTGCGCGCGGACATCGCCGACCGACGTGCCGCCGTATTGACCGACGCGCAAGTACTCGGGGAGGCGGAAGAGATCGATCGCCTCGTCGCCGAGGCGGGCGCCGAAATCAAGGCGAAGCGCGACCTGGTCGGCCTCGAGGCGGAGTACGCCGAGGCGACGGCGGCGGTCCGCCGACTCCGCGCCGAGGCTGGCGCGAACGCCGATGCAGCGCCGCCACGCGAACTCGCGGCGCGCTTACGGGAGCTCTCCCGTATCGACGGCGAGCAGCGCCTGGCGGCGCGCCAGATCCAGGAAGAGCGGCAGAGAATCGATGAGCGGCGGGGTCGTGCGGAGGCGGCGTTTGCTGCTAACATAATTGGCGACGCCGACGACGCGTTGGCGTCAGCAGTCGACGAGGCGCGCGCGCTGGGCGCCGACGCCGACTCCCGCTGCGACGCCGCGCGCAGCAGGTTGGACGTCGCCAGGCGCGCCGCCGCCGACGCGCTTGCCCGGCTCGCGCCGTGGACGGGCGATGCGGATGCGCTCGCCCGCCTGCCCAGGGTGGACGCCACCGAGGTCCAGGAGGCGCGGGAGGCCTTGGCGGCCTTGGTCGCGGACATACGTCGCGAGGAGGAAGCCGCCCAGCGCGCGTCGGACCAGTCTGCGGCCGCGACGCTCGAAATCTCGCAGCTGGCGACCGGGACTGCCGTGTCGGCCGAGGACATCTTGGAGGTGCGGGCCGAGCGCGACCGTCTGTGGCGGCCGCTCCGCGATCACCTCGTGGATGGCGCGTCCCTCGCGTCTCCGGCAGACGCGGTCGCGGGTTTTGAGACCGGCATCGCGGCGGCGGACGGGCGGGCGGACTCACGCTACGCAGCCGCCGACGCATCGGGCAGGCTGTCGCTGCTGGAGCGGACGCGGGCGTCGCACGACCTCGCGGGCGAGCAGGCTCAGGCCCGCGCCCGGTCGGCGCGCGACCGTCACGACCAGGTCCTTGCCACTTGGCGGCGACGACTGGGCGATGCCGGCTTGCCTGAACTGGAGCCTGGTAGGTTCAATTCCTGGCAGGCGGACCGCGACGCGTGCGAGGCGGCGCAGACCGAGCTGCGCGGCCTGGTCTCGGAGGCCGAGCGGTCTGAAGCCCAGCGCGACGCGGCGCGATCGGCGCTCGCCGCCGCGCTCGGGACCACGGATGCCGCCGGTCCGCTCAAGCCCGTGCTCGCCAGGGCTGAGGAGCGCCGCGCCGCGTCCGAGGACGTCTCGCGCAAGCGCCTGCTGGCGCAGGCTGAGCTGGATCAGGTCGGCGTTGAGACCACGGCGCTCGAGCGAAGGGCCCGGGCGGCAGGAAGCGCGGCGACGACGAATGCCGCAGCGTGGGCAGCTGCGTTGGCCGAGGCGCGCCTGGACATCGACGTGACCGCCTGCGGAACCGTGCTCGATCTCCTCGACGAGCTTCGCGAGGCGTCTTCGTCCGAAGCGCTCCTTCGTCGCCGCATCGAAGGCATCGCGCGCGACACCCGGGATCACGCGGCGGCGGTGGGACGGCTCGCCGACACGCTCGGCATCGCCGCGGGCGAGGTACCTGAGCGTCTCCGTTCCATGCGGGACCGGCTCGCGACGGCGCGAACCGCGGCGACGCTTCACGGTTCGCTGGACGAAGAGGACCGCCGCCGCCAGGGCGAGCTGCAGGAGGCGCAGGCCAAGCTGAAGGCGACTGACGAGGCCCTCGCGCCATTCCTGGCGGAAACCGGTGGAGCGGACAGGACTGCGCTCGGCGCGGCGATCGAGCGCTCAAGTGCTAGGCGCGCGTTGGTCGAAGGGGTGGCCGCGACCGAGGGCGCGATCACCGAGGCTGGCGACGGTCTCGGACTCGACGCACTGGTCGCCGCAGTTCAGGCGACCGACCCGGATCAGGTCGCGTCGCAGCTGGCGACGCTTGGATCCCGTCTCGATGACCTAAACGCGGCGGTGGACGAGGCGGCGACTGCGCATGGTGACGCTCGTGCCACCTTTGCGGCGCTCGACACGGGCGGCACCGCCGCCGTGGACGCGGCCGCCGATGCCGAGCAGGCCCGTTCGGAACTGGAAGTCCTCGCCGAGGTCTACATCCTGAAGCGGACGCAGGCGGTTACGCTGAAGTGGGCTATCGAGAGGTATCGCGAGAGGCATCAGGACCCGTTGCTGCTGCGCGCGGGCGAACTTTTCTCGACCCTGACCACGGGACGCTACGCGACGCTCAAGGTGGACACCGACGGCCCCAGCCCCCGGCTCCGGGGCATGCGCGACGACATGCGGACGATGGTCGACGTCGACGCGATGAGCGAGGGCACCACCGACCAGCTGTTCCTCGCGCTCCGCCTCGCTGCGCTTGAGCAGTCGGTCGCGGCCGGGATCGCCCTACCGTTCCTCGCCGACGACCTTTTTGTGAACTTCGACGACCGCCGGGCGGAGGCGGGCTTCCGGGTCTTAGTCGAGGTGGCCCGGAGTACTCAGGTGCTGTTCTTCACCCATCACCCGCACCTCGTCCAGATCGCAAAAGCCGTGGTCGGCGCCGAGCTCCATTCCGAATGTGCGCTGTCGTGATCGGACGGATGAACTTTTTTTCCGGATTTTCCGCGTCAGTCTTCGCTCATGTCTCTGAGGTCCAGATTTGGAGGAGATACTGATGAGTGACGCGGACGATGAGCCTCCGCTGGCGGGCGACCATCATAGCTGGCGCCGGGTCGTCGAGCATGGCCAGCTATCCGGCTTCCCGGAAGGGGTGATTGTCGGGGCAATCCGGGCGAACTACCGCCGCGCGGGCGTCGACCAGCACTTCGTGCGGGAGATGATCCGCTTCATCTCCCCTCGCATGCTGGAGGTCATCCGCGGCGAGATCTCGTCGACTGCGTTCCCCAACCAGGGCCGTGACATCGTCGAGGATGTGCACGCCGCCATGGTGGATGCGCTGCTGTCGCCGACCGCCGCCGACGGCGAGGGTCTGCGGAAGTGGTTCAAGTCCACGCTCCGCAAGCGTTCGATCGATCACGCGCGTAAGGCCATAATTGCGATGAAGCGAAGTCCGGATATGGTCGACGACCCCGGCGGCATGGTGGATCCGCAGACCGAATTGTTCTCCCATGCGGAGCAGGAGGTTTACGTGCAGCGCATCCTGGACAGCATCCGGGACAAGGACAATCGCACCGCCTTCGTGCTCCACATGCAGGGGGTCCCCTGCAGCAGCAAGAACGGACCTTCGATTGCGAGCATCCTCGGGATCAGCCCGGACACAGCCGCCTCCAGGGTCGCGGCCGTCCAGAAGCAACTAGCTAAGAAGATCGGAAATTCGTGATGGAAGACAATCGGCAAGAAAGGGACGAAGTGCTGGTCGCATTCCACGAGGAGTGCGACATTCCAACCCGCGCCGACGTGGAGCGCTGGGCGGTTCTTCACCCGAAGTTCGCGCATGACATCCGCGAGCACGCGGCCGTCCGTCTGGCCATGCTGGCCGACATGCTCGAGGCGCCCGCCGAGCTGGACAACGACATGATCGCCCGGGCCGGCAGCCGCGTGCAGGCGGCCATGTTCGCAGCGGAGGCTGACGACCGGGCCATGGAGGCCGCCGCCGCTCCGGTGCCGACGCTCAACGAGATGCTCAGGCGGTCCGGACTGTCCCAGCCGCAGCTGGCGCGAAGGTTGCCTATAGAGCGCGTAGTGGTGGCGGACCTTTTCGCTGGCCGGATGTCCGACGTGCGGCCCCGGTTCTCCACCGCGATATCGCGCGAACTCGGCGTGTCCCTTGAGGCGTTTAACGTGGCGCATGCGCGCGCTGCGATGGCTCCGTCGCTCGGAGGCCGTGCGAAGGCCGTCGGCCAGCCCGTCGCGAAGCAGCGGACCTTTGAGGAGATCGTGAGTTCGTCCGGGATGACTCAAGAGGAAATCGACTACTGGCTGGCTGATCTCTGATGGACGCCTGGAGCGACATCCGGCTAGCCGCGCGGGACTGCCGTGCCGCCGCCTTGGCGAGGACCAACGCCGCTCCGACCGCGCGAAACCTTATCGACGCGATGGTCGAGCTCCACGACCTGCAGATCGTCGCTTTCGATCCAGGCACGCGCGCTGGCGACGAGGTGCTCGGCTTCTTCGAGCGCGGCCCTGGCATCGTCCATGTCGCGCGTGGCCAGGCCGATGAGGACGAGGTGGTCGTCATCGCTCACGAGTTCGGCCACTTCCGGCTCCACACCGATCCCGAGAGCGACGTGACTGACGTGTCGATGCGTCTCTCCGGCGAGCCGGTGGAGAGCGGCGGCGCGCGCGTCGACGGATATTCCTCGCGCGAGCGCAAGGAGGTGCAAGCGGACGTCTTCGCGGGCGAGTTCCTGTGCCCGTCCGACTGGCTGAGGGACAGGCTCTTGGCGGGTGCCAAGCCTTCTGGGATAGCGACGGAGCTCGGGCTGCCGCTCAACCTCGTGCTGCAGCAGTCGATCAGGGCACTCCTGCTGCCGCCTCTCGTCCGCCACGAGGCCGAGGAGCGCGAGAAGGTCACTTATGGCCTGGACGATGACCAGCAGGCCGCCGTCGACTGGGACGATGGGCCACTGCTGGTCCACGCCGGTCCGGGCACCGGCAAGACGCGTACCTTGGTCGAACGTGTCTCGCGGATCCTCAATGGGGACACGGCGTCGTCGATCCTCGCGCTCACCTTCTCCAACAAGGCCGCCGAGGAGATGCGCGAGCGCCTCTCGGCGGTCGACGCCGATGCGGCCATCGAGATGTGGGTCGGGACGTTCCACGCCTTCGGCCTGGAGCTGGTCACCCGCTTCGCTGGGCGCATCGGCCGGACCGACAAGGTCAAGATCCTCGACCCGACGGCGAGCCTGGCGCTGCTGGAAGCCAACCTTGAGCAACTTCCTCTCCGGCATTACCAGAACCTGTTCGAGCCGGCCCTCGAGCTCGCCTTCGTGGTGAGCGCGATCTCGCGCGCGAAGGACGAGCTGATCGGGCCGACGGACTACCTGGCCGCGGCCGAGGCGGACCTGGGGGCGGCGGTCGACGATGCGGGCCGCGAGGCCGCCGAGAAGGCGGTCGAGGTCGGCAATGTCTACGTGATCTACGAGAGGCTGCTCGCCGAGGCGGACGCCGTCGATTTCGGCGACCTAATCCGCCTTGCCGTCGCGCTGTTGGCGGACGATGAGGTCCGGGCCGACGTCATCGGGTCCTACCGGCACCTGCTTGTCGACGAGTATCAGGACGTGAACTACGCGAGCTCGATGCTGCTGCGCGCGTTCGCTAGCGAATGCCGCGATATCTGGGTCGTCGCCGACCACCGCCAGTCGATCTACCGGTTCCGAGGTGCGGAGCCATCGAACGTCGAGCGGTTTCCCGCTGAGTTCGGCGGGAAACGCCACACCCTCGGAATCAACTACCGGTCCGGCACGCCCGTCGTCAGGGCCTTCGCAGCCTTCACAGGCGGGATGGCCGGTGGCCGGCAATCGCAGTGGGAAGCCAACCGCGGCGCTGTCGGCGAGGTCACGCTGGAGGTCTGCGGGACATTGGAGGACGAGGCCTGCGCGATCCGCGACCGGATCGAGGGGTTGAGGGCCGCCGGCGTTCCGTATCGCGACCAAGCCATACTGGCGCGCAGCCACCTTACACTGGGGCGCCTGACGGCGCTGCTCGAGCGGCTGAACGTGCCACTTTTGTATTTGGGCGACCTGTTCGAGCGCGGCGAGATCCGGGACCTGCTGTCTTTGGTCGCGCTCGACGCCGAGTTCGGCGGACTGGGACTGGTCCGGGTGGGCCAGTTGCCGGCGTATGGCGCGACGGAGCAGGACACCCTGAAGGTGATCGGATGGGCCGGCGAGCAGAAGCTGCCGGTGATTACCGCGCTGTCGCGCGTCGCCGAGATCGAAGGCCTGTCGGTCGGCGGACGCTCCGGCCTCGCCCGGCTCGGCGCCGAGCTCGCGTTCGTCGGCGTCGCGACGACGCCTTGGACGATGTTGACGGGATGGCTGTTCGAGACCGGCGGCTACCTCGACCCGCTTTGCCGGAGTTCGGATCACGCCGACCGGCAGAAGCTGATCGCGATCTACCAGCTGCTCAAGGTGTGCGGCGAGCATGATGCCGCGGGAGACAGGAGCCGCCGCCGCCTGCTGGCACGCATACGGCGCATCGAGCTGCTCAACCAAGATAGCGCCTACCGCGCCATATCCGCGGAGGCGACGGACATCGACGCCGTCCGGGTGCTCACGATCCACGGCAGTAAGGGCCTTGAATTCCCGGCGGTGCACCTGCCCGCTCTGGCCACGAAATACATGCCCGCGAGCCGCAAAGGATCGAGGACGCCATCGCTCGGCAAATATCCTCAGCTCAACATGGGCAAGGAGGACCATGACGCCGAGGAGCAATGCCTGTTCTTCGTCGGGCTCTCGCGTGCGCGCGACCATCTGTCGCTGACCCGCGCCCAGAGATACACCACCCAAAACGCCTCGGCGTCCAAGTTCCTGGACTCGGTCTCGGCGATACCGACCCGGACCCGTTCGGCGCCATCGAGCGTGCCGCAGCCCCCTGTGAGGCCGCCGGTCGCGGTCGAGAAGCGGACGAGCTACTCGGCCACCGAGCTCGACACCTACATGCGCTGCCCGGCGAGATACCGCTACGAGCAGATGATGGGTCTGCGCGCGGGCACCGACGGGGCCGCTTTCCTCGACTTTCACCGGTGCGTCCGAAGAACCTTGGCGTGGATTGAGCAGCGGCGTGGCGAGGGTGTCGCGACGAGCGCGGCGCAGGCCTTGGCGCAGCTGGATGCGGTATGGGCAGAGCGCGGCCCGGTGGGGCACGGCTTCGAGAACTACTACCGCCAGGCCGCGAACCGCATGGTCTCCAACGGCGCCGCATACGTCGCGGCCGAGCAGGGGGCCTATCTCGACGGGCCCCTAGAACTGCCGGTCGCCGGTCGCACTCTGACGATCGAGCCCGACCGTCTGGTCGACGCCGGCGCCGTGGTCCGCGTGCAACGGATCAGGACGGGGCGGCAGGCGAAGAGCGAGGGCGACAAGCCGATCTACGGCGCGCTGCTGCTGGCGGCGCAGCGCAGGTTCCCGGGTCGGGCGATCTCGGTCGAGGCCTACTACCCGGGCGACGGTGTGACGCGCGACTTCCCCGCTGGCAAAGAGGACAAGGCCATCAAGGCGTTCGGGGATGCGATCGCCGGGATCGAGGCGGGGAGTTTTCCCGCCAAGCCGAGCGATCCGCGCTACTGTCCGAATTGCCCATGCTATTTCATTTGCGGTGTGTGAGCCGCACTGCGTCGCCTTAATTGCGGCCAAGGAGGTCGATCAAGGCGCGGATGTCGTCGATCACGGTTATGCGTCGACAATAGCCGATGCACCGGCGGAAAGAAGTCCCCGCCGCCGGAACAAGCTTAGGCCGCCTTGGGGATGTCAAAGGGATCGAGGTCGAGGTGGCCATGGGCGTAGGGTTCGGGGGCGCCGTTGAACGCGTCGGTGTCGTCCAGCGCCATCAGCGAACCCGACACCAGCTCCATAGCGCCGCCGCCGTGCAGGCGCCGCAGCAACTCGCCCACCGCAAGGACCGAGGCAGTCAGCCCGACGAAGGGCACGCCAATCGTGCGTGACGCGATTTGAGCGAGGCCGCAGCCGTCGATGCCCTCCTCCTTCATCGCTTCGTAGGCAGGCATCCCCGAGACGTCGGGAGCGGTGGCCGACGCCGCTGCGCCGCCCCAGATCACGCTCGCGCGCTTGGGCCCGGGAAAGCTGTGGAGAGAGAAGTTCCGGAACCCCTGCGTTCCCGCGCCCAGGCCGGCCTCGACCACCAGGTCGAACCCGGCTTCCTCCAGTGCAGCGCGGGCGGCCGCGTTGTCCACGCCGCACAGCGCCGCGCCGGGCTCGAGGTGGTGGCGCAGGGTCCAGGCACCAAAACGCCGCTCCTCGTGCCGCACGGCGAAGCCCCGGCGCTCCAACCAGTCGCCGACCCACCGCGTCTTCATGACGGTCGGCTGCTCGGGCACCGCGAGCAGGGAGGTGCTGTCGTTCGACATGGCCATGCTGTCGAAGTCCTGGAGCATCAACAGGGCTTCCGCACCCTCGGGATAAGGCAGCGACGCGAGCGTCCAGGCGAACGCCTGGCCGAGGTTTCCTAGGCCGATAAACCAGAGATGCGTGGGAAGGTGCCGCAGGGCCGGCTCGGTCGGATCCGGCTCCATCCACCGTTTGCCTGGGGCCCAGATCGAGAGACCCGAAGCGCGCCGCCCCGCCATGTCGTGGTCGCCGGCGTGCCAGGCGAAGACCTCGCCGACGCAAGCGGCCGCGGCCATGGTCGGCGCCAGCGATATGGCGTCGCCCGTCATCGCGGCGGGCCACGTCGACGGGATCACGCCGCCGCGCCAGCCGGCCCACTGCAGGCGCCACGCGGGCGCCGGGCCTGTCGGCGCGCCCACGTTGCCGATGATCGCGCGCGGCCAGTCGGCGCGGACCTTGTGGACGCAGGTGCCGCCGAGCGCCTCGATCGCCTCGCGCAGGGTGGCCTCGGTCGCCAGATTCGTGACCACCGCTTGATCTTCGACTCCCTCGACCTCGATGCCGCCAAGCATCGTGCGCCGCGCAGCATTAACCAGGGTGAGCAGCCCGACCTGGCCATTAACCGTCGTGGCGGTCGCCGGGTCCACGCTGATCGCGAGGCCGAAGCGGGAGAGCATCTCGACCGCATCCTCGGCGGTCGCGGCGCGCCCGCTATCCATGAAGTATTTCGCCGTGCGGTGCAGGCGGTCGGGGTCGGTGGTCATAGGAACGTGCTCCAGAAGTCGTTTTGAAGGAAGCGATGCGCGCGGGAGCCGGAATGGTCGGCCCATTCGTGGTTTCCGCGATATTCGTAGACGCCGAGCCGCGCGGTCGCGGGACGGCCGGTGGCGTAATTCGGCACGATGATCGCGATGTGGCCCTCCCGCGCGACCATCGGGTTGGTGCGGTCCGCCTCGCTCTGAAAAGCGCCGCCCAGGTGGGTGTGCACGTCGCCGACGACGGTGAGGCCGCGCGCGCGGCACATCGACCACAGCGCGGCGAACGCGGGCCCGTGCAAGATGCAGACGCCCGAGCTGTAGGCCTCGGGGTCCAAGTCGTCGTAAAAGATGACGTCTTGGACTTCGCGGAGGTCGCCCTCGCGCGTCCCGAGGAGGAAGGCGCCCGCCTCGTGGCGACGCTCGCCGCGCCGGTCGAGTCCGGCCAGCAGCGCGGTCCAGCGCGCAGGGTCGATGCGGACGCCGCGGCTACGCCGTAGCAGCGCCCGTGTAATCGTCCTGATTGAGAAGGTCATGGACTTGCTCCAAATAGCAGATGATGCCGCGCGCAGGCTGCCACAGGCGGTTCGGATGCTGGTTCACCCAGACATCGTGGCCGTTCATCGAGATGCGGTCGCACGGGAGGTAGAGGCAGGTGCCGCCCTGCCACTCGGGCCGGAAGACCGAAGGCAGGATCGCCTTGCCCCGCGGCCACAGGTGCGCGGCGAGCGGAGCGTTGGTGGCGAGGTTCCAGGGATGCGCGGTGACGGCCTGATGCGGATAGCCGCTGCATTCGAACCGCAGGCCGAATTCGGCCGGCGAGTTAGGACGTGGGGCGGCCGACACGGCGATGACTACGTGGGGCCACGCCTGCGACACGACGCGCCACCGCCCTTCGAACTGGCCGCACCGGAACTCCGGTGCGGCCAGGTCGCGCTCGAGCAGGAGCCGGCTGGGGCTGACGGGCGAATTCACCTTAGCCCTCGACGCGGACGTCGGGGACGAGGTCGAAGCACAGCTCGCAGTGGCCATTCTTGACAAGCTTGTGCAGCGGCGTGTCGGTCGGCGGGCGGTCGGTGCAGCCGCAGACCTGCAGGACGTGCTCCGCGGCGTCACGCTCGGCCAGCTTGAAGTGGTCGACCGCCCACGCCTTCACGCGGCGGACGCGGGTGCCGGGCGCGAAGCTGTGGCGCTTGGTCTGCTCGAGGTAGTGGATGGTGACGTCGATCTTGCGGCACTTGGCGAGGTGCAGCTTCGCGCCGTGCTTGATGTGCTGCGGGCGCTTGTGGCCGTGCCACTCGATCGGGTTGTCATCCTCGTCGTGGAAGAGGATGAACTCGTCGATCTCGATGCCGGCCTCCTTGACGGAGGCGTGAACGAACTCGATCGAGGCGTTGTCGGGCAGATCGACCTCGACGAGGCGGTCGTGACCCTGGACGGCGATGAAGACGGTGTGGGACATGGGGCTTGGCTCCTGATCGGGCGGCGAACTGGCCGCCCTCAAGAACCCAAGCGAAATTGGCCCCGTGGATTCGGGAAGAAATCTTTAGTCTGGGCGAAAAAAGTCTACGCACTGGCCTGAGCCGGTCGAGGTCACGTTGGCGATCGCGATCGCCAACGTGCTCAAGCCAGATGGATCGATGTCTGCTTCTGAACTTTAGCCGACGGAAAGTTGCATGTCCGCTGTCGTTTAGGGTTTCGGACGCCGTCAGGCGTCGGAAAGTCTTCGATGCCCGAACCGCGGGGGTCATAGGCTGAGAGCTATGGGGAAAGCGGTTTTGAGCGTGGCCTGGGGCTGACGGATGCTGCCCAA
>JAESFJ010000132.1_pt1 | contig 80343 bp, 66 predicted proteins | sample 9266161 | NCBI WGS metagenome assembly JAESFJ01 (sample SAMN14506165, study PRJNA617096) | algae metagenome | isolation source: Calothrix sp. FI2-JRJ7 and co-occurring heterotrophs from granitic desert soil | place: USA: Red Pass Lake area, Fort Irwin, California | collected 2000-06-01
TTAATAATAAATTGAAGCTACTCAAACGCTGCGGATTTGGGTTCAGAAATTTTAATAATTTTGAAATGCGAGCTTTGCTATTTTGGCATTTTCCCAAAAGTTTAGCCCACTAACTACGGAAGAACCACAGGGACAGTACTTTTTCAAGCAAAAAGAAGTTGAAGCACGTATTATTGAATATATCCGCAACTTACCTGACTGTAGTGATGAGCCAGAAGTATTGCAGCTTGATAGTGAAGCTGTTTTAAAATCTATAGAAGCACAACATGGTTTATTTGTCGAACGCGCGCGTGGTATTTACTCGTTTTCACATCTAACTTTTCATGAGTATTTTACGGCAAGAAAGATTAAAGAAGCAGGTAACGATAAAATGTTACACATGCTAGCTGCCTGCATTACCGATAAACGTTGGCGTGAAGTTTTTTTATTGACAGTAGGGATGTTAGATGATGCAGAAAAGCTTTTGCAATTGATGAAACAACAAATTGATGGCTTACTAGCGGGTGATGAAAAATTGCAGCAGTTTCTTACTTGGGCTGAAGAAAAATCAAAAACGGTTACGGCGCCTTATAAACCTTTTGTTGTGCGTGCTTACTATTTAAACCTCGCCCAAAGTCAATACCTTGTATTCGACCGAAACCTCCCCTTCGACCTCGAGATTGACTTCGCTCTCGACCGAGACCTCGCCCTTATCATCATCGCTGACCGAGACCTCGACCGAGGCTTCGCCTTCAATTCTTCTCAACGCCTCGATTTTACACTCAACTTCGCTCAATACCTAGATTTTGTTTCATACCAAGACTGCGAAGACGAATTAAAGCGCAAGCTGCTTTCATTAAAAAATGAACTGCCTAACCAAACAGAAGATTTTGATATTTTCAAACAATGGTGGATTTTAAACGGTGCCAGTTGGATAGAGCGGCTTAGGACTATTATGATTAAGCATCGCAATATTGGTCATGACTGGAAATTTACTGACTCCCAATATAAACTGTTGGAAAAATATCACCGCGCCAATCTGTTACTCATTGAATGTCTCAATAGTGATTGTTATGTTAGCCGCGATGTTCGTAAATATATTGAGGATACATTGATATTACCAATAAAATCTATACCACCCGCGCGTTTTGAGTAATTTATCCTAAAGTTAGTAGTTGTAAAGGGAAATCAACTACTAATCTTCGGGTTAATAACCAGGGTAAACCCAACAAAACTTCTGCTATCTCATCTCCTGCAACAACAGGAATAGTAAGGTTTTGCCCATCTAAATTAACAATTCCAGCATAAACGTTAAATTGCGCTTCTCCGGTTGCGGTTAGACGTGTTTCATCGTTATCAATAAGCTGCCATCCCAATGAAACTGCGTCTTGAGTATTTACCGCTAACCACCCAGTGAAGCCAGTATCAAAAAGAGCATCCACTGTTATTGTAGAACTATCCTCTGCTACGAAGTCTATTTCAAAGATTAGCTCGTTGCTGTCGCTAAATTTTCCTTCAATCAATTTTTTTACGATGCTCCGCTGGTATTAATTGAAACGTACAAGTTAATCGACTTGGATGTTTTTGACGTGCTGATTGTTTAGCTGAGTCTTTATCAGCGTCAAGAAAGTAGTCGCCACTGTCCGGTTCGATAGTAATATACCAATTGGGATGATTGCCAATTAGTTTATCAAGCAGAGTATCATAAATTGCCCGCGCGCGCGCGATATATCCTGGGTTTGCTTTTTTGGGTGATAATTGTGAGGTATATTGACGAATCCCTACCCAAGAAGTTGTTTGTTGGTGTTGATTTGTAGCGTTGTTGGGGTAAGTGTCGGGTATAAGGGTATTTGAAACAGGTGAGGGTTCGGAGTTGGTATTATTCATGAAAATTACTACAAAGAGTGGATTAACGTTCCTATCACGATTTTACGCTGCTATACGCTTTATGTTTATAGTGTATAAAGCAAAACCGTAAAGATTTAACACCAATAATGTGTGTTTATTTTTATTTCTTGCGTCGATTTTGAGGTGTGGTTGTTCTGGAAGCGGCGCCTGTGGTAATATCAACCAGAACGAGAACGAAACTCGGCTTTATAAGTAGGTTTAGGTTATAAACAAACCTGAAAACAACCCCTACCACTGCAAGAGCGATAGGGGGTAGAGTATTTGCAGGTGCGTCCAGTATGCGGTTAGTATCAAAATAATCGAGTTAAAACCTTTTTAGCTTCGTCATAAAGTTGCTGGTTATTTTGGCTTGCCGCAAGTCGATAGAAAATCTCCCATTCATGAGGGGTAATTCTCAAATAATCTTTATAATTATCTGCTGTTGCTCGTACTTTCTTTGAACTATTAGATTTTGATTTGATTTTGAGGTAGCGTCCTCTATCTCCCGTATGGCGAACCTTTATTTCCCATAAGCGACCATTGTTATCTTGTACAAATACCTCACCAAAATACTCTTTACCGTCGTGAAATATATCGTTAAATAATTTATCAATACCGTTACCAATTTCCTTTGCACTTTGAAAACTGGAGCTAACCGGGACGCGCTATCAACGTTTTATCTTAATTTATTAATGGTTTAATGAGAAAGATGTTGGGTTCCGCAAAGCCTCCACCCAACCTACGGGTCTTCTACTAAAAAATTTATGTACTACTAGGATAATAGATAGGCGCCTGACAATTCTGATACACCGGGACTCTCATTAGAAAAAACATGATTATAACTGCCGAGGAACTGTTGCAGCGATATAAGAAGGGAGAGAGAAGATTTAAACGGGTTGAATTGAGAGGTGCTGATTTTAGTGGCGCCAACATGAGTGGGGTAATTTTACATCAAGCTTATTTGGAAGGAGCTATTTTCAGGGATTCTGACTTAAGTGGTGCTGATTTAGCTGAAGCTTGCTTGAATAACGCCGACTTGTGTAGAGCTAATTTGAGCAACATCGATTTGCTTGAGGCCTCCCTGTGTAACGCCGATTTGCGTAGAACGTTCTTTAGCGGTGCTGGCTTGATTCTTACTGATTTGAGCGGTGCAAACCTAAGTGGTGCAAATTTAATGGGAGCCGAGATAAATGCTTGCTGGTTAAATAATGCGAATCTGAGTTATGCGTTCCCTGAGCAATGCTGTTATTGATATTTCCCACCTGAACGGCGCCGACCTAAGCGGTGTCATTTTAAGTAATACCATTATTAAGAACACTAACATTAGTAAAGCTATTTTGAGTGGCGCCAATCTTGAAAGTGCCACTTTAATTAATTGTTGCTAAAATACTAGGAACGTGCCTCTAGATGGAAATGTGCATTACTGCCAAGTTGACTACCAACAGCACCAATTAGGGTATGCCAATATAACTGATTGGAGTCCAATTTTACCAAGTGAGAACCCTGGTGAGGTTATAAGCGTACTTATACGGTACGGTCTATTAGTGTTCGATAAAGTACTGTTTATCGATGACGAAAATGGCATCAGTCTTTATGGGACGGCGCCGTATATTGGAATATACTCTCTTTACAGTGGCTGGTTTTATTCGTGCGACGAGCGTAGATGCTGTTCTGTTGTGATTGGGGGGATTAAATGCGTGACGCAAAGAGCGTTACATCATCAATAATAATGGAACGGGCAAGGATGCCCATTCCACAAGAGAAGAGATGACTTGAGTTTTGTTTAAGTTTTAGAGAATTTAAAGTAAAATAGGGTTTAATTATCTATTTACGGCGCCTCGTACTAGAATGACTGTGCTTTCAACACCGGATGCTATTGCTTCGGGTATGTTTCCATTCATTGCTTGTTGTAGTAATCCTTCGCGTGAGGCGCCTATAATTACTACGTCGTAGTGTTCTTTGTTTGCTAATTTAATGACTCCTTCGCTAACTGAGTCTGATTTTATGGGTTCTGCAATGACGGTACTCTGAAGTTTTCGGTTACGTATAAGTTGACGTATTGCTTCTTCTAATACTTTCATGTCTGGTTTGTCTTCGCTTGTATTAAAAACTCTGGTTAGACGAATTTTTGAGTTTTCACCTAATGTGACTAATGCTGGTAATAATTTTATTGCTAACCATGCGTTTGGACCTCCTGCCATTGGTACTAACCAATTGTTGAATTTAAGTTCGGGTGTATGAGGTGTTGGTAATATTAGGGTATTTGAGGAGAATTCTGGGGGTTTACCTGTTTTTACATATTCTCGTATGGAAGCTGAGATAAGTTTGGATTTTAAAGTTTTTGGTTTGTATTCTTTGCTTACCCCAAGTTTTACAAGCACTACTTCACAACTCGCTTGTCTAATTACTGCGTCTACTACGTTACCGAATATACGTCCGGGTGTGGAGGTGTTACCTTTCCATCCCATTAAAACAATGTCTATATGACGTTCGTTTACTGTTTCTAAGATAGATTGAGAAATATCGTGCGCTACGCGAATTTGCGTATGGATGGGAATTTTTGATTTTTTGCCTAGTGCTTCGACTTGACGTAACAAACGTCTACTTTTTGTTGTGCGTACTTCGCTTTCTGAAGGTGAGCTATAACGAGGAACGATTACGGTTTGTACACACTCTATTTCGTAGTGTCGGTCGCGTGCAATAGCTATTGCCATTTTAATTAATGTTACAGCAGTTTCTGGATTTGCGATTGGAAGTAATAATCTTCCTCTTCCTACACTTGGGGAACGTGTTTGATATACAACGTAAGATGGTTCGGGTGTAGGGTCTGTTTGGGGGTTTTTACAGTTGAGATGGTTTGCTTCTGCACGAATTATATCCGCGCGTGTGATTATTCCAATTAGTCGGCGCCCTTCTACTACTGGTAATCTACTAATTTGATAGCGGTCGAGTAAATATAGTACATTACTTAAAGTATGCTTGGGTGTCACCGATACTGGTTGCGGTGTCATTATTTCTCGTAATGTTTGCTCGTGCGATAAACTCAATTCGTGTACTTTTAGTAAATCTGATTGCGTTACTATTCCTACTAACTTTGATTCTTCGACTACTGGAAATCCTCGATGGTGTGATCGGGAAAAAGCTTGAATCCCTTCTTCTATCGTTATATCCGCATCTAACGATTCAACCCGACTTTGCATTACTTCTCTTGCTGTTAATCTTGTTAATAATCCTTCAGGCGCCTTTGCTTGTTCTATATCTATACCGTTTAATTTTAAAAGCTTGTCGTATAGTGACCCAGGTACTAACTTCTCGGCAACAAGATATGATGTGACTGCACAAATCATTAACGGTAGCACCAAGGTAAAATTGGTCGTCATTTCAAACACGATGACGATGGCTGTTATAGGAACTTTGGAGACACCGCTAAAAAATGCCCCCATCCCTGCCAAAGCAAACGTGGTAATTGAACTCTCTCCTAGTAAATAATATTGACATGCCCCAACTAAATGCCCCAAACATGAGCCTAATATTAAACTTGGTGCAAATAACCCACCTGGGGCGCCGGAACCAAATGCGACTAAAGTTAAAAGAAACTGCGCTGCAAATACTAGCAAGGCTAATGGTGCATCGGGTATATTTGGTTTATTTGGTTCATTTGCTCTAATTATAAATTCGCGTAAACCTGTGTTATCACGAAATGACTCTGGCAGTATTGCTATGACAATTCCAGAAAATAATCCTGCCAACGCTACACGTAAAGGTAAACTAATATGCAATCTACGGTATAGTTTAATACTATGCACTAAGCCTCGATTAAAAAATGCCGCGAAAACACCTGCGAGAATACCTAAGAGTAGGTAAAAAGGTATATCTATAAGGGCAAAAGTACTGAAGTTTTGATTTGTGCTGTAAGTAGCTTGGAGGTCGAGTTGTAAAGTACCACCACCTAATAATCTTGAAACAACTCCGCCGATAAATGAAGCGATGATAGCGGTTCCGAGTGTGATGCCGGATAAATCTTGAAGTAGTTCTTCTACTATAAATAAAACTCCCGCAATTGGGGCGTTGAATGCTGCTGCTAGTCCTGCACCTGCACCTGCTGCTATCATTTGGCGCCGATGGTCGGGTGAAGTTGGAACTAAGCGACTTAATGCTGCCGCAAGTCCGGCGCCAACTTGTACTGTTGGACCTTGGCGCCCTAGTGTTAAGCCAGAACCGATGGCGAGCAGGGCGCTAACTAACTTTACACATGCTACTCGTAATGATAGTTTAATTGGTACATTTGCGAGTGATGCTTTAACTTGGGGAATTCCACTACCTGATGCTTCTGGCGCCAACCGCTCGACAAGGAAACCTGCCATAAATCCAAAAAGGGCGCCGACTACTGGAAGTGCTATCCAAGGTGGTAACAAGTGCGATGTGTGAACTCGCCATGTACCTAAAGCACCCGAACCTAATTTCAACAGTACCGCAGATAGCGCAGCAACTAATCCAATCAGCGAAGCTTCGGCTATCGCTAAACCTCTTCTTGGTTGCAATAAGTTGCGAAACCGTTGAGGAAGAACCGGAGAAGCCATAAAGTTTGTTGGTTAAAAGGGGAAAACCCTAAGATTAAGTAATGTGTAAATGATAGCCGACAGTAGGGTGCGTGACGCCATTAACGATTTCAAAACGAAGCAAAGTGACCAGTAGCGTCACGCACCCTACGAGTCGTTGTTAACTTTTGTTGTAACTGATAATCCTTCGACAATCAAAGAGGGGGTATAACATGAACTATTCCAATCAATATCATTACCTAAAGCTACGAGATGTTTCAGCGCTGTGTAAACATTACCTGCTACCATCGTATCTTTGATTCGACCCGTAACTTCACCATTTTTGACGTAGTATCCTAAATCAACGTTGACAGAAAAATCACCAGATATTCCACTGGCGCCTCCGAGCATTTGGTCTACAATTAAGCCAGAGTCTAACTGAGTTATCAATTTTTGTAACGGTACAGTTCCTGGCTGAATTAAAAAGTTAAATAAACCAGGAGTTGGATAACTGCTCAAAGTTGGACGAAACCCATTACCTGTACTGTTTATACCTAAATTGCGTCCAGTGGCACGGTCACTATAAAAATTCTGTAAAATACCATTTTCAATAAATACTCTTTTCTGTGTTGGTGTACCCTCATCATCGAATGGACAACTATAAGGGCCAGCTACAGGGTCTTGATATATAGTTAACTGAGTATCCATTACAGGTTGACCAATTCGCGAAGCCCACGGTGAAGCTTTTTCTAATACACGCTTACCGTTGAGTGCAGCTTGTACGGTACCCCATAACATATCCGCTGCTTTCGATGTAAACAAAATTGGTACTCGTCCACTTGGTAACGTCACATTTTCTTTTGCCCAGTCTAATCTTTGAATAATTTGCTGTGCTATTTTTTCTGGGTGTAAACTATCGCGATTTGTTTCACCATCAGAAACACTCAAAAAATCTTCGCCTCGTACCCACTCACCCGACAAGTAACACGAAAGTGTAGTATCGGTATAACAACAATCTAATCCTTCAGTGTTTACAATACGTGTCGTTTCTGAATCGCATTCCCAATCACCATTACACAAAACCTCTGGATAAGCATCACGGATAATCGCAATAGCTTCTTTTCCCCAATCAACTAGTACAGATAAGGGTACAGATGAACCGACATCTCCGAAAACTGGTTCGTTAACTTGTGCTAACTCTATAAGTTCGGATGAATTAAGTAGTGATGAAGCAAGCGCGCGTTCTACCATTGCTTTGGGGTCAACCGAACCGTATGCGACAGTTAGTCCTGGACAACCATTGCGCCACAACCGTAATACAGTGCCTTCTGCTTGACTTGTTTCGATTTGTTTGAGTCGATTTGCCTCAAAAAATACTGGTTGAGATAAAGACCGTGATTGATACACCTCAGCTTTATTTGCTCCTGACTTGATGGCAAGTTCTAAAAGTTCTTCAGGAAGAGGTAAAGGTGGAAATTGATAAGGCACCATAATTGATTTTGAGTTATGAGTTATGAGTTATGAGTTATGAGTTATGAGTGCAGAATAATACTCCTAACTCTTAACTCTTAACTCCTAACTTGACCTCCTAAATCACTTTACGGTAGAACGACATCTTGCAAAAGCCAAAATCCTGTAAAAGATTCTGATTCGGGGCTTGACTGGATGCCAATAAAATGCACTCCCGAAGCTTTTTGTTTGGCTGCTTCAAATGAAGAAGCTTCGCTTTGCATTTGTGGTGTACGAGTGCTTGCTAATACCCAACTTTCGGTGGCGCCTGTTTCTAGTACTAATCTTCCGTTCAAACTAGGGTCAAATCTTAAAGAAGCTAATTCTAAACCTGACATCCAAGCTGCTAATGGTAATGCTCGTCCTGAAAATAATAAAATACCTGGAATTTTGGTTGAATCTTCAATACCAATCATAGATAAAGGAAATGCTTCTCCAAAACCAATATCCCATTCGGACATTTCAGCCAAATCACTCGCATTTAATGTTACAAATCCCCACTTTTCACTTTCTAATGCGTCGGGTAAACGCTGTGGTATAGGAGCATCTAGACGTACCGATGGATTAGTACCTCCTTGGTATCCAGGTTCATTTGGATACACTTCTTCCATTCGTTGTTGGAGCCATTTATATAATACTAAGATACGCCGACTTGGTTGTACGGCAATTCCCGCATCAGTACAGGCTTTGGTTATCATATTATTCATTTGGCGCCGGAAGAAGCGAATGCGAACGGGTGGACTTGGCGCTTTTTCGACCGCTTCATTAATTGCTGCCCGTAACCACCCTGAGTTTACTTCAGTGCTAGGGCAATATTTCGCGAAACGAAACAAAGATTCGGGATTGGCGCTAACCGTTGTAGGACTCTCACAAATCAACACTTCCCATATTTTTTTCTGATTCTCATCCAAAATTGGCCGTGAGTAGAAATCTAGTTCCCAAATACTGCCCATGCTAATCCCATCATTCCTAAGCTACATTTCTTATATCTCTTATGATAAAGGCGAACGGTAGTACGACAGCGTTTTTAATGTCATTCCCAGGATGGTGCGTAACAGCAGATTAATTTTTCTTTTGTGTTGAGGTTTGTTATAGCTGTTACGCACCCTACGTTTTATAACTTTCGAGCGCATGTTTTATTTCTTCAGAGTCTACACGTACAGCCCCAGGCGCCGTTTCAGCTATGGGCGCCTAAGTGTTTAAAATGATTTAATTTCGGGAATCATAAGCACAAAGTATAAGTTTTTAATGTCATTCCCAGGATGGTGCGTAACAGCAGATTAATTTTTCTTTTGTGTTGAGGTTTGTTATAGCTGTTACGCACCCTACGTTCTATAACTTTCGAGCGCATGTTCTATTTCTTCAGAGTCTACACGTACAGCCCCAGGCGCCGTTTCAGCTATGGGCGCCTAAGTGTTTAAAATGATTTAATTTCGGGAATCATAAGCACAAAGTATAAGTTTTTAATGTCATTCCCAGGATGGTGCGTAACAGCAGATTAATTTTTCTTTTGTGTTGAGGTTTGTTATAGCTGTTACGCACCCTACGTTCTATAACTTTCGAGCGCATGTTCTATTTCTTCAGAGTCTGCACGTACAGCCCCAGGCACCGTTTCAGCTATGGGCGCCTAAGTGTTTAAAATGATTTAATTTTGGGAATCATAAGCACAAAGTATAAGTGGAGAGGGGGTGATGAGGGTGATCTCTTTGTGCTTGTAAGGACAATATGGATAGGCGCCGGATATTTACGCAGAACGTGAAGTTTTTGATATATATCTTTTTGGCAGATGACTAATAACAGTGGAGAGGCTAGGATAAAATTTAGGTTTTCTATATCTATTTAGGAAAGCTTTTGCTTTTATATCATGTCAAATCGCCGTCTTTCTTCTCCGTATTTTCGCTACCTTAAAGCTAGATTGTGGAATTTAGCCCGTCCTGGCTTTTGGGGAACTGCTATCTTTTTATCTGTTATCGGGTTGACTATTAGAGAGTTCTGGATGCGTCCGGATATGTTAACTAGTAGACAATCTAAACCCACAGCTACCCAACCACAAGCGAATTCGACGCTTACGGTTGAAGACCGTGCTATTGCAGCTGATATTGATAATTTGCCTATTTTGGCACATGATTCTCAGCAGACTGAGGAATCTGCTTTAGATATTGCTGAACCCATTTCTCAACCTAAGAAGGGTAATCAAAACCCTTTGCAGGAAGCACTTAAAAATCAAAATACTTCTAATACTATTAAGTCAAATTCTAATCCAGCAGTTTCAACGGCGCCTGCACCTTCATTCAAATACGATAATCCTTTTTTGACCCAAGCTCAGAATTTATTGCAGTTTGGCAATGCTTTACGTGATAGGAATAATCGTTCGACTGGGTTAAATACTGCTAATTCTTCTAGTCAAGCTCAATCAAATCAACCTGATTCAATTTTGACTCAAGGTTTCAATACCACTAACTCGACGCAAAGATTAGTTACTAGTGGTTCTTTAGAAGCTGCACTCAATCCATCATCTCTAACTCCTTTACCTACTCAAACTCCTTTTAATCAAATCATCAGCCGTAGTCAACTTACTACTCAACCAAGTAATAATAATTTTAATACTTCACCTCAAGCTATAAATAATTCTGTTCCACCAACACAGTTCGTACAACCAAATATCAGTACTCAACCTTCTACTTATTACAGTAACTTTAACGGTACCAATCCAACTCAAATACCTACTTACACTAACTCCAGCACCATCAACTCTGTTCAACCAGCCACTACTTCTTACAGTAACGTAAACGGCGCCAGTACCACTACTCAACAAACATTCAATACCCAACCTTTGCCTAACAGCACTCTTTTACCCCAAACATCCGCAGTAACACCAAGTACTTTTAATACAGGAACTAACCCTTCTGCGAGTACTTTAACTCCTACTAATGCTGCTGGAAACGGAACTTTGACAACTCCGAGTGTACAACCTACTCCCAGTCAAGTCCCCGGTCAATCTCTTAATTTGAGTGTACCTGTTCGATATTAGTTCAAAAAAATCATCCGCAGTTAAAATAACCTGCTATACTGTAAGCAACATTAGTACTACTGTGCCCGTAACAGGGCACATTTTTATTGTTTGATAGTATTACAGATTTTATCGGAATTCTAAACACAGGTATAAGTCAAGTTTTTGATGAACTGTGTATATGGTGTGTTTACGAAACGGGTAATATACCAAATATAGCAAAACCCACTTGCAACGGATGTAACGGATGATTTTTTGTTAGTATCTTTGATTTAATGGGCATCCTATGTCTATATACTAGGATTGACATTATTTATGATACGTTTCAGCTATTGCTATTACTTTTTACTGGTTGTCTGTTACGAATACTGTAAACGCGCAGATTATTCCAGATAATACATTACCTGTAAATTCTAGTGTTACTCCTGGATGTGGTGTTTGTACGTATTACTAGTACTATCAGTGCAACTATGAGTAATTCAGGAAGAGCAGGGATGTAAATGTGTCTACTCCTTCTTTTTCTCTTGTGAATGCTGGTACTATATCAACTACAAATATAAATAATGCTTAAAGACCTTCCTAATCCGATTGGTACTCCTAGAGCAGATTTTATTGTTGAAGATAAAATTATGGTTGGATTAAAGGCTGTTATTCAACTCGAAGATAATCATTTCGCTCAAGCTCTTAATTATTTGAAGGTTTATCAGTTAGAGGTGGAGTTGTTGATAAATTTTGGTAGCAAAAGTCTGACCTTTAAACGTCTTGTTAGGTAAGATATTAGTTGCAGAGATGTTAAGGGGAACCAGAGTGTGGTAAAATGCTGATTTTGCATCATACTGTGTTCGCTCAGTTACGATACATGTCTCGTTGCTAGAAACTAATGCACTATCAAGGTAAGGCTGATTCCCGTTTGAAAGATGACCCTTCTGTTTCAATGGCTTCTGATTTAGACTCCGCACGCGGTTCGCTTCGGGTGGAAACAGATATTGGAATGGTTTTACACTTAGCAGATGGCACGTTAAGAGCGTGTAATGTTTGCGCTGAGGAAATATTGGGGTTTACGGCTGAACAAATACATGGTTGGACTTCTATAAGTTCTCCTTGGCAAGCTGTGCATGAAGATGGTTCTCCTTTTCCTGGTGAGACGCATCCGGCGATGGTGTCATTACGAACGGGGCAACCTTGCTTAAATATAGTGATGGGTCTTTATCAGCCAAGTGGGAATTTGGTATGGTTGAATATAAATTCTCACCCTTTATTCCAACTCAATACTTCGATTCCTTATGCTGTAGTTACAACGTTTTCTAAGATTGCTGCACCAGAGGTAGACTTTATACAAGCTGAAATCGAGGCGCCTCATAACTCATATAAAAAAGCCGCTGAGGCAGAAATTCAAAGGCTTAATCAAGAATTGGAACGGCGAGTGGCGGAAATGCAAACCATTCTTGATGCTGTACCTGTTGGGATTACAATTGCTGAAGATGCAAATTGTCAGGTAATTCGTGCGAATAAGTTTGCTCAATCTATGTTGACAGTACCACCAGATGCTAACGTTTCTGCGACTGGGGAGCAAGCCGGAATTTTGCCGTTCAGACAATTACGTGATGGTAAAGATATTCCGGGGGAAGAACTGCCGATGCAGGTTGCTACTGCTACTGGCGCCCCCGTTCGAGATGTTGAGATTCAAACAGTACGCTCGGATGGAGTAAAATTTGATTGGTGGGTAAATGCGGCGCCGTTATTTGATGAACAGGGTGCTGTTCGTGGTTCTGTAGCAGCGTTTGTAGACATTACTGAACTTAAACGAATTCAAGAAGTTTCCCGCGTTAATGAAGAACGATTGCGGATTGCTCAACTCACTACTAACGCTGGAACTTGGGATTGGGATGTGGCGACCAACAGCGTCTATTGGTCTCCAGAGTATTATACCCTATACGGGCTTGACGCAGCGACACCCTCAACTTATGAAAATTGGTTGGCAAGTATTGTAGAGGAAGACCGAGAATTTGTTGAGCTAACTATTCGCCAAGTATTAGAGGCGAAATTAACCTCGTTTACCTTGGAGTTTCGCATCAACCATCCCGTACAAGGTATAAGATGGTTTGATTGCCGCAGTCAAATCTTTTACAACCCCGATGGACAACCTAGTCGGTTGGTCGGTATCTCCATCGATATTAGCGACCGCAAGCAAGTAGAAATCGCCTTGCAAGAACAAACTAAGTTACTGCAAGTAATTATTGACAGTATTGGTGATGGCTTAGTTCTCGCTAATCCCCAAGGAGAGTTTGTAATTTTTAACGAAGCTGCCCAACGGATGTTTGGTAAACTGTCGAATGAAGAATCCTTAGAGCAATGGTCAAATAGTTACGGATTATTTTTACCCGACCAACAAACGCTGTTCCCCAACGACGAACTGCCTTTAGCCAGAGCGATGAGAGGTGAATACGCTAATAATGTAGAAGTATTTGTCCGCCGCTCACCAGCTTCAGAAGGGCGCTGGATAAGTATCAGTGGCTACCCAGTAGTTGATATTAGTGAGGAAATCAAAGGTGGTGTTATTACTTGTCGGGATATTACAGACCGCAAACGCATCGAAGAAGACCTGCGACAAAAAAATGCTATTTTAAATGTAATTAATGAGTCAGTGCCTACACCAATTTTTGTTAAAGACCGACAAGGGCGAATTATTTACGCAAATCCAGCTACACTTGAGGTTTTGGCTAAATCTGAGAAAGAGGTTATAGGGTTACGTGATTGCGATTTGTACCCAGAGCGCGAACTGGGAGCAGTAGTGACGGAAAACGACCTACGTATTATGGAATCTGGGCAAACATGCGTTATTGAAGAATCTCCAGATGGTATTCGCACTTTTTTGGGTATGAAGGTGCCTTATCGTAATGAGGCTGGAGAAGTAATAGGGTTAATTGGCATATCGAACGATATCACCGCGCGTGTTCAACTTGAGCGTGACCGTGAGCGTATTTTACAACAAGAACAAGCGGCACGAGAAGAATCTGAACGTGCGAACCGTATTAAAGATGAATTTTTGGCAGTGTTGTCTCACGAACTGAGAACACCACTCAATCCCATATTGGGCTGGTCAAAATTATTGCAAACTGGTAAGTTAAATGCTAGTAAAGCTGCCGAGGCATTGAAAGCTATTGAGCGCAACGCCAAACTACAATCGCAATTAATCGAAGATTTACTTGATGTTTCTCGAATTCTGCGCGGCAAACTTACGTTGAATGTTGCACCTGTTACCCTGCCGCCAGTAATTAATGCTGCCCTTGAAACAGTACAATTAGCCGTAGAGGCTAAAAGTATTTACATTCAAACCATTTTTGAACCAAATGTAGGACAAATATTAGGTGATATAGGGCGGTTACAGCAAATCATCTGCAATCTTCTATCCAACGCTGTTAAATTTACCCCAGAAGGGGGACGAGTTGAAGTTCAATTAACACAAATTCAAACAAGCGCCCAAATTCAAGTTATTGATAATGGAAAGGGTATTAGTTCTGACTTTTTACCTCATGTATTCGAGCATTTCCGTCAAGAAGATGGCGCCATAACACGCCAATTTGGCGGATTAGGATTAGGGTTAGCAATTGTGCGTCAACTCGTCGAACTTCACGGTGGTACGGTCGCAGCATCCAGTGCAGGAGAAGGATTTGGCGCCACTTTTACTGTCAAATTGCCCCTAATTAAGCAAGTAACAGAACCCGTAGATAATTTTGATGACCCTTTACCCTACCCTAACGACTCCGAACCATTAGCTGGATTAAGAATTATTGTCGTTGATGATGAACCAGATTCGCTCGATTTTATTGCCTTTGTTATCGAACAAGCAGGTGCAGAGGTAATTGCCATGCCAAGCGCAATTGAAGCACTGCAAATTCTTCAACAAATTCAACCCCATTTAATCATCAGCGACATCGGGATGCCAGAAATGGATGGTTATATGTTAATCGAGCAAATCCGAACTAAGTTACCTTCTCAGTATCGAGAAGTTATAGCGATAGCATTAACTGCCTTTGCTGGAGAAGTCAACGAGCGGCAAGTAATGATGGCTGGATTTCAAAAACACTTAGCCAAACCCGTTGACCCAGACGAGTTAGTTGCTACTATAACGCGCTTGGTTACTGCTTAAGGGACGGTTAACCTAATAAATTAAATATTAATAAGCTCATCGTACCGGATAATAATTAATCTAATTGCCTCAAACAACCCACGCACACTAAGTTCACTGGCTTGATATTTAACAGTTAATACATCAATCCAATCGTGCAAATTGACATCGTTAGGGTTGGCAACATCCATTGTTTCTACCCAAGCAGTATATATTTCCTCACCTAAATCTGGAGCATGTGCAACAGCTTCTGCCTCCGCACGCACCATCAAAATACAACGTTGGTTAATAATACAAGCATATTCTAGTTTCATAAGTTAAAGTTAGCCACTTGTTATAAATATAACAAACTTATTTGTTAAAATTGCGACCTAAGAATAACCATCATACTTGCTATTTTTCAAAATTCTAATGAAGGTAAACTTTTTGTAACATCCTAGGCGCCGATTTTCTATATACTAGGAGAACATAAGAAGCACTACTTCCACCACATAACTTTGACAACTTAAGATAGAGGCAACTGTATGATAAATAGGTACCTTTTTATATAAAAATACACTCCGTTTCGATTTGTTATTCTGTATAAGGCGCCTTAGAGTAAAACTGTAGGTTGGGTGAAGGCTTTGCGTAACCCAACTTACGATAGGCGACATTCCGCCCTAGAGTAGTTATTTTACAATAGTCATCTTCGGTTAAATCCGCAATTTTCATTAACGCTTTTAAAGTTTCAACTTTCAAGTCTTTATTTTTATGCATAGGAATAGAAAGTATTGTATCAAAAGTAGGATTTTGGTAAATTAACTGTTTGCCGGAGATTGATTTCATACCGCAATCTCAACTATTCGAGAATTTAATTCAACTGAGTGACTACTATTTGCAACTGAAAACGATCCTTTAATTGCATCTTTTAAATTTGCTAATACTTCCTCCATCGTGTCACCTTCAGTTATACAACCAGCAAGTGCTAGAACTTCTGCCCAATAACTACCTTCCTCAGCAGGATGAATAATTGCTTTGATTTTCATAGGTTTTTACGTTTAATTTTAAATTGGTTATATTATAGCTAGCAGGGAGCATCAAAATTTGTAATCCTCACTACGTGAAGCATCTTAAAAAAACTTAAACATTACCAAATATCAAATATTTTAGCTTTTTTCTTATAAACCTTTTCTCTAATAACCGAAAAAATGTGAACCACGGTTCACATTTTTATAGTTCTGATTAATTACAGATATTTTGAGTATACTTAATTTTGTATTGTTTTATACATATAATTGTGATATTAATCAATATGATAGGCGCCTTGATATTGCTCTTTATTATAGTCACAATCAAGAGTGGTGCGTGACGCTACTAGTCTTATAATTACGTTGAGATTTTTTCGTAGCGTCACGCATCATACGTTTACGTACACGACTCATGACATAGCAAAAAAAATCCGTGTAATCTGTGTAATCGTATTTAATCGGTGTTCCAGAGGGGTGGTGTTTGTGATGGGTTTTGGAATATGACGGGCAACCATGTAGTACTGGGATATTCATTCTCCAATCCCTGTAGTTTTTCTCTCGCTTCTCTTACTGATATATATAGGGTTTTACCGTTGGAGAACTCTGTGAGAAAGTTTTTCAAAAATTCTTGCGCGACTTTATCCGGTACAGGTTCGCGCATTACTATCATTTGGGGTATATTTAGTTCTGCTAGGTTTAATGCTAATCCCAAACCGTCGCAGGAGTTAAATATTGCTAATTTCAATCCTTGTTGAATTGCCTTTTGTAGTGCGTTCTTCAGTTGACCTATACTCAACGTCTCATTTTTGTTAATATTAATTTGACCTATTTCTTGTTTTGTATAACTATGTCCTGCAAAAAACAAAATATCCCACGGTTGTTGCCATAACTCATCGTTAACTTGTTTTCGTAACGGTTCCACTAAAAACGTTACTTTGCTGTTCGGTAATTGTTCCAGTATTCTTCTATCTTGGTTAACATCTATTCCTGTGCTGTCTCCCAGTATTGCTAAGATTTTAACACGATTATCCCTAATGGACGGCGCCTCTATTCTATTATACGTAGCAGTATATATTGCTAACTCCGCGTTTCTGTACGTATCAAAGAAAGTCCACTGTTGAAAAGGTAACTTTAATAAAGTACGGTTTTCGGTTTGCAGGATAACACGTATTGTTTCTGATGGGTTTAATTGTTCGAGCAGTTTTTCTTTAATAACTCGGAATGACTCTGAATTATTCAACCAGTGGTTTAAATATTGTTTAAAGCGTTTTGCTGATGCTTCGCATTCGAGTAAATAGTCGTAACGACTAATATTTGTTGTTTGCATCTCAGGTATTTCTAACCGCGCGCTTGAAAGTAAGGTACGATAGTAAGCTGATTGCCATTGACTATATAATATCTCTAACTGCGGCGCCGCTGGTAGTTTGGCTGTACATTCGACACTAGGAGTTTCACCCTCGTTTGAAATTTGCAGCGTTACTGGAATGCTTTCGCTTAACTTATCACTGTCTCCAATTTTGAGTACTACTAGTTTACCGATGTTATCTGACTTTGATGCAGGCGCCACTATCATTTGCATCAAGTTCTTTAAATCGGCTTGGTGTTGACGGTATAATTCGATTTGTTCGTCTTTACTTTGTAATTGAGCTTGATATTTCGCTTCGATTGCTTGTAGTGCTACCTGATAACTTTGCGTAAAATCACTGTGAATCTTTGTTTTATTCGCTTCTTCGGTTACTTCGACTTTGACTACTACTACTCCGTCCCCTTTATTCTCTATACTCCTTATCGCTAACTGAGTATCTTGATTTGCTGCCTTTACATCTACCAATGCACTATATAATGCTTGTAAATCTAAACCGTTTTGAAATATTAAATCAACTGTATTAATAAGTACCTGAAATAATTTAGTAAATTCTCCGGGTGCAAATACTCCACTACTCGGACGACGTTCGTTTTGGTTGTTTAATAAATATACATAATCACATATTACTTCTTCTAACAGTGTGGTAGTATCTATATTCCAAGCTTCCAAACATGCTGCTGTGAGTCTTGCTTGTTGAAAGTTGGTATTTATCGCTTGTGCTTTGGTAAAGTTCGCACGTTCTAAAATCGCATCTACAAACGTTGCTTTACTTACATCTGCTTCAGTAAAGTTAGCTTCACTCAAATCGGCGCCTGCTAAATTGCCTCCTTTGATGTTGCATCCAATGTATGATTGTTTAACACCACGCTTTTTGACTAATAATTCCCGCACTTTCGGATTTGCCAAAATTGTATTGCCTACTCTGGCACAATCAAGCTTTTGGGCAAGATGAAAGTTTGTATGAGTTAAAGTCGCATTACTAAAGTCGCAGTGTTTGAGAACGCTTTGCTGAAAGTTGGTATTGGTCAAATTGGCATTTATAAAACTTGTACCACGAATCGAAGCTAAATTTACAGCTATGGTACGGAAGAACAAAAACTTCTCTTCGTTCTTAAAAACTTGTCTTGCTAAATAACTACCTAAAAATGTCCCAGTGGACGCTGTACATATTCCCACACTAATGGCGCTGACAAATGCACTATTATTATTGGTAATCAAAGCACCTAACGCTACTCCCCCTATTCCACCTACTATTACAGAAAATATAGCTATAATTACAGCCAAAGTACGGGTTAGTATTATCGTCATTGTAAACGAAACAGCCATCACTAAACCAAAAGCGATATTTACGGCAACTAAAACTCCAGCTACCGAACCAGCTATTACTCCATCAATAGCACTAATAGCAGAAGCAGCTATTGCTACAGCACCAACTACAGCTGAAGCACCCAGTGCAACTTCGAGTGCTTGATAATTACTCAACACACAAAAAACGAAAAGCGTTACTAAGGCAATACCACCAGCAACGAAAGTAAACTTTAATCCTTCCTGAACAGCAAAGTAAATAAAATCTGTGGCAATAACTCCTGAAAACGCTGCCGCAAATCCGCAAATCCCCGATAAAATCAAAGCTACTCCTATCAAAAGCAGATTTTGGTAATTTCCCAACCCTGCTTTCGCATGACTAAAATTGGCGCCAATCAGTGTAGTTTCGCTAAAGTCGGCGCCGCGTATGTCACAATAACTAAAGTTGGCACCCCTTAAATTGGCGCCACGAAACGAACGACCACGAAGGTCTTGATATGCAAAGTCTATAGAATTCTCCATCCCCTCGCTTCATCAAAACTTCACAATTGTAGCTTAACGAGTTTACCTAGTTAAAACAATACTCCCTGTGGGTATATTAATTTGCTCGCTTGTGTTACTTGTGTCTGTATCATGGGCAACCTGAAATTAGCGATAGCTAAAAATGAGCGGGTATAATTACGGGGGGTAAAATGTTAAAAGTAGTTATCGGTCATAGTGAAGATCCAGATTCTCTGTGTGCTGTACTCATATTCTCTTGCTGTTGTCGTCGTTGCCTTTTAGGTACAAGGTCAAAAAAACAGTATTAATTGATTCAAAAGGTATTTACGTATGAGGCGCCTATTTGTGGGTTTTATACTTATGGAGAATTTGCACCTTTAGAACCACAAGAAGCGACTTATTTCCACCAAGAAACTTTTATTACTCTACTTTTGGAGACCCAGTAGAGAGTATGGAGCAGAATTTGTCATTACTATACCAGTCGGGCAAGATGTTAAATGATAAAATGTTCGGTAGTTTCGGCTTCTCCTATACAAATTTTAACGCTGAAAGCTTCGCCAAGTTCTCCACTAAATTTAATTTGTATAAATAAATCTGCTAGTTGTGCTGTTACTTGTTTTAGCACTTTACTTGTTGTGTCGAGTAGCGCTAACTTTAATTGTGGTGGTAAATAAATTTCTTTCCCTATCGGGTACACTTGTAGTAATATCCCAAATCGATTGTTGATTTTTGGGATTAATGCAATAGCTAGAGCTATTCCTTCTCCTGCTAGCTCTATTCCTAAGTCGATTAATTTGACTCTTCGTACTCCTATCGCTGAATTTCCTGGGTCTATTTGCCATAAACTCTCGACTGCTGTCCACAACGTTTCGTCGTCTTGAGTCGTTTGCAATAATTTTATTAGTGCTTGTATAGCGTTTTGATTATCTTTGCCAATTTCACTCAGTCTTTTTGCGATGCTACGCTTTTGAGATTCATCTCTTAGAAGCGATAATTGTTTTATTAATGTGGAAATCTCATCAATTGTCGATATTGTGTACTCACGATGATTAACACTGCGGGTTGCAACTGCTAATTTTTGTGTTTGAGTTGGAATTTGCCATTCGGGTGGATGTATATTTTGTAACCAGTGACTGAGAGTAATTGGTGTCAAGGTGTTTGGGATGAATTCAATAATGTTATGACGTGTGGTATCTATCAAGTCTTGCTCGGTTTGCACTGCTTGATTTAATACCTGTTCTGCCATTTGCATTATACTGTGTTGATTGTTACATAGTGCTGGCGCCTTGAATTTATTGATTTTACTTTGTACACTTGTATGAAATCCTTTAAGAATGTCGTTATTTACAAGTGTTTGACTACCTTGTTGAAGCCCTAAGCTTTGGATATAATGCGAGCGTGGTAGTTGTGTTAATTTATAGTGTGAGTCTCCTATATTTAATAGTGTTTCATATATTTGGTATGATAAGCGGGCGCCTATAGGGTTACGTAAATCGCATACGAACATGGGAAACACTAACCAAGTTTCGGCAAGTAAGTCTTTTTGTAACCCAGAAATGTAACTGGGAATTAATATATCAACTTCACTCAGAAAATTTGTTTCTTCCGAAAGTAGCATTACAGAGACAGTTGGTAATACTACTTCTTCTGGTTCTGTAATAATCATGACATATCTTGGCGCCTGATGATGGCACGAAGTAATTGATATTGTATTGAGTTCCCAAATTTCACCAGGTAATGGTTGTGTCATAATCAATTAGTTTAAAAACTTGCGTTATAAAGATAACGTTTAACCGCGTTTTTATATACTGGGTATTTTACAAATTTATGTAATGACGGGTTAACCCATATCATAAAATCATACGCAAATCACGTAAACCCGCCATTACCATATGTTTTTTGTACGGCGCCGTTCTGAACAGTTGGGTTGTTTTTGATTTTTGTGTTTGGTAGAATCAGGTTGCGCTAGTCCTAACTCAATGACGACACGTAACGCTAACTCTTTGCGTCTTCGAGAAATTTCTGGTTGCGTGACTTGAAGTTCTTGGGCAAGTTGGGTTTGCTTGGTTCCTTTTACTAGTCCTTGCCAAAGTTTTAAGTACCCCCGTTCGGGATAACGCTGGTCTAGATTTTTTACTGCTTTGGTGACTTGTAATGTAAAGTCCGCACGTTCGACTGCATCGAAAGAGTTAAAATCGTCAGAAATGTTATCTAATATAGATATGTCGGTTCCTGGGACAAGGGAGTTTAGACTTTGACACTGTTTGCGTAACTCTTTGCGTACAAAGTCTATTATCTCGTATCGTGCCACAACTGTCGCCCAACGAGAAAAGTCTTCTGCATCCCCATGACGAAACCTACCTGCTGAATAAGCTTCTAAAATCTTTATATAACCAGTTTGCACCGCATCCTCCCAACTGACCGAAGTCCCATGTACGTACTTCTTGGCAATTCTTTCGATAATGCGACGCTGTTTTAAGTCAGCTAACAAATAATCGTGCGAATATGATGACGAGTTGCTTAACATATTTAGATGCTTCCGTTTTCATATTTCTTAAAAACCGGGAATATGAGTTGATACCTTGTAATAAAAACAACGACTTTGCATAGAAACCCGGTTTCTTTGGTAGGTTTGTGCCAGATTTTTAAGTGGCACTTCAAATGTAGACTCCATTTAAAAAACCAGGTTTCCGAAAAACCTGGTTTTTTGTACTTGTTTATTCATAATTTTAATTGGTAAATTTTGTAACCCTGATTAAATAAGTATTAATATATCTCGAAGTTGGATTCTATAATGCCAGCTTCTCTTTTGTCAGGAATTCCGGTTGTTGGCGGCACCGTTCTGTTAGAATGTAAGTTAGTACTATTTAAGTGAGATATATAATAGTTGTTTTGACTATTGCAGAATGTAAGAGTTCCTGTAAAAATTAAGAATATTATTATAGCCCTTTTCATCGGTTTGTGCTTGAACTCGTTGCACTTATTTATATGGTTGCTATTTTGAAAATATGCAGTATAGTAGAATTTTTAAGTCTTTATGTATAAACTATGTCTAGTAAAAATCAAACAGTATTGATAACAGGCGCCTCAAGTGGTATTGGTTTAGAAACGGCAAAAATATTTTCTAGTCAGGGTTGGAACGTAGTCGCAACGATGCGGAACCCCATAATAAGTACTTTAGTACCAAAATTCAAGATGTTGTGTTTGCCGTTGGATGTAACGCGAAGTGAGACGATAGAACCAGCGATTACAGCTGCGATAGAAAAGTTTGGCGCCATTGATGTTTTAATAAATAATGCGGGTTATGCGTTGATAGGCGCCTTTGAAGCGTGTACATCTGAAGAAATAGAGCGGCAATTTGCGACGAATGTGTTTGGGTTAATGGCAGTGACACGTGCAATATTGCCACACTTCCGAGGGCGCCGACAAGGAATCATAGTAAATGTCGCTTCGATAGGTGGTAAAATGACATTTCCACTATATAGTCCTTACCATGCGACAAAGTGGGCAGTTGAAGGTTTTTCAGAATCGCTGCAATACGAACTGAGACAATTTAATATAAAAGTCAAAATTATAGAACCAGGGCCAATTAAAACAGACTTTTATAATCGTTCTATGTCTGTAGCTCAAAAACCAGAATTAACAGACTACGAAAATTATGTATCTAAAGTATTACCACAAATGCAACAACCGGGTGTAGGTTCACCACCCGAAGTCACAGCAAAAGTAATATACCGTGCAGCTACAGATAATAGTTGGAAACTCCGTTATCCAGCAGGAGGTAACGCAGGGTTTTTGTTAACTTTACGCGCACTATTACCCGATGCTTTATTTCACACCATAATTAGAGCAGGTGTAGAACGTTAAAAAATCATTTACATCAAGTTATAGTAACCTAGATAATTCGTAACGCACCGGAAATTAAATATAAATAATAATTTATCTCAACAATAATGTGAGATAGGAAATAAGAGGTTGTGTGAAGACATTGTTGTGTCTTTCATGCAGCCTGACGCAAGTTATAACAGACCTCGTTGCGAGTTGCCTTTATCTCGTTATTTAATTAAAGCTTAGTATTTGTACAAACTATATTGGAAGTTTATCTCTGTGGACTCTGCGTAAGAGTGGTAAAAAAGCTTGAAAAATAATTAAAAACCTGATAGGAACAGGTAGTGTCCCTATCAGGTTTAAATTAAAACTTGTAAAAGTTTAGAGAATTCCCCAGAAGTGTAAAAAGCCTTTACCAGAGAACAATTCAATTAAAACTGCTGCTAAAAAACCAATCTGAGCAAAGCGACCGTTCCAAATTTCTGATTGTGGAGTGAAACCCCAGACCCAAGCGTTGCGGTCTTGAACTGGTGTGTTGATGTTTGTTGTTTTTGTGGTTGTAGTATCTGGCATAACTAAGTATATTCTCTATAAGTAATGTAAAGCTTTGTAAGCCTCTATTAAGAACTGTAACAGGTTTTTACAAATATTGTGTACTTTTATATATTTGGCGTATTTGACATACTTATATCGGCTATCAGCTTTTGTGCTATTTACTGATAACTATTTTCAAGAATTCGTGGTAATAGCGGCTGTAATTAGTTTGATTCGCAGGCAATTCCGTCTTTGTCTTGGTCTAAGGCTTTTGCCCAAGGGTTAATTTGTACGTTAATATTACTGATGCCACGCGCGTTTAAATCTTGACAACTGCCTGATTGTTCTAAAATCACCTTATCTGTTGGAATCGGCGCCTTTTGTGGTTTTTGTAGTTTTTGTGTCTTAGTATTTACGTTTTTAGATTGGGCACCGCAGTTAGAAGCGCGGAATTCTGCGATTAAATTATTTGTTTTTGCTTGATTGTTAATAATATTTTGTTTAACAGCTTGGTAAAATTGGGGTTCAGTCAGTTGCTCTGTGGCTTTTGGGTTTGCTAGAGCAAGTGCCATTGCGGCAACTTTAGTTCTATATTCTTCGTTAACTACACCGCAACCAACGGACGAACGTATGTTTGCTGCTAGTTTTTGGCTCGAAGGTATTGGCTTGTCTATGTTTGGTGCTATTGTAAGGGGTGTTTTTTGAGTCGTCAGTGGTGGTAATGGTGATAATGTTTGTATTATGGTTGGTGTGGGTATAGAAAGCGGTGGTAGTGTGGTTAGTATTGTTGGGGTTGGCGCCACGGTTTCTGTGACTTGAGATGTGGTTGTTGTTACTTTAGTTTCTGTACTAGTAGGTATTTGACTGGACTGTTGAGTTGTTTGACATCCGACTATTGCAAGCATTCCCAAAATTAATATCTTTTTCATATTAGTTCCTCGCGGCAAAAAGAAGCAAAGATTATATATAGTGGGGTTTAATTATTGGCGCCTATCAAAGTTTTTAACTGCGAAATGAGTATATCACTTTGCGCGGCGCCGCGCGTTCAATATGCTTTATTGTTGAAAACATCTCAAATGTCTGGCAGCAACCCAACCGTTTCCTATTAGTCCATCGCGTCTTGGATATTTGATTTTTGCCCAATATGCATCTTTACTAAGTCCTGTAACAGTGACAATATAATTGTACGGAAGTGTTGTAACAATTCGTTTCCCTCCTTGGATATATACGTATAATCCATTGGGGCGAGTTACTCTGTATGATTGACAAACTGTTTGAGCTTGAACTGAGGGAGTTTGAATGGCTTCAATGGCTGCAAAGCTTGAGCTTACACCAATAACTAATAATCCAAGTTGAAGAATGAACTTACTCATAAATCCTACCAAAAAATATTATTGTTTAGTTGAAATAACAGGTAATAGCGGATGTACTTCCTACTTGTATTTATCTCTTCTAATACTGGTAAGCATTTATGCATTTGATACAAATCGCAATATTTAGTTTTTGACAACCTCTTGCGATGATAATGATTACATTGATTAAAATAGCTACTTAGAAAAATTTAAACATGTTACCACAATTCTCTATCGCTTCTTAAGAAATCTTGAGATATTTAACCCAACCCAGTAGTGAGTCGAACACTTGTTCTCTCGCCAACTTACAAATAATGAAATGCGGGTTGAGAGTCTGCACCCTGGAGAAACCTTAGACGAACTAGATGTATTAGCGCATAGCCAATCTAGGAATACAATTATTGCCAGCAGCCCAAAAACTCGTATTTTGGCAATTCCAGTACATATATTCGATGATTTGCTAGATAGCGATTTTGCTCGTCGCGTTCTTGAATTAGAAAGTCGGCAATTACAGCGATTTATGCGCTCTATCAATTCTCCCTAAGCAATTTTGACTTTATGCAATAATTTTTATCTATCTATAGACAGATGCTGGTAATATAAATTAAATTACCTAAATTATCCTGATATGTCCCAAGCGGGCAGGGATACTTTGATGGTAGATGCACCCTGATTCAATTTGACCTCAATCGTTTTAACGGTTGGGGTTTTTTTGTAAGGCGCCTTCTCAATTTTATAAATAGATTTATCCTGATACAGTTAATTGCTTGACGAATACAAAATACATAGATGCACCCTGATTAACCTCTAGTTCCCCAGTTACTTGTTAACTGGGGTTTTTTTTGTGCTTTTGGAGCGTTGGGAGTTGGGATAGAGATTGTGGCAGCAGCTTTTGTAAGTGTGGAAAATCGTGATGCTTGAATATTGAAAGTGTAATTTGTAAAAATAATAACTTAACCAATACGCAGTCAAGAGTTTCTCAATCATCTATATTGACTATTAACCTAGGCGCCAAATTAACAATGAAGCTTGGAATGTTAATAATTGTAATCTGTTTAGGTTTAATCTTATTTCAGTTGGGTAGTATTTTAGCTATAGGTTTAATTTTAGTTGCTGGAATTGGTTTTGGATTAATTTTTGAAAGTCAAATTCCTTAATTTTAGGAATGGTTGCTAGTGATAGAGCAGGTTTGGGAACTAGTTTATATTTTGGTGGAATTGGTACAGCGGGCGCCTTTGTTTCAATTATTTCAGGTATATTAAAATGATTGATATTGGACTTACTCATATAGCACTCCCCGTATCAGACTTAGAGCAAAGTATTAAGTTTTACTCAAACTATGCTCGAATGCAAGTTATTCATCAACGTATTGATGTAGAAACTGGTGTTGCTGTTGCTTGGCTTTCTGACAATACTCGTCCTTTTGTAATTGTTTTAATTCAAAAAGATTCAGTACATCCCGTTCTTTCTCCACTTGCTCACCTTGGAGTTGGTTGTGAAAGTCGCGAATGTATGGATTCTCTTTGTGATAAAGCACGACAAGAAGGATTACTGCTTCAAGAACCAAAAGATTCAGGGTATCCAATTGGTTACTGGGCTTTTTTGCGAGACCCAGATGGTCATACGCTTGAACTATCTTATGGTCAAGAAATCGGATTGACTGTAGAAAATAATTCCTGATAACTTAATTTTAGGCGCCTGAGAAGTTAAAATTCACATACATTTGATTTGATTGGGCAAGTTTAAACATCGATATTCCAAGTGTTAATTGTATTGGCTACCACTACCAGAAGCGAGAGTTTTATTGTCAGCACTCCATGATATATTTGTGGCGCCATATTTGTGTCCAGTTAGGGTTTTGATTAATTTACCTAATCCTTCACTTGTGCGTTGATTAATTTATAACTCGGAAGCAATGCGATTAATTTCATTGGTAAAGATTTTTACCTTATTAGGGGCAGAGGACACATTTTGGACGCAGTTGAGGGGATAAAGCATTTGAGATTGCGACTGTTAAACGCTTGTGAACTTTTTGCCACAGTACAGGATTTTCTAAGTCAGGATTCATCCCTGGAAAAGGTGAAGCCATAAAAGTACCCAAAAATATTATACATATATGCACATCATAGCCTTAAAAATTAGATTAGCAATGGATTATTAGCGGATGTAACAAATAAGTTACATCTGTTGTATCCATTGCCACTAGTTATCTATCAGTGGACAAGGAACTGATTTTTTACCAGACCAATCAGTGAAATGATTATTATTTCGATAATGTCTAGGAGTTTGCATTAACAATGACCAAGCTTCTTTTACATCGATGAGATTATATTTTTCTGGGTAGTGTTGAATGAGTAATTCTTGTACTAAGGGATAGTAGTTGGAATTCATGCTTGGGAATATGTGATGCTCGGTATGGTAGGAAAAATTGAGATGCAGCAAATCAAAGATTTTTGGCATTCTCAAAGAAAGACTGTTAACTAAAGGGTCGTTGACATCTGTCATTTCACAAATCATATGATTTGTATAAATGTAAAACATTGCTCCTGCATAACCAATGGCAATTGGTATAATATAAGCCAGTACTATTTTTAACAAGTCAAATTGTAAATATGCTAAGATACTTCCATGAATTGTTATAATTCCTAGCCATTCTACGGCTATTATACGGCGTTCTTTGGCGCCTACTGTAAAGGCAGCAGGAACGTAATTTACAGATTTGCTATTAAATAATAGTACGGAAGTTAAATTACGAAAGTTGTGTACTCCCCATGCTGATGCCATGCCTAGCATTAGTCCAAATGGATTTACTTCCGCTGAGGGGACAAATTTATCTTGAATCCATTTTCCCCAAGTGTCTGGTTGGCTTGATAAATAGTTTCGGTCGGGGTCACCTAATGAATTGGTTTTGTTGTGATGTTCCCGGTTGTGTACTGCTAGCCAAAATGTTGGTGGCATTCCTAGCATTGTCATTCCTAAAAAACCGAATGCATAAACTAAGCGAGGGTTTTTGATGACGCTGTTATGTAGTAGTTCGTGCGAACTAAATAGTAATACTATTATGCTGTTGCCCATTATTAGGGATAATGGTAGATATAACCATAGTAAGTATATGGGCCATTGATTTAAATAAGATGCTATACCCCAACCTAGAATCAATATTGCAATATTGATGAGTAGGATAGTTAGTTTATTTGAATCTTTTAGAAATGCTTCGTCTGGCAGTAGAGGACGTATTTGTTTTACATATAATCCGTGCCGAATCAAGTTTGGTTCACTTGCAATTGTCATAAGGTATTTTTGCATTGTTTTTGATAATTTGAGCTATGAAAGTCAAAAATAAAGCGCCCAAATTTAGCTTCATATCCGTGATGATTGGAGCAAAATACCTAGGTGTAATAGGATGTGCGTATCTAATTTTGTTTCTGTGCTACAAACACTTTTACTAGTATATACTAGGAAGTGCTGGAAAGTGTTAGGAAGCACTGAAGTGGTTATTACGAGGGGGGGGGAGTTGCAGAGGTGGCGGTCGCTTGGTTGCACTTTCATGTTTGTTTGTAGGTAATCTTGTACCCAGTTGCAAGCATATTCTAGTTCGTTGAGGGTGCGAATTTGCTTTAAATCCCACAAAATTACTGTACTTTCATCTCCTCCGGATATTAGTTGCTTTGCCATCAGTTTTCCACATCACGGTAGGCGCCTGTCAGGACGAAAAGTAACGCTAAACTGTGTCGCCTTCTGTTGCAAAATTTTAAATACGCGCCGTTTCGTTTTAATATGCTAACGGTTTTGTCGTTACTGCCCGTAGCAAAAAACTTTTCAACAGTACTAATACTGACACTTAAAACACCACCTTGATGCCCAATAAGGCTGTTAAATTCGTTGGTACGATAAACAGTTTGCCGCAATGTTCTCTGCGTCCCTGTGGTAAGAAAAAATATTCTTATTTCTCTAGGACTTACGCTGCATAAACCTGGTTTCTACGCATTCATTGTCGCAGACAAATCGTCATTTTTATTACATGTTATCAACGTATACTCCAGGTTTCTAGGTTTTCATGCGTAAGTCCTGTTCTCTTGAAAGTTTGCTTCCGAAAAGAACGGCGCCTAGCAATATTACATATCAAAAATATTAGTCTTCAGTATAATTACTGTAACTGTGAATAGTTTTGAATCTTTATATTTATCTAACAATGCTAATAAATTTACATTAAATTTACCAAGTATTGCAATTAACAAAGTAAATTAATAAATGTAAGCAAAACAATTTTAAATAAATAATACAAACCCTGATGAAAGCCACTATTAAACATCTATTAATCACTTCAGTTGCAACCAGTGTAAGTTTAATCGCGACAGTCCCAGCTTTTGCTACTGGTTTAGTTAGACCTAGCGATATTCAATTCACTACTAATGGTGTTGCCAATACAACAACGAATAGACCTAATATTAACACATGGACGTATAGCTCAGGTACTCCTGTTTACGATTCTACAGGTATTGGCGGAGTTCGACGTCGAGTATTGAATGACTTTAATAACTACGGCAATATGCAAAAAGCTGCTGCTGCTATCAGTGATAATGATAGTGCTACCAACGTTGAATTATTCACGAATGGAGAAACGATAACAGACAATGTTGGATTTACCGCTAATTTAGGAAAAAACCGTATTAAAGTTGAAAGTGTTACCAAAGCTGACTGGAAAGATGGTAAATTGGCAAAATCGTGGTTGACAGGGTTTGGTAGTGCTTATGGTTCTTTGATGCAAGGTATTACTACACAACCTGGCTCAAATCTGTTCAAAGATTTTCAAACCAACTTTGATGTTATTGCTGATTACCTCAGTACCAATGGCTTTAACTCTGCTGGTGATGCAAATATTGGTGATGTCACTTATGATACCAAAACTAATCAATTAACTGTTGATTTAGTTGGACACTTAGATGTAGTTACAAGATATCAACCTTCTAACTACGCTCGCAACAGTACAGGAAATTTAATTTTTGATAAAATGCTGTTGGCTTTATCAGCACAGTCTGCTAAAAATAAAACTCCTTTTCAAATTAGTGAAATTGCGAAAATTACATTTAATGACCAAGTAGATTATGCTTTTAGTTTTAGAGCTATAGAATCTGGTGGTATTGCAGGTGACCGGAGTAAAACAACCGATACAACATCTCATACAGGTGTTTACCGTTGGACTAATAATTATGCATCTGTGCCAGAACCTTCTTCATTGCTTGCGCTTTTAAGTGTTGGTGGTATAGCGTTTGCACGACGTAAAATAGCCAAAAGTCCATCTAATTAGTTAGATAATGATTCGTCAAATATTTATAATTTACCAATTTACCTCTCTCTGTAATTATGCGGGGAGAGGATTTTTTCTGCAATACGTAGTGTTGAGAGCTTATTTAAAGAAAAACTAAGAAAAGCACATTAACTCCTGTTAAAGATGGATAAACTCTGAAGAGGTAAGCTGTGTTGTTAAAAGCAGGGGTTATCTGTAAATGGCAAGCAAGAATAAGTCTTTACATAAGCATACTGGGTTTGGCGCCTTACCTTTGGCGCCTGAGTTGCATAAAGCTGAAGCGTTTATAGTGCGGGGACAATGGTTGGAGGCACGTTATATTTTAAATGCTTTATCACATGATTATCCCCAAAATCTTGATGTTTTATTAAATCTCGTTAATGCTTGCTACGAAGTAAAGGATATTCCTGGTTATACGCGCGCGTGTGAGATGTTATTAGCTGTACAACCAAATAATGCTGATATTGCTTATGGGTTAGCTGGTGGATATTTTTTAGCGCAGCATTTCTTATTAGCATTACAAGCTTTTCGTCATGCTTTAAGTAAATTTCCAAACCATGAACGCGCTGGTGATGCTGCTGTTAAAGTGGCAGAATTAGAAGGTAAAACAGAAAAACTAGTTGCTGATATTGGTTTGGCAGAAGAAGGTGGATTGGAAATAGCTATATTACATGAACGTGGACAGTTATATTTAGAACAGTGTGAGTACGTGAAAGCACGTCAAGCTGAAGAAACTGTTTTACAAGCGCGTCCTAATTTTGTTTCGGCTTATAATAATCTTAGTTTGATTAGTTTTGTTGAAGGTAATTTGAACGAAGCTATTAGTACTTGTCAAAAAGTTCTTGATATCCAACCTAATAATATACATGCGCTTGCAAATTTAACACGCTTTCTTTGTCTGAACGGTCAGTTTGAAGACGCTAAACTTATTGCCCAACGTCTCAAAGGTAGTAGTGCTAAAGCTTGGGACTCTTGGACAAAAAAAGTTGAGGCACTTGCTTACTTAGGTGATGATGAAGGGATTTTACAAATTTACGAATTAGAACAAGCCGAAACAATTCTCAAACAAGCTTTGGAAATTACAACGTCTCCTACCTTACTTAATAATCTTGCCCTTTGCTATGAACATCTTGGACGTAAAGAAGAAGGGCTAGCTTTCTTACGTTAAATTACAGAACAGTTTCCAGATTATGTATTAGCTTTCGTTGCTATTGCGCGTGGACACATAGTCAAAGGTGAACTCTCAGAAGCGCTGGAAATTCTCAAACCCATTATGCAGCGCAAACGCTTCCACTACGACGAATTCTTCGCATTTAGCAACGCTTACTTAGAACTATTAGTCGCAAAAAAACAACGCTCAGGCGCCCGTGCATGGTTAAAAATGTGAGAAGGTATTGACCCACAACATTTAGATGTCTTGCGGTGGAAGGATAAACTAGAAGGAGGGTTGATGCAACTACGTTAAGATTCCTGACTTCAGGCACGCGAAGTCAGGAATCTGAGGAGATTTTGTAAAGATTTGTAAAGTTTGTTTCTGATTTGGATAAAAGCTACAGTTCGCGTCCGATAGTTTTTAGAGAAATATAATTCTCATAAATCTATCGGATATGAATGAGCAACAGCTTCAAGAGCTAGCTCTGCAAGCCCAACAGTACCCACTAGGCACAACTGCTAGACGAATCATTGTATCAAAGCTAACCGATGGTATTTACCAATCGGGAAAACTTTGCTACCCATATAAAGGTCAATTTGGAGCAGTTTATAAACAAATTTATCAGGAGGCAGTACAAGACTTATTTTTATATATCTGTAAAAATATTGACAAGTATGACTCAGAACGAGGCTCATTTATGACTTGGGTCAATATGTTATTGAGTAAGCGTTTTTTTAAAGAAGCTATTGGGAAAGTAATTGGCTCTGACAATGAAATTCAGGTAGAAAGCTCTTTTTTAGAAAACTTGGAAGATTTGACAGTTGAGGATGAGGAGGAGAATGATTATGTCTCGGCTTTTCACAAAATTAGACGATATATAAAAACAGACCCAAAAGGAGTTTTTAGACAAACATGTATCAAGAAATATCCCAAAGTAAATTTCCGAGAGATAGCTATCAAAAGATGGTCAGGTATATCTTGGAAAGATATTTCAGACGAGTTGAATATTCCAGTTGCAACTTTAAGCAACTTTTATCAGCGAAGTATAGAAAAATTTCGCGACGAATTTAAAGATTTGTGTGGTGTTGGAGACTTAACAGCGAGGAGATAAATTATGACTAATCTTACAATTTCGACATTTACTGCTCCCATATCGACTGTAAGCCGTAGGCTAGCAGAAAAATGGTCACGACAGCAAGCTACTGCGATAAAAAGCCAGCAGGTTTTGCTAAATACACTTTCTGTATCTTTTGTAAAGTTTTATTTAGATTGTATGGGGTTTGAAACTGACCTCGAAGCTAGCGATAGTTGGAATGCGCCCTTCCAAACTCTGTTGGATGTAGCTGATTTATACATTCAGAATATTGGAAACTTAGAATGTCGTCCGGTATTAGAAAATGCACAGTTTGTACATGTACCACGGGAAGTTCAGTCAAACCGCATTGGCTATGTTGCTGTGGAAATAAGTAAATCTTTAGACTCGGCTAAGTTATTAGGATTTGTGCGAGAGGTATCAACTGAGGATTTCCCTATTAATCAATTACAACCTCTAGAAAATTTACTCAAGCATTTAGAATATCTAGAGACACAAGAAGTTAAATTACCCAGTATAAATTTCGTTAATTTGAAAACATGGATTGAGAATATTGCTGATGCAAGCTGGCGCCCAATTGAATCGATTTTTATTACTGAACCAGCTTGGCAGTTTAGAAACACTGAAGAAGGATGTGTTAGATGTATAGAGCGAGCTAAGTTGATTAATTTTCAGATGCAAGCGTCGAAGGCATCTGTAGTGATAGTTGTGAGAATTTTTACATACCACAACTTAGATGAAATGAAAATCATTGTTGAGTTGCGCCCAACAAACGGTGAAGAATATTTGCCACAATCTCTTCATGTCATGATTTTAGATGAAGAAGAAGCTGCTGTTATGGAAGCTATAGCCAAAAACGATAATAAAAAAATTGAGTTGGAGTTTAGCGTTTCTGTGGGAGATACTTTTAGTGTCAAGATAGATTTAGGTGATATCAGTGTAATCGAGAATTTTGTTGTGTAAAGTTAACTTCAATCAAGGAAGAAGGAAGAAGGAAGAAGTTTGGTAATGGTCAGTGGATTGAAACCCCAACCGCACAAGAAGCAACGAGCGCTCTTGTTGGGGTTTTAAACCCCTATATGAAGCCCTGTTGGAGGAATTCCTTCTTCACGACGTAGCTTCAAACATATAGCCGCGCGATAATTTTTGACAGCGTTGTCAACAAGCGTCATAATCAAACACTGCAACCTAGATAGGCATTGCTTGTTAAACAAGTTTTATATTCTGTAACTAAGAGGCACCTGTTTAACTTATATTATTGTTGCATAGCTACTTGTAAGAAAAATTGCCTGAATTATCAAGCGCTAAAGAAAGTAGATTTATCAAGTTATAAGTTATTTCAGCAGTAAGTGGCGCGGCACCACTTACTGCTGCTTATTTATAGTTTGTATACAGAAAACATTAAAGCCTGAAGAAACTACAGCTTATGGAAGCTAAAAATCATTCAAATCTAAAAATAATTAATTAGTATTCATCTTGAGAGCTAAAAATAATTAATTACAATCAAATCGCTTGAGGATTAGTATTAATAGTATAGCGGTTCTTAATCACATGAGGTACAGATTAAATTAGTAGATTTCTTGTAGTGTGGGCATCGCAAGTCCTACCTTGTGTACTTCATCATAACAGGAAACGCTATAAGAAACAAAAGGGTTAGCAAATCAGCTAAACCTTGATTTCAAAAAACATCAAACAATTTGGAGAAAAGACATGAGTACTATTAGCTTAAATCAAGTACAGCCTACAACCAGTTTAACCAACTTGGAACAGTTTTTCCAAGAAGTTTTGAGCAATCCAGCACTGCAAATGCAAATTCAAGCTGTAACTGACCTAGAAAGCCTGAGTCAGTTAGCTGTAAAGCTGGGTAAAGAGTACGGCTACTACTTTACTACTGAGGAAGTACAAGCGGCGGCAGCCGTGGAAACTGCTATTGGTTCTTTATGGAGAACAGAAGATGAATTAAAGGTGAAGAGCATTGATTTTGAAGTGCCCTCTGGCACCTGTTCTTTCTCTGATACATGTTGTAGCTGTAACCATAACTAATAAGACTATAAGAGGATGTTTGAAAAGTGTCTGAAAAGTCAGGACAATTTATACCTTATTCGACTTTTCAAACAACCTCTGAAGAGATATTCTTGCATTCGTGGGTCATCCTAACCAGACATACCCATAACAGAACATCTCCGGGAGCAACGTGACACGGTATTGTTGCAAGATTTGCAACAATGCCATGGGACACTCAATCATCTAAATGGGCTTTTGAGCTACCTGTTACATAAATCTACTAACGCATTCTACTTGAATGACAAAAATACTTAACGCTCTTCAACAAATAGGACTAAAAAATGCTAACATCAAATAAATTTGCTTTAACTCAATTAGACCTTGCAAATATTGTTGTTAATGCTAGTTATTTATCTGAACGGATAGATAATGAGCTATTTAAGATTAATGCCATTCCACCCAATAAAGAAACATTAAGCTTGGAGCGCTTAGAACATTGGTGTCGGGTAGTGGCTGGTGGAAACTGGGAAAAATTTCAAAAGCGACTGCAATGGGCAGAGTGGAATATTGATACAGTACGTTTGTCTATAAACTCAGTATGTCTCAAGGACAGTCAAACTTTACCAGACTGGGCTATCACTTTGTCCGAGGTTATTCAAACTGCCGAATCGTTTCTTGATGAATTCAAAATCGATGCAAAGGGGGAGCTAAAATCTCAAATTCCTATTGACCCTGAAAATCCACTACCGTTTGAAGACCTATTGCTACCAGCCTGTTTTGTAGCACGACACAAATTACTAAACTGTTTGGGGTCTGGGTCATTATCTCCTAGTTGTTTACCTTTAGAACTGCTTGATGAAAAAGCCTACCTAGCAATGGAGCGCAACTTGCTCTCCACCTTAGTACATATCTGTGAGAAAAGCCTAGAATATGAATTTTCTCGTTCTCGTCCCTTTGGACAAAGTTTGCTTAATGTTCTCTTAAAAGATACAAAACTTAACAAAAACAAAACCTACTATCAAGCATTTGTGCAGAAACTTTTACAGGATGGAATGCTGACTTTTTTCCAAAAATATCCTGTATTGGGTAGATTGTTAGCAACGCAAATTAATTTCTGGGTTGAAGCAACAACAGAGTTTTTGCAACGTTTAAAAGCGGATTTACCGAATATTCAACAAACGCTAGCTAATTGTGAATCAACAGTAAATACTAAGTTAGGAAAAGTTATTGAAATCAAGCTGAATCTATCTGACCCTCATAAAGGAGGCCGCTGTGTCATCGCTCTAACCTTTGAGTCGGGGTTGAAGTTAGTCTACAAACCTAGAAACTTAGGTTTAGAATTTGCTTATAACCAGTTTTTAAATTGGTGCAATGAGCAAGGTGTGCTTTTACCCTTCAAAGTTATCAAGGTTATCAATTGCCAAACCTATGGTTGGATGGAATATGTGGAGCAGTTGCCTTGTTCTGATGAAGTTGCAGCACAGCATTTTTACCAACGTGCGGGAATGCTGCTGTGCCTGCTGTATACTTTAGGAGCGGCTGACTGTCACTACGAAAACTTAATCGCCTGTGGCGAACACTTAGTGTTAGTTGACATGGAAGCGTTAATGCATCATGAGCAGAAACATCTAGAAGATTTTCCACAAGCAACAGCAATGATGGCTGTTAATGAACAGTTTTGGAAAGATTCAGTTCTCCGCACTGGATTATTACCTCGTTGGGATATTAATCAAGACAAGGGCATTGCCTATGATATCAGTGGTTTAGGAAGTGTTGACCGACAGCCATCACCTTGGCGGGTGCTGCAATGGGAATCTGTCAATACCGATAATATGCACCAAGTCTACCAGACTAAAACCATGCCAGTCGGTAAAAATGTGCCCGTTTTAAATGGGGTATCTCTGTCACCGAACAACTATCTTGAGGATTTGGTTGAGGGGTTTGGGCAAATGTATCGCTTCCTTCTAAAGCAGCGACAGTTTCTCCTAGCAAAATCTAGTCCCCTAACAGCACTCTCTAACCAACAGGTGCGATTTATCTTTAGACCTACCAAAGTTTATGCTACTGTCTTACAAAAAACTCTAGCTCCCGAATTCCTCCGAAACGGAATTGACCGCAGCATTGAACTAGATATCTTAGCCCGTGCTTTTGTGGTCACGGAGAATAAGCCAAATGCATGGCCTATTTTGGCTTCTGAACTTCGAGCAATGGAGCAACTAGATATTCCCTACTTTGGCGCCAATTCTGGCAGCAATGCCCTTAGTATTGGAGTCGAACAACCAATAGAACAGTATTTTGTCGCGCCTAGCTATACCCAAGTCATCTTGAGGCTACAAAAATTTGATCAGACTAATTTCGCTCGGCAAGTGGCGATTATCCGAGAAACTTTTTATGCCAGAGTAGCACGCGAATCACTAGGAACTAAGCAAATAAGTGCAGATTCTACTTTTGTAGCAGCCGATAGCTCTACATACAACATTTTGACAAATGAACAGCTACTTACCTCTGCTTGTAATATTGCCTCAGAAATTGAAGCCCATGCGATTAGAGAAGCAGACGGCAGTGTTTATTGGATGGGCTTAAACTATATCCCCAATGTTGAACGATTCCAATTTCAGCTTCTAGATGAGAGCCTTTACAATGGTAATTGTGGTATCGCATTATTTATAGCGGCTTTGGCTGATTTGAAAAGCTGTAGCAGCTTCCACGACCTAGCTTTCGGTGCTTTACAACCCACACGCAGAATTTTACAGATAGCCGATGCAGAATTGGCTCGAAGATGTGCTAAGAAAATTGGTATTGGTGGTGCTACTGGGCTTGGTTCGATTATCTATTCTCTCGTTAAAATCAGCCATTTCCTAAAGGAACCAGCGCTGATTGAAGATGCTCAGAGATTTACCAATTTTATTACTCTAGACCTCATTGCACAAGACCAACAGTTCGACGTGATGAATGGAACAGCAGGGTTAATTTTGGGGTTGCTGGCACTTTATAACCAGACACTGGAAAAGGAGGTTTTAGATAAAGCGATAGCCTGCGCTCAACATTTGCTAGAGCATCAGATTAGCGTTGATGGTTTACCTAGAGCTTGGAAAACCAAGGAAGGTAAGCCACTTACAGGTTTTTCTCACGGAACTGCGGGTATTGCCTATGCCTTGTTGCAGCTTTATTCGTTTACCCATGACAGCATTTATAAAGAGGCAGCTAGTGAAGGAATTGCCTACGAGCGTAGTTGCTTCTCAAGCGCTGCTGCCAACTGGCCTGACTTTCGTTCTTTTGCTCAACAAAATGGTCAACCAGGGTTTTCAGTCAGTTGGTGTCATGGCGCTCCTGGAATTGGGTTAGCAAGATTGGGCGCTTTATCAATATTGGACACAGAAGAAATTCGTCAAGATGTGGAAGTGGCATTGCAAACTACTCAGAAGTACGGGTTGCAGGGAGTAGACCACCTGTGCTGTGGTAACTTGGGTCGATGTGAGTTACTGTTAGTGGGGGCACAAAAACTATCGCGTCCCGCGTTACTTACGATGGCCCAACAAAAAGCAGCTTGGGTTGTAGCCAGAGCAGAACGCACAAGAGCTTATCAATTGTTTGCTAACTTGCCTAACTATGTGTTTAGCCCCTGTTTCTTTCAGGGAACTGCTGGCATTGGCTATGAGTTACTAAGGTTGGCGTATCCAGAAGTATTACCCTCGATACTATTGTGGGAATAAACTCTCCAGGGTTAATAAAATGCTTCAACAAGCGCGAAAGCTATGAATATGCGAGTCTTTATTATTATCTGGTTCGGACAACTAGTTTCTCTAATTGGCTCTAACCTGACTAACTTTGCTTTAGGTCTCTGGGTATATCAACACACCGGAGCAATTACCCAGTTTGCCTTTATTTCTCTATCCATGTCCGTACCACTGATTGTAATTTCCCCTTTTGCTGGTGCTTTGGTAGACCGTTGGAACCATCGCGATTGCATGATATTCAGTGATTTTAGCGCGGGTCTAAATATACTTGCAATCGCCTTGCTCTTGCTCATAGGTCGCCTAGAAATTTGGCACATTTATTTAGCTGTTGCCATCAGTTCGACTTTACAAATTTTTCAAGGGTTAGCTTATGTAGCCACTACCACTGTGCTTGTGTCCAAACATAACTTGAGTCGTGCCAACGGTATGCATCAACTAGCAGGAGCTATTACTCAGCTAATCTCACCTATGCTGGGAGGGGTTCTTTTGGAAATCATTCATTTGCACGGTATTATCCTGCTTGACTTTACTACCTTTATTTTTTCCTTAATTACCCTACTTGTAGTTAGATTCCCTAGTGTAAAAATTAATACTAAAAAAGCAGGCAAAAGTTTGCTGTTTCGAGAGATTGCTTACGCCTGGACTTACATCACTGCTCGAAAAGGGCTGTTAGGACTAATGATTTTCTTCACCACCAACAGCTTTTTTATAGGAACCTTTAGCGTTCTATTTACACCCCTAGTGCTATCTCTCACCTCGCCTACTGTCCTTGGTATTATAGTATCTATAGGCGGCATAGGCTCACTAGCGGGTAGTCTATTAATGAGTACTTGGGGAAATTCAAAGCAACTCATCTACAACTTACTCGGCTTTCAAATGTTGGGGGGATTGTGCCTCATATTTGTTGGATTACATATAAACATCCTACTCCTTACCTTTTTTCTTTTTCTCTTTTTCTTTGGCTTGCCAATTTTTTATGGATGCAATCAAGCCATTTGCCAAAAAATAATCCCACCTGACTTACAGGGAAGGGTCTTTGCGATAAAACAAATGCTTGCTAACTCATCCCGTTTATTTGCTTATCTTATTGCCGGATTATTAGCTGAAAAAGTCTTTAAACCCTTAGTACTCCCCCACAGCCCCTTGGCTGCTAGTATTGGACAAATCATCCGCACCGGGACTGGTAATGGTATTGGTTTAATGTTCATTTTCATTGGATTTCTGACTATGCTTGTAAGTATTTTAGGCTATCAGTATCCTCCCCTGCGGTCAGTTGAGGATGAATCGCCACATGATTTATTGCTGGAGAAATAACTATATCCTTAAGAAACTGTTGCATTGTTATTAGTGAAATTGCGTCAGTTTACATTTAAATACAATATAGGTCTCGGCGTTACGTGTAACGTCGAGACCTATGTTATGTTTTATAGGTGGAAGGCGCCCGTAAATAATAAATCTACTTTTACGAAATTTTGCTTTGGGCAGATGTAATTTAGATACGTGGTCGATTTGGGTGTTACCAATGACAAAGTTGGTTGTTCTGAAGCTAGATGGCGACTTACAGCAGGGTGTAAGGGTAACGCTTGCAATTGCATTTGAAGGTGTTAACCCCTATAAAGAGGTTACTGCCTATTTACCACCAGTTGCAGAATTAATTACAAAAATTGACCAGTGGCGGTCAGTTTATCGTAGTTTGGGAAATTCAACCCGCGCGCTGAAAGCGATAAAAGTTAGTTATCATGGTTCCATTAACCAAAAGTGCGAGGACTGTAAAAATTCCGCTTCGGAGTTAAAAAAGCGACTAGATAACTGGTTGCGTGAGGAATCTTTTCGTCCTATACGCGAAACATGGTTGAAGGAATTGAAAGAAAATGAATTAACGCGGGTATTAATTCGCACATCGAGCCAGCAGTTGCGACAAATACCTTGGCATCTTTGGGATTTGCTGGAAGAATATCCCAATATAGAATTAGGGTTGAGTACCCCAGATTATCAATATTTCCCCAAACCGAAAACTCCGACAGAAAGAAACAAAGTTAAAATTTTGGCGATTATTGGCAATAGTACGGGTATTGATGTACACACAGACCGTAGGTTGCTCGCTTCTTTACCGGACACCGATGTGACTTTTTTAGTTCAGCCCCAACGTCACGAAATTAATGATTCTTTGTGGGAGCAACCTTGGGATATTTTGTTTTTTGCAGGTCACAGTAAAACTGTGGGAGATAGTGGTCGAATATACATCAATCAATATGAGGATTTAACTATTGATGAATTAAAGTATGGGTTGAAAAAGGCTACTACTAACGGTTTAGCTTTAGCGATTTTTAATTCCTGCGATGGGTTGGGATTGGCATACGAGTTAGAAGCGCTACATATTCCCCAAATTATTGTCATGCGGGAACCAGTGCCAGATGCAGCGGCACAGACATTTTTAAAGCATTTTTTAGTCGCTTTTGCTGGTGATGGTAAGCCTTTGTATCAAGCAGTAAAGGAAGCCAGGTTAAAACTGCATGGTCTTGAGGATAAATATCCCTGTGCTTCTTTGTTACCAGTGATTTGTCAAAATGCTGGTGCGGTTCCACCTGGTTGGTTAGACTTAGGTCGGCGCCCTACCCAAATTAGTCCCTATCGTGGTTTGTTTGCTTTCAAAGAAAAAGATGCACAGTTCTTTTTTGGACGGGAAACTTTCACCCAGATGTTGGTGGAAGCTGTACAAACTCAACCATTTGTTGCTGTAATTGGTTCTAGTGGCAGTGGTAAATCTAGTGTAGTGTTCGCTGGTTTGGTCAGGCGCCTGCGAGATAGTGGTAACTGGCATATTGTTGACTTTCGACCAGGTTCAAGACCTTTGTTTGCTTTAGCTACAGCACTTTCTCAAAAAGAAAGCCATTTAAGCCGCACTGACCGCTTGCGCTCAATTAGAAACCTTGCTACTGACCTGGAGCAATGTGAAAATGGATTGCGAGATGTCGTAGATGATATTCTTTGTTATGACCCGAACAAACGTTTGTTACTAGTTGCCGACCAGTTTGAGGAACTTTATACTCTTTGTCGAGACCCACAAGAGCGCAAAGCTTTTTTAGATAGATTACTCGAAGCCATCACAACATGCCGTAATTTTAGTTTTGTCATCACTCTCAGGGCAGACTTTTTGGGACAAGCATTGTCTTATCGTCCTTTTGCTGATGCGTTGCAGTATGCAGACTTAAAACTTGGATCGATGACGGACTGTGAACTAGAAGCAGCGATAGAAAAGCCTGCTAATTTACTGGGGGTAACAGTTGAGGAAGGACTTGCCGAACGTATTCTTTCTGCGGTAGGCGCCGAACCAGGTGATTTACCTTTATTAGAGTTTGCCCTAACTCAACTCTGGGCAAAACAAGTTGATGCTCAGTTAACACATAGTGCTTATGATGAAATTGGTGGTGTAGAAGCAGCATTAGCTCGTTATGCTGATAAAGTATATAACCAACTTAATTTTGAGGAACAAGAAAGGGCGCAGCGAATTTTTATCCAGCTTGTGCATCCAGGGATGGGAGCCGAAGATACCCGTCGTGTCGCCACCCGCGCGGAGGTGGGTGAGGAAAATTGGGATTTAGTGACTTGCTTGGCCTCGGCGCGCTTAGTAATTACCGGACGCTTGGGAGATGGCAGCAAAAATGTTAATGAAACAGTGGAATTTGTCCATGAAGCGTTGATTCGCAGTTGGGGACAATTACATATATGGATGCAACAAGACCGGGACTTTCGCTGTTGGCAGGAACAGTTACGGGCGGCTCGGCGTGGTTGGGAAAATAGTAGCTTTGATGAAGGAGCGCTGTTAAGAGGAAAGCCACTAGCGGATGCAGAATATTGGCAAGGTAAACGCTTTTTAGAATTGAGTCCGCAGGAGAGGAGTTTTATTGGGCTGAGTGTGGAACTGAGGGAGCATAAAAGCAAAAAACAAAAGCGCAGGCGCCGACTTATTATCTTAGGACTTACTACTGGTTTGGTTGTAGCCATCTTACTCGCTGTCATCGCTTGGTGGCAAGGGCAAAATGCTAATAAGAATGAAATCGAAGCTCTCAATGCCACAACAGCAGCGCAGTTAACATCAAATCAGGATTTTGATGCACTCATAACAAGTTTAAAGGCATCGAAAAAACTTAGTAATATCAGCCCCGTAGCATTTATTTTTGACGAAAAAGCTCATACCCAAAGAGAAATTAATGGTTTCTTGCAAGAAGCGGTTTACAAAGTCCAAGAACGCAATAGATTAGGACATTCAGATGAAGTTATAGATGTTACTTTTAGCCCTGACGGTAAAATAATTGCCACTACCAGCAGAGACAAAACAGTTAAACTCTGGAGTTTGGATGGGAAAGAAATCACAACCCTTAAAGGACATAGAGTTTTAGTTCATAGCGTTAGTTTTAGCCCAGACCAGAAAATAATTGCTACTGCAAGCTGGGACAACACTGTCAAACTTTGGACAATATCAGGTGAATTAATTACTACCCTTGATGCCCATGAGGAGCCAGTTTACAGTGTAAGTTTTAGTCCTAACAACCAAATATTTGCTAGTGCTGATAATGGCGGAAATGTGAAAATTTGGAATTTAAAGGGTAAAAAAATAAAAACTTTTAAAGCCCATAATCAGTCAATATTTTGTGTCAGCTTTAGCCCAGATAGCCAGACTCTTGCTACTGCCAGCGCTGATGGTACAGTCAAGCTTTGGGATTTAGATGGAAAAGAACTACAAACACTTAGAGAACACAAAGATTGGGTTTGGAATGTGAATTTTAGCCCAAATGGTAAGATGATTGCGACTGCAAGCCAAGATGGTACAGCCAAGCTTTGGAACCTTGATGGTAAGGAAATTAAAACTTTGGATGGGCATAAAGATTCAGTTACTAGTATCAGTTTTAGCCGCGATGGCGAAATGATTGCCACTAGTAGTACTGACAAAACCGTGATTCTTTGGAATAAGAATGGTGATAAACTGCAAACCCTTACTGGACATAAAAATTGGGTTTGGCGAGTTAGTTTTAGTCCCGACGGTAAGCAAATTGCAACTGCCAGTAAAGACAAAAGCGTCAAACTTTGGCAGATACAAGGTAAGAAGCTCCAGGTAATTCCGCCACATAACGCTGCAATTTATAGTATTGCTTTTAGTCCGGACGGTAAGCAAATTGCTACTGCTAGTTGGGACAAAACTGTCAAAATTTGGGCGCCATCCGGTAAATTAATTCGCATTTTACCAGAACATAATAGTCCGGTAACTGATGTTAGTTTTGCTCCTGACGGACAGCAAATTGTTACAGTGACTAACGATGGAACTGTCACTGTTTGGAATGGCGAAGGTGAGAAAATTAGGGCATTTAAAGGTCATAATGATTGGATTTGGAGCGTTAAATTTAGCCCCGACGGTCAGATTTTCGCCACTGCAAGTAAAGATAAAACTGTCAAGCTATGGAACAGAGATGGCAGCTTAGTCAAGACTCTTGAGGGACATGAAGACACAGTTAATAGTGTAGATTTTAGTCCGGATGGCAAAATTATTGCCACTGCTAGTTGGGACACAAATGCCAAACTTTGGACGCGAGAAGGTAAATTAACCAATACTCTTACGGGGCATAAAGATGGAATTCATAGTATCAGTTTTAGCCCCGATGGTAAAATCATTGCCACTGCTAGCGAAGATAAAACTGTTAAACTTTGGACAAACAAAGGTGAATTTATCACTACTTTAAGAGGGCATGATGCCGGAGTTTTCCGAGTTAGATTTAGCCCGGATAGCAAGATGATAGCAACTGGCAGTTTAGACCACACAGTTAAACTTTGGAGTATAGATGGCAAAGAATTAAAAACCTATCGAGGGCACGATGATTCAGTTTGGAGTCTCAATTTTAGTCCTGAACGACATATTCTTGCATCAGGTGACAACAATGGCAGATTGATTTTGTGGAATTTAGATTTGGAACCTGAAGAATTACGAGCTTATGGCTGTAATTGGGTACGTGATTACTTAAAAAATAATATCAATGTTGCTAATAAAGATAGGAAAATCTGTGATTAAGTAGGTTGGCATAAGCCACCTTACCTTTATACTAAAAATAATTAAGTAGCTATTTGATGAAGAGCTAAAAATAGTGAACTACTAATTGAACTTATTAAGAATATAATTGATAAAAGTAAGGCAAAGTATCTCAACTTGTTTGACGTTTTCAGATTTTCATTAAACTTAATTTACTAAAGGATACAATCATGACTCAATATACCGTACAACCTGGTGATACCCTATCCAAAATTGCTGAGAAATTTTATGGTGATGGCAGTGAAATATCATGGAGAAAAATTTATGAAGCTAATCGCGCTGTCATTGGCAACGACCCTAACCAAATCACAGTTGGGATGATACTTGTTATACCTGGAGTTAACCAACCTCCTAATCCTGGTGGAAGCAAGGGTAATTTCAAGGATATGTTAGAAGCACTAGGTGCATTTGAATCAGGACTACCAGCAGGAAATCCAGGGCAATATCAAGTAGAAAATAGACTTGGTTTTATTGGCAAATACCAATTTGGGGAAGCACTACTGATTGACCTTGGTTACTACAACACCTCTAATCCTTATAACGGTGGAGGAAATGGAGTTGACAAAAATTATTGGCGCGGTTCGTGGACAGGAAAAAGAAATATAAACAGCAAATCAGACTTTCTTAATTCTCCTAGCGCCCAAGAAGCAGCTATTCGTGAAGCATTTGCCCTGAATTGGCGCCGTATTAATGATACCCTCAGACAGCAGGGAAAGTCTATTGACAACTACCTGGGTCAACAAAAAACATTTATCGATAAGGGAGTCTCAAAAACAATCACCATCACCATCTCTGGCATTTTAGCAGGGGCACACTTGAGAGGCGCCTATGGGCTAGCGGATCTTTTGCTGAAAGATGCAGTAACTTATGATGAATTTGGTACTTCTATTCTCCGATATGTCGATGAATACGGTGGTTACGACGTTAAGCCAGAAGATTTTCTATAATCTATTTCATTTCTTCATGTAGTACCTAGATTCCCGACTTCTCAAAAAAGTGGGGAATTTTATTTTTAGTAGTTATGTAATTAAAAAAGTACCCTTTAGAGTAATAACATTCTACCCAAACCTGTGTTGTAGATTATACCCCCACCTAGCTTTTGATGATTTGTAAAGTTTTGTTAAAACTCTGCTGTATTTCGGATAAACAGTTTCGCATCCAACCGAGTAAAAGATAGAGCAAATGATTACTGTTGATCACTTTTGCTAAATATCTCAGATGTTTTAAATAATGAAATCTTATCCAGCGGTAACTGAATTAAATATTAGGAGAGAAAATGACGCATATTTTATTAATCAATGAAACTTATGAAACTAAAAACCTCTTAATTAAATGCTTGGAGACGGCAGGATTTGAGGTAATTAGTGCAGATAATGGACTTGTAAGTGTTCATGTTGGACAGGAAAAATCATCTATAATTGAGGAAAGTAAAAAAGCCAATACTCTACAAACCTCTATATTTCCATCTATACCACGACTGCGTGAAGTCTTCGAGTTTATTGAATCAAATTATCATCAACCTATTAGCCTAAAAGAAGTAGCTCAAGCTGTTGGTTATTCCTCAGCTTATTTAACCGACTTAGTGCGAAAACTTACTGGAACAACGGTAAATGATTGGATTATCAGGCGCCGGATAACCCAAGCATGTAAATTACTTGTAGAAACTAATTATTCCGTGACTCATATCGCTTTAGAAGTAGGTTATCAAAATATTAATCATTTTTATAGCCAGTTTCGCAATTACCATAACAATACCCCCCATGCTTGGAGAGAAGCGCAGCGTTGCCAACCTTTGTCAAAAGCAAATACTGCAACCATAGGCATTGCTAGTTAAACAAGTTTTATTCTGTAACCAAGAGGCGCCGTTGGACACCCCGTCAGGTTGTTGTTGCATTACTACTTATAAGTAAAATTACCTGAGTTATCAAGCACGCTCAGAAAGTAAATTGATCAAGTTATAAATTATTGCAGCAGTAAGTGATTACGTAAAGTGGTTACTTACTGCTGCTTGTTTATTGAAGTTTTTGAATCAGAGATTTTTTATATACTAACAAACTATGACTACCTAAAAATAATTAACTCTTTATTTGATTTTTATCTAAACATATTTAATTATCAATCCCAGTTTTAAAGATTATTATTGGTATTATGAAATAAATCAAAGGAGAAATTCATGTTTAATACTTCTAGTCACTTAATGAAAAAGAAAATCTTGCTGTCACTTGGTGCAATGATTGTCGGTGGTTCTGCTATTTTTAGCTTTGCTAACCAAGCTTTAGCTGGAGATGTTATCGCAGGTCCGATCTGGAACAATGAACACGCAAAAGAAAGATGCCCTCAAGTTTGTAGTTCAGTCGGTTTGAAATGGAACGGTAACTGGTATACATTCGACCCAGGCAAAAATTCGGTTTGTGGTTGTGACTAAAATCTTATAAATTTCACCTTTGGAAACAACTGCAATGCGCGCTCATAAGTTCCAAAGGTCACGACACAAAAAAATTTACACTGTTCAACAAAACTAACTTATCAAAGGAAAAAATCATGTCTATGAAAAAGAAAATCTTGCTGCCACTTGGTGCAATGATTGTTGGTGGTTCTGCTATTTTGGGTTTTGCTAACCAAGCTTTAGCTGGATGGGTTATCGCGGGTCCAATCTGGAACAATGAACACGCAAAAGAAAGATGCCCTCAAGTTTGTAGTTCAGTTGGCTTGAGATGGACTGGTCACTGGTATACACACGACCCAGGTAAAAATTCAGTTTGTGATTGTGTAGGTCAGTAAAGTTTTAACTCAAAATGTTTCAGTTACCCAACATCCACACTATTTAGATAGCTGAGAATACCTCACTTCCTCTGATACATCCAGATTGACCGCCCACCAGGGCGGTTATACCTGGATTTATTAAAACAATTTATTCAGAAACAACTCACACTCTTCTATTTAATTCAAATTCTTAATGAGAAAGTTATGTTAGCAAATTGTAGCAAAGCATTAAAAAATAAATTACTGCAGCGTTTTGGCTCACTTATTCTTTTCGGTTCTACTGTTTTTGGCTTTTCTAATCAGGTATTTGCTGGAGAAGTTAATATTAATCAAAATGTATATTTCCAATTTAATCAACTTAGTATAAATAGGAGTAAAAAATATGACACTTATGTAAAATTAGGTTCAATGACTATATTTTTTTCAGAAAAAATTGTTGACAACGAATAGTATACTCCCAAAAATTCAATATTCGGCTATATGTAACAGTTTCATTTTGCAATTAGGAGATTTACTATGAACAAATTATTCATTCGATACAATTTTTCTAAAAATAAGGTACTTAAAGCAACAGGGTTACTGTTGTTGTGCTTAGGATTGAATAACTGTTCAATGCCTACCTTTGCTGGAAGTTCCCAATCAGTAGATTCACAATTAGAAACTAAGATTTTGCAAGTAATTCGCAACCATCCAGAAGTTGTTATGGAGTCTGTTAAGGCATATCAACTTAAAAAACAGGAACAACAGCAGAAAGCACAAATGGCTTTTTTACAAAGGATGAAAGCTAACCCAAAATCGGTAATTGGCTCTTCTCCAACTACTGGCGCCTCTGAGCAAAAAATTGTGTTGGTAAATTTTTCTGACTTTCAATGTCCCTATTGTGCAAAGGCGCATCAAACGCTCAAGCAGTTTATAGCAAAACATCAAGGTCAAGTTACGTTGGTGTACAAGCATCTACCTTTGACCTCAACTCACCCAGAAGCAATGTCCGCTGCCAAAGCGTCCTGGGCAGCAGGTCAACAAGGAAAATTTTGGGAGTTCCATGATGCGCTGTTTGAAAACCAAGACAAGTTGAGCGAATCGTTCTATGTTACAACTGCCAAAGCTCTGAATTTGGATATAAAGCAGTTTAACCAGGATCGTAATAGCAGTGCTGCTATTGCTGCTATTAACAAGGATATTCAATTAGCAAAAGAGATTGGAGTTGATAGTACTCCTAGGCTGGCGATGAATGGAGAACCTGTGAACGGAGAAGTTCAACTTGCTAATTTAGAAGCACTTCTGACCCAGGTGAACAAACGGTAACTTTAGCTTAACTAAAGATTTTAGAATTTAAGTCTTATATTCTTTTACTACGGCGCTTGTGCCCGTTTACGTTCCGGGAGCGCGTTGTTATTTAGGGGCGAAATTGCTTCAATTAACAAGCGCGCTCAGAAAGTAGATTTACCAGATTTTCAATTATTGCAGCAGTTCGTGGCGAACACTTACTGCTGCTTATTTTTTATGGGTGAATCAACAAGAGCTTATGTAGACAAAAAATATTCGGAATATCTAAAAATAACTAATAACTTGCTCTATTAACACCGAAAAATACTGAATTACTAATTCCATTAGCAAAGGATAGTATGTTTATTAGGAAAGAAGGAAATGGTTAGCAAGCAAGCTAAATGGTTAAATAAATAAGGTATAAGTAAACGCATTTAATCAAAATTTTATCAATGCTAAAGTTATAACCTTATTTACTTAAAATTTTCCTAAATGTCAAATCTAAACAACAAAGCTCAATCCTTCAAGGTGAAAAAACATGACTACTGTTTACACTGTACAAGCTGGCGACACCTTATTTAAAATTGCTGAATCCTTTTATGGCGATGGCAATTTGTGGGGAAAAAGTTCTGCTGCTAATGGCAATATTGCACCTGAAACTTTACAAGTTGGTCAAGTACTTCAAATTCCTTAACGGGCTTGAACTAACTGTTGAAATAGCTGTGCTAAAAAGCAGCCATTAAGAAAAGAGAAGGTTAATAAATAAAGTTAACCTTCTGTTCCCTCACAGCTGAAAGATGAAAGCTAAAACTTTGTGTTTTTGTCATAATTGACTACTACCTTTTCATTCAGTAAATCATTAAAAACTAAGGAGGAAATTTGATATGGATCTTGTACAACAAGTTATCGCATTCACAAACACTGAACGTGCCAAACATGGTTTACAAGCATTGCAATGGAATGCTCAACTATTCAATGCAGCCCAAGAACATTCTCAAAGTATGGCGAAAGGTGATTTTTTCGACCATCGTCAGTTAGTTGAGCGTGTTAGAGAAGAAGGATATCCATCTTCGTTTGTTGGTGAGAATATTTCTGCGGGTAATTCTACAGCACAAGATGTTATGGAAGGTTGGATGAATAGCCCTGGACATCGTAACAATATTCTTAATCCAGATTATACAGAAATTGGCGTTGGTCACTACTATTTAGAAAATGATGGAGGTAGATTTAGATACAAACATTACTGGACGCAAATCTTTGGAAGACGCTAATTAATGCAAATCCTTCTGCTCAAATACTTATCTAAAATCAAGGAGAAAACTATGGCAGCTATTGTTCTATTTACAGACAGCAACTTTCAGGGAGGCTCTGGAACATTCACAACTTCAGTGCCGAATCTAATAAATTTCAACCTCAACGATACAGTTTCATCTTTTAAAATTTTGGATGGACGTTGGGAATTCTATAGAGATACCGATTTTCAAAACTCTTATGGTGTGGTTTTAGGATCAGGGGAGTATTCTTGGGTCGAGGATGTCGGTATTCGGAACGATGAAATGTCTTCTCTGAGACCTGTTTAACACGCAATCAAATTCACCAAGGAATAAGCTGCTTTTAATTGCAGTTATTAATTAGACAGAAGGTTAGCTTTGTTATCTAACCTTCTGTTTAACTAATGGTAAATTTCGGCCCTCAACATTAAGTTCTGTGTCGCTTGCATTAATTGGCGCCGTAAACAGTGGTTCATCCCCATCATACGTAATGTTTTGCTCATTTAAAGAAAAACTAAGAAAATGGGATTAACTCCTGTTAAAGATGAATAAACTCTGAAGAGGTAAGCTGTGTTGTTAAAAGCAGGGGTTATCTGTAAATGGCAAGCAAGAATAAGTCTTTACATAAGCATACTGGGTTTGGCGCCTTACCTTTGGCGCCTGAGTTGCATAAAGCTGAAGCGTTTATAGTGCGGGGACAATGGTTGGAGGCACGTTATATTTTAAATGCTTTATCACATGATTATCCCCAAAATCTTGATGTTTTATTAAATCTCGTTAATGCTTGCTACGAAGTAAAGGATATTCCTGGTTATACGCGCGCGTGTGAGATGTTATTAGCTGTACAACCAAATAATGCTGATATTGCTTATGGGTTAGCTGGTGGATATTTTTTAGCGCAGCATTTCTTATTAGCATTACAAGCTTTTCGTCATGCTTTAAGTAAATTTCCAAACCATGAACGCGCTGGTGATGCTGCTGTTAAAGTGGCAGAATTAGAAGGTAAAACAGAAAAACTAGTTGCTGATATTGGTTTGGCAGAAGAAGGTGGATTGGAAATAGCTATATTACATGAACGTGGACAGTTATATTTAGAACAGTGTGAGTACGTGAAAGCACGTCAAGCTGAAGAAACTGTTTTACAAGCGCGTCCTAATTTTGTTTCGGCTTATAATAATCTTAGTTTGATTAGTTTTGTTGAAGGTAATTTGAACGAAGCTATTAGTACTTGTCAAAAAGTTCTTGATATCCAACCTAATAATATACATGCGCTTGCAAATTTAACACGCTTTCTTTGTCTGAACGGTCAGTTTGAAGACGCTAAACTTATTGCCCAACGTCTCAAAGGTAGTAGTGCTAAAGCTTGGGACTCTTGGACAAAAAAAGTTGAGGCACTTGCTTACTTAGGTGATGATGAAGGGATTTTACAAATTTACGAAGAAGTTAAATTAGATTCGGAGACGAAAAGCGGTAGTGGTTTATTTTACCACTTGGTTGCTGTGACTATGGCTAGGCTCTCTAGGCTCGATGAAGCACGTGACTTATGGAAAAAAGCACAGAGCTATTTGACAGGCGCCCATTTAGTACAACAAAATTTAGATGACCTTAAAAAACCAATTGCACAGCGTCATGCACCTTGGGCTTTTAGTTTAGAACAATGGGTGACACAAAAAACCATTGACCAACTTAAACTAGTCATAGGCGCCAATGCTAAATCTAGAGATGATGCACAAAAGTCAAAAGCCATACAAAAATTCTTAGCCGAACATCCTAATTTTGCCTCTTTAATACCCGCACTTCTAGACCGAGGTGACATTACTGGACGCGAACTAGCTTATAGTTTAGCTTTTTTAGCCAAAACCCCCGACATGCAAAACGCAATGCGTAACTTTGCACTTAGTCAGCGTGGTCCAGATGAAATGCGTTACCATGCTGCAACCAACTTATCAGCAGCGGGTTTACTACCAGAAACCATCCGCATGTGGTTACAAGGCAAATCGCAACACATCACTCTTCTTAGCTACGAATTCCATAATGAACCAATATTTCAGCATTCACCAGAAGTTCATGACATGCTAACACAAACGTACTGGTTGATGAAAACACCAACACCTGAAGCATTAGAACAAGCTGAAACAATCCTCAAACAAGCTTTAGAAATTACACAATCTCCCACCATACTTAATAATCTTGCACTTTGCTACGAACATCAAGGACGTAAAGAAGAAGCACAAGCACTGTTACGTGAGGTCATAGAACAATTTCCAGACTATATATTATCCAAAGTTGGTATTGCGCGCGGACATATAGTCAAAGGTGAACTCGACGCAGCATTAGAAATCCTTAAACCCATCATGCAGCGCAAACGCTTCCACTACGACGAATTCTCAGCATTTAGCAACGCTTACATAGAACTATTAGTAGCAAAAAAACAACGCGATGGCGCCCGTGCATGGCTAAAAATGTGGGAACGCATTGACCCCGAACGTGTAGATGTACTGAAATGGAAAGATAAGTTAGAAGGTGGTTTAATGCAGCGCTTAGAACGCAATAACGAATGGTAGGGTGCGTGAAAGCCATTACAAATCACAAATAAAACCCAAAGTAAACTGCTTTCACGCACCATCTATTACATCTGTTACATATTGATGGCGCCTCACACGCCAACAGTATGTAATTAGTACCCTCACGGGTAATTCCATTCTTACAAATACGTGTTATAAATACTACCCCTCTATAGCCATTATCTTGGCGCCAAAAAAAATACCCAATTTTTCCATTTGCACTTGACACATTAAAGAACTTTGGTTAAAACTGTTTATAGAGGCAAGCGAGCGGGAGTTACTTCTTAGTAAACCTTCTGCAAGAGTAGAAAAAGAATAATATTTTCAGAAAACTTTCTTACTCATCCGGAATGACTCGATTTAACTCTGTAGAACAAATTATTCCAAACGATAAAAACTACATTGAAAAACAGTAATATTACTGTAATAGCAATGATGTTAAATCTCTAAGGAATGACTATTTACTTAAAACTTCAAGGGCTTTTTGTCGTTTTTAACACTTAAGTTTCTTAGGTAAATAAATTTAATCTTACAAATCAACACACAACTAACAAGGTATATAAAAATGTTGAAGAAATCTTTGGTTTTAGGCGTACTCGCAGCAATGGCAATGGCGCCAGCAGCATTTGCAAATGACCAAGTACAAGGTAACACCACTGTTACTGACATTAATGTAGGTGTCGTGGGTAATGGTAACAAAACCAGTGTTGACAATACAACAAATGTTGGTCAATACCAAACCAAGTATGAGTCTCGTGGCAGCAGATACCATCGAAGCTGTCGTCCTAGCGGCAACCAAGTTCAAGGTAATGTTACCGACACTGCAATTTCGACAGGAGTTGTTGGAAATCGTAACCGCACTCGTGTGTCGAACGTGACTAACGTTAACCAAGTTCAGTCTGCTGGTTGCTATTAATAAATAATTCCTGTTAATGACTTTTTATTTTAAGCACGCTTTGTGCTTACGACAATACACACACAACTATTAAGGTATATAACAATGTTGAAGAAATCTTTGGTTTTAGGCGTACTCGCGGCAATGACATTGGCGCCAGCAGCTTTTGCAGGTAGTCAAACACAAGGTAACAGCACCGTTACCACCATCGAAGCAGGTGTTGTAGGTAATGGTAACAGAACCAACATCAAGAACGGAACCAATGTGAACCAATCTCAAAGCAAGTATGAGTCTCGTCGCGTTAAACGCCACACTCGTAAGTGCGCTGGTGGAAGCCAAACTCAAGGTAATGTTACTGACACTGCAATTAATGCAGGAGTTGTTGGAAATCGTAACAACACCCGCGTTCGCAATGTAACTAACGTTAATCAAGGTCAATCTGCTGCTTGTTACTAAATTGACATGTGAGACGTTACGTGTAACGTCTCTACAACAAACATTAAAACAACACACACACAACTAACTTAAGGTATATAACAATGTTGAAGAAATCTTTGGTTTTAGGCGTACTCGCAGCAATGACAATGGCGCCAGCAGCTTTTGCAGGTAGTCAAACACAAGGTAACAGCACCGTTACCACCATCGAAGCAGGTGTTGTAGGTAATGGTAACAGAACCAACATCAAGAACGGAACCAATGTGAACCAATCTCAAAGCAAGTATGAGTCTCGTCGCGTTAAACGCCACACTCGTAAGTGCGCTGGTGGAAGCCAAACTCAAGGTAATGTTACTGACACTGCAATTAATGCAGGAGTTGTTGGAAATCGTAACAACACCCGCGTTCGCAATGTAACTAACGTTAATCAAGGTCAATCTGCTGCTTGTTACTAAATTGACATGTGAGACGTTACGTGTAACGTCTCTACAACAAACATTAAAACAACACACACACAACTAACTTAAGGTATATAACAATGTTGAAGAAATCTTTGGTTTTAGGCGTACTCGCAGCAATGACAATGGTGCCAGCAGCTTTTGCAGGTAGTCAAACACAAGGTAACAGCACCGTTACCACCATCGAAGCAGGTGTTGTAGGTAATGGTAACAGAACCAATATCAATAACAGAACTAATGTGAACCAATCTCAAAGCAAGTATGAGTCTCGTCGTGTGAAACGCCATTCTCGTAAGTGCGCTGGTGGAAGCCAAACTCAAGGTAATGTTACTGACACTGCAATTAATGCAGGAGTTGTTGGAAATCGCAATAACACCCGCGTTCGTAACGTAACCAACGTTAATCAAGGTCAATCTGCTGCTTGTTACTAAATTGACATGTGAGACGTTACGTGTAACGTCTCTACAACAAACATTAAAACAACACACACACAACTAACTTAAGGTATATAACAATGTTGAAGAAATCTTTGGTTTTAGGCGTACTCGCAGCGATGACAATGGCACCCGCAGCTTTTGCAAATGACCAAGTACAAGGTAACAGCACCTATACCAACATTAATGCAGGCAGCGTAGGTCACGGTAACAGCAGTTATATTGATAACACAACTAATGTTGGTCAATACCAAGACAAGTATGAATCTCGTCGTGGCAGACATCACAGAAATAAGTGTTCTGGTGGAAGCCAAACTCAAGGTAATGTTACTGATACTGCAATTAATGCAGGAGTTGTTGGAAATTACAATCGCACCCGTGTGTTGAATGAAACCAACGTTAACCAAGGTCAATCTGCTGCTTGCTACTAAATTTATCAATATCAATATATATAGGAATAGTTAAAGCAGTCATGTTTAAAAAGTCTTTGATTCTTGGTATACTTGCAGCTTTTGCAATGGCGCCTGTCGCATTTGCAGGTGAACAAGTCCAGGGTGATACCGGAAACACAAATATTAATGCTAGTAACGTTGGTAAAAACAACAGAATCCGTATTATCAACAGAACCTACGTTATTAGGTCACAAAGAAGAGCTAAGAAGCTTTTGTGTCAAACCCCTACCAATCAAACTCAAGGAGGCGCCAACGACACAAACATCTCAGCGGCAAACAACGGAAATCGTAATCGTATCAAAATTACTAATACTAACGTTGTTCAAGGTCAACAATCTGCTGCCTGTTCTAATAGCTAATACACAAAAACACAACTAATTAGGTATACAAAAATGAAAAATTCTATCTACGCTCTTGGTTTATTAGCTGCTGTACTTATGATTCCTAATGCAGCATTCGCTGGTTCCAAACAAGACGCAAATCAAGAACTCAATCAATCTGTATATGTTAATGGTTCTGGCAACTCAGCCAATGTTAACGGTACCCAAATTACAACTCAAAACCAACGTAAAAGAGCATATTGCAGCCATCGCTCTGGTTCTCAACGTCAATATTCCGACCAACTTATGAATCAGAATGTTGGAATTGTAGGGCGCCGTAACACAGTCAACGTTAACGGAACGCAGAAAACAACCCAACAACAAGCCAGAGGTTGCTAATAGAAACCGGGTTTCTACGCATTCATTGTCGCAGACAAATCTTTATTTATATTACAAATATCGACAAGAAACCCGGTTTCTTTAATTTATCATCACATATACGGAGAAAATCATGAAACTAAAATTAATTGCTCTCGCTACTGCAATGAGTGTAATGCCAACACTGGTTCCTACACTTACACCAAAAGCTAGCGCCACCTGCATTAACGTTGCTGTTGATAACCAAATTGCAGTTAGCGGCAAACCAGCAAACCAAAGAAGAAATACCAGTCAAAGCATCAGCAAAGATTGTTTTGGTAATACCTCTACTGCAACTGGGACCCAAGTTTACACAGGAGGAGGTAAAGCCAACCAAACCATCAATAGAACCCAACATCTATCTGGTGGTAAAAACCCAACAGGTGTAAGAATGCCACATATTAACATTAATGTTGGCACTCAAGTAAACGTACCTGTTCGCAAGCGCTAATTTACAAAAACCGGGTTTCTTCTTCGGAAACCCGGTTTCTTGTGTAACAAATTGTTGCCCCCTCCTGGGGGCTTTCGACATTGTTGGATAAATTAGTGGTAGAGGTCAGATATATTTGGTCTCTACATTTAGATTTAGACATTATTTACTTTTTATCTCTAATGAAAACTTATGCGAAAACTACTTCTTTACGGTCTTCCCCTTGGCTTAATTATTAGCCTGTTCAGCTTGTTCAGCAATAATTCTTATAGCCAGCAAACTTCGACGGTAAAAACTAATATTAGCTCAAAACAAACTTCCTCTCCCAACCTACTAAAAAGCTCCGCACGTCCAATAGAAGACGACTCAGATGAAGACACAGAAGATGTCGATGATGATAACGTCAACTTTACATCTTCCAATACTCAAATATCAGATAATACAAACATTCAAAGCGATAGCTTAAATATAAGTGCAGCAAATCGTAGACAACCTCACATACTCAAAATCAACTCTGGTGGCGCCAAAATACGAGGAACAATCAAAATTAATGGAAAAATAGTTAGGCGCCTAAATGGTAACCAATCGCAGATTAATTTATCACCTTACTTAACTAGAGGACAGAAAAAAGTAGAAATATCAGGTAGTTACACACCAGCAACAGCATCTGTAAATGTAGAAATGAAGAGTAACGACAACAATATCACCCAGCAAACAAGCGGAGATGGAATCATAAATTACACCTTAAATTTAAACGTAGAGTAGGGTGCGTGAAAGCCATTACAAACCACAAATAAAACGCAAAATCAAACATCTTTCACGCACCAATATATAATTTTACACGAGTATATTTCCGGAAAAGGATTATACACATTTTTATCATAATTACGGTTGTGATAACAATAGTGTGCCCTTTTGCGGCATATGCTCTGTAATTACAGCAGATTGCGAGTAAATGAGGTACACCAATATTTGTCGTATAAATAGGTAAAATAGAAACTCTACCTAATTTGATTAATTACTAACATTTTAGACATTTTTCAATTACTGTACCTCACCAACCTGCAATCTGCTGTATGCTTAAAAAACTTTACAACCTAAATCTGATATTTTTACTTACATTATTATTTTTAATTTTTAGTACTATCCCTTACGAAACTGCTAAAGAGGTACTTATGTACAAATTTTACAGTCTAGAATTATACAATCTTAAACCTCAATACTTAGAAAATGTGAACCACGGTTCACATTTTGGTTCCAAGGCGCCAATTTTAAACATCTCTGTGAACTCTCGTGGTCTCTGTGGTAAAAATTATTCAAATTGATAGGAGGGGCGCCTTTTTCAAGCGTTCGAGAGAAAGCGCTCCCGTATGAAAATCCAGAAAATATAGTAAATTTTGATGTTTCAGAGCCGTTATGAGGTATAAATTTCTTTTTTAAGTCGCAGCGACCAATTTTGGGCTACTGTCGCAACTTCAGTTCTAGCTTCTGGGTTTGTCCAAATTTCTGACCAATCAAATAGCCAACGGGTAAGGACACGTCCTAAATCAACTAGTTCAAAAGAAGAGTCAATATCGATATCGACGAGTTGCGATACTATCCATTCGATATAATATCGGCTTTCGCGCATCAAGCTCACAATTTTATCTGGGTCTGTACTGCTTGAGGTGAGCGATTGAATTTGGTCGAGGTGCTTCGCTAAGTAATTTAACTGCGTGGGAATGTCCTGAAGTTGAAAGCGTTCTTGCTCGAAAGTGACTGCGTTCATATTTATCCCAGAAACTCTGTAATGATTTGGGTAACCCGTTCTTTTATATTAGCGTCAAGTATCTCCATTGACCTGTTTTGACGGGGACGGAGGTTAACCATTGAATCAAAGGTCATTCTACCAGTTAAAGGCATATAGGCGGCAGCCCATATATCCCACTGTCTGCTTCCTTCTCTGATTAGCACTTGCTCGCAGTCGTAATGCATTTCCCCACCACCTGCAAGTATGCGACGCTCAATGTCAACAGCCACTTTAATATAAAATTTCAGTTCTAGAAGCATTTGCTCTAATTGTTCTGGCGTTGCGGGTGAGTCGAGAATTATAATCAACGATTATCTCCTTATATCCTGTTGCGAGCGACATCCAAGGAACGTTTATTACTATACAACTTTGGGTAATCATGAAGGCAGATTAAAAATAAGTTTTTCACTTCCATCTTCTTTAATCGAGAAGTGCGAGAAATTTTTCTAAATTTTGCTTATTTGTTAAATATGTTACCTGCTTTTTATACGTATTCTTATTACAAATCATAGCAAACCATTATATTATGTCTGGTTACGTAACCGTAATAAAATCCTCGTAGAGACCGAATTAATTCGGTCTCTACATTGTCGGGAATTATGGGCAATCAACCGGACATGATATTACTCGGAGTCTCCCCCTAATGGATGAAAAACGCTCGGTCTATCTCCAACTCATCAAAGACTTTAACATACGATAGGGGAGCAAGTGGCGCCTCTGCGGTTGCAAATTCCCAAATTTTTAACTTTTTCCGGCTAACCAATTACAAAAATTAGGATGATAGAAACTGTATCTAGTTTCCTTATCGATTTGCTGTTGTTGTAAAAACTTAAACCAACTGTCTAACACTTCTTCTCCGTCATAATCAGCTTCATCTCAGCGATGATTGGAAATTTATTTTTTTGATAAAATTGGCGCCTTTGGTTTGATTGCGGAATTAACCGGGGCGGGTTTATAATGGTTGTCTGTGCTTTGTAGGTTATCGGTTAACCCACCCCTACAGTCTGGTTTCATATTCGATTAATGCTCTACTGTCTTCTGATAAATCTGTTGAACCTCGTAATAATATTTCTTCGTTGATTCGATATATTAAATTGTATCTGAATGGTTCATCGACGAGAAAGACTCGTGATACTGATAATGAGAAGTTTCTATTTACGTTAAATCCTGCTTCTGCTGCTAATCCTAATACTGATGAACTTCTATTTGTGCTGCGGTTGTTGATGACTGTGGGATATAAACGTAGTTCACTTAACCCTATTGTTTGACCAAGTGAACTGATTATTCCTTGTAGGGGTGTTAATATTCTATTTCCTGCTGCGGATATTATTCCTAGTCCTCCGTCTTGTTGGTTGAATGCGTTTATTATAGTCCCCCCTATTAAAGATACTATTTCGGCTCTATTGCGTCTTGGGTCACTTGTTAATTCTAAGTTGTCATTTATTTTGCTTGCTGGACCGTTGACACGTGCGAATACACGCACACTGCGTAATGTACCTAAGCTTGTTACTGGAACTTCATTTATTTCACCCGATATTGATGATGTGGGTAGTCGAGTTGCATTTGATTCTGGTACTATTGCTAACAATCTTACGTTCAGTATTGGGTCTAAACCTAGACTTGGTGTAAACGTTGCTGTTTGCTCGTATCCCCGTTCTAATACAAATTGTGTGGCAAATAAGTTGATTTGTCCCCCTGTTAAGTTGATTACTCCTTGGGGAAGCGGTTTTTCTAATGTACCATTTATCGTTAAGGCGCCTTTTGCATCGAAATTCAAAAAGTCTTGATTTGTTAAACTCGATAAAAGTGGGTTAGTTAAATTTGTTGGCAATAGGTCACTTGTAACCCGCACATTATCCTCTAATATTAATCTTAGTCCCGAAAACCCAATGGGAGGACGCGGTGTTGTATTATTTTCGCTAGTTGGTGTTTCATTTTCTTTTGTCTCTAATCCTTCTTGTTGTGGTTGCTGTCGTTGTTGTCTAGACCGTTGAGTTATTGATACTTCTCCTGAAGCTAGTCTTATTGTTCCACCTAATACTGGTTTGACTGCACTTCCTGTAACAACCGCATCTCCACTAACTCCCCCTTCATACAGTCCTTGTAATCTCACATTCAGGTCATTTAATGATACTGTCAAAGGATTATTTACTGTTTGCTGCTCAAATATTGCTAAACTTCCTGCTGCTGTTACTTTTTCTCTATTATATAGAGCTTCTAAATTCTGCACATTTACGACATTACGGTCAAATTGCACGGCGCCTGTTACATTAGTTAAAGGCTCTGTTAATGCTACCGTTGTTAAAGTCGCATTATTCACGTTTGCTGTTCCGGTTATCGTCGGTTGACTTAATGTTCCCCCTATTGCTACATTTACCTCTCCCGTACCATCAACCCAGTTAACTTGGTCGGTAAGTACGTTCAACAACGATAACCCATCATCTTTGACATTCGCTGTGATATTTATTTGGTTACTATCTGGTTTGGCGCCGAATGGTATTGCAGCAGGTATACTACCTATAATATTAAGTGGTTGTGCCGAAGTTGCCGCTACTGTACTACCAAAATTTAAACGCGCATTATTTAAATTAAAACTCAACTGTGCGCTTTTTATCGGTTTAGAGTTCAACGTCGCATTTGCCAGGGAAACATCCCCTTTCGCACTCGGATTTGTTAAACTACCACTCAGCGTTGTTAATGCGTTTATTTCACCTGTTGCATTAATCGGTAATCTGCCAAACCGTTGTAATGCTGAAATAGGTAAGTTAGATACTTGTACCTGTCCTGATAAGTCTTTTTGTCCCAACTGTCCTGTAAATGCTAAAAGTCCACCTTCAAAACCTACTCGTAACGGTTGCAATGTTAATGTACCATCCGTAAAACCACCATTTGCTGTTACTTCACCAATATTGTAAGTTCCCCATTCCACATTTGAACCATTTACATTAAAGTTCGTATTTAACCCCGACTGTAACGAACCTGTTACATCCAGTTTCGCACTGATTAAACCTTGTAATTCTGAAAGTGCTGGTATACCCGTTGCTTCTTGTTGTTGCTCAACTGCTTCCTGTTTAGCTATAACATCTGTAATCTCTTTAAATATATCCAACTGCGTTAACAAACTCACATCCTGCGGTATATATAACTCAGTTGTTGGTCTTAGTACTGAAGCTCCTGCTAATTGTGGAGACTCTACACCCGTTAACAAATCTTGAAAGTCATAAATACTCAATGCTTGTAAAAGGTTTTCGATTCTGGCTTGATTTACCGAAGCTTGAACTTGAACTTGACGATTTCCTTGTGTCTCTACACTACCATTCAACGATATTAAACTATCACCGACTTGAAATTGCCCATTTTTTAGACTTGCGGTTCCATTTGTAAAGTCAAAGCTTCCTGTAAATGCTTCTCCTGCTATTCTACCAATTCTAGGTTGAACCACAGCAACGGCGCCACTTGCATTTCTCGTTCTAATATTCGCAACAACGTTACCTGATATATTCCCTGCTAACGGTTGCAAATTAGGGATATTCGCAGGAACGAGACTTCTTAAAACAGCTACAGGAAAGTTTTCTGCACTGGCAATTAAATTATCTCCCTCTGTCCTACCCTTTGCGACACTTTCCCCACGTTGAATTATAAAGTCTCTAGGTAAATTATCGGCGCCTAGATTCACTGCTATTCTATCCTGTTTGTTACCCACTAAATTCAAAGCGGCGCCCGTTCCACCAGCATAACTCACACTTCCTGTCAAAACTGGGTCGAACGCTAAGTTATTTACAGCAAAATTCCGTAACTCCAAATTTCCATTGGCAACAGGTGTCTTTAAATTACCCGTGACATTTCCTGTAAAATCTACTCTACCAGCCAAAGCTAAATTTGGTATTGTTACTGGCGCCTGTTGTAAGTTAAAGTTACGTGCAGCAACATTTAAATTCAAATCTGTAATTTGTGGTGTTTGAGACGAAGTGTTGACTGCTATTACACCATTTGCGTTTAACCCTGTAGTTCTCGCACTCAGTCCGACTTGTTGACCATCCCACTGTAATTTACCCACCACGGGTTGTTCAAGTACCGATACTCCTTGAGTTAAATTAAAATTTCCATTTCCCCGAATATTTGAAAGAGCAAATGATTTTGTTGTTCCCCCTATATTAAAGGTACTATTCAACCGACCACGTAAATTTGACGAAATTTGATTTAAGGCAATTTGCGAAGCACCACCACTAACTTGCCAACGACCGTTATTCAAACTGATGTTGCTGATATTGACGGCGCCGGATGCTACATTATTTATAGTGGCAAGTCCTAATGCTCGTATATTTTCTAACTGTAACGAGTCTGTTGTACCCGTTAAATTCAACGCTGTATTCAAAGTGCCCGATGACAGTTGTTTCGGTAACTGTAATTTATCAAAGCGGTTCAACTGTACACCATCCGCACGAACAGCTACATTGAAACGTTTATCTTCTACTCTACCCTGTGCTGTCACCGTTCCACCAGCGAAGCGAATATTCGCATTTTGCAACTCTATATTATTATTACTGGCAATTCTAATTTCTCCCGAACTCGGATAAGTAGAACTCGGCGCCGCAAATTGTGCTATCGTCCTTAAATTACCCAGCACTCCCGAAATATTTGCATTCGCACTCACATTACCTATTGTAATTGGAGCATTTACTTTATATACACGCGCTATCGCATCCCCAGGTATTTGCGAAGCGTTTAAATTCAAGTTGACTCGACCTTGCTGCGCTAACTGTATATTACCCTTACCTGTTACTACTCCTCCAATTTGTGGCGCCACTTTTAAGTTTTGTAAAGCGAGTTGTAATGAAGATGTTCCCAAACGACCAGTAACATTTCCATTGGCGCCAACATTACCTATATTTATAGGAAGTGCAATATTATATGCAGAGGCAACTCTGTTTCCAGGAATTCCCGAAGCTTGTATATTTAGGTTTACATTACCTTGCTGTGTTAACTGTATATTACCGTTTGCTGTAACTGTTCCTCCAATTTCTGGTGCCAATTTTAAGTTTTGTAAAGCGAGTTGTAATGAAGATGTTCCCAAACGACCAGAAACATTCCCATTGGCGCCGACATTACCTATATTTATAGGAAGTGCAATATTATAAACTTGAGCAACTGCATTTCCAGGAATTCCCGAAGCTTGTATATTTAGGTTGACATTACCTTGCTGCGCTAACTGTATATTACCGTTTGCTGTAACTGTTCCTCCTATTTGTGGCGCCACTTTTAGGTTTTTTAAAGCGAGTTGTAGTGGTTGACCGAGTTGACCAGAAATATTCGCATTTGCAGCAACGTTACCAATATTGAGAGGAAGTGCAACATTATATATACCCGCAACAGAATTTCCAGGAATTCCCAATGCTTGTATATTTAGGTTGACATTACCATTTTGAGCAAGTTGAATTTTTCCACTTCCTAAAATTTGTCCTCCTAAAGTTGGTGTGACTTGGAGGTTGGAAAGAGTAATAACGGGTGTATCTGAAGTATCTACACGAAAGTTGCTGCTGACCGAGTTTAGTTGTAAACGGTCGATAGTCGCGAGTTTTACTGTACTAATGGTTCCCGTTGCGGTGGGTTGTTTTATGTTTCCTTGAATTTTGACGTTTGCTTGGACTTGTCCGATAGCTGTAACTGGTGACTTTGCGTTGAGGGTGCTGAGAATGGTTTGAATATTGGTGGGTAGAATCAGCGCATTCAAATTGTAACCTGTTTGAGTATTGACGGCGCCGGAGACTTGGAGTGGTATTTTGCCAAAGTTCGTAGTCAAGTTATTTGTAGAAATATTCTGACCTTGAAACTGTAAGTTACCTTGGGTGTTGGTAATTAATTGGGGAATATTATCTACTTTCGCGGCAATTTTATTTAAATCGGCGCTTCCGGTTACACTTATAGGCGCCTTCGGTATAATATCTACAGTTAAGTTGGCATTAACGCTACCTGAAGTCGCACTTATCGGTGATTGCACTAATTTAGTTATATCAGCAACGAGTAAATCACGCGCTTGGACATTTAAGTTAGTCGAATTTATTTGTCCAGAGACTAGCTGAGTTTTGCCATCGATATCTACTTTACCTTGAGTGTTGCGAGCTGAGGCGCCGATATCATATGATAAGTTTGTTATAGTAGTGGTGCCTTGCTTCTCTGGTAAAATCCTGATAACACCATTTGCTTGATTAAAATCAACAGTAGTTTTAGGTGTACCGGGTTTTGGTATGGGTACTAAGACCAAACTGGCATTCCGTATAATCAAACTTTCTAAATTAGTCGTAATAAAACCTTTCTCTTCTTTCCCTGTCTTTATTTGTGTAGTTAACCACTGACCGTTTTTATCTTGCTCTAAATAAACACTTGGTTCGACTAAAGCAACATTTAAATTCAAAGTCCTAGTAAAAAGAACTTGTAAAGGATTAAATTGAACATCAATAGCTTTTGCTGTAACTGTATCTGAGTCTGTTGCAGTTGCAGGAACATTAAGCGAACTAAATCGGATACTATTTAAAGTTACACTATCTACCTTACCTACTTCTATCGGTCGTCCGAGTAACTGAGCTAGATTCGTTTGAACTAAAGGTACTAAATCTTTAAGGATAAAATTTCTTAACCACCAGGCGCCACCAGCAATGGAAGCTAGTAAAACCACAATAAAAGCAATACTACCACGTCTCAACAGTAAAAGCCATAATCGACGATTAAGTGGTTCAGAATCACGCCCTGGTGGTAACTGTCTCATGATAATTTTAAGTAATAATTTACACTCTTAATTCCAATTAATGCTATATTCAAGTAGTTTTGATACATCTAAACATTATTTCACCCTATCAGACTTTTTGACTCTGTGCGAATAATATTAATCTTACCCAGAGTAGACAGCAACTTGACATCTATCGTAGGGTTAAAAAATACTTCTATGAAATGGCGCGCTTACATTGTAAAAAAATATAAGCGCGTGTTATCTGGTATACTGTCGGTTAAAATTCTGACTTTCCTCTAGATGAAACAAATCAGGACAAATAAATTAGATAACCAAGACAAACAGACTGTCAACTGGTACTCATGGTTATTTATAAAACAAATTGTTCTAATATTCGGCGCCGTCTTAATAGGCACCTTCGGATATAATCAAATTATTCGTCAATGGCATAAAGTAAATCGTCATCAGTTACCTCATGCAAAATTTATAAATTCCTCTGCTGTAGAAGTCATCAACACATTAAAGGTTTCAGCGATAAAAAGTAACCCCATAGTCAAAACCAAGAATTTTGAAGTTACCTATAATGTCTTACAGAGTCCAAATCTTAATAAAAGTCAAAAATTAGATAAAATAGTCAATGCTATCGTTAACTTGACCAAACAGCAAGAATTACCATTAGAACCTTTATCAGTTACGCTAATCGACATTAAAACTAAAACAATTTCAGGATACCACCAACACGTTCCTAAATATCCAGCCAGTGTTGTCAAGTTATTCTGGATGGTCATTTTAGAGCAATACCACAACTTGTATATCATTGAAAAAAATAATGATTTTCATAATGATTTAAAAAATATGATACTCAAATCAGATAATGATGCAGCAAGTCGGATAATAGACACAATAACCGACACAAAAACTTCTTTGAATGAATTGAATGAATCTAAATTAGCAACTTGGCTTTTTCAAAGATACCAAGTAAACCGTTTCTTTGAAAAAGCTGGGTACAAGGGTATCAACATCAGTCAAAAAACGTATCCAGTCGCTGAACCAATAATGAGCGAACCTCAAGGTACAGAATTACAATTACAGAATAGTCAAAGTACTGGTAATCGCATATCAACATATCATGCGGCACGACTGATGTATGAAATTGTAACAAATCGTGCTGTTTCGGCGCCATCAAGTCAGAAAATGTTGACATTGTTAAAACGAGATTTACACACATCCACATGGAAAAATAATCCTCCACCTACAGAGGGATTTAATGCGATAGAGAATTTTTTGGGTGAATCGTTGTCAGATAAAGAGATTATATTCGCTTCCAAAGCGGGTCAAACATCAACAGGGCGCCAAGAAGTGGCTTATATAGGAAGCAAAGACGGTAGAATACAGTATATAGTGGCAGTTTTTGGATGCTCCCGTAAATATAGTGAGAGTAACAGTATTTTTCCAAACATATCAAGATTGGTATTTGAACGGATGAGGTAGGGTGCGTGAAAGCCATTACTATTAATCAGCGTAACGTATATTAAAGTGCTTTCACGCACCATGTGAGATTTGAGCTATTAATCAGCGTAACGTATATTAAAGAGCTTTCACGCACCATGTGAGATTTGAGCTATTAATCAGCGTAACGTATATTAAAGAGCTTTTACGCACCATGTGATATTTGAGCGGATAAAGTAGTAAAAAGCGGGGAATGATATAAAATCGGGTAGAATGTGTAATCTCGATTCAAAAATCGCGATTTTCACTCATCCAACATAACCAGTAAATGAAACGTCTACTACTTGTATGTATTGTAATGATAGCAGCATTGTTTCAGACTGCAATTGCAACTCCTGCACGGATAATACACTTGCAACCGCAGCAAACACCTTTAACCCACGTCGAAAAACAATCTTTAAATCATTTAGAGGGTTTGAAGAAATTTGTTGACGAGTACTTTGCCAAAAAAATGGATGAGGAGAAAGTTCCGGGTGTAGCTGTTGTGGTGGTTAAAGATGGAAAGATATATTTCCAACAGGGATATGGTTATGCGGATGTGGACAAGAAAATACCTGTTGTTCCAGATAAAACCTTATTTAGAGTCGCATCAATATCTAAATTATTTACTGCCACTGCGATAATGCAGCTTGTAGAGCAGGGTAAAATCAACTTGAAAAATGCTGTAAACGAGTATATCAAGGACTTTCAGCTTGATAATAATTTTTCACAACCCATCACAGTAGCCAATTTATTAACTCACACATCAGGCTTAGATGTCAACGACATTGGCATGTCAGCCCGAACTCAGAACTTACTACAACCACTGTCCGAGCATTTAGCAAAACGTAAACCGTTACAAATACAACCTCCAGGTATAATATCAACATATTCTAATTACGGAATAGCATTAGTAGGTTATATTGTCGAGCGAGTTTCAGGGATACCGTTTGCTGAATATATAGATAAAAAGATTTTACAACCCTTGGGGATGCAGCATACTACCTTTTTACAGCCACCACCACCTTCACTAAAATCAGACTTAGCAATAGGGTACGAATATAAGGATAACTTTTATCAACCGCAGCCTTATACATACGAACATCAAGTTCCAGCAATAGCTTTGAGTACTACAGCAACTGATATTGCCAACTTTATGATAGCCCACTTAAACCAAGGGCGCCTGTATGATAATGAGATATTACAGCCAGATACCATCAAAGAAATGCACCGTCAACATTTTACATCAGACGCACGCATTCCAGGTATAGCGTATGCATTTCAAGAACAGTTTCGTAATAACGTCAGAATAATTCGACACGGTGGTTTAATAGAAGGGTTTGTAAGTCAATTAATTTTGATACCTCAAGATAACGTAGGAGTGTTCGTTGTCTGTAACTCCACATCCACACTTGACTCCCAGTTTATCAGAGAATTTCTCAATCGTTATTATCCAATTCAAAATAAACCAAGTCTTGTTGCTGCTAAATCTTTAAAAGCATTGCGTCGGTTAAACGGGAATTATTTAGATACTACTACATCTCAAACAACAATAGAAAAGTTTTTTGAACCTTATTATTTTACCGTAGAAATCAAACCTAATAACATACTCGTTTATGATTCTCGGCAATACATCCAAGTTGCACCAATGTTATTTTTATCTTTAGAAGGTGATAAGTACATTAGTTGTAAACAAATTAAAAATACTATTTATTTATTCGATGGTATTTTTACGCTGCGTAAAAAAAACTGGTATGAAAATTTTTCTTTTCAAATACTTTTATACAAAATATTTTTTTCCATCTTTATGTTTGCTTGTTTATGTCAACCTGTCAAATTAGCTTTAATTTACTTCAATCGGAAATTCAAACTTTTTAATCTTATACACTTACCCAGGCGCCTTGGTTCTATTATAACAGAAAATCAATCATCATATATAATCAGGAAAACTAAATTAGTTATAGTTCTGATTGCTTATGCCAACTTACTGTTTATAGTGATTGGTAGATTGATAATACCTTACAAGCAATCGGAGTTCTTCAGAATAATTTACGGCGTGAATCCAACGTATAAAATTTTGTTGTCTATCCCGATTATATCAGGTGGAATGACTGTTATATTAACCTATTATATTTGTTTGATTTGGAAGAATAAACAAGGAACATGCATTCAACGAATATATTATACAGTAATTACAGGCGCCGCTTTGATGTTTTTAACTTTTCTCAATTATTGGAACTTATTAGGATTTAGATTTTAAAAATTATTAGATACTCATACCAATTCTGCATAAAGTTGCGCCAAATAAATCCCGTAGAGATTGACATGTCAATCTCTACAGTCAGGGATAAAGCGCATCTTCATCGAGAAACGGTATCAGTATTAATTATAAACAAATATGGTATCGTCAATACTGCAAAGGGTAGATAATTAGGATAATTGTTTATATTTTTAATTTAAAAAGCTTGTTTATGGTGGGTTTTGTTGTTACGAGCATATTGTAAGGTTACAAACGATGTTTCTTTTGCTCATCAGCAAGAGTACATTAGTTTTGAGGAAGGAATAGAAAACCCTGTTGGTCTTTCAATTAATTAGATTATCAAGTAGGGTGCGTGACAGCCAAAAAAATCCATCAAATTCACCCATAAATCAACTGCTGTCACGCACCATCTAAAGTTCTATAATACCTTTTTTGTTGATTTCTCTAATCTCCTCTCTCAAAAAGCATACAGAAATGTAACTTTGTGGTAAAAAGAATTAATATCATGTCCGGTTAATTACCCATAATACCCACGACGTAGAGACGCGATTAAATCGCGTCTCTACAAAGATTTTATTATGGTTATGCTACCGGACATAATATAACCACAAAGAACACAAACTAAAAAGTAAACAAAAACTTAATTACATATCTTGTGGGATGGGCATCCTGCCCGTCCTATTCTATCACATACTTTTTAGTCTCCTTATGCCAATCGCGCGCTAATTTGCGAATAGCATTTAATTCCTCTTCAGACATTCCATCCAAGTTTTTCATAATAAAACTCATTCGTCCCTGGTTAGTAAGTTTATCGCGGTTACGGTCGAGAAAGTCCCAATAAAAGAAGTTGAAAGGACAAGCTTTTTCTCCTGTACGTGCTTTCGGGTCATATACACACCCTTTACAGTAATTACTCATTTTATTGACATAATTAGCTGATGATGCATATGGCTTTGAACCAACAATTCCACCATCAGCAAACAGTCCCATACCAATAACATTAGTTTGCATTACCCAGTCATATGCATCGATAAATGCTGTATGAAACCAACTTTTTACCTGTTGCGGTGAAAACCCTGCTATTAGCGAGAAATTACTCAATATCATCAAACGCTGGATGTGATGCACATATCCTATACGCAGCAATTGAGATATAACCTGATGTAAGCAGTTCATTTTAGTATCACCCGTCCAGAAAAATTCGGGTAGTGCTTCTATATGATTAAAATAATTCTTTTCTGGATAATCGGCGCCTACATAATGATACAGTCCATGCATGTATTCGCGCCATCCCATAACTTGACGAATAAATCCTTCTACGCTGTTCAATGGCAGTTTATTTTCTTGATAAGCTTTTTCAGCAGCTTGTACTACTTCTAAGGGATGCAGCAACCCTATATTAATATACGGAGATATCATTGCGTGCCACATTGTTTCTTCCCCTACCACCATTGCATCTTGATAGGGACCAAAGTTAGCTAGACGCACATTTACAAACCAGTCTAATACCTCTAATGCTTGTGCGCGCGTCACTCCCCAATGAAATTCTTTTAATTCTCCATATGTAGAAATTGTTAAAGAGTTAACAAAATTTATTACTTCCTGGGTTATTTCATCTGGTTCAAACCCTAAAGCTGGTGGAGTATTTAATTTTCCTTTTGGAGGTTGACGATTATCTTTATCGTAGTTCCAAGTTCCTCCAGCAGGTTTATCACCAGACATTAATATATCAAAACGCTGGCGCCCTTCTCTATAAAAATACTCCATCAATAGGTTTTTACGACCCTTTGTCCATTGTGCGAATTGTTCGTGTGTCCACAAATAATGATTGTTGCGTATTAATGTAATCGGACATTGTATTTTTTTAATGATATCAACGAACGGTTTATCGGCTGGCGCCATTACCCGCACTTCGCTTATTTTATTTTCTAGTACCCATTCAGTGAGGGGTTCAGCAAAATCATCCGCTATTTTATAGGTGACATCATACCCTTGTTGACGTAATTCCTCAGCAAAATGCCGCATTGCCGACCATACAAGTACAAGCTTCTGTTTATGGTATTCGCGCACTTTGACGTGTTGTAGTGATTCTATAAAAATTATAGGCGCCTTTTGACCACCAATAGAAGCTAGTGCTGCTTGTCCGTGATTAAGCTGGTCACCTAATATCCAAACACCTATAGTCATTTTTACTTAAAGTTACAATATTTAATAATGATAAAATAAATGTGGCTATCAAACGTGCTAAAGTTGTCTGAGTTAGTCAAGCACTCGACGAATTTGAACAATTTATACATATGTAGGGTGTGTGATGCCAGGAAAAATATAAACTAAACATTACAATCTAATAGCATCACGCACCATAAGTTACGTTGGGTTCCGCAAAGCCTCCACCCAACCTACAATCTAATCGCATCACGCACCATAAGTTACGTTGGGTTCCGCAAAGCCTCCACCCAACCTACAATCTAATCGCATCACGCACCGTAACCATATACACATATACCAAATTCAGGAAACCAAATATACATACATCGCGTCTTGTCGTCAAACATCTTAGTTGCTGTTTATTTTCGTCAATTCACTCTATCATTTACCTGTAGAAGTCGTTTCTACGTTTTATGCGTTTTAAATTTAGTCGCAAATTTTACCTATCTCTCGGCTTGTGTTTACTGTCAGTACTATCTACAGTAGTTTTAAACAGCTGTTCACAGAATTTAGTTAAAGCTGATTCTACGCAACCGGAAGTATCAATTGTAGCTCCAAGCTCTAAAATTGCACAAGCTTCTGATGCCTACAAGGTAATTGATGAAGCAAGACAATATAGATACACTGTTCAAGGTAACGAAATTCTTGATGCGGCAAATCTACCAAAAGCTAAAGTTAACTTTAACCAAGCTGATTTATTAACTACTCTAGTTAATACTCGTAAGTACTATCAAGAGCATTCCAGCGCTGACCCCGACGTTTTACGTCCTGGTTTACTCGCTACACAAGGCGTAACTGTCGATGATACGCTCAAAACTCTTGACTTTATGATAACGGTTTTGCAAGAAGATATCTCAAACGGGCGCCCAACTCGCTTACAAAACCCAGATTTTATCAACAAAAACTTCCGGGTAATTAAATGGACGGCGCATAACCCCAAAAAACCCGCCCAAAAACAAGTACGCTTAACTAAATATGCTGTCTTTACACATCCAGGTTCACGTACAAAAACTTCTGCTTTCAGTATCCCTATCTACAGTCTCAAAGATGAATTTGCTTCTGATAAGTTCTATACTAAATACACAAAACAAGATGTATTAAGTGGTATATATGAACCTGGTGGCAAAGAACACGGTAAAGTTCAACCTCTTGCTTATCTAACTCGGCAAGGTTTAGAAGAAGCATTGATGGAAGGAACTGTATTAATTAATTTCCCTGATGGTACTAGTGGGTATTTTAATGTAGACAGAAGTAATGAAATTGCTTTTGTTAAAGGAGTAAATCCACGTAACCAAAAGCGCTACTGGTATTTTAGAAAGGTTGACGCTATCAAAGGTTATGGATATAAAATTGGCGCGAAAATTTCCATTAAACCTGGTGTAACCTTTGCTGGTGATGTTTTAAATATTGGCTTGGGTCGTATGATTGTGCTAGATTCTGGAAAAGGCAATAATCGGCGCCTGCGAATGGCTGTTATTGCTGATACTGGTGGTGCTTTTTTACCAAGTTTGTACCAACTTGATTATCTTTCGGGTGTTTTTAAGAGCAAAGGTGATTTTCAAGACTATATTCGTACTCTTCCTGAATTTGCGAATGCGTACATTTTAGTTAAAAAATAACTAGAAACCGGGTTTCTCACGCTTGCATTACAATATTCAGCGTTACCAAAAGAAACCGGGTTTCTCACGCTTGTATTAGATGGTGCGTGACAGCATTAGATTTTTCGTTTATTTTCTAAATTTTTATGGCTGTCACGCACCCTACGTCACAATTTTGTCACAAGTTCATAGATATAATTGTTGACAATTTAGATGGCTATCTATTTATTTGCATGTATTTGTATAAATTGACCATACCTGTGATGAATCTTATTCAGATATGGGAAAGATGAGTATACGCCTTTATAGGTATCTACATCTGGCGCCGTTTGTTTTGCCATAATTAAAATTAAGCTTAATATATTAGAGAGTATGCGTTTATTATTGTTTTCGCTTCTTTTTTCAACAGTGATTACTGGTTGTAGTAATGTAACAACCAACGAATATGAAGCCACAGCACTGACAACTTATACTTGGCAAGTAAAATATGCGAACAATTTAACTACAGAACCATCACCACGCTTAGAAGAGTTTGGCACAACTTCGTTGCTAAACCGCAATGGGTTAAAACCACCCGGAGCAGTTACAGGCCCTGACGACAAAGGTTTATGGTGGGCCGCACTGCCACCAAGACCAACAGTTGATGACATAGAACGACGTCAAGACGGGAAACAAGCTAGTCAGCCACAATTATTAAAATCTGTGAAGTATGAATTTAAGTATAATGATGGCGCCCAACAAAGAACATTACCCACAAATTACGATGTATACAGAGAGGTAGTCAAAGCATATCCATCACGTACACCTTTACAGTTAACTTTAGGAGTAGGGGATAATTCGGTTGAGAAAGCTGAACCAACTAGCAAAAACGAGTAATTTCAAAGCTAACCTTTACTCCTCCTCAGCATGTAATACGCAAATTTGTAACAATCCATCCGATTTGGAAGAGAAAACATAAGATTCATCAGGAGTAGCAGCATATAAAGATTGCAACCAAACTTCTTGATAGTTCGGATGCTTTTCTCCTTCTTCAAAAACAATATTTAAGATTTCAGCTAAAGTTGAATTAGGATAAAGGATTCTATTTGCCTCCGATAGTTCTTCAAAATCAAACTCATCAATAGTTGGACAAATTGCTGGGCTTTTTACTAACATCCATACTCTTTCATGAGGAAAAGGAGATATACACATAAAGTCCTCATTTTGCCCAATCATCCATCCCTCTGTTTCTTCAGAACCAAAAATATATTCCCCTTCGGTTAAACAAGTAGTACGAACATGTTCTCGGTCGGATGCATCTAAATAACCAAGTTCCATCGCACGGTCTAAAGCTTTTTCGATACTCCAAGGCTCAAAATTACTAGCTCCTTCCCAATGTTGATGATTAGAGATATCTGGTTCATTCCAACCCTTAGTCCAATAACCAAACTCCCAAACTGTCATCATTGGGTCAAATGTAAATTCTGTGTTTTCCATAAAGAAACCTGGTTTCTATGCAAAATCTTTGTTTTTATTACATGATATCAACGAATAAACCAGGTTTTTAGAATTTACGAAGTATATGTTTCGGTGATACTGGCGCCTATATTTTGAACTTTTTGTACTAGTTCGATAGGTTCGATTACTTTTACTTCACCTCCAAAGCCAATTATCCATCGTAAAAAGTCAAATTCGTCTAGTGACCATTTTGGTAAAATAACTTCAAAGCGGTGGGGGAGTTTTTTGTCACCTGTTGGACGTAGGGTGAAGATTGATTTTTTGGAGTTGGGTGAGGATAGTATGGGTTTGATAGGGGGAGACATTTTGATTTGCAAAAATCTTTTGGTTGCTTCGGTGATGAATGGGTAAATTTTATCACTAAACCATAGTTCCACTTTAACGGTAACTTGTGCGCGTATTTCTTTTCTGGGACTGAGAAATTTTTGTTGGTCGCTGGTACTATAGCCTAAGTATATTCCTGCACTGTGTTTGAGTAAGGTTTGCAGTTTGGCTAATGCTTTTTCTTGTTCACGAAGACTTCTTGAAAGTGTTTGTGGTCTCCCTAGAAATAATCTATCGAGACGTTCAAATTTAAATAAACCTGGTTTATTTCCTTGTACGCATTCGTATCCTAGATACCATGCTAAATTAGAGAAGGTAATTTGTAACGGGTAAGCTAAGAAAAAGCTTTTTTCATCTTCTTTGTATTTAGCGGCGCCAGGAAAGCTACCAAGTTCAAGTAATTTACCTTGGACAATAGCGAGTTCTAGTTCGCTGATACTATTAGTAAGTGCATCTTTGGGTAAGTAGTCTGTATCAATTTTTGAACTATTTGCAATCGCGCGTACAGGGTAGATATTATCTATTGTTTCGATTAGTTTAGAATTAATTAATCGCTGTTTGAATGTATCATATACTTCTAATGCTAACGGGTCATCAAGGCTGTTTGCATGAGATTGGAGAATATCAAAAACCCTGATGAGTTCTGATTGTGAGAGAATTGCTGTACCTATGAAGTAGCCTTGACGCATAGAATATTCCGGTAATATTTTATATGGCTTTAAAATTTTCTCAATATCTTTACGGACAGTATCAAGTTCATTATCAGCATCGTAAATAACTCCAGCTTGTGCAAGTGCTTTCGCGAGAGTTTTGAGTTGTCCTTGTTCTGTGTTCGTTAAAAATGGTTGTTGAACCACTAAACGAATTATTCCGATTAAACGGTCGAACGGTTGTTTGTCTGAGTACGCATGTGTTGCTGTACAAGAAACTTCTATATCTTTTATTGGTTTTGACTTATTACTGATAATACCAATATTAGCTAACCAACTTAAATCGGCGCCTATTTTCTCTGCATCTGCATAAACTCCACCACGCAGTTTTGCCATGACAGCAGTAATTTCTTGAATATCATTCGTAAACTGCGGTGTATAACCTAAAATTTTTTCTAGCAAACCTGGATTTATCGTTTGTAAACTACCCAAACCCGAATATTTAATAATTAAAGCAATTAAATGTAGTAAACGCTCAAAATCTAATAAATTACTATATCGATGAAAAGTAATCTTTTTATGCTGCGTGCGATTATTGCTATTAATGATACTGCGGGGAAGCTTTTGAATTAACTTCTCAATTTCCGTAACAGAAAACTTGGGTGAAGTCACATCTATAGTATTGACCATTGCAAACCCCTCTGCGGTGATAGGAGGAAAAGCTTGCAGTACCTTGTACATACTATCAATAATCGCTTCGGGAACATGTCGAGTACGCTGCTTGTTCCAAATCAAGCAAGTGTGCAGAGGTGTGTTCAAATGCCATGCTATCCAAGTTAAGTTTGCAGAACTCTTCTTGACCTTTTGTAGAAAATCGATACGAAACGCGCGTTTAAAGTTAGTCGCATCATAAATAATACTTTTCCCTGCTGCTATTGCCGTAATAATACGGTTAATAGCAGTCGTTTCAATGGTTTGCCAATCACCTTGAATTTCTGCGCTACCGTAGAATTCCTCGCGAATAGCATCAGTAGAGACAACTTCATGGTTTCCCGTCTGAGATATTATTTGTGACAAGGTGGACTTGCCGCTACCAGGTACACCAACTAGGAAATGGGCTATAGTAGACATTTTTATATCATCAAATCTTCTGTCTTACAATATAAGCTCTATATGGGCTAAATTCTATATTTCCACGCGAATGAGAAATTCGGCGCCTGTAGCTGTGTTCATACCCGAACAGTGTCATGCTGAGGAACGAAGCATCTAGACTTCCATCAAACTGAGCAACAAAGCATCTACACCCCTGTCATAAATCCCGATATACCCATCATTTAAATATATTAAAAATTTACAATAAATCAGTAATAAATTATACGATTGATATTTATATATTCAATTATTTAATATATTCTAGAAACACCAGTTACACGGGGTGTTAAAAATGAGTTACGACAACGTTTGTAAAATCCTAGCTGAAAAGTATCCACTTGATTTTGCCAAATGGTTAATATCAAATAAAGTGCGGGAAGTCAAAGTGCTAAAAACGGAATTGAGCATCGAGCCAGTGCGCGCGGACTCTGTATCATTCTTGCAAACACAAGAACGTATTCTCCATGTAGAATTCCAAACCCTACCTCAATCTAAACCTCCGATACCTTTCCGACAGTTAGATTATTCCGTCAGACTGAAGCGACAGTACGACCTTCCTGTGACGCAAGTGGTAATTTTCTTACAACCCACAGACGACCCCATCGCTTATACAGACGAGTACAGGGCTTCACAAATATCAAGTCATTCGCATGTGGGAGCAAGACCCAGAGCTATTTCTGAATAGTGAAGCGCTGTTACCACTGGCGCCTTTAGCAGCAACAAGTTCACCTGAAGCATTACTGGCGCAAGTTGCCGAGAAGATTGCTACAATTTCAAATAGAGATGATAGACAAGATATTGCTGGATACACACAAGTATTAGCTGGTTTAAAGTTTGACAAAACCGTGATTCGTAATTTATTAAGTGAGGACACAATGAAAGAATCTGTAATTTATCAGGATATACTACAAAAAGGAGAAGAGATAGGAAAAAAGGAAGGAAACAAGGAAGGTGAGAAAAATGAGGCTTTTCGCCTTGTAAGCCGCCAATTAAATCGAAAATTCGGCGCCATAGATACATCAATTCTCGAACGTCTCCAAGGCTTAACGACAGAGCAACTTGAAGAATTAGCAGAAGATTTTCTAGATTTCTCTAATATTTATGATTTGGAGGCTTGGTTAAATAGATAATCAAGAGTCTAACTTAAAATTGTACATTCTTAGGTCAAAGTTATTATCTTTGATCTTTTTTATGCTTGTACTTTCTCAAACCCAGTATCCGAATCGTCATTCGCATGAAAATAGTGATGGGTCAAGATTTATTGAGCTACATTATGGAAGTATGCCAAAGTCAGGCGCCTACATTATACATTGCATAAATCTTAAATAGCTTATGACGATTCTTATTGCCAATATTGGTACATCTGATTTATTGATTAAAATTGATGACTATTATGTTCCTGTAGGTTTTGATAGAAGTGAGCCAAATATAGATAATATGTCGGTTTCAATAATACCCCTTATATTACTATATTTACTCAAATATTCGTGACTGGGTAATATCTCAACTTACCACAGATAAATGAACAAATATATAATTGTATTCTGCTGTAAATAGGCGCCTAAACATTTCTCACCAGCACCATTGATTTCGTAGAGACGCGATTTAACCCTTGTCTCTACAGCGCCCTGACAGGTACAAAATAATTAGATGTTATGCAAACCTACAGGTAGAGATTCGTATTCATGCAAGATATCCTCGAAGTATTGTATGTGTCTATCAATACCGCGCTCGACTGCTTTCATGAGACTATCAATTTTTACAGAATCATCATAGTAGCGTGTTATCACTGGACGAATGGCATCGCGAAAATGCTCAATTTCTAATTCTGCGTGCAATGAAAGCCAAGTTGGCTGTTTTTGGTTGCGCGCATCAAAGTAGTATTGAAGAATTCTGACGTTACGTAATGACACACATAGCTCTCGTCCACTCAGAGCAGCGAGGGTTTCGTAGAAGTTTTCTGTCTCATAACCGAAGTCGTCAAAAAATGAGCGTTCGTATGATATTGTAGCCAAGCTTCGGTTAGATGCTTTAATTTCAGCATCGCTAAGTCCTATGTCATGAAGAAATTCAATGTACATATCGTCGTGACCATCTTGCAAATCTGTAAATATATGGTCTGATAGCGACATTATTGCCCTTTTTTGGTCTGGGTCAGAGCAGCTTTGCGCTTTGATTATGCATAACGCAAACCACTTATGAAGTTGGTCGCGCCAGAAGTAGTATTGAAGAAAGGTATATTGCATTAAGGATGGGGTTATTACTCCGTCCTTAAGTTTGCTGAAAAAGCGGCTGTTATCAAGTGATTTATTACAATATCCGATTGTAATAGCTATTATTGCGTCTTCCTGCGCTTCTGCCGCTGGCGATAACTCGGTTTCTCGGTCGAGTCGGCTTGATGTTGTGTTGATTACAGGATTTAATTTCATAGATATTCCCATGTAGGCGCCATGTTGAGTATTTGCATGGCGATATAATCCTTATTCTTTTTACTGCGGTGTGAATTATGCAATTACTAAGGCGCCGAAGCTCAATATTTACAAAAGTTTATAAAATCATGTGAATAAATTGTAATAGTTGGTGCGTGAAAGCTGTTTATTTGTTTGTTTATGTTGAGGTTTGTAATAGCTTTCACGCACCCTACTTATGGGGCATCCTTGCCCGCCCCAACATTAAGACGGGCGAGGACGCCCATTCCACAAGATGTTTAATTTAATTTTTGTGTAAATTAAAATTGCCAACTCTCTTCCTCCTCTGTGTACAGACGCGTTCACGTAGTGTCCCGCAGGGAATAATCGCGTCTCTGTGGTAAACATATTAATTTTGTCATTCGCGTCAAAACAGGTGCGGATAAGGAATAAATGCTATAAATTAGATTTTGTTACGACTCACACGGCGCCTAAGCGGATGTTTGAAAAGTCTAAGAGGTATAAAATGTCCCAAGCGAGTTCCGCACAGCGGAACGTAAATGTAAATGGAGTTTTCCCGCAGGGTAGGGTAGAATCTAAGGTTTGAAACATATACAGAGATGCTACCCTGCGGGAAAACTGCGTTAACGTCCCTCAGCATGACATTCACAGACACTTTTAAAACAGATAAAGTACGTGCGGGAACAATTTTTATTTGTTATAGTCGGTAGTAGTTAATAAAGAATCAAGCAAGTAAGCACTTGTAATTATACGTATGTGTTAGGAGGTGATATTACATTGTCTACTGAATTTTGGTGCCATCATAACTTTCGGTTGGAACCTTGGGGTAGTGACTATCAACCACCCATTGAAATTGATGAGCTTTCACAGTCAACTAGCGAGGTTGATGCTACTGTTGAAGCTTCGCAATGGAGTTTGTTTTCTAGGCACCGTCCGAGAGTTGATTTACCTGGACGTATTATATTTATAGATGGTCGGCGTCGTATTGATGCTGCATTGGTTGGTGGTAGCGGTAATGTAGTTAATTATGGTGCATTCGGTACTGTTGCTGCTGGCGCCGTTATTGTTGATAGAAGTGAATGTAAAGCTGTATGTGTGTTCGCACCTATTCGTCGCGTTCTTGGTTTTGGTGGCAACCAAGAAGCTCCACAAACTACTATTGGTTGTCCGTTAGGTAGTCAAGAAGAACTTTTGTATCATGCTGTGGCGCCGCATGAAAGTAATAATCCTGATGTTCGTAGAAATATTGTGATGAAGGAGATGTTCCAAGCGGAGGTGAATATCGCGCGTCAGTTTAGTAGTGATGATGATACTTTGGTTGTTCGAGATGGACCACTGTCGTATCGTTCGCTGCCTTCGACGTTAGGATACATCAAAACGATGCACAGAAATTATCTCTGTACAACACATGCAGATTTGTTATGGGAGTTAGAACCTGGGCAAAGAACTCCTATTTTTCAAATTCAAGACCAACAGCAATATCTTTGGAGTTGGTATTTAAAGTCGGGTAGTACTAAGGCATCGCATTCGTTTGGTTATCATGATTTACATGGAATTGTTCGTTTAGAGTTATCATGCGAGATGCCTTTGGAAACTGCACAAAAAATTGCTGACCAAACTACTTATTTAATTCCTGAGTATTCTTCGCACCCATATAAAGACCCGCGCGCACCGCAAAATCTGACTCCGGTCGGCGCCTTGGAACGCGAATTAGGGCGCCGAATGGGTAATGCAAGTTTAATTAGGCGCCGGGTTCAACATTTTTTAGCTAATTCAGGGGGTAAAATGTGATTAATGTTGGTTATATTCTGGGAACTCAAGAAGCAACACCCTTAGAGTTTTGGGTTGCAGTATCACCCGGTCAAGTTTTACGACTTGATGATGTTGTTGAGGTGCAAACTCATCGACCTGATGATAATGGGATAGTTCGCTTTTACGGTATTGTTGACTTTGTTCGGACTTTACATGAAGGAACGCAGTTTGATACTGATACCTTTTTAGTGAAAAGTGGTAGTTTACCTGTTAATATTTCATATACGGCACATATTCAAGTGACGCGCATTGAACCAGAGGAATACAGCAGATTGCGGGTAAATGAGGTACAATTATAATTGGTGCATCAATTACGATAATGAAAGCTTACTCCATCGACTTCCGGTTAAAAATTGTTCAAGCCTACGAGCAAGGGGACACTTCAATC
>JAESFJ010000133.1_pt1 | contig 80001 bp, 89 predicted proteins | sample 9266161 | NCBI WGS metagenome assembly JAESFJ01 (sample SAMN14506165, study PRJNA617096) | algae metagenome | isolation source: Calothrix sp. FI2-JRJ7 and co-occurring heterotrophs from granitic desert soil | place: USA: Red Pass Lake area, Fort Irwin, California | collected 2000-06-01
GTGCCCCTCGTAATGGTATTTCTGCCAAAACTGGATGCTCCTAGTTTTTCGCTCTGCTCAATAACTCCCTGGCATCCGAAGCTCCCCTGCCCCCTTTCGCACGACTTGTGTGTACACCGTAGCCTTATTAAGGGGGGTTAGGGGGGATTTTAATAAAGCTTAAATTTTAACTTTCCATCTGTATAGTTAGTTCAAAAATTTTAACTAACATCAACTTTTTATGCATCTTTTATCGTTTTGTAGCCCACATTTCGCGACGCGCTTCAGCGATATCCTATAAATGTCCAGGACTTACGATATTGTTACATTGGGAACTGGTGCGTGACGCTACAAGTCTTATCACTACGTTCAAATTTGTTCATAGCGTCACGCACCCTACGGTTTTTACGCGCCAATCGCGTAAGTCCTAATGTCAAATGAACTCCTAAATCCGCACAAATTCCTTTAATACTACGACGATTGGTAGTTACACAAGGTTTGGCTGTGAGGGACTGAACAAAATCTAGTACTTCCTGCTGTTTTTCTGGAGGTAGTTCGCGTAAGTTTTCAACGATTACTTCTTCGATAGTCATAGAACTTTCTCTGTCACGGGGTAATTCATTATATAAAGACGAATAGCTATTAAGATTGTAATATTTTCTTGATGTCCTTCATCAGCAAAAAAAGATGTAGTGGGTCAGTTGGACTTGGTTCAAAATCGAACTTTTCATACCACGCGCACGCTTCATCATCTTTGGCATGAACAAGTAATGCTCTTATTCCTGCTATATCAGCTGCTTGATAAGTACGCTTTAATGCATCTTTTAATAATCCTTTGCCTATACCTTTTCCCTGTTCTTGCTTGGATACTGCCAAACGAGCCAATATCATTACTGGTATAGGATGTTTCGCTAATCCTTTAGTAACACGAGTTGGCGCCTCGTTGTGCATAACGGCACCAACAGCTAAACTGTAGTAGCCAATTACACGTTGATCTGAACAACCCACATAAGTTTGAGCGCTATTAGACTGCTGGTTTTGTAAAGCATAACGCTGTAAAAAGCGGTTTAAATCTAAACTTCCGCAGTCGAAGTCTTCGATATTATGAGTAGAGGATAATTTTTCTATCGTTAGCACAATACCAAAATTATTTATTCAAACACACTTGGTTCTGTCAAAAGACGCTTTAAATTAGGCTTATCTTGTGTTGGACGGTCGAGCGCTTCTTGAAAAGCTTGCCATTTTTCATCGTCCAATGCAAATAAAACACGGTTTGTCAAGGCTTCTGATGCCGCTATTAAACCATGTTCTAACAAAAATTCGCTAACATTCTTGTGCGATGCAGATGCGGCTTGCTGCAACAATTTCTTCACTGCGGGACTTGTACGAATATCAATTCTTTCAGATTTAGCCTCAGACTGACTTTGCATTATATAGATGTTATCAATGTTTATCTGTACAAATCCATTATACACACAATGTCACGACAATATTATAATTCATCTTGTGGGATAGGCGTCCCGCCTGTCCATTGATACCATTATCTAAGTAAATAAACCCCGGCGCCACGAAATGCCACGTTCAATTCGAGTACGTTCAGAATGTATATCACAGGTAAAATCAGCACTACCGCGTAACGGTTATGTACGTCAAACTGATTTAGCGGAAAGTTTACAAATATCACAATCTACGGTTAGTAGTTTTCTTAATGGTAGACCTGTAGATTTTCTAAATTTTACTGAAATTTGCCGCGCGCTTGGACTCGAATGGCAGAATATTGCTAATTTTTCTTCTGATAACGAATTGGTTGTTTTACCTTCACAGCAAAATAGAGGCACACAATATCAATTAGAATTACCAGAGGGTCAAGTTGAGTTAACTTCTGCTTTTTATATAAACCGTCCTCCTATAGAAGCGCGATGCTATGAGGAAATTAAGAAGCTTGGTTCTTTGATACGCATAAAGGCGCCTAGACAAATGGGTAAAACGTCTTTAATGGCAAGAATTCTTAATGAATCGCAATCTCAGGGTAGTTATGCTGTAACGTTAGATTTTCAACTTGCCTCACAACAAATTTTTACTAGTGCTGATAAATTTCTGCGATGGTTCTGTGCAAGTGTTGCTAAAAGTGTGAATATTCAAAACCAGCTAGATAATTATTGGGATTTAGCTGGTATTTTGGGTAGTAATATGGCTTGTAAGGCTTATTTTGAAGAGTATTTGCTGCCCAGTCTTGATAAACCGTTGACTTTGGGTTTAGATGAAGTTGATAGGGTTTTTGAATATCCAGATATATATAGAGATTTTTTTGGACTGTTACGCGCGCTGCATGAAGAAGCTAAACGTCGAGATGTTTGGAAAAAGTTACGGTTGATAATAGTTCACTCAACCGAAGTTTACGTACCTTTGGACATTAACCAATCTCCTTTTAATGTTGGTTTACCAATTGAGTTACCAGAATTTACCCATGAACAAATATTAGAACTAACACGGCGCCATCAACTTGAATGGGGTGATACTGAAGTAGAACAGTTAATGTCCATGATTGGAGGACATCCGTTTTTAGTTCGCCTTGCGCTTTATTATATTGCGTGTGGTGATGTTGACTTACAGCAGGTTTTGCAAACAGCCGCAATAGATACAGGAATTTATAAAGATTATTTACGGCACCAGTTACTTATTCTCACTGAACAACCAGAGTTATTAGCTGCAATGAAACAGGTTGCAGCCGCGTCTAGCTACGTAAAGTTACCAAGTTTAATCAAATTCAAATTGCATAGTCTTGGTTTAGTACAAATGCTAGAAGATGAAGTGGCGCCGAGATGCCAACTGCACCGTCTATATTTTTCATCCGTTCAAATGTAGAGACGTGACATGTCACGTCTCCAAAACCGAAGATGATATTACAAACTATTCTCTAAACATAGTAAATAGAATACGTATCTTCACTCAACCTTGTTGGCATATTTTATAAATACAATCATGGAGACGCGACATGTCGCGTCTCTACATTCATTATTCCGGAAAATAACAAATTACGGGTGTTTTAACAATTAAAGACTATTGAGAAGCTTGGCTATAGCTGCATATATATGACTTTTTTGAAACGAAATTATTTAATTAACTTGACAGTTTTAGTTGTTATTTCACTACTAACTTCATCATTCAGCCTCTCTAATAGTTCTAACATAAACGAGAAAAAACCATCCGAAAAGGTTGAAGAAAAGTATATAACAATTAAAGCTGTTGGAGATATTGTAGCTGGAACAAATTTTCCAGATTACCGTCTTCCTAGAAATCCTAATCAGCTTTTTCCCAAACCAGTTAGAGATAAGCTGAAAAATTCAGATATTCTATTTGGTAACTACGAAAGTACTTTAACAAACCATCCTTACACTACCAAAGATACAACAAAAGGAGCGGTGTTTGCTTTCCGTTCTCCACCAAAATATGCAAGTTTATTTTCGCAAGTTGGCTTTGATGTAATAAGTGTTGCCAATAACCACGCAATGGACTTTGGTAGGAAAGGGTTTTCTGATACAGTTAATAACTTGAATGCTGCTGGAGTAAAAACAGTAGGCGCCAAAAATGAGATTCTCTACACTAAAGTTAAGAATATTCCTGTTGCTTGGATAGGATTTTGTTTTTACGAATACTGTAATACCGTTCAAGATATTCAAAAAGCCAAAGCACTTGTTAAACAGGCAAGACAAAAAGCCAAGATAGTTATTATATCAATGCACGTTGGCGCCGAAGGTAGTGATGCACTCCACGTTCGTAACGAAACTGAATACTTCTATGGAGAAAACCGAGGTAACTCTATATTATTCGCTCGCAGTATGGTAGATGCAGGCGCCGATCTAATTTTAGGTCATGGGCCACATGTCCCGCGTGCAATGGAAGTGTACAAAGGTAAACTTATCGCGTACTCCCTAGGAAACTTCTTAGGATACAAAACATTCTCCACCACTGCCGAAAAAGGTGACTCCCTCATTCTAGAAGCCAAAATAAACCAAAACGGTGATTTCGTATCGGGTAAAATTGATTCAATTCAATTAGATAAAACCGGGATTCCTCAAGTAGACAAGTACGGGCAAACTATTGATTTAGTCAGGTCTTTGACAAAGCGAAGTTTTCCCAATACTAAGATAAGCATTGGTCCAAAAGGAGAAATTAATTTTTCTAAAGAAAACGTTGCTCGCAAAAATACATCAAAATAGTCGGGTATCCTGTTCGGCTATCTGGTAGTGAAAAAAAGCAGCCACAATCGTTACATTATAGGGATAGTCAATTTTTACAAGCTTCGTCTCACACAAATTCTATGAGTGCAGCAACTATATCGAGTAATCCTTTATTGAAAGGTTCCGGTTTGCCCCCGTTCTCAGAAATTAAACCCGAACACGTGGTACCAGCGGTAACTGAGTTGATAACCGAACTGGATGCGGAACTTACTAAGCTGGAAAGTAACGTACAGCCAACTTGGAGTGGTTTAGTTGAACCATTGGAAAAAATTTCCGAACGTCTGTACTGGACTTGGGGCGCCGTAAGTCACCTCATGGGTGTAAAAAATAGTAATGAGTTGCGCGAAGCTTATGAGACAGTTCAACCAAAAGTAGTACAGTTTTCTAATAAACTTAGCCAAAGTCAACCTGTTTACAACGCTTTTAAATCTCTACGTAACAGTGATACATGGGCAACGCTTGAACCTGCCCAAAAGCGTATTGTTGACTCTGCTATTCGTGACGCTGAACTATCGGGTATTGGTTTAGATGCTGAAGCACGTGAACGTTTCAACGCTATTCAAATGGAGTTAGCGGAACTTTCGACGAAGTTTTCTAACCATGTGCTTGATGCGACTAAAGCTTTTAGTTTGAAGTTGACAAGCAAAGACGAAATACAAGGTTTACCACCAAGTTTAGTAAGTCTTTCTGCCCAAGCTGCGCGTGCTACGGGTGAAGAAAATGCTACGCCAGAAGATGGCCCTTGGGTAATTACGCTTGACTCTCCTAGCTTTGGCCCGTTTTTACAGCATAGTACTCGTCGTGATTTACGCTCAAAAGTATATAAAGCGTTTTTAACACGCGCGTCTTCAGGTGAGTTAGATAATAATCCTCTTATTGAGCGTATTTTAGAATTGCGTACTGAACTTGCACAGTTACTTGGTTATAAGAATTATGCCGAGGTTAGCTTAAAGAGCAAAATGGCGCCGAGTGTCGAAGCTGTACAAAAATTACTCGAAGAACTACGCGCAGCTTCTTATGATGCAGCAGTCAAAGAATTAGAAGAACTTAAAGAATTTGCAGCGTCAAAAGGCGCCCCTGAAGCATCAGACTTTAAACACTGGGATATTAGTTTTTGGGCAGAACGTCAGCGCGAAGCTAAATTTGATTTTACAGCAGAAGAATTGCGTCCTTACTTCCCACTACCTCAAGTTCTTGATGGTTTGTTTGGGTTAGTACAAAGATTATTTGGTGTAACTGTTACTTCTGCTGATGGAGAAGCACCCGTTTGGCATCCTGATGTTCGCTACTTCCAAATATCTGATGATACAGGTTCCCCTATTGCTTACTTCTATCTTGACCCATATAGTCGTCCTGCTGAAAAACGTGGTGGCGCCTGGATGGATACTTGTATTAACCGGGCAAAGATAACCCAAAATGGTACAAGCACAACTCGTTTACCTGTAGCGTATTTGGTATGTAACCAAACTCCACCAATTGATGGTCAACCCAGCTTAATGACATTTAACGAAGTCGAAACTTTATTCCACGAGTTTGGACACGGTTTGCACCACATGCTTACCAAAGTAGATTATGTAAGTGCAGCAGGTATTAACAACGTTGAATGGGATGCTGTCGAACTACCTAGCCAATTTATGGAAAACTGGTGTTACGAGCGTCCAACATTGTTCGGCATGGCAAAACACTATGAAACAGGTGAAACATTACCCGAACATTACTATCAAAAGCTACTTGCTGCCAAAAACTACATGAGCGGTACAGCAACATTGCGCCAAGTTCACTTTAGCTTAGTAGACTTAGAACTTCACAACAGCTATAAACCAGGTGGCGAAGAAAAAGCAAAAGACTTGCGCTTCCGTCTTGCCAAAACAACCACCGTTATTCCACCCTTACCAGAAGACGCATTCTTATGTGCCTTCGGCCATATCTTCGCAGGTGGATACGCATCAGGTTACTACAGCTACAAATGGGCAGAAGTATTAAGTGCAGACGCTTTCGCCGCATTTGAAGAAGCAGGCTTAGAAAACGAAGCAGCAGTAAAAGATACAGGAAAACGCTACCGCGAAACTGTACTAGCATTAGGTGGAAGCAAACATCCAATGGAAGTATTCAAAAACTTCCGAGGACGCGAACCAAGCACCGAACCCTTACTTCGTCATAATGGGTTGGCGCCAGTCGCAGCTTAAAAACCTCAAAGCACAAAATCTTGTGCAAAATCTTGTGGAACGGGCATCCCTGCCCGTCCTACTCAAATTAATTTATAAAACACTCTACTACGTTGAAACAGACTTCGCAATTTTTGCAAGAAGCCTTAGCGCTTCATTTACTGATGCCGAATCACGAAAAACTTCTGCCACATCTGGGTCAAGAATTATAACATTACTTGACTGTGTAAAAGCCTGGTAATATTTCCCTCGAACACCACCCGAAAAGTCATACTCAGTACGCATTTCATCATTAATATCTTGCTCATTCTCCTGACTCATAATTTCTCCTCTCCTGTCGAGTTGCTGGACGAGCGCTAATAAGACGAACCTGACTTTCTCTTTCAGAATGCGATACTACCAGAAGGCGATACATTATCGATTGGCCAATTGTTAGAAAACGTAACTCACCGATTGAGTGGTCAGGATCGTCTATTGTAATTGCTAGTGGGTCTGCGAAAACTGTTACGGCTTCATCAAAAGATACACCATGCTTTCTTTCATTAGAGATTGCTTTTTCAGAATTCCACTCAAACTTGATAGAAAAATTGTACTCTCATAGGCAGGAAGAGCGTAAAAGCATTGTTTAGGCATCTCTCGTCTACTTTATAAACACATAAAGTTAATAAAATAAATTAGGCATACTGGAGTGTAACATGACAAATCTACGAGCAGCAGCAGAAGCACTTTTACAAACTGAGATTCAGCGCGCGCTTGACCTTCTCCTCAATCAGCAAAACGGTGAAACATAATTTTTAAACTTAGAGGATAGGCGCCAATTTCTTCTTCCTCTGTGTTCTAATAGTGTCTGTGGTAAAAATAATCACTTTGACTGCACAGGCAAGATGCCTGTGCTACAAAATAAACAATACGAATCGTATTGTTAATTAATTTTAATATGAAGCTAGCTTAAACACTTTCAAGAAAACTTAACATTTGTATAACAGAAAGCTAGAAAAGTTTGAGTTATTTTTTACAAAAGTTAATTAGTTGCTATTTTATCAATGCAATTGCAACAAATTTTATAACTTTGGTTAATTAGAATTAGCAAATATAGATTAAGGCTAATAGCGTAGATAACAATTGTTAAACTTAATAGTGGAAAATAATAGAGTATACTCAAAAGTGGGGGATAAACATAATTGAAGAATAAAGGCACAACAGCTTGTGAATAGTACATTTATAACGAACTATTTACTCCTGTAATTTAAGTAGTTTATCTGCTTTAACCCAAACAAAATAAACAATAATTATGCGTAAATAAATATATAAGGAAAACATGTATTAATAAGCAGCCCGTAATACTTTGGCTGTTAATTAATAGTGTTTATTTACGCAAAAAATCGATTACTACCCAAACTGTGAACGTAAACAAGTAAGATGATAGAAAAAATATTACTAGCTGTCTCCGGATTGGGACACGCAGAAGAAATGCTCAAAAATTTTGCTGAATTACCTGCTGCAAAGCGCGCGAAAATAACTGTTTTACACGTAGTACCGGGTCAAACAACTGCGAAATCCATGACTGCTAAGTGGGAAGAAGGTGGCAAAATATTAGCAAATGCAATTCAGTATCTCAACTTAGACCCTAGTCGCGTTTCTTCGATTCTACGTCAAGGTGAACCCAAAGATGTAGTTTGTCAAGTGGCAGATGAAATCGAAGCGGATTTGATTATTATGGGTTCGCGTGGTTTAAAGCGGTTACAGTCAATTTTGTCTAACTCAGTTAGTCAATACGTTTTCCAATTATCATCACGTCCAATGCTACTGGTTAAAGATGATATATACGTTAAAAAGATTAACCGAGTCATGGTAGCGATAGATGGTTCCGATTCTGCTAAACACTGCTTAAAGTTAGCTTTGTTTTTAATGCAAGATTTAAAAGGAGCAGAGTTGTTTCTTGCCAATGTGAATACTGACTGGATGGGCAAATCTAATAAACCTGACTTTAATCCAGTTGATAACCCTGTTTTAGCTGCTGCTGCTGCTGAAGCTAAAAAGTATGGTGTACCTGTTCGTTGTGTTTCGAGTAGTGGTACTTCTGGACAAGAGGGAATTGCTACTACTAGTGGTCGTGCTGGTCAAGAAATTTGTCGCTTGGCAGAACAAAATAATATAGACCTGTTACTGATGGGGTCTCCTGACCGTCGTCCTTCTATTGCTAAAAGCTTTGTTGATTTAGACCGCTTGTTAGGCGCCTCTCTTTCAGACTATGTTCGTGTTAATGCGACATGTCCTGTGTTACTGGCACGTACACAAGCAGCTTAATTTTCAATAAGAAACCTGGTTTCCTCAAGAAACCAGGTTTCTAAGTTAAGAATCTTTTCCACCTTCACGACTTGCGGTGACGGTGTAAAGAAGAATTAAAAAGACCGCAGGAACCAATACGAACAAAATGGTCGCAATAAACCCCAAATCATTAGTTTGCATAGCAGCGAAGCCTCTGTCTGTTATCCACTTTACAATTTTAGGATACCATTAACTACAATGTGGAAGTAAAAAATATATTCAAAGAGTAGACTGTTTTATTTTGGCTTGGTGACTATGCTGACTGGCCCATTAACTAAAGCTTGACAAGCTAGACGGTAGGTTTCTGGCTTTTTCTTTAAAATCCGATTTTCTACGTCTGTACGTGGTGATAGATTTTCTATTCCTTCTGTGATTTCCACAATGCATGTACCGCATTGTCCATAACCACCACAGTTCATCATTTTTCCCCAAACTTTATATATATCTATCCCATTTTGCATTGCACTTAGCCGCATATTGGCGCCGTTTGCTGCTATTACTTCTTTACTCTCCTTCACGAAATTCATGTTGCCCATACTCATTACCTCACAAACGGTCTATTTTACTTTGTACACTATTATATCTAAGTGTTAACTTACATTAAGTAATATTAAGCTATGTAAATGTTTAATTCAAAAAATAAGACAGGCATTATTAACCTGTCTGGGTGCAAATTAATTTAAAAGTAACTTACCGAAAACCTACGGCAGCTTGCCAAACAAAGGCTAATAGTAAGAAGAATACAGGGATAATTGGCAGAACATCTACCAATGGGTCGAAAATTTGGTATGCTTCAGGCAACTTTGCCAACAGTAATGTAGGTTCCATGTTAATTAAATCCACCTATCCAACACAGCTTTAATATTTGAGATGTATCTTAACATGTTATCAGTACCAAAGTGCTAAGTGCTGAGTATTGAGTTTACAAAACTTAAGAATCAATCAGAATACTCGTTGGGTTCCGTTCCTCCACCCAACCTACAATTTGTATTGAGCCATTTGGCGAAGTCGGTGGCAAAAGTGCCGTTTATTATGCTTTGACGGATTTTTTGAGTAAAGCGGATGAGTTCGGTGATGTTGTGGATGGATAGTAGAGTGTAAGCGAGAATTTCTTGGCAACGCACTAAATGTGATAGGTAAGCACGACTAAAATTTTGACAGGTGTAACAAGGACAAGTTTCGTCCAAGGGTGTAAAGTCTTCACGAAACTTTGCATTCTTGATGTTCCAACGCTCTCCTTGTACCATCGCTGTTCCGTGACGTGCCCATCGTGTCGGAATTACGCAATCAAATAAGTCTATACCTGATGCTATTGCAATTGCCATTTCTTGATATGTCCCTACTCCCATTAAGTAACGAGGTTTATGGTAGGGTAGCAACGGCGCCGTTGCTTCGACAATTTGATGAATTAATTCAGGTGGTTCTCCAACGCTAACACCACCTATTGCATAACCAGGTAAGTCAAATGCTGCTAAACTTGATGCCGCGCTGGAGCGCATATCCAGGTATACTCCACCTTGAACGATACCGAATAATGCTTGGTCAGTACGTTCATGTGCTGCAATACATCTTTCTAACCAACGATATGTTCGTGCGGTTGCTGTCTCTACTTCTTCACGAGTCGCAGGATATGGTGGACACTCATCAAACGCCATTATCACATCGGCGCCTAAAATATTTTGAATTTCTATAGACTTTTCGGGTGTTAACTTAATAATTTGACCGTCGTGAGGTGAACGAAAAGTTACACCTTCTTCTGTAATTTTTCGCATTTCACTCAAGCTAAAAACCTGAAACCCACCCGAATCAGTCAGCATCGGCCCATTCCAACCCATGAATTTGTGCAGCCCACCACCACCTGCTACAATCGCTTCACCTGGTTGAAGATGTAAATGATATGTGTTAGATAATACCATTTGCGCTCCAGTATCTTTCAACTGGGCTGGAGTTATGGTTTTAACATTAGCTAACGTCCCCACTGGCATAAATCTTGGTGTCTCAACAATACCGTGTGGGGTATGAAAAATACCTGCTCGTGCTTTGGTGTGCTTGCACTCTGCCACACACTCGAAGGAAAAATTAAAACTCAAAATATATCAACCTCTATAAAAAAACAGACTTCCTAAAGAAGCCCATACAGAGGTTATTTTAAAAGAATTTTAAAAAATGTATAAAGTTAATTATTTTTATCTGGTTTAAAACATATCAGAGCTATCATCATCAAATTCTGCATCCCAACGCGCCGAAAGTACTTGCTCCATCATCGCCTCAATGGCATTTACATTCATACTACGGTCACGCCTCTCCTGTAAAGGAGTCGATAAAGGAATTATACGCAGGCGCCATCCTTCTTGCACCAAGTCAAAGTGAGTCTGCTTTTCTGGGGTCTGTCTGAGTTCGAGGTAGTCAAAGCTGCAAACGTTTAAATAAAGCGCTTGATTTGCTACCAAGGTCGAACGAGAAGGATTCGCAAATACCTCCATCACATCTCCCTCACCCTCTGTATGTACCTCACCATCCAAAAGGTAAATATAGCAGACGCGACCTAAATCCGTTAGCAGTCGTCGCATATCCAATTTATTGACAATTACACCCGTGTCTATTATACACGGGGCTGGTATTTTAGTATCAGGTAGATGATGAGTCATAGTAGAAAATAAGACCGCTCAAAAACAATTTACAACAATGCTAACTAAAGAAAATGTTACAGCTTTGTTGACCCCCTGCACTTTAATTATTATCTATATTAATTTGTTAAATGTAGGGTATTCACCTAATAAATTGTAATTTATTATTAGCCGAAGTCGGTAACATAAAACTGTGTATCATTCAACATACTTTTAATAAAGTATTTTTTTATACTTATGAATTGACTTTTGGTTATGGCACAAGCATAACAAAATTTTCAGTACTGAGTTCGTTTTACAAAATAATCTTATCGAAAGCTTTAAAAATCATTTTGTTACCCATGTATAAACTATACGTTTGATTACTCATATCTTGAAATTTTTTAACGACATTATCAATGTAACTAATATGACAAATATTTGCCAGTGGTGTAAAGACTTATTGTTAATTTTTGTATCTAGTATGATATTTTATACATCAATACCATTGCCCTACATAGAAGGATTAGATTTTAAACGGGTAGCACGTTTGGCGCCAGTAGTTGGGTTAGTAATAGCTATGCTACTGTTGCTAATTGATATTGGTTTAACTTTATTAGATGTACCAACATTCACGCGCAGTGTGTTGGTAGTTGCGCTTTGGGTTTACATTACAGGGGGTTTGCATTTAGATGGTGCAATGGACACTGCCGATGGATTAGCAGTCACAAACCCAGAACGACGCTTAGAAGTAATGGCAGATAGTGCTACAGGCGCCTTTGGGGCAATGGCTGGTATATTAATATTACTATTAAAAACAGCAGCACTAACCGACCTCAACCCGCAAAATCGATGGTTTGCGATTATTGCAGCATGTGGTTGGGGACGTTGGGCACAAGTATTAGCTATTTTACGCTACAGCTATTTAAAACCGACTGGAAAAGGAGCTTTTCATAAAGAAGCTATAAATTCACCATTCGATTTACTACCCGGATTACTATTACTCTTGGCAATAACCACCCTAACAGCGCTTCTACATCCTCAAAATCTGACTTTTGTACCATTTACAGTACTAGCTGGTATCACCCTATCTTTCATCATAGGTGCCTGGTTCAACTATAAATTAGGTGGACACACAGGTGATACCTATGGTGCAGTTGTCGAATGGACAGAAGCACTATTTTTATCTGCCATGACAATTATTTGACTGGTTGTAATCGCGTTACTTTTAATTTAAATGCACCAACTCCGGTTTCTCCGAATGAACGCACGCGAACAATATAGCTTCCAGTTTCGCTGATTCGAGTAAACAATAATGAGTTACTGCTGCCATCTGGACCATCGTCGTTTTCTGCGATAGTACTACCGTTGGGGCTAAGTAAAGTAATAATGCTGTCAAAACTGTCTGAAGCTAGGTCTACCGCTAAATTTTCACCTTTGTTCAACTTGACTGTATAGTCCCGTGCAAAACCACCTTGACCAGTAGGGATGTCTTTGTCTGTTAGCGAGTCTGTAACTTCGTAAGTTGATGGCAAGGGTAAAGGACTATAGACTTTATTTACCTGAGCAAAACTTGCGGTTGCAGTTATCCCAATCGTTAGTAATGTGGTACTCATGACTAATAATTGCCTGAACACCGCTACAGTTTTACTAATCATTACAGTACCTTTTCTACTAAAGAGCATATATTTTGGTCAATTATAATAATTCACAACCTGAGTTGCCCAGGTGCTTAATATTTCTCTTATCTTAAATTCTCCAAACCATTTCTTCAACGGAGAGGGTGCTTTATTGCTATTGCGGTTGCAGCAACACCGATGACTTCTATTCCAGCATGATTCAGTGTTATTACTGCTTCAGAAGCGGTGGTTCCTGTTGTATATATATCATCTATAATCAGTACACGCTTTGGATGAGTGTGTAAATTTTTAACTGTGAAGGCGCCTGTTAAGTTTTTTTGACGCTCGAAAAGGGATAAGCTGTGCATTGTTTGGGTATCTTGAACTCTTAGCAGTAAATCTTCTTTAATTTGATATCGAGTCACATCACAAAAGCCTTTGGCAATTACCGCAGCTTGGTTAAAACCCCGTTTTTTGAATTTTTCAGGGTGGATAGGTATAGGAACTACTACAAATTTTCGATCTGGCGACTGTAATGGTACGTCTACTAACCATTGTTGTCCTAACCATTGACCGAGCAAACGACCAACTTCTGGATGTTTTTCGTATTTCATCACCGCAATCGCTCGTTTGAGAATACCACCATAGGCGCCCCAAGCAAAAACTCTTACAGGTGGTTTCCAAAAAACACTCGCGTCATTTACCTGGCATTTTTGCAGTTGCTTCGTACAGTTAGAGCATAATTCGCTTGATGTCAAACGCTGACAAATTGGACAATTCGATTTCAAAAATAAATTGAAAAAATTTTGTATCATGGCACAATTGGTAGAGATGTTACATGTAACGTCTCTACATTAATAAATTTTTTACGTAGACCCTATCGCATCTTGCTGTCTCAACTCCTGTTGCTGCTTTGTAACCATTATTTTCATAAAGTTTGACAGCTTCAACGAGAACGCTAGCGGTTTCTATCCAAATTTGCTCGAAACCACGCTTCTTGATAGTTTCTTCTAGCTGTTGTAACAAAAATTTTCCGACGCCAAATCCGCGAACTTGCGGTAATAAATACATTTTTCTAATTTCTACAGCTTTTTGTCCACGAAGAATAGGATAATAGGCGCCTGTACCAACTACTTGGTTTTGATATTCGACCACCCAAAACTCCCCACCAGTCGCTAGGTAACATTCCTCAACTTGTAGTACATCTTTATCGGCGCCATCTGGTTCCCAACCTAAACCATATTCTGCAAGTACACACCGGATAACTTCGGATGCGGAAATACGATGATGTTTTTCCCAAGAGCGAATTAAATAATCTCTATAATATTGATTCATGTAGGCAAGTAAAAACTAACTATGAATTCTTGGTTCTGGGTGTAAAGTTGCTAATAGCTCACTCTCAACTACAGCTAACTCATCAAGTCGCTGCATTACAACTTTACGGTCGAAGTAAGTATCCGCGAGTACCCAGTACATGCCAAAGTGTCGTGCTTCCGATGCCATTAAACCTTTATAGAACTTGGCTAACTCAGGTTCAGGGCAATGTGCTGCTAATAACCCTAAACGCTCGTGACTACGCGCTTCAATTAAACCTGTAACGAGTAATGAATCTAAAAATCTATATGGTTCTTGAGGACGAACTTGTGCTTTTAAACCAGCTCCATACGGTGGTGGTGGCAAAGGCGCCAAAGGTATATTACGACGTTCGAGCCACTGGTTGACTAGCTCAAAGTGTTCGAGTTCTTCTTGAGCTATTTTCGTTAGCTCCCTTACCATCTTGGTATTAGATGGGTAGCGGAACATAAAATTTAACGCCACACCAGCAGCTTTACGCTCGCAGTGGGAATGGTCGAGCAAAATTGTATCAAGGTTTGCGAGAGCTTGTTCTATCCAAGCTGAACTCGTGGGTTGCTTTAAAGCGTTGATGGTTGGTAATGGAATCATTATGAAAACCTAAAATGCGAACTATGCTTATTTTGGCGCCTGAAACCGGGTTTCTTTTGCAATATTGTGATAAAAACAAAGATTTTGGGCACAAACCCGGTTTCTTTAAGATTTAGAAATATATTTCAAAAAATGTTTATATATTTTTGTTTATTTTCACATTATGATAATTATTAAAACAAGTGCAGATAGTTAGTAAAAATATCAGCTGTTAATCCTGTTTTAAATATGACGAAACAACCTTTAGTATCATCTCGCTTTCAAACTATTGACCAAATAATACAGCAGCATAAAATTACACCATTGTCATTAAATCCACATAAAAATATAATTACGAGTTTTCGAGATATCGAGGATATTATAGCAGAAAGAACAGATGATACCCAGCTTGTGCAATGTTTATTTAATACTTTAGAAAGAATTATCCGCGCACAAGTACACAGTTTTCCAGAGAATATTTTTTGGGATTATGATTTTATTGTGTATAGTATGTTCGAGCAAGCAGTAAGCGCGAAAGAAGGGTCAATAAAATTTTTAGAAGTATTTGGCAATAAAGTTGTAGAGCTAATGTACATGTTTGGATGTTCAAGCGAAATTCGTTTTCGCTATGTGCATGATTTTACCTATGGATTTGATTGGGCACGCTGGGTACAAAAAGACCCTGTAAACCGAGCTAATATTCAACCCTTTAGTTTAACTTTTCTAGATTGTTTACATAATAAAGGTAAAGAATTATTACATAGAATCAGTATAGATGACGAACGCTACCACCACATTTCTACATGTAGCTATCGTAATCCTTTTCGTTTTTCGCGCGACCCTAAAGACGAATATAAATTACTTACGTACCTTGCTCAATATCAACTTATACCAGTACCTTCATGGAATTGGAATGCTACAACTATATGGGATAAACCATTCGACCAGCTACGTGAACAGGTATCGTTGACATTATCTGACAGAATATCAAAATGAAAATTTCTGAATTAATCAATTGGTTTGAAGCTTGGGCAAATCCAGCTTGGCAGGAAAAGTGGGATAATTGTGGTTGGCAAGTTGAACCAGGGGTGTTACACGAAACAGCAACGGTACTTGTGTGTTTGACGCCAACTTTGGCGGTAATGCAAGAAGCTATTGCACTTCGTAATGCAGGCACGAATATCAATTTAATATTTGCCCACCACCCGTTAATTTTTCACCCACCCAAGTCTCTATGTGCTTCCGACCCAGTTGGTGAGATGGTGCGGTTAGCGTTTATCAATAATATAGGCATTTATTCGGCGCATACCAACTTTGACCAAGTTGAAGATGGTACTGCCGATGTTTTGGCGCAAATTCTCGAATTGAAAGATACTACTCCCATAGTACATACTCAAAACGGTTTAGGATATGGACGTGTTGGTACTCTAGTACCAAACATGACTTTGAAAGAGTTATTAGGAAAGATTCGAGCTAGTCTTGAACCGCCAAATTTAATGTACTCGCCTGCGAATTTAGAGCATCTTGTTGAACGGGTCGCGGTTTTGGGGGGTTCCGGTGCCAGTTATATAAAGGATGTTGCACGGTGTGGCGCCGAGGTTTATTTAACTTCTGACTGTAAGTTTCATGCTTTTCAAGAAAGCCGCGACTACAAAGTCATTTTAATCGACGCTGGACATTATGCCACTGAGCGCCCAGCTTGCAGCAAATTAGCACAAAAATTTAGTAGCAATGGTGTTACATCGCTTTTGAGTCAAATGGATGAGGATTTTCGACTGTTCTATTAATGAGCAATATTCCAAACTTTTCTAAGTAATATTATTTAAAAGTAAGTTATATTTAGTACATAATTCAAATTTTATACTTGGCTAGTGTAATACAATATAAAAACTAATTGGTAATGGTTGTAGCTACATACTGCTTTACGGTAGTGTATGTGATTTTAATCACATAAATAAACTAACTCAATCACTAACGTTAACGACTCATATCAGTTGAGAACGGCTAAAAATATTCCACAGTAGAGTTATCAAACTATGGTAGTGGTGTGTCAATTATGATTCGCGCCTTAATTGAGTCTGCTTTTCAGACAGGATATTTAAGTGTTGAGTCCGAAGGTCTTATCAATCAGGTGTTAGCGGCAAGAGGCTATCAATCAGAAGACTTAAAAGCTTTGGTGACATTATGTGATGCTGTGCTAGCGGGTCATATAAAGCGAGAAGCATCCTCAAACCTTTTATTTGAACTGATTGCCCAGTACAGATAATCGTATTGATACCGGAGAAACCCTCCGATACACCAGATATATCTGAATTTTCTATAATCATCTTGGTATATTCATCTAATTGCTTATATTTACTCCCTATTCTTCACGCTTCTTTAACAAAAAAACCTCGAACTCTAAAAACTGTTGTATTTATGTTGCTAAATATCATTCAGGACAGCCTATTAATGAGCTAAGATCAGATACATAGGGGTTTTACTCAAGCATAGTCCCCTGAGTTCCCAACGATGTCAAAAACTACCAGTCGGCAACTCACGCAACCGCAACTCGCTCTTGTTTTAGAGTATAATTTATTACATTACGCAAGTAAGGACTCGCCAGTAATGGTGAATCTGGTAAGGAAAAATCCTGACTTATACGATTTCTACGAGGTAGATATTCTTACTCTTGACCCGGTTTAAAGAGAAACGAGCTACTTAGACTTGGGTCAGGTAAAGCCCTTTTGAGGTGTCATAATTCGGACTTTCAAATGGTGCTATCTACGGGGTTAATACCCGAATTTTCAATAAAAAATTAACTTCGTTAACAAAGGCAGAAGCAGTAGATGCTACACCGCAAGATTTATCAATTGTGCTGCGATGGGCGTGAGGTTTGTGTTTTCTTGCGAGACCAGCAACGCTGGATAGAGCGTGCCCGCATTTTAGACATTGAAGGAGATTTAGTGACTCTCCGATATGAAACAGACGAAGAAGACGAAGTTTGTTCATGGGAAGAAATGGTTCGGCTTGAAAGTATTGGTGCTGTAACGCAAAAATTGGCTTCTGTACCGCGCGGTAACGTTGAGCCACTTTTGACAGAAGACTGTCCCGAAGCTGAACGTATTCGCAACAATTACACCGACTCGAATCCTGAAACATAACTCACGGCGCCTATAAATGTTTTATATGAATTATCGTCGTAAAAAGCATAGGCGCCATGATAAGTAAATTACCACCAAAAGTTAAGAAGCTCCTCTCTCTAACAAGTTTTTTGCTTTCGCAAGCAGCACAAACCTCGCAATCACAGCACTAACCCCTTTTTATGTATCTTTATAAAGATATTGTAAAGAGGGGTTATCTTATATTTTGATCCCCCCCTTGTTAAGGGGGGGAACAAGAAAAAAAGCAATATCTTAGCCCCCCTTATTAAGGGGGGTTGGGGGGATTTAATCTGAGCGTTCTTTATTCAAACTTTCAAAAGCGGGACAATACCCTTCGAGCGTGACTCTAAAGTTAAATAAAGGAGAAGTGGGGTTCCAGCAGCGTCCACCTCGTTGATGTCGGCAAGTTCCACAGCAGTCAACGTCATGCCAAATAAATTTATCACTATTTTGGCTCAGTAATTCGCGCTGTGACAATCCTCTTAATACTAATTCTTCACCTTGCCAGCGAGCTTCAATTAATCCTGTGTCAGCAAACTGGCGCCAGCGTGGGTCTGCGGCAATAGACTCTGGTAATGTAATAGATACTACTGAACCTAACTCTGTAAGTTCACCTTCATAATTTGTTTCTGGAGGGGCTGGTTGTAAAAATGTATCACCAATAGGTAGCTCAACTAATACACCAATTGCTGGCGAATGTACGTGGTAACGATTTTGTAATTCTTCAAGACTTGTTAAATCAGCAAGATAAGTGGGTGAACCGTGAACGAACATTACGTGTTGCGGTCGCAGGTTGTGAATTAATTGGGTGGTACCTGGTCCATCGCTGTGTTGAGCAAGAAGATAACTTTCGACCTGCACTAGTCGTGATAAAAGAGAGTTAATTTTTATGTCAACTTTTTCAGGCGCCAAAATTAACCAAGGGCCTGTGTCAAGCTGGCAATACTCGTTAATATCAACTTGAAGAGAATCAGTTAGAACAATACAAGAAGATTTTCCGACAATTGAACGTGACTGAGGATGTAAACGTCGTACTCGTGGACGAACTCGTTCATCCCAAAATAACGGTTGATGTCGAGCAAAGTTTTGGACGGATGCTGGTAAATGTGGCAAAAGTTCTAAATAAGCATCACAGCCAACAGCAACAGTATCATCAACCCAAATATCTATATCACGTCCAGTAAAATGGTGATGACTACGAAGCAGCATTAGCATTTCTTGCCCTAAACCTAATGCAGTAGTCAACATTAAAACCGAGTAACCTTCTGCAATTGCCCGATTAACTCGTTCTGCTAGTTGATTTTCTTGGTTACGACGATGCGAATGACGCGCGGTACCATATGAACCTTCAATAATTAGAACATCTAGCTCTAATCCCCGCAACTCTTCTAAACGTAAACCTTCTACCAAACGCGAATTCGATAGGAAAAAATCACCCGTATATAAAAGCTTATAAATACGCTGTGGTGTAGTGTAAGTTAATAATGTTGCAACGGCGCCAGGTAAATGACCTGCTGGAAATAACTCTACAACTAAACCATCTTTAAGTTCAATAGGAGTACGCAGCGGCAAAGCTTGACAAAAAAGCAAATTATCTTTGTCTGAGCGTTCTAACCAATTAAGCGGAAGTAATTTACTAGTTACCTCGCTAGCGTAAATAGGTAAAAGTGGGAATGTTTCATGTAGCTGTAACAAACCTTTGGCATGGTCAGAGTGAGCATGACTAACTAAAGCGAAATCGGCGGGTATTGGTGAACTACCTTGACGTGCGGATTTTTTTAACCCCTTGACTAAAGGAGAAACATCATCCAAACCGCAGTCAAGTAAAATGCGATATTGTCCAAGGCGTACCAACAAACAAACGCCTTCACCGTTATGATGAACACCATACGGCAAACATTCTAATTCACATATCGGTTCCCCAGTATCAAACCGAGAGGATACCGAGATGCGCTCACTCATTATGAACCCTCCCTAAAATAAATCGCTCTAATTATCGCTCTAATTGCTGATGCACTTCGGGCGCGACATGTGATGTTTTCTACATGTCGCGTTTTAAAACTAAAGTTTAGTGTGCAGAACCATTACCGTGGTAGTTGTCTGTATCGTAAAATCCATTCTTGGTACCAAAGAACAGACAAGCGAATGTAAACACTACTGTTAATCCGACTAAAATTAGCTTTACGGTCATTTGATTTGTTTCCTTTGTTAATAAGCGGTTTTGAGTTTTGTTAAAATGTAACCCTGGCTTAAAGATTATTAATCGAAAATCTTTACTAATCTTTACTATGGTTGTATTGATTAAGCAATAAGTACAGTTACCAGAATTTGTTCAGATTGTAGAACTTTTCTGCTAATGTGTCCAACTACCGATGTAAAAAAAATTACCCACATGAGTTACATCTCAAGGGTGAATTTTAATATTTTTATTTTAATTTTGTCTTTATAATTTCTTATTTTACATCTATATGGTGCGTGGCGCTACTAGGAACTCGCTTCGTTTGGAATTGTTTGTGGCGCCACGCACCCTACATTATATTTACATTTATTCATAATCCTTTGTAATACTTAATGTTTATTTAATGGAGCTTGAAGCACTCACAAGCAATTTGCCAATCTTCTTGTGTATGTATGACTAAAACCCTGACTTTGCTTTCGGGTGCCGCAATATCTATATTAATAGGGTGATTATGGTTTTTCTGGTTATCTAGTGATAATTCTAAGAAACCGAAAGCTTCACACACAGAAAAGCGCACATCTGGAGAGTTTTCGCCCACTCCAGCAGTAAATACTAAAACGTCTAAACCCTGTAAACTGGCAAGCATGGCGCCAATGTAGTATCTCAGACGGTGTATATATATATCGTAGGCTAGCTTTGCGCGCTCGTTACCTTCAGATATGGCGCCAAGTATTTGCCGCATATCCCCGGAAATACCAGAAATGCCAAGTAAACCAGATGATTTATTAAGAAGATTATCGAGTGTTTCAGGTGTATGGTTTTCTTGACGTAGTAAATGAATTAAAAGACCTGGGTCAATGGCGCCAGAACGACTACCCATCATTAAACCATCCAGAGGCGTAAAACCCATTGTAGTATCTATACTGTGCCCATTTTTAACTGCTGCCAACGAACAACCGTTACCAAGGTGACAGTTAATTAACCGTAGTGAGCCTAAATTTTGACCAACAATTTTCGCTGCACGCTGTGTACAGTATTGATGGCTAATACCATGAAACCCATAACGACGTATACCTTGAGATATCCATTCGTAAGCACCTGAAAATATTGCAGCAGCATCAGGTATATGGCTATGAAAAGCTGTATCAAATACTGCAACTTGTTTGATATCACCTAAATGTTCTTGAATCGCTTGAATGCCTTTTAAGTTTACTGGATTATGAGCAGGCGCCAAAGATGCAAGCTGTTGAATAGTATCGATTACTTCCTGCGTAATCACTACACTATTTTGGTATTTTTTACCACCATGCACAACTCGATGTCCAACTACATCTATTTCTGATAAATCGTTTATTACCTTAGTGGCACCTTGATGGAGACTATTTAGTAAATGGGCAATAATTTCAGAATGGGATGCTGATATCTCTTGCTGTAACTCTGCTGTTGCTGTCTTAATTTTGATTTTAGCAAGTTCGGGGCGCCATTCAACTTGTGCTGACCAAATAGGGTTTGGTGGATTTTCAGGAATATCACCTTGAATTTCGTATAAACAGCTTTTCTGACTGCTAGAACCTGCATTTAATACCAGTATTTTCATACACTTACACGGTGATAATTGCTAAACTACTCCAATAGAATCTATATAAAAGCACAGATATGAAGCTTCCGAGAAAAATCTCAGTAATCTTAATCTTAATATTTTCTTTAGTTTCTTCCCCTGTATTGGCAGTAATCAATAAAGATAATTCAATGCATCGCATTAGGAAATCCAATATTGAGTCAGGAATACAGGAATATGTCAGACAGCAACAAATTATAATTGACCTGGCGAAAAAACAAACGAAACAGCGTAAAGGATTTTTACAGAGGTTTGGGTTCAAACGGAACCGTTCTGAGGGTAAGTCAAAAGTGCAGCAAAAACAAAAACGCCAAGGCTTTTTGAGTAGATTTAGATTAGGGCAAAATAGAAATAAACAGCCAAAAAACCAAAAACGCGGTTTTCTCCGACGTTTTGGTATATAGAAACCGGGTTTCTTCAATCTTGTAATAAAAATAACGATTTGTCTGCGACAATGAATGCGTAGAAACCCGGTTTCTCTTTCAATCTCGTAAATTTAAAGTTTCCTAAACAACCGCATAAAACCCACAATCATCTTCTATAGAAGTAAATAAGGGATGGTTGCTCGATTTGGGAGTAATTTTACCTAAGCAATTTACACTGCAAAAAAGGTGATAAAAATGAATTCATCGAACACAAATACTAATTTTAACTCACAGTTTGAGAGTGCCACCTCAGCAAATCAACAGCGTACTGAACAGGCGCCAGTAGCAAAAATAAGTGATAGTATAGCATCGCTAACAGTATGTGATTATTTAGGCGGGTTAGCAATAATGCTGATATTTTTAGCCATTACACGTATGATATCTCAAACAGGGTTGGGGAAAAAGTCCAAGAGAGTAAGAGAGGTGGAATTTTTGGAACGTATTTGGAAAATGGACGCTTCCAAAATAAATCATTAAAGCAATTATTGATGAAACAACACAGTTATCAAGGGTAGCAATGCCAGCAAAAAGTTATGCCAGTATTGTGAACACGGTTGTGCATCAGTAAATTGCTGTTGATGGTTGAGTAAAGCATCAATACGCTGCTCCAAGCGTGTACCTTCACTTGACGAACCTAAAGCAGCACAAAAGATTTCAGCACCCCCTGAAAAGTTATTTTGTGACTGTGTTTGTCCAGAAACAACAAGTAACAGTGACTCAGCTAAAAGTAAATTATCAACTCTACTCGCAGCATAAGCATCTGCACGAAGTTCACGCAAAATTAAAAGCTCTTGCCATAAAGCATCAGTGTTAGGCAACCAACTAGTGCATTCACGTATCCAACCAAGCCAAAAAAACCAAAATGTATCGCGGTAATAGTAATGACCTTGTTCGTGAGCAAGAACCGTTTCTAAATGAGCAGGAGAAAGGCTTTGCAATAAACCTTTACTAATGACAAGCTCCGACTTCCAAAAACCTATTTGCCCTGCAAAAAGTGCTGCTGTATCTAGTAATCGGACATTTTGATTACCTAATTTAGTCTCAGTACAGACTTTTACAGAACGTAATGATTGCCACCCTTGATACGTTAATCTTACTAATAACACGACAAAGAGTACAAGGTTACCAATAGCAAAACCATAGCTTAAACAACCAGTTTGCCACATACCCATTTTACCTTGGGTACCCATACACAATAGTGCGATGGCGGTAGTAAAAATCAGCAAAGGTGGAAACAGGAAGAAAAATAAAGCTTGGCACCAGCGTTTATAGAAGTTTTGGTAAGATTCAGCATTTATAGACGCATTGCGTCGTATAAACCAAGCGGTGGTTAAGGATGCGAAAATGATAATTAGATGCATTATTACTGTTCCTCTCTTGCTTGACGTGCATCTTGTATACGTTTTGCGATTGCTTGAATTTGTGTGCTAGCCGCTTCATCAAGACTATCAGCAAAAGCGGCAATTATGTCAGGATTTCCAATAGCAAGAAATCGCTGTAGCTGTTCGTGGGCTTTAATGACTTCAGCTTGTTGTTTTGTTAGTAATGGGCAAAAGAAAAATGCACGTCCACACTTATCACACTTTAACCAACCTTTATCAGTCAGACGACGTAGGACAGTAGTAACAGAAGTATACGCTAATTCGCGGTTGGGGTCGGCTAAGATACGGTCGTGTACATCTTTAACTGTAACGCTACCGAGTTCCCACACGATGTTTAATATTTCTGCTTCCAGTGGACCAACTGAAAGTTGTTTCGGACGGTAATCAGGTAAAGGCGCCATAAAATTATAGATTTTGATTTGTCTTTGACAATGAATGGATTTTGAACTTCACTCAACACTCAGTACTATACATACTATTTGAAATTACTATCATCAGAGGCAAATTCACTTCAAACGTATACGTTGTATATTTCTGCTTTTTTTAGGTTACATGTCAAGACGCTCAAAAGTGGTTACACAAAGCACAACCGGAGATAAGGTAGATACATGAGTAATATCCTGCATAACAATATTGTTTGGGTATTGCGCTTCTAGTTGGTTACATTAACTAGCTTAGAATGTAAATTTGGTAGTAAATATAAAATTCAGGTGTATACAGAGCGTGAAGCTATTTGTTTATCACACTCCGGAGCAGACTCCTAACAGCGAAGTACCCGAATGTGCTATCGCGGTTGATGTATTGAGAGCTACAAGCACTATAGCCACAGTTTTAGCCGCTGGAGGCGAAGCGGTGCAAGTCTTTAGTGACTTAGACAAATTAATGCAGGAAAGCGAAAACTGGCATCCCTCTAAACGGCTACGCGCTGGAGAAAGGGGTGGTGGCAAAGTTCCTGGTTTCGATCTAGGTAATTCTCCTCTCGATTGTACTCCAGAGCTAGTACAAGGAAGGCGTTTATTTATTAGCACTACTAATGGCACTCGAACTTTACAAAAAATTCAGGATGCTGGTGCAGTAATTGCAGCAGCACTAATTAACCGTGCTGCGGTAGTAAAGTATGTTGTGGACAAGGAACCAGAGAATGTTTGGATAGTTGGTTCAGGTTGGGAAGGTACTTACTCTCTTGAAGATACCGTGTGTGCAGGTGCCATTGCCCACAGTGTTTGTCAGCACACAAACTTACCCATTGAAAAACTAGCTGGTAACGATGAAATGATTAGTGCAATTTCGCTGTATTCGCAGTGGGAGAAAAACCTATTAGGGTTATTGCATCATGCTAGTCATGGACAGCGTTTACTACGTCTTGATTGTCATGAAGACTTAAAATACTGTTCTCAAACAGATATTTTAGATGTTTTACCAATGCAGCAAGAGCCAGGAGTTTTTAAAAAATACGGATAATTATTTATAAATAAGTAAGATAAGATTCCCAAGTTACAATTCAATTGGGAATCTAATTACTTAAATTTAAGCAAGCTTTTTCCGAAACAAATAAGGATACAAACCAATACTTGTAGAAAAAAAAATAAAAAATTTTTAATTATCTATATAAACTGTAACGGCAGCTACAGCAATTAACATCTCATCATTTTTATCGTTCAGCACAGGAATAGCGCGACCCTGAACAACCATACCACCATTTTCAACACGAAGCGACTTTTGACCGAATGGTAACACCGCTAAAACTTCCTCTTCACGAACTTGTTCAGGATAAGGGACAGCAACTTGTACTTCGACTATCATTTGATTTGGGTCAGTTAAACCAGCTACATCCCAAACACCAAGTAAAGCATTATTAGCTATTGCATTCCGTACTGCTCTAGCTGCTGCAACCGTTGGTTCCTGACCATGCTGGTCAATTCCCATTCCCATTTCAATAATAAAACACTTACGAGTCAAAATTTCCCCTTGTGTAATTTCATTAATTTATCCAAAAATCATGCATAAAAGTAGGGTGCGATCAGGCTAATAAAAAATTTCAATATAATAATCCTTGTAGCGTCACGCACCAACAACAACCAATTGTGACAAAAAAACCAATCCCACCAAAAAAGTTCTTAATTCTGACAACATACTTAGGAGCATTTGTACTCATATTACACATCAGCCTCTTCACTAGTATACTTCGAGCGCGCATAATTAAAGTAGAAAATTTAGTCAAACAATTTGAAGCCCAGTTTCAAAACGACCCATTAAAAGCATTGCAACAGCGTTCAACACAAAAAGTTGTAATCCAAGAAGGTTTCAATAATGACAAAGGACTAGATGCAAACTGTTTAACATGGGATTCTGAACCAGTTGTAAGCGGTTGGACACAAGACTCAAAAGACTCAGATTTTTTTGTTGATTACTACGTACCACCTTCTTCCAAAGCAATAATTTGTACAACACCTATATTTGCAGGCGCCTTAACTGGTAACGCTGAGAAACCTTTTTCATACGAAGTATATCGAACTGAATACGGTTTAAGAGTTCGCGTTATGATTGGAGCTTCTGAGGTTCGAGAACTTTGTCAAATATTAACTCTCAACGGTAATTGCCTCAATTCATTTCTACAACAACAAGCAATTGTACGCTATAAACATTAGTACCTATTCTTTAGCAATCGTAACCCACTCAAAGTCACAAGTACTGTAGAACCTTCATGTCCAACCACACCCAAAGGTAAAGTAATACCAACAGTAAAATTAATCACTAACAGTATTAAAACAGACATCAGTGCAAACGCAATATTTTGTTTAACTACCCGTACTGCGCGTTTACCCAACTCAATAGCTACAACCAATTTTTCTAACTTATCTGCCATCAAAACAATATCAGCAGTTTCCAGAGCAACATCACTACCTGCCACACCCATTGCAATACCAACTGATGCAGTAGCAAGTGCAGGTGCATCATTAATTCCATCACCCACCATTGCGACTGTTTTATATTCTCTTTGTAAACGTTTAATCACGGTTACTTTATCTTCAGGTAAAAGTGAGGCATATACTTCTTTTATACCTAGTTGCTGGGCTACATATGAAGCAGTGCGTTGATTATCGCCTGTTAACATAATAATTTCGGCACCTAATTTTCTCAAACGCTTTACCATCATTGCTGCTTCTGTACGAACAGTATCAGCGACTGCAATAATTCCTAGTATTTGGTCATTCTCTGCTACCCAAACAGTTGTTTTACCTTCTGTTTCAAGACGTGTACTATGCTCTATCAAGTCTTGGTCTATAAGTACGTCCGTTTGCGCTTGTATAAAACTTACTTTTCCTACTAAAACCTGTTTCGAGTTAACTTCACCACTAATTCCAAAACCTGTATGTGCCATCACATTTGTTGCAGATGGAATATCTAATTGATTATCATTCCCATAGGCAACAATCGCTTGTCCAATTGGATGTTCTGACAAACTTTCAACCGCAGCGGCTAGTATTAATAAACTATTTACATTACATCTATCTGAGGGTATAATTTGTTGAACACATGGTTGCCCGGTAGTAAGAGTACCTGTTTTATCGAAAGCTACTGCTCTAACCTTGCCAACCATTTCTAAGTCGGCGCCGCTTTTAAACAAAATACCATTGCGGGCGCCTGTGGCAATACCAGATAATAAAGCGGGCATAATCGCAGCCATCAAAGCACATGGAGAAGCAACGACTAAAAAAATCAGCGCGCGATAAATAGTAGTTTCCCAATCTTGATTTAAAAATATTGACGGTACAGTCATCAATACTATTCCACATAGAATAATTACTTTGGCATAAGCGCGCTCAAACCGTTCGATAAACAACTGTGAAGCAGGCGCCTCATTCTGTGCCTGTTCAACCAAACGAATTACTCTTTGAATTAAACTACTTTCAGGTGGTTGATGTACTTCAACGACTAATGCACCAGTACCATTGATTGTGCCAGCATAAACATAATCCCCAATAGTTTTTTCTACTGGTAAAGATTCACCCGTAATAGAAGCTTCGTTTAAATTACTAGCACCCTCAGTTATTACACTGTCAGTAGGAATTAATTCACCTGGTTTAACTAATAACTTATCGCCAATTTGTAACTGATTTATGGCAATCTGTTTTTCTTGACCACGCGAAATAACCCTTGCGGTATCAGGGGTTAAACGCATCAAACTAGTTATAGCGCGGTTAGTTCGCTGTATTGCGTAACCTTCCAAGGCACCACTAATAGCAAAAATTAAAATTAGCACAGCACCATCAACAATCAAATGATACTCACGCTTCCATAAACCTAAAGCAGCGGCGCCGAGTGCAGCAACAATCATTAATAAATCAACATCAAACTCTTTCTCTTCAACAAGCGTCGTCAAACCTTCCTTCGCACTCGCATATCCACCCACCACATAAGCAACAGGCAACAGTAATAAAGCTAACCCGACCCAACCGAAATAAAGACCAAGCCAACCTAAGAGTAAAAATAAAGCACAACAACCCGCAGCTACAGCATCTGGGTGTTCGGTAGTGAGGTGCCTAATATTAAGTTTTGTAAAAGAATAGCTAGTCATAGTAGTGGTAGAGCAATATATTTCCTCTACTCACCCTAAACCTTGACATTAATGTCAAAGTCAAGCTTTTTTTGTTTAAAAATAAAATATCTTGTGGAATAGCATATTTTGTGGAATGGGCATCCTTGCCTGTTCCAATATGCAGGGCAGGCAGGGATGTCTACCCCACAAGACAATTATTAGATATTTTTATACTTAAAAATCCTTAATCAAGCATTTGTAAAATCGCTGACAATGGTAAAAACAGTTCTAAAGGTGCATCCTCTAAGTTCACAAAACCATAGCGTTCATAATAATTTCTTGCAAATTCGTCCTTAGCATCGACAAACAGACCAATACCTCCTGCATTTTCCGAAACGACTAAAGCACGCTTCATAGCCTCAATCACTATAACTTCCCCAATTCCTTGTCGTTGGTAAGTTTTATCAACTCCCAATCTTGCCAATTTGACACCTGGAACTATATGAGGATATTTTTTAGCAAATTGTGGTGGCGGTTTTTCTGCACGCACTTCACATAAGGTCAACGTAAAGAAACCAATAATTAAATTAGGCTGCTCTGTATCTACAAGAACAAAAGTACGCGAAATTCCTTTTTGAATATGTTGTCTTGCGGTTTGCTTGAGAAATTTGTTTAAAGCTTCACTGCCACAATCAAAACCATTACGGTCATGATTCTTGTCAAGCAACTCAATTACTCTCACTAAAAAATTCCTTATGCTTCTTTATTGCTGCTTTCAGTCGCTCATTAGGTTCAGGAGGATTTTCAATCAAGCTAAATACCTTGTCAGCATCCCTTTCAGATAAAACGATAACCCGTTCATCTTCAATAAGTTTTTTTGCTTCTTTTAATGCTGCCTGAACTATAAACTGATTTAAGCTGGCGCCAGATAATTCTGCTGCTTGTTGTAGTATTTCTTGAATGCTTGTTGGGATTCTTGCTGTTACACGAACTGTATTTTCGTTACTGTTAATCATAAGCGATTAAGCGTGATGTTACTTTATTCTAACTTAATGGTGACAAAATGGCGTCAATATTTAGGCAATATATAGTAAATTCATATTAATGAAAAAAATTGTTATTAAAATAAGTTTGTATACTCAATGCGCGCGCAAAACTTAACAATCAAAGAATTAACAGAACTAGTAGGTGGTGGTTTAACACCACGAATGGTGAGACACTATCACAAGCTAGGATTACTACCAGAAGCATCTAGATCTCAAAGTAATTATCGTTTATATACAGACAAAGACATTCTGCACTTGCGACGAATTGTAGCTCTCAAATCGCAAGGTTTCCAACTTGACCATATTCGTAAATTACTACAACCTGGCTCAAAGGCGCCGTTGAGTAATGATTTACTTGATAGTTTACAGCAACAATATCGGTCGGTGATGCAGCAATTAACTAGACTGCGGCAAACAGCTAGCGCACTCGAAGGTTTATTGGGTAGAGACCATTCATGTTTAAACGTGCAAGCTGAAGCTTTACTACAATTACAACAGTTAGAAGTCGAAACCAGCGCTTCTTTGGAACAACTCGAACAACTTTGGGATGGTTTGGATGCAGCAACCGATGCTCATCCTGAAGACTTTAATGAATCATTACAGCAGTTACTACCGTTACCTGCACGTTCACAAATAGAAGTAGATTTATTATCAAAGTTAGTAATAGCTTCTGGTGATGTTACTTTAGTCGATTTTGTGCGCTGGAGTCAAAACGCAATTGCATCAAGTCGCAGTGCTATTCAAAATAAATGTGACATTATTGTTGATGTTCCAGCGGTTTGTGCTGGTATTGACCAAGCTCGTGCTGCACATCTAGGCGCCAAAGTTAGCACTCTTATCGATGACCCCCATATTAGCAGTTTTACAGAAGTTGAACAAGAATACTGTTCTTCGGTAAAATGGCAAGAAAAATTACAGCAGACAACTCCAGGATGCATATTAGTAGTAGGTTATGCACCCTCGGTTTTAATATCTATTTGTAATAAGATTGAGAAAAAGCAACTTCAGCCAGCTTTAATTATTGGAATGCCCATTGGTTTTAGTCATGCACCTGCTGCAAAACGGCGCCTGATACGTTCTGGTGTTGAGTATATTACAACTGTAGGTATAAATGGTGGTGGATTACTCGCAGCAGTAGCACTAAATGCGCTAATTGAATCATTAATTGAGAAGCCTCATTGCCATTGTTATCTCAAAAATACATAAATGTAGAGACGTTACATGTAACGTCTCTACAATATGTGATTTTACGAATGATATGTAAACTGATATAAATTACAAACTTTTAGCAGACAGATTAGTAGGGATATAAACCAAGACATGCACCTAAACGTGGTATCTGTATAACCGCAGCATTTAACTCTGTTATTAACAAAATCTGGTCAAATTTTGGAGCTTCCAATATTGATGCCATTTCGTTAACGAATCTAAATAATTCAGGAGCATCGGTTGGACGCAACTTTGAAGTATTAGTATAAAACAGGGGTATCAGTTAAAGCGATACTTTGTGGTACCTGACTAATTTGAGTATCAGGAAAACGTCTTGGCCTTCCAGGTTTGCGCTTATGTCGTTGATTAATAGATTTTTCGCTTGCTGCCGCTAATTCTTCGGGGGTGCATTTAAATAGTCGCAGCGCGTCTAAATATTTCTTTGGTGTCATGGTCGGTTCAGTACGTCCAGCTTCCCAGTTACGAACACTGGTTTCGCTGATTGCAAGTCTGAAGGCTACTTCCGCGCGACTTAACCCTGCCCGTTCTCTCAGAACTTGCATATCCATATCTCAATGCTCCCTTTTACTAACAATAGATTTACCTGATTCCACTTTCAATTCAAGGCTATTTGCTTCTAGCCATTTTAAGTATCTATCCAATTAGGATAGTTACATAGTTTATTTTAAAGCTTCGGATATTACCTAGCTTAACTTTCAAACTATATATGTCAATATGTACGGGTAGATGCTTTATAAAAGACAACTACCGAGTAATATCGCAAATTGAAATATTGTATCTATCTATATTATTTCATATCCGATTACACTGTCATCTGCAAACAGTGTAAGTAGTTTCTAACTCACGAAATATATAAAAAGGGGTACGCTTGTGTGAAGAGATAATTAACTGATTAACTACATCCCTACACAAGCGTACCAATAACGACGCGATATTGGAGACGCGATTTATCGCGTCTCTACATTAGCCAGCGTGCTGCATCTTTGGCGTGATAAGTCAGTATTAAGTCTGCACCTGCGCGTTTGAAGCTGGTTAGGGTTTCCATGACTACACGCTGTTCGTCAATCCAACCGTTTAAGGCGGCAGCTTTTACCATCGCGTACTCACCAGAGACGTTGTATGCAGCAACTGGTAGGTTACTGGCTTCTTTTACACGCCAAATGATATCCATGTACGATAATGCTGGTTTTACCATTAGCATATCGGCGCCTTCGGCAACATCAAGTTCAATTTCTTTTATCGCTTCACGCGCGTTACCTGGGTCCATTTGATATGTTCTACGGTCGCCAAATTGTGGCGCCGACTCAGCAGCATCACGGAATGGCCCATAATAAGCTGATGCGTATTTTGCTGCGTAGGACAAAATTGGTGTGTCTTGGAAACCAGCTTCGTCTAAACCGCTGCGAATGGCTTGCACGAAACCATCCATCATTCCCGAAGGAGCAATAATGTCGGCGCCAGCTTTGGCTTGAGATACGGCTGTTTTCTTTAATAACTCTAATGTAGGGTCATTAAGCACCCTTCCGCTTAAGTCACCAACTTGCAAGTAACCACAGTGACCATGATTTGTATACTCGCACAAACAGGTATCAGCAATGACTATCAAATCGGGGACTGCTGATTTTACGGCTGTTGCAGCTTTTTGTATCATGCCACAATCATGCCACGCCCCTGTAGCATCAACATCTTTATCTGCTGGAATCCCAAACAATATAATCGCTGGAATTCCTAAATCATAAACTTCTTTAGCTTCCTCTACGATTTTATCAACCGAAAGCTGATAGACTCCTGGCATCGATTTAACTTCTTTTGCTATTCCTTCGCCCGGTACAGCAAATAATGGGTAAATTAAATCGTTTGTCGTTAAAACTGTTTCACGTACCATTCGGCGTAATTGAGAATGAGTACGCAAACGACGAGGGCGATGGATGGGAAACATAAATTTTTATTAATGCTCAACAGCGAATAATGGACAATCGACAAAGCGTCACAAACTAAGGGCAGAATTGTACGTCAGTAAAGCAAACTAGCATGTAGCACTTAACTGTCCTCTGCCCTATTGCTGCTCCGGTAGTGTGGGGCAATTTTGTATTTTACAGTGCTTGAAGAGTTTATCTGATTTATGCAAGCAAAAGTTATTAAAAGTTCTCAAAACACGCCCCTGTCGGCACACGTTAAAGCATTATCGAAAGAAATTAATGGCAAGGAGTAACAATCATTCCTAGACAGATGTTACAATTGAGACATACCAAAACGTGACTTTTAGACTAAACGGAATATTAGAGGATAACGGAAAGGTTTGCGTGTGTCGCTCAAAACATAGAATAAAGCCAAGATTGTTAAACCCCAATGTACTATAAAGCCGACACCCGCAACTGGGACTAGTACACCCCAAGTCATAGATATCAACACGCCAAGAATAAATCCATAGACCCAAACATTGATATGAAAGTTGATAGATTCTTTGGCATTTTCTCTAACAACTGGGTCATTGGTGACAAAAGTGATAAAAATAGGCACGGCAACAGAAATTAATGTCATGCTGAAAAAAATGGCGCCGTGACACAGTGCTGATAGTACCTTTCGTTTATCAGTATCGTACATCCGCTTACTCCCTCACATCTCCTTATAAACGCCTATATAGCAACGCTCTTTCAATCGATGTTCGTCAAGAATCGATTGAATTGCGCTATTAAGACCCTATCATGAGCGTTGTTGCTTTAAGATTAAAAGTTCAGCCTTAAATCAAAAAAGTTAAATTAAATTAGGTAAAGTCAAGCAAATACATTTATGTCAACTGAACTTCAGACAGAAATTAGCCAAGCAGTTGAACGGCGCCGAAATTTTGCGATTATTTCTCACCCTGATGCGGGAAAAACAACGCTGACCGAAAAGCTTTTGCTGTACGGAGGTGCTATTCACGAAGCAGGCGCCGTTAAAGCTAGACGTTCGCAACGCAAAGCAACATCCGACTGGATGGCAATGGAACAACAACGGGGTATTTCTATTACCTCAACGGTGTTACAGTTCGAGTACAGCAATTGTCAAATCAATTTATTGGACACCCCAGGACACCAAGATTTCAGCGAAGATACTTATAGAACCTTAGCGGCTGCTGATAACGCAGTGATGTTAATAGATGTCGCCAAAGGTCTAGAGCCACAAACGCGGAAGTTATTCGAGGTTTGTAAACTGCGGGGAATTCCAATTTTTACATTTGTTAATAAACTCGACCGTCCAGGACGCGAACCTATAGATTTACTCGATGAAATTGAACAAGAGCTAGGTCTACAAACTTATGCTGTAAACTGGCCCATTGGTATGGGGGATAGGTTTAAAGGAGTATACGACCGTTTTAAACAGCAAATACATTTGTTTGAACGTACTGCTCATGGTAGTCGCGAAGCCCAAGATACAGTTATTGACCTTGGTGACAATCGCATTGAGGACTTACTTGAAAAAGATTTGTACTACCAATTAAAAAACGACTTAGAACTACTTGATGGGGTTGGACCTGAGTTAGATTTAGATTTAGTACACGCAGGTAAAATGACACCTGTGTTTTTCGGTAGTGCCATGACCAATTTTGGCGTTGAGCTATTTCTAGAAAATTTTCTAGAGTATGCTTTAAAACCAGGTTCGCACGATAGCAATATTGGCTCTATTGAACCAACTTATCCAGAATTCTCAGGATTTGTATTTAAATTACAAGCGAATATGGATCCGAAACATCGTGACCGTATCGCATTCGTCCGAGTTTGTACGGGTAGGTTTGAAAAAGATATGACGGTAAATCACGCTCGTACAGGAAAAGCTGTGCGGTTGTCACGTCCACAAAAACTGTTTGCTCAAGAGCGTGAGTCTATAGACGAAGCATATGCTGGTGATGTAATTGGTTTAAATAATCCCGGAGTTTTTGCCATTGGCGATACAATTTATACTGGACAAAAAATAGAATACGAAGGTATACCCTATTTTTCGCCTGAGTTATTTGCAAATCTACGAAATCCAAATCCTTCTAAGTTTAAGCAATTTCAAAAAGGTGTTTCTGAATTGCGCGAAGAAGGAGCGGTGCAAATTATGTATTCCACCGATGAAGCCAAACGTGACCCCATTTTAGCTGCTGTTGGTCAGTTGCAATTTGAGGTCGTACAGTTCCGCTTACAAAACGAGTATGGTGTAGAAACTACTCTTGATGTACTACCTTACAGTGTGGCTCGTTGGGTTACTAACGGTTGGGAAGCACTTGAAAAAGTTGGACGCTTGTTTAATACCACTACTGTAAAAGATAGTATGGGGCGCCCAGTTCTATTATTCCGCAACGAGTGGAACTGCCAGCAACTTATAGGCGACCATCCAGAGTTAATATTGAGTGCAATTGCACCAGTAACTTCAATACAACCATCAGTTCAGGCGTGATGGAGTGGGGAATATTCCCCATTCTTTCAACTAAAAGCGATATTAAACTCGTTATGTCAAGAGATTCAAAGACTTCTTTAGAAGCAGGGTTAGCAGCTGTTAAAAGTGAAGATTGGAAAACAGCTAAGACCATTTTGGAAACTGTTGCAATGGACGATAACCCGCAACGCGCAGTTCAAGCCCAAATTGGTTTAGTTGTAGTATATGCAAAAACAGGTGATATTGCAGGCGCCATGACTCTTTCTGAGATTCTTGCCCAAAGTAATAACCCTGAAATTCAAGAATGGGCTAACCGTTCGTTAGAAGAGTTACTCAAACGTAATCGTACTGATATTAACGCACGTATCGAAGAAGATGGCACAGGTTTTGTCCCTTTTGATGATTTTAGTGATCCCAAACCAAATATCAACGAAACGATTATTACACCAGATAATACATCAAATGATGATAATCATGAACATAGTAGTATAGTACCAGTTAAAAAAAATAAGCTACCAACGATTCATTGGCGCCGTAGTGGACGTGCAAAAACTTGGCAAGAGAAAAAACTCGATTTAATCCCATTACGATTATTAACGGCTGGAAGTTTTGTAGCTTTGTTTTGGGTAGTACGAATAATAATCATTTTTATAATGTCAACCATAAATAACACTTTAGTATGGTTGCCATTTCTTGAACCAATACAGCTTTTATACCAAGACCCAACAACGTTTTTATTGGTACTATTTTTAGTACTAACAGCAACGTCACCGTGGTTACTAGATAAATTATTATCTTCGTTGTACGGCATACAATCGCTAGAAACTACAGTGCTAGAAATGCACAGTCAAGAAGCATTGAGGATTTTAAAAAGATTTAATACGCAACGTCGTGGAAATATAAAAATTAAACTTTTACCAATTGCGGTGCCAATAGCATTTACATATGGGCATTTACCTTCTATGTCTCGTATTGTAATGAGTCAGGGACTGTTGCAGCAACTAACAGATGATGAAATAGCGGCAGTGTTAGCGCTGCAATTAGGACATATTGCTCATTGGGATGTTAGCGTAATGTCGCTAGTTTTGTTAGTGACGATTCCAATTTATAAGTTATATCAGTTGGTTTCGACTTGGGCAGACAGGGCAAATATAATTTTTGTTAGCTATATACATATAGCCATATCAAGTTTTCTTTACGGTGTTTGGTGTTTATGTACTGGATGCGTGATTGCACTATCTCAGGTCAGACTTTATTACGCAGACCTTTTTGCTACTAACTTTACTGGCAACCCAAATGGTATAACCCGTGCTTTGCTCAAAATTTCAAATGGTATTGCCAACGACATTCAAAAACAAGAACAAACAAACTGGCATCTAGAAAGTTTGAATATAAGTTTGCCAGTAGGGTTTAAGCAAAGTATTACGTTAGGGAGTCTGGCACCGCATGTAACGTTTGAATCTCTGTTAATGTGGGATTATCTCAACCCCTATCGTTACTGGTTAACTGTAAATAACACTCATCCTTTAATTGGCGACCGTATTCAACGTTTATTGGCTACTGCGGGTAAATGGCGCCTAGATAGGGAACTAGACATTGACAACACAAGCGCGATAAAAGTGAGAAAGCAAATATTTGGCTTACAAATAGCCCCGTTTCTGGGAATTCCAACGGGTTTAGCGTTTGCGTTGTTAATTGGGGTGGTTTGGCAAACGCTGTACGCTTTGAAAATTCTTAATCTAAAATGGTTATATGATGATTGGGGCTTCGCTGCTGGTTGTATTGCCATTGGTTTCAGTATTGGAACTTTAATCCGAATCAATGCCTACTTCCCCGAACTAAAATCAACTTCGAGTTTACAAACTAACGAGCATTTACCTGCCTTACTAACAAATCCTGCTGCAATTGGCATTGATAGTCATGGAGTAAAGCTACATGGCAAAATTCTGGGTCGTCGAGGTGTAAGTAATAGCTTGGGACAAGACTTGATACTTCAAACAAACACAGCCTTAATAAAAATGCATCACGTTTCATTTGGACAACCTGTTAACCCCCAAGATTTTATTGGCAGACAAGTCACTGTTACAGGTTGGTTACGACGAGATGCTACACCTTGGCTTGACATTCAATCGGTTAGAACACAAACTGGTAAAACAATCAATAGTACACACCCAATTTGGGCTACTGTTGTTGCCGTTGCTTTCCAAGCATGGGGCGCCTACATCTTGCTTAAAGGATGATTATCAGTTTATTTATTTGTAAATTTTTGTTGCGTTTTTAGGTAAACAATGTTAAGTTTCATAAAGAGTTTTTCAAAGATGACGAATGCGGTTAGTATAACTGGGTGCATAAACTTGGTTAGTAAAGAGTCTAAAGAAGTATCAATTAGTATGCCTAAACTAGCTAAATTATCCCCCCAACACAGCATAAAATTGACCAGCCATAGTCGGCTGGTTTTTGTTTCACGCTCTTCAATGGTGGGAAAAATGTAATTTATGTTACGATATTTGTATAAAGTAATGAAAATGTAGGCATTGAGCAAGCTTTGCACAACAAGGCATGATAATCTAAAAAATGGTGTTTGAATTGAAAAGCAAAAGCATTAAATGGAATTATAGTGGCACTGAGAAAGTTGTAAAATAAAAGGCTCTTACAATTAAGAAATTTTTGGCGCTTTGTACACTCTTGTATTATATAAGCTTCACTCTGCGGAAAGACTGTATTGTATAGGATGACGTTTTTGAGTACAAAATTGGTTGCTGTCGTGATGGTTCATAGCATCTATCAATAACCGCTCGCCAAACTTCAGGTTTCTTCACACGTTTTATTAATTCTCTGATTGGAGGTATTGTTCATGTCTATTCGCCTATACATAGGCAATTTGCCAAAAGAAGAAATTGACCGTCAAGACTTACAAGCTGTATTTGCTGCTGAAGGCGATGCTGTAACAACAAAGTTGATAAAAGACCGAAAAACGGGTAAATGCCGTGGTTTCGGTTTTTTAACGGTTAACAATGATGACCAAGCTGACGCGATTATTGAGAAATATAACGGTCAGATGTTCAAAGATTCTCCCATCAAATTAGAAAAGGCTTTGCCTAGAACTAAGGGTGAAGAGGGTGACGAACAGCCACAACAAGCGGCACCGGTCAAAGAAAGAAAAGAAAGTAGTGGCAGCCCAGCGGCGCCAGTAAGCAGTGGTGGTGGTAGCAACCGAGAATCTAGCAGCAGAAAAAGCTCGAAAAAATCACGTCGTGGTGGTGGTGGCGGTCAAAAAGAAACCGTATCAACATCAAGTGGTGGAGACTCCGATGCAATTCGTCCAGACCCACGTTGGGCTGCTCAGTTGGAAACACTCAAACAACGTCTTGCAGCACAAACCACAAACTAATTCGTTTCGGAGCAAGATTAAAAATTAAAAACCAAGTTTATTGATTTTTAATTTTTATCTTCTCTAACGGCAAAACTGCTTTCTTGCATTAGAACAAAGTCTTGAGTATGTTGTTGGGAAAGCGCTCGTCATCGGGCGTCCAACCATAAATAAAAATTTTCCGAAAAATCTAAATATCTAGATATAGTCATAGAGCGCGCGTTACTCGCTACATTCAACAATCGCGCGCGGGACTGTTTTTTCTTGTGGAATAGTCTTGTGGAATGGGCTTTCTCTTGCCCTGTCCATAAAAGCAAAAACAACATGTACTAACTGAACAATATTAAAACCCAACGTCTTCACGCTCTGTGAGTACGTTATTTTCTATAGTTTTTTTCTATAGATACTATATATCGATGGTTATATAAACACCAAGCCGTAAAAATGGCAAGATGCGCTAACACAGTTATTCCCAACGTCAGATTGAACTTTCTTTTACAAAGCGTAATCTTAAATAGTTATTCGTTATTTAAATTGTCAACTTTCTTAACGAACTGTATTGACTGTTACAAAACTGCACTGATTTGAAAGTTAGTATAATCCCTAACAAATTAGCAACTAAATGCTAGTGTTATACCAAATAGTAAAAATGCAAACTTAAAGAATTTATTTATCACAGAAAGAATATTTATGCCGCTAAATGCTTGACCGCTTGGATATACGTAAAATGGAATAGTCAAAAAGTTTTTAAGTTACAGCTTTAATGTTAATTTTATTAGCAACCAAGCTGTGGCTCTTGTCATTTTTAATAAACACAAGTATTGTAGAGTAAGGATTAGAGCTACTATACATATTTAGATATACCTCTACAAATCATAAGCAAAATGTAAGATGTGTATAAAATAATCAAATACAAATACCTACGAAAAAAAGCCTATTTCCTTGAGGAGATGTATAAAAGAAAATCCTAATGTAAATTACAATATTAATTACTAAACTTTCCACAAGTTGAGGTATTAGGAATAAACTCGTTGTCTGAGTTAGCCATATACCTCTGTAGCATAAAAAACCAACAAACTATGAACTCTAAAACAGAACGGCGCATCGCTTTAATTTCAGTGCACGGCGACCCAGCGATTGAATTCGGTAAAGAAGAGGCTGGAGGGCAAAATGTTTACGTGCGTAACGTAGGTGAAGCTCTCGCTCGACTCGGATGGCAAGTTGATATGTATACGCGCAGAGTTAGTGCAGCGCAAGAGGAAATCGTTCAACATATGCCAAACTGCCGAACCATTCGTTTTAGTGCTGGTCCATTAGAATTTGTTCCGCGAGATGAGTTGTTTGGTTACTTGCCAGAATTTGTTGAGAAGTTTTTAAAATTCCAGCAAGAAAATGGTCTCACTTACGAATTAGTGCATACAAACTACTGGCTTTCAAGTTGGGTAGGAATGCAATTGAAGAAGAAGATAGGCTGTAAACAAGTTCACACTTACCATTCGCTCGGCGCCGTTAAGTACGCAACAATAGATCAAAAAGACATTCCACCAATCGCAGCGAACCGATTAGACGTAGAGTGTCAGCTATTGGAAACAGCAGAGCGAGTAGTAGCGACAAGTCCGCAAGAAAAAGCGCACATGCGTCAGTTGGTTTCCACAAAAGGAAATATAGATATTATTCCTTGTGGTACAGATATTCAACGTTTTGGGTCAGTAGGTCGAGACGAAGCAAGAGCAGCGTTAGAAATAGACAGTGATGCAAAACTAGTATTATATGTAGGGCGATTTGACCCGCGTAAAGGTATTGAGACTTTAGTACGCGCGTTACGAGAGTCAAAGTTTTATGGAGATGAGAAATTACAACTAATAATTGGTGGTGGTAGCGTACCTGGACAAAGCGATGGAATTGAGCGCGACCGTATTGAAGCAATAGTAGACGAATTAGGATTACGCTCAATAACAACATTTGCAGGTCGTTTGAGTCAAGAAATACTACCAACGTATTATGCAGCAGCAGATATATGTGTCGTACCTAGTCATTACGAACCATTTGGATTAGTTGCTATAGAAGCAATGGCTAGTGGTACACCAGTTATCGCGAGTGATGTCGGTGGACTTCAGTTTACAGTTGTTCCCGAACAAACAGGTTTACTGGCGCCACCTCAAGATGTACCAGCATTTGCTTTATCTATAAACCGAATTTTAGAAAATCCAGAATGGCGTGCAAAACTAGGTGCAGCAGCAAAAGTTCGTGTTCAGAAGAAATTCAGTTGGGATGGTGTAGCAGAGCAATTAAGTGAACTCTATATCGACTTAATGAAACAGGCAGCACCAGTACCAGCACTAGCACCAGTACTAGCACCAGCAAAAGAACTGACACCTGCATAGCCCAAGCAAATAGTTAACGATTTGACTTAATTAAATAAACATAGTGGGTAATTAAGAATTTTAATTACCCATTATTTTTTGCACAGACCTAAGAAACCGGGTTTCTAAATAGAAAATAAATTTTAGTTTCTTAATTACGAGTATAAAAACATTTCAGACAATAAGTATTTATACATTAAGAATTAATAGTGTCATCTCAAAGCAAATATTGAGTAAATTAGAGAATTTTTTATCGATAGTACTTTTTTTTGATTTTAAGGGCACCAAAATGGACACCTTTTAATAAGTGTAATACTTAACTGTACATCCACTTATTTTAATAGTGTCATGAATGAAAATCGAAAATGCCCAATATTAACCTTTAGCAGTTTTTGATTTATTAAAAAAACCTTTAGGAAAAGATTCTCGTTTTTTGGCAGAAGTATTTGCTTGTCTGACAGCTTCTTCTGGTGTCAAAATTACAGTAGCATCATCGGGTTTTGATACTTTAACAGGCTTATCTGATTTTAATATTTGATTTTCATGTTTATTAATAGCATCTATATTTATTGATGACGGAGCAGTTACAGCAGGAGATGACAAAAACATCATGCTACTTGCAACCAGTACCAAAAACATTGACAGTAGCTGCCTTCCAAGTCCAATAATATCCTTCATGATTTTCTCTATGTGAAGTATCCGTTACTTACAGAAAGCAGTTTATATTAAACTATTGTCAGAAAACTCACCCTTGAGGCAGTAGACGAGCCTAAAAACTCTAAACGCCCGTTAACTTAGTTTGCCCGGAGGGCGAAACAGTGCTTCTGAGAAATTAGCACTCTCTTCTAAGAATAGCAAACGTGTTGAGCCGTTGTGTACGTAAAATGTGATGCCATATAATGACTGTGTACTATTATTTGTATTATGAGCTTCGTGTCGAAGTTGCACTTGCTACTCTGGTAACGTACATTTGGCAGAGTTTTTATTTTAGATGTACAGCTTGGTGTAGGTGCCGATAATTAAAATGATAGTAAGTATATAACTAAATATTCATGAATCTAACCTGGCATTGGCATTGTATTAAAGCAGGAGGTATCCAATGAGTAAAAAACTTAATAAAATAGATATTCTTCTATTACAATCTTTAGCTGAAAAACCGCTTTATGGTTTAAAGATTGAAGAGGAATTTAACAAACTTTATAATTCTGATTTAACCATTAACAGTCTTTATCCTAATCTAGAATGGTTGGAGAAAAACGAATTTATTTCCTCTTGGTGGGTGGAGGAAGAGTTTAAGGGAGGAAAAAGGCGCCGATGCTATAAATTGACCGAGAAGGGTAAGCAAGCTTTAGGAAACTAGTGAGAAAGGTGCCATCTCTGTTGTAACGTGCGTCATGTAGTAGTTAACTTTTAACAAGAATAACTGCATGAGGGTCACTCAAGTTATCTCTGGCACCGCTCTCAATAACCGTAGGTAAAACGTGAGTCAGGCATCCCATACAGACGCATTGTATATTACAGCTTTACGTGCCTATAAAGTCCAGATGCATTCCAGTAAGTTAACTTTAGAAACCGGGTTTCTACGCAAAATTATGATTGTTATTACAATATTTCAATAAAGAAACGCGGTTTCTAAGTATTTTTTTTATTACCAGTATTAAAAAAAATCAGACAATAAGTATTTATACATGAAGAATTGATAGTTTCATCTCAAAGCAAATATTGAGTAAATTGGATAATTTTTTATCGACAGCACTTCCTGTTTTCCTTAAGCTGTAGAAACCCGGTTTCTAATGAAAATCATAGTTTTATTACAAGATTTCAACAAAGAAACCGGGTTTCTAGAAGATAGTTAAGGAAAACAATGATTCGTTTAAATAAATTTTTCAATCAGCAGAAATTGTTACTTTTAAGCTTGTCAGCAATTGGAATAATAGCGGCGCCTAGTCAAGCAAGCGCTTTCACTCTCGTTAACAGAGATAATTTGACTGATACGCAGTTCAACGATTTGCTATTAACGAAAGAATATACTGAAACTTTCGTTGCAGAAAGCCGAATGGGTAACAATGGTTTTGGTGGAAATGGCGAACGGGAATTAGGAATTAATAGTGCTTTGCTTCCAGATGGAAAGGGAAAACTTGTAGGTGGAAACCCAGTTGCACAAGGTGACCGCGTTTGGACAAGTGGAACACCTGTTGATTTTATACTTGAGTACAATGGTAGCGTAGTAAATTATACAGTTGGTAGTCAAAAAATTAGCACCACAGCATTTACAGGCGCCGCAACCGATATTTTCTTACGAACCTTTGCACAAAAGGATAACAGCAGCACATCAAATATCACATCAACACTGACTAACCTTGTTTTAAATGGCAAAGGAGTTGGTAAGAGTTTAAGTTCAGCAGGTACCGGTATTAGTAGTGATGTTGATTATCTTCAAATTAGCAATATCACTTCGCCCTTTAAGTTGACAGGTCAATCTATATTTTCTTGGACAGGTGCAGCACCTCAAAGGTCTAATTTAGCTTACCAAATCAAAGTTGCTAGTGGGGCAACAAGTGTACCTGAACCTAGTACAGTTGCTGCTTTGGTTGTAGCTTCCAGTATAATAGCAGGCGCCAAACGTAAGAAACCGGGTTTCTAGGCAAAATCGTTATTTTATTACAAGATGTCAATAAAGAAACCCAGTTTCTAGGATTAAAGTCCAATATTCTCAAGCATAGCCAAATGCTTGTGTACAGGCGCCAAAGTATTTGCAGCAATCATACCGCTAGCTGCAACCGCTGGTAAACCGATACCTGGAAAAGTAGAATCTCCACAACAAAATAACCCAGTTAAAGGAGTACCGGCACTAGGGAATAATCCTTCGCTTGCTTTAATAGCTGGGCCATAAGAACCGTTATGTCGTCGCAAGTAACGTTCGTGGGTAAGCGGTGTACCTACTAATGTGACTTCACAACGTTGTTTAATATCTGGAATAATACGTTCAAGCGCTTGCCACATAATTTCTGCACGCGCTTGTTTTTGTTGTTTGTATTCTTCGCTTTGTCTATCCATACCTTGCCATAATTTATATGGCTCATTCCCTGGAGTATAAACGTGAATTACATGTTTACCAGGTGGCGCCAGTGAAGGGTCTAATAATGATGGGATAGAAACAAGTACAACGTTTTGTTCTGCGGTAATGCCTAACTCCCAATCTTTGACATATATATAATGACAAGCTAAATCGGGGCGAATATTTTTAGCATCTATACCAAGGTGCAGATGCATAAAGCTATCACATTCGGGTGTCGCTTGTTTCGATGAGCGATATTTTAATGGTACGGCGCCTTCGGGAATTAGTTTGAGCGTATCCCACACAGACGCATTTGATATTACAGCTTTACGTGCCTTGATAATTTTACCATTGCGTAACTTCACACCAGATGCACGTTTGTTTTCTGTTAGTATACTTTCGACATGGGCATTAAGCATTAACGTGCCATTATGCTTTGTTAACCCTCTGACTAACGCATTAACTAACGCTTCACTACCACCAACAGGATAATCAAGTTTTACATTTAGTCTATACCAGTCAGCAAACATAAAAGCAACTTCTGCTGCATTTGTAGCATCAGCAGGTAATCCAGACAAAAGAAAACACAATAAATTTAGCCAGTTGCGAATAAACGGGTCATTAACAGTTCCATTCATAATTTGCGAAAACGGCCCTGTTAGTTTATTAATACTAGCAGCATGACGCAACATAATTGGAGCATACCGTCCTAGAGTCCGAACGGCGCCGAAATCTAAACGTAGAGCAGCAGTAGGAAGTGCCACAGCAGCTTGTGCATATGGTTCCATAACTCGTTGAAGTTGGCGCCACTCAGTAACAGCTTGCTCACCACGAAATTTTTGTAATACTTCACAAAATTGTTCGGCGCCTACAGAAGTATCAAAATCACCTTCAGGTAAACAACAACCCCAAGTATCATAAGTCACACAAGGCAATTCTTCACCAATCGCAGCAAGTACTTGCGCTAAAGGATTTGGAGAAGGACTATATGAAAATCCTGAGTAAAGCGAAGGTCCCGAATCGAACTTAAAACCGTTGCGCTCGAAACCGTGAGCGGCGCCTCCTGGAATAGAATGGCTTTCGCAAACAATAACATTGAAGCCGTATGATGCTAAAAGAGCAGCACAGCTTAAACCACCTATCCCACTACCAATAACAACGATATCAGTATTTATATCAGCCAATGTTGTTTGGGTCACTTTAAATTAACTGCTCATATTTATCAAAAGTTATTTTAAAACACTCTGATGGTAAAATTGCTTGACAACTGTTTAGTTAATAAATCAAATATTCCGTAATGACCCAAGTTCTCAATCCTCTCAAGATTGGCAAACACATTTCTCGCTATCCCATTATTCAAGCTGCAATGGCGGTGGGTGTATCTGGTGTAAAGCTAGCTTCTGCGGTTGCTTTGTCTGGAGGAATAAGTCTAATTGCCTCTTTGGGCTTGGGTTTAGATTCTCCGTATTTTGACCGTCGTAAACGAGGTAGCTTTTTTACTGCCAATCGCTAGCATTAGTAAATAAAAATACTAATATGTTTTTACTCAGCAAGTAAATATAATTACATTACTGCACATCACAAGACACATGTGCTACAACCCAACAAAATGAATTTTCCTGTAAAATAAAATCGGTCGCTTCATAGATGTATATGAATACAAAGTTAAAGCCTGATTGGGCTGGTGAAGATTTGCTATCCCAGTTTGTTAATTTGTTAATCCAAACTGAGCCTATCTACAAGGTGATGAAACACCAGGCTCGGCGAGTACTTATCAAAACCGCTGAAAAAAATGGTGTTCCCTGGCGCCAAAACTACGAGCAGCTAGAAAAATCAGGAATAAAACAAAATTTAGCGGCAATAACTAACCCACAAATTAGTTACCCAAAATATTATCAGGTACCTTTTCACGCTTATAGCGAGGGTAATTTATGTTGGCAAGCAGCATTTGAGGCACCGAGCGCGACTTACTCAATGGCACTGCGCGTTTGGAAAAATGAACCGTTAACTTGGGAAGTTGCCCACAACCGTCTAAGAGGTAGCTTTCACGACGTTTTGGGAATTTATGGGCCAAAACAAGTTAGAGATATTTTAGATATCGGCTGTTCGGTAGGTATTTCAACTTTGACACTACATCGTTACTACCAAAAAAAACAAAACCATCCAGTTCGCACGGTTGGTCTTGATTTATCACCTTATATGCTTGCTGTTGCTAAAACACTAGATACAAAGAATGAAATATCACAATGGTTACATGCATTAGCTGAAGATACAAAATTACCAAATAATTCTTTTGACTTAGTAACATTACAATTTGTGACTCACGAACTACCACACGAAGCATCTAGAGCAATTTTTAAAGAAGCATTTAGATTGGTTCGACCTGGTGGCGCCATTGCGATTGTAGATAATAATCCTAAATCTAAAGTCATTCAAAATTTGCCACCAGTTTTATTCACGCTCATGAAAAGTACTGAACCTTGGAGTGATGAATATTATACATTTAATATCGAAGAAGAATTGCAAGAAGTTGGTTTTGAGGCGCCTTCTTCTGTAGAAAGCGACCCACGTCACCGTACTATTGTGGCAAGTAAAAATAATTGAATCCCCCAACCCCCCTTAATAAGGGGGGCTATAGATTTTCTTTTTTCCCTTTGATAAGGGGCTTTAAACCTTCTTTTTCTCCTGTTCTAATTTGGGTAAATTATTTAAGCGTTGTCGGTATGTTGTTTCTAAACCTGTGAGTGTCGCTAATTGACTAGCTAACCCTAGGCGCCGTGACTCTAATTGTACAAGTTCGCGGCTAAGGTCTTGTTTAAGTGTACCTAACTGTAAATTTGAAGTGCTAGCAATTTGTTGTCCAGGCAACCATTGAGGGCTAGAGATGTCAATAATTTCAACTTGCATCGATTTAAAACACTGTATTTTATCTACTAAACTAATTAATTAAAGTATGAAATTAAACAAATTAATGGTTACAAGCTTTATCATAAACAGTGAAGATTGCTTCGATAACTCGGTCTAATTCTTCCGAGGTAAGGTTTGAACCTGATGGTAAACAAAGCCCGCGCGCAAATAAGTCTTCCGCTACCTCGCCACCTATACTTTCGTATTCTGCAAATACTGGTTGAAGGTGCAACGGTTTCCATACAGGACGGGTTTTGATAAACTAATTACAATGATTGCTACCATTGCTAAACTAATTCCAATTAGTCTTAGTACTAGATAATCACTAAAATAATATTCTAAGGCGTGCTGTAAACGGTCTCGGAAGCGAATATCTGCGATAAACGTGGGCTGTAACGTAAAGTTTTGCTTTCCTCTTTGAGTACCTGAATTACTTGCTCAAGTTCTTGCTGAATGTTGAATACCGAATTCTCACCATGTCCAACTAATATTATTTCACTAGGACGACATTTAAGAATTTGACGGCACAATTCACTACCTATCGAACCTCCGGCGCCTGTAATGATAACCTTTTTGTCTCGAATAAACTTTGCAACACGCTCAGTTTCAGTTTGGACAGGTTCACGACGTAGCAAGTCTTCAATTCTGACATCGCCAATGCTTTCAATGCGAACACGACCATTCAAAATCTCGTCAAGTCCAGGTACAGTGCTGGTTTGAATATTAGCCTTTTTACAAATATCAACAACATCCCGAATCACTTGCCCTGTAACACTTGGCATTGCAATAATCGCTTTACGAGCATACAGTCTTTTAGCCGCTTTAGGAATCACACTTCGGGCACCGACAACACTCACTCCGCGAATGCGTGTATTTAACTTTTGTGGGTCATCATCTATAAAAGCAACTGGACGTAAACCAAGATGAGAATTACGCTGCATCTCTTGCACCAAAGACACTCCAGCGATATAAAACGCAGGACTAAAATAAAAACTCACCAATAATAAATTATCAAAACCACACAAGTAAAAATTGTTACCTCAATAAATAAAGCTAATCATTGCAGAATACCATTTTGAGTCCAAACAGCATTCCACAATGAGACGTTTAATATATTAAGTATTAACTCGCCTAAACTTTAGCTTCTAATGACTTTAACAACTCCGTGTTCACACCAGATTCACGAGTTAGAACTATTTTGCCAGTACGTGCGATTTCCCTAAGCCCAAATTTTTGCAATACTTGTACTATCGCGACCATCTTACCAGGGTCGCCTACAACCTCTAAAGTCAGCGAATCTTCAGCAACGTCCACAACTCGCGCACGAAATATTTGAGAAAGCTCAACAATTTCTGAGCGGTTACTACTTGTTGCATTAACTTTCAGCAACATTAGCTCGCGCTCAACGCAAGGAGTTTCTGTAATATCCTGAACTTTCAGAACATTAATCAACTTATAAAGCTGTTTGGTAAGTTGCTCAATAATGCGGTCATCACCAGGTACAACCATCGTAATTCGCGAAACACCCGATTGTTCGGCAGGCCCAACAGCAAGACTTTCGATATTAAAACCACGACGCGCAAATAAACCTGATATACGGGAAAGGACTCCCGCTTCGTCTTCAACTAGTACGGAAAGTGTGTGTTTCATGGTAGGCAGCAGCAGCAACCTTAAAGATAAATTAAAGTTTAGATAATAATTGTAAACTTAAACATGTTTCCCTACAATGAACGGCGCCGCAAATCTTCAGGTGTATTGCAGTTATAAAACATATCTGTACTAGAGTTAGGCAAAACATCAACAGTATTTTGGTCTAACCATTGCTGAAACGAACGTCCACCTTCACTAATATATTTATTAAGTCCCGATAAACAACTTTTGCGATAAAAACCACACAAAGGTTCCCACCCTTTTTTATGCTTCGCCAAAACTGCAATTGCTTCTGCTCGACTATTCTCTAATCCTTCTATCCACCCTTGTAACACTTCTACCTGCAAATTCGGTAAGTCACAAGCTAAAAGTAATACCCACTCATTCTCAACATTGACTTCCGCTAAAGCTTGAGCAAAACCTATCAAAGGGCCATGTGTTTGTATTTCTCCTCCATCATTACTCAAAGACGGCGCCTCACGAATAAAGTGACAACCCACTGGCAACAAATCTTCATAACGTTCTTGCCAAGGGGTAACCACATAAACACTATCAGCACAAGCTAAAGCAACTCTACAAACTCCCAACAACAAAGGCGCCCCATCCACGGGGATCATTGCTTTATCCCGACCCATACGTACACTTTTGCCACCAGCCAATATAATCGCAGTTATTTTATTTCTCATTTTTATATTCGTTAGAATTCATCCCCCCAACCCCCCTTGATAAGGGGGCTTAAAATTTATTATTTGCCCACTGCTTTAATAAGGAAATTAGAAAAAATCTATTCTTGTTCCCCCCTTATTAAGGGGGGTTAGGGGGGATCAATCCGTTGCGAACTTTGCTTCACCTGGTTCAACAACTGCTCTATACTATTGGGCGCCGGAAGACATTTTAATCCTTGACAAACCAAACCAACACTACCGGATGGTAAATTAGATATTTCAGAAAATGCCACCGTAGGTAGATGCTGAGATATTAATAACTCTATGTGACTTGAAGTAGTGCGAATCAAAGTAGAATTCCGATACCAATCTAAAGCAGAAAACAAACTAGGACAAGCTTGGGGAGCGCTACTCATTATCCCCCTAAAAGCTTTCAAACCTTTTTCTGCCAAATCTAAATAATGTAAATTATCAGTAAGCAAAGCAAAACGTACAAGATTTGCAACTGCAACTCCATTCGCTGAAGGAATTGCACTATCTTGGTAATTGCGTTCTTTAATAATCAACTCTTGACTAGTGTCACTAGCTGCATTAAAGTACCCACCCAAGTCAGCACTCCATAAATATTTATCAAATTCCTCTTGCAGCGAAATCGCAGCTTCAAGAAAATGCGACGGTGTAGAGACGTTACATGTAACGTCTCTACCGACAACATCTGTACTATGTAAATCTAGAAGTGCTTTAATAAAAAAGGCGTAATCTTCTGACTGTGCAGGTAAAGTTGCCTCTCCTTCATAATTTAAACGGTGCAGGCGCCCATCGACACGCTGATTATTTAAGATAAAATTAGCAGCGTTGGTTGCTAGTTCTAAGTAAACCGGAGAACGAAAGACTATATAAGCTCTTGCTAAACCTGAAATCATTAAACTATTCCAGGCAACAATCATTTTTGTATCAGTAACAGGAGGAATGCGCCCTTGCCACTCTATAGTTTTGGCTTCATGATTGTTACGTGCGGGTGTGTAACTTTTTATCTCATTACTCGCTGCACCGTAACGCGCGATAAATAATTTTTGTAAAGCTGTCTCTACTGTATCGCTAAGTTTTATTGCATAGCACCGCTGCAATACATTTTTACCCTCAAAATTCCCGTCAGTAGTAAAAGTAAACTGCTGCTGTAATTCCGTTAGTTCTTTTTTTGTGAGTAATTTCTCTAATTCGCTATAACTCCATACATAAAAGGCGCCTTCTTCTGGCTCAACTTCAGTCTTGTTGGTAAAATTATCAGCATCTTGTGCTGCATAAAAGTAACCATCAGGCGCCGTCATTTCTCTTTTCAACCATTCTACAGTCAAAGCAACAGCTCTTTCAAACGCTGGCTCAGTAAATCCTGCACTCCAAATATTCGCTAAATACTCGACTATTTGCCCGTTATCATAAAGCATTTTCTCAAAGTGCGGCACCGTCCACGTCGAGTCCACTGTATACCGATGAAACCCACCTGCCACATGGTCAAAAATTCCACCCAATGCTAGATCAATAGCACGCTGTCGGCAACAAGTTTTTGCATCAAAATCTGATTCAAAGTTAAATCGAATTCCACGTAATGCTAACTCAGCATAACTAATCATTGGGAACCGATTTCCTTGTTGTTGTGGCGTAATAATTTTTACACTAGTTGCCCAACCTCGATGTAATAACTGATTATCTTCAGCCTCAGTTACGGAACCTGCTTCTAGAACAGCACCTTCAAGTAATGCTTCTAATATAACCGCCTTACGTTTTTGTAAATCGGCTTTTTCTGTATCGTAATATTGACGTAGTGCTTGTAAAACTTGTAAAAAACCCGGACGACCGTAGCGAGGGTCAATCGGGAAATATGTACCAGCGTAAAAAGGTATTAAATCTTCTGGTGATAAAAATACATTTAGAGGCCATCCACCTTGACCGCTCATCATTTGTAGCGATTGCATATAAATACTATCAAGGTCGGGACGTTCCTCACGGTCTACCTTAATGGGCAAATAATTCGCATTTATATAAGAGGCAATTTCCAGATTTGAAAAAGCCTCTCCTTCCATAACTGTACACCAATGGCAACTTGAGTAACCAATGGAAAGAAATATAGGTTTATTTTGTGATAATGCAGTGGCTAAGGCTTCATCACACCAGTACCACCAATCTATAGGATTTTCTGCGTGCTTGCGAAGATAGAGGCTTTTTGCTTGAGCAAGGCGATTAGTCATAATTTTCAATGCACTTCTGTAAGCCTTCTCATCCAGTTTAGCGCTTCTGACTATTTAATATATAATGATGTTTGGGCGATTGGCTCAGGTCTTTCCACCAGGGTTGGTGATGTTTTGGTAGGACTTACAGAAGTTGTGCTTATTGTTGCTAACAGTTGAAGCAAACAAGTAGCTATAGCAGCCTGTAAAAGTTTTTCAAACATAGCTTCTCTCTCTGGATAGATAGCAGGGGCAGCATGGGGTACCACATCATAATGCAGCTTGTATTATTTATCTACCTCTTTCGGATGATTCAATCCGGAAAACGATAGTGAAGAAGCTAGTAAAGTTATATATAGTTAACGTAAAGCCAAGAAACCGGGCTTCTATATTACAAATTTTGTTATAAATGATAGCTTTTCATTAAGAAGCCCGGTTTCTTTGTTTAGTTGTTCGGTTAATTGGACAGCGACACTCGCGCTTAAATCGATAAAATGTACTTAAAATAACTCAATAAAGCTACATGATTCCTATCGTTATTGAACAATCGGGTCGGGGCGAGCGCGCCTTTGATATTTACTCACGACTCTTACGTGAGCGGATTATTTTCTTAGGGCAACCGATTGATAGCAATGTGGCTAACCTAATTGTTGCTCAACTTTTATTTCTGGATGCTGAAGACCCAGAAAAAGATATCTATATGTATATCAACTCTCCCGGTGGCTCCGTGACAGCGGGTATGGGTATATTTGATACAATGAAGTACATTCGTTCGGACGTGTGTACAATTTGTACCGGACTTGCGGCAAGTATGGGCGCCTTTCTTTTAAGCGCTGGTGCAAAAGGTAAGCGTATGAGTCTGCCTCATTCGCGAATTATGATTCACCAACCTTTAGGTGGCGCCCAAGGTCAAGCAACCGATATCGAAATTCAGGCTAAAGAAATTCTTTACCACAAACGGCGCCTGAATGAATATCTTGCAGAACATACAGGTAAACCCTACGAGCAAATATCTGAAGATACCGAGCGTGACTTTTTTATGTCACCTGAAGAGTCTAAGGAATATGGTTTAATCGACGAAGTAATTAACCGTCACTCCGCTGGCAGTCGTCCTATGGCTGTTGTTGCCTAACACAATAACCCATATATATAGATCAGGACTTACGCATGAAAACCTAGAAACCTGGTTTCTACGCATTCATTGTCGCAGACAAATCGTCATTTTTATTACATGTTATCAACGAAGAAACCAGGTTTCTTTGCGTAAGTGCTATAGATGTAGAGACCGTACATGTACGGTCTTTACTTTACATTTATTTATCTACATTTTTCAGGCGCCATCAAAACCCAGCAATAGGGTCAAAGGCAAGAGGGTCATCGGGTGTTGATTGAGATTCGAGGTATTGCCGAAAATCGCGTAGCTCATCAGATGTTAATAAATGACGCGAACGTTTGTTGTACTGTTTAATTAAATAATCTCTTCCTTGTTCGGTTGTCCACCCTAAGCGCTGCATTTCAATACCGATTTTGGCGATGTCGTCTGACTGGTCGGTAGTATCGGTGGCTTTCTTTTTACGTTTGGTTGTACTTGTAGAAGTTGGTACCTCTGCTGGTATGTCAACTGATGGCAGTTCAATTTCTTCAGGTGGGTTGTAATTACGTCCTGTAAAAGGTGTAACGTTGTTAGGTAGAGTATTTACTGTTGGAATAGGTGTTTCTAATGGCTCAAACAATGGTTCTTTAGACGAAAATTCCTCATATGTATTAAATGATGGCTCTTTAAATCCATTAAACTCTGTAGCTTCTGATACTTGACTTATTACTGGTATGTCAGGCGCCTGATTTTCTAATTCTGTATATTGCCGTAATTGTTGAGTGTTTTTGCTTTTTGCTTTTGTTTTAGATGGCGCCACAATTTCTTCTACTGGTGGTAGTTCAATTTCTGGAACACTAGTTTCATCTGGTACATTATTGTCTTTACTAGTTGAAACAGCACTAAAATCAATTTGTGAGGATTTTTCTATCTCTACTGGCAAAGTTGTATCAAGATTTGTTTCAAAATGTTTAATGGCGCCATTATTTTGATGGACAGAATTATCAATACTTAAAGAAGCTTGTACAGGTTTTGCTTCTTCTGCTGGTACAGGTAATGGTTGCTGAGTAATAATACTCGAAGAATGTGCTTCTTTTTGTATTCCATCACCGCCAAAAAATGTAATAACTCTTTGTCTTGCAGAATCTTCGGCTGTTTCCAAAGTTTCGGCAGCTGCCATTGCGGTCGCGCGAGTCACAGCCTCAATTTGTAAACTTGCCTTAACAATATACTTACCGTTGTAGATTTGGACTAGTTCGGTTAAAAGACTGCCCGTGGGATATGAGCTAAGAAACGAACCCAACATAAATAATTATTACCAAACTCTTCAAATATTGCGTGAAATAGCATGAACGGGTGTGCTGGTTGCAACGCGACCTTGTACAGTAATCAACTTACAGCCACAAACTCTTAAATGATATGAGTACACGCTTACGATTGTAGCAGTACAGAATGATTTTTTTGAGAAACACTAATTTTTCTAGGTGTTACAAAAAGCAATGCTATACTAATTACCTGATTTGATATCCAGAAGTATTTTCTGGAAGTACGCTCTAAATCTACAATAGTGAAGGTAAGGTTCACCCTCACAGCTTGTTGAACTGTTTACCTAATTGTTACCGATTCTACATGTGGTGCAGTTGGGTTCGCCTACAGTTTCTCGTAGTTAAAATGCTCCATGAGCGTTCATACAAAGTACATAACAGCGTTCTTGAGCGCGACCGTCCGGAAACCAGTGATTCCTAGATAAACTGTGTTGTATTTTTAGGGGTGCTTTGTACGATTGTTCATGAAAGCGTTAAAACTTTGACGAACCAAACTCGCTTTTAGTGGCGTGCAGTAAGAGTTGGTAGACGCTTACAGGCATATCTATATATATTTTACGTGTGTAGATATAGCCCCAGAGTGCTTTTACTCGACTTCGTTTGTCCTCTCATATATATTTGAGGGCAAATTAAAATGTACAAGCATGTGGAGTGAGTCATGAACCCGTTTCAACAACACAACAACAAATGATGTTTTGACCAAAGGTCGGTTCACTGCATGGAATTTTCAATCGCTACACTCCTTGCCAATTTCACCGATGATAAATTGGTAGCTCGTAAACTGCTGGAGAAAAAACTTGGCTGCGAAGATGAAGCCAACTTGCAAAAACTTCATATTGCTTTGGAGGTCCTCGAAAAAATCGGGATATTGGTGAAAGAGCGGGGCAAATATCGCCGTGTAACCGAGGAAGGACTTATTGAAGCTAAACTTCGTTGTTCGAGTAAGGGTTTTTGCTTCGCTATCCAAGATGTGGAAGGGGCAGAAGATATTTACGTTCGCGAGAGCCATTTGAGTAATGCTTGGAATGGCGACCGCGTTTTGGTCAGGGTTTTAAAAGAAGGCTCAAGGCGCCGTTCTCCAGAAGGCGAAGTCAAGTTAATTTTAGAACGTTCTAACCATACTTTATTAGCCAGAATAAAACAGGTCGAAGGTGGTTATCGCGCGGTACCTCTAGATGACCGCTTGCTATTTGAGTTAAAACTTTTAGCGAGTAACGGTAATCTCGAGGCTTTAGGGGAAGCTATAGATCACCTAGCTCATGTTGAGGTGTTACGCTACCCACTTGCACAGTACCCACCACTCGGTCGAGTCGTTCAAGTTCTTGGTAGCGATGCAGAAGCTGCTGCCGACATCGATTTGGTAACTTGCAAACATGACCTTTCGCGTACTTTTTCTGATGCAGTACTTGATGCCGCATCGAAGTTGCCTAAAAAGCTGTTAAAAGCAGATTTGAAAAATCGGCTCGACTTGCGTGATAAATTTACTATTGCAATTGGTACCGAAGTTGATTCAAATAATATTGAAAACGCTTTAACTTTGGAACCATCACCAAATGGTAATTGGTTATTAGGTTTCCACATCAGCGACCTGACACATTTTATTTTGCCCGACGAAATTCTCGACCGCGAAGCCCTCAAACGTGGACGGTCGGTATATCTCGGAGAACTTGTATTGCCAATGTTGCCTCCGGGAGTTTCAGAAAAATGTGCTTTGCTTCCGGGTAACGACCGTTTGGCAATTTCATTTTTGATTACTTTAGAAGCACGAACTGGTAATGTCCTGAAATGGGAAATTCAACCTAGTGTTGTCAAAGTAGACAAGTTCATGACCGAGGAACAAGCAAATGCGGTTCTCGATGGCACTAATGAGGGCAATACTACCAAAGGTAGAAAACCCAAAGACTCCACCGAAACTATTGACTTGCTGCAAACCCTGCTTCGTCTTAGTAATGCTCTCAAACAAATTCGCTTAACACGTGGTAGTTTGCAGTTAAATTTGCCACCAGTACAAAACCCGTATTATGACGAAGGTAGTTTGGGATGCCTTATTGAGAGCGATTCCCCGATGCGAATGCTGTTGACCGAGTTGGTATTATTAGTTAATCAACTTATGGCAACGCACTTAAGCGCCTTGGGAGTTCCAGCAATTTGGCGTGTTCAAGGTGTGCCAGACTCAGAAGATGTTCAGGAAATGCTCAAACTTGCGATTAATTTAGGTGTTGAACTTTCACTTCCAGAAGATATAGAAGTTCAGCCAGTTGACTATCAGCAACTAACGCGAGTATTTGCCGAGTCAGCATCCGAGCAGGTGTTAACGTATCTCCTTCAAGACACACTTAAACCCGCAAATTACAGTACTAAATTAGCACCGCACTTTGGTTTGTCATTGTTATCTGGGTACACGCATTTTTGCTCTCCGTTGCGTCGTTATCCTGATTTACTAATGCAGCGTGTTTATTATAGTCTTATTCAAAATGGACGCGACCGTCGTAATACTCGTGTTAAAGAACGAGTTAATTTACGTTCTTCAACATCTCATGCTGAAATTAATTGGAACGTTCTTGCACCTGAACTGCAAAGCGAATTACATAGCGACTTAGCGCGTGTAATTACCCAACTTAACGACCGTGAGAAAGAAGTTCAAGAAGCCGAAACTGATTTAGCTGGTTTACAGCGCGCTTCTTTAATGAAACAGCGCATTGGTGAAGTCTTCAATGGTGTAATTACGGGTGTTCAATCATACGGATTTTTCGTAGAAATTGAAGTAGCAACCGAAGATGAGAATGCTACAAATCCTTTGAGAGTAGAGGGTTTAGTTCACGTAAGCTCATTAAAAGATGATTGGTACGAGTATCGCGCACGACAGCAAGCATTGTTCGGAAGAAAAAATCGAGCATCATATCGATTAGGCGACCGTGTTGCAGTCCAAGTTAAGAGTGTCGATTACTACCGTCAACAAATCGATTTAGTCACAGTTGGTAGTGATGGAACTCCTATAATTGGTAAAGATTACAACACAGGCGATATGCGTTCTATGTACATGCGTGACGACATCGACCAAGACGACGATGACGACGACGATGACATGGAAGACTATGAAGAAGACGAATAAATAGGAGAAAAGGACTAGGGACTTTAACCCTAGCTCCGCGCCTCCGCGCAAGTAAGGTGCGTGACGCCACTAGATCACTTGCTTTGTTTAATAATTGTAATAGCGTCACGCACCCTACCTCCTAATTTTGTGTCAAAACCTCTAATTATCGGCATATCCGGCGCCTCTGGACTAATTTACGCCGTTCGTGCAATTAAATATCTTCTTGCTGCTGATTATTCTGTGGAGTTAGTTGCTTCTAAATCAACTTATATGGTTTGGCAATCTGAGCAAGACATTCGGATGCCTTCTGAACCTACCCAACAAGAGTTATTTTGGCGCCAACAATGTCAAGTTGATACAGGCAAGCTCAACTGCCATGCTTGGGGTGATGTTGGAGCAAACATTGCTAGTGGCTCGTTCCGTACTTTAGGTATGCTTATTATTCCCTGTAGTATGAGTACTGTTGCTAAACTTGCAGGTGGTTTAAGTTCCGATTTGCTCGAACGCGCAGCCGATGTACAACTCAAAGAAGGGCGTAAACTTGTAGTAGTTCCTCGCGAAACACCTTTTAGTTTAATTCATTTACGAAACTTAACAACGCTCGCAGAAGCAGGCGCCCGTATTGTTCCCGCTATTCCCGCCTGGTATCATAACCCGAAAACAATAGAAGATTTAGTTGATTTCGTTGTTGCCCGTGCGCTTGACCAACTGGATATTGACTGTATACCTATTCAACGTTGGGAGGGTCGAAAATAAAATTGTAATGGGGAAGAGGAAAATAACTAGGAATCTAAATTCCCATTACCTTATATTATATATAAACTCTTATGGCTGTAATTCGTTTAATTATATTAATCGTAGTATTGGGAGGACTAACGCTATTACTAGCGCAGAATTTTTCTCCTGCATTACCGCTAGTGTTTCTCGGCGCCAAAACTCAACCTTTCCCTCTCGCAATGTGGCTACTGTTCAGCATAGTCGCAGGCGCCACAACATCATTAATAGTTAATAGTTTATTTGGATTCGCTGGTTACTTTACAAAAGCCAAACCCCAAACTTCAAATCGTGCTAGCTCTTACCGTAAACAAGATACGACACGTCGCGATTCAACACCAAATCAAAATACATACAAAAATACTAAAAGTTCTTCCCAAGAGGATGATTGGGATTTAGATGGAGTAAGTGAAGAATGGGATTTTGAAGAGGGGCAAACAAAACCGTCTTCAAACCAAGAAAATTTTGATAGAAGGGTAAGCGAGGAAGAAGTATACGAGCGTCGGCAAACCACGACCAACTCTTCAAAGGCAGATACATCTTATTCATATAGTTCACGGGAACCAAAAAATTCCGGAGTTGGCAAAACCGAATCAATCTACGACGCTGATTACCGGGTAATAGTCCCACCCTTTAATCCAAATACAGAACCAGCTCAACCTTCAACCCCACCTTCAAGGAAAAAATCGGACGATGCGGATGATGACTGGAGCTTTTTCGATGACGATAACGAGAAGGACAGTAAGTAAAAGTCCTCCACATTCGTACTTATACACCTTTACGCTTGAGCAGGCGCCGCATGAACGGTTACATTTGGTACTGCGTCTTCGTGCTTACTGTCTTCACGAGACTGTTGTCTAACTTCACCACCCATTGCGGCTTCTTGCAGTTTCATAAACGCATTTAGGTCTTCAGTGTCGTAGCGGGTAGTTAGTAGCTGACGGAGTTGATTTTCCGCTTCCAAGGTTAAATAACCTGTGAGTAGGGCTTCTTGAACAACATCACGAATCCGAGTCATTGTAGGAACCTCTTTCATACCACACTTATACATTCGGACTTTTCTAGATTAGTTATGCAGTGCTAATTACCGCTTTACAGTAAGGAACAGCAAGAAAAAAATAAAATCTTGATGTCACACTACAACTGTTGACGGTAACGATGCCTCGAACAAACACTCGTTAACTTAATTACTTGAGATGTAACTTTCCTCAAAATAAGTAAAGTATTCCTATTGTATAGATAGTAATAACGTCACCGAGTGAGCTATAATTACTCCACCCAAAATTTGTTTCGTCGTCTCATTGCTTACAACCATAAAATTAATAAAGTTTAAATCAAGAATTTTAAAATTCCTGTTAAGACTTAAGATACCGAAGCAACAATTACCAAGTCACCTAACGAATGTTATTAAATTTGTTAGGAATTTATTCTTTATTTATTCTAACTTCACAAAAAAATAGTTATTATATTGCTCAAATCAAAGGAACAACGTTAAAAGAATGACTGCTAGCGACTCACATGCAATCGAAGAGGAATTTGTAGAAGCTAAAAATAACTGGGAATTAGAAAAGCTATACGTTGATTTAGCATCCGCAAAGGGTAAAGCACTAACGCCTGTAGAGAAAAAGTTTTTACGCGGGTTACTTTGTGGCTTTAGTCCTGCCGAAATTGCAAACACTGTATATAAAACTCGCAGTAGTAGCACCGTTCGAGTTTACTTATCGAATGGGTTATATAAATATATAGAGGAGATGTTGAGTAATTTATCAAGGAGTAACATTAAAGTCAAAAACTGGAGCCGTGTAACACAACTGTTGGAAAAAGCTGGTTACAAAAAAAATTGGGCATCTATTGAAGCAATCGCTAACTCAGCAATGGCACGCAAAAAAGAAACTCCGGAATCAGTAACAATTGCTTCAGTAAAACAAGATTGGGGTGAAGCTGTTGATGTCTCTATATTTTACGGAAGAAGTCACGAGCTTAAACAACTCCAAGATTGGGTAGTTGAAGGTAGTAGATTAATACTACTACTAGGAATGGCAGGTGTTGGCAAAACAACATTATCAGTCAAACTTGCACACTTATTTCAAGATGATTTTGAATTTATAATTTGGCGCTCACTACTGTTTAAACCACCTTTAGAACTAATTGTTAATCAACTAATTAAATTTTTGGCGCCACCTGATATAGAAATAGACAGTACAGTCGAAGGAAGCATTTCTCAACTAATTCAGTATTTACGAAAGGCACGTTGTTTAATAGTGCTAGACTCCATTGATACAATTTTAGCAGGTGATATAAATAAAAATCAAAGCGATTGTAGCACGATTAGCATGATACAATACCGTCCTGGTTACGAAGCGTATGGTGAATTAATACGACGTTTAGGAGAGTCAAAGCACCAAAGTTGTGTTTTGCTAACCAGTCGAGAAAAACCCCAAGCCATTGCAGCACTATCAGGTGAAAGTCTGCCCGTAAAAGCTCTAAAATTAACAGGATTAAATCATTTTGACAGTTTATCTATTCTTAGAGCTAAAGGATTAAACAACCTTAAAGATGAAGAAGCAACTACTTTAATTGATTGGTATGGTGGAAATCCATTATTTTTAAAGTTAGTAGCAACAGCAATTCAAGAATTATTTGATGGCAGTGTGTATGAATTTTTACAACAAGGAACAGTTGTTTTCGGTGAAATACGGGCAGTATTAGATGAGCAGTTTGAACGCTTGTCGCATATCGAAAAACAGGTAATGTATTGGTTAGCACTCAACCGGAATTTTGTATCAGTACGGAAACTGCAAAAAGACATTTTGCCAAGAGTTTCACAACGGTCTATCTTAGAAGCAATCGAATTATTACAAAGAAGGTCTTTGATTGAGCGATATTCTTCAAGCTTTTCTCAATCTCCAGTTCTAATAGAGTATATCGCTGAACGTTTAATTGAAGAGAACATGCGTTCTGGTAATGCTCAGATAACATCCCTATTAATTAACCATCCCATTTTTGAGACACAACTCAAAAACTATATCCGTGAACTGCGCTTTAATAGTGGAATTTGACGGTAAAGTGGAAAATAGGGTAACTACACTTTGACAGATGACAGACTTATTACAAGGTTTAAATGTATACTTGGTTGGCATGATGGGCACCGGAAAGACGACAGTCGGGCGCCTGATCGCACAGCATTTGCAATATGGATTTTTAGATACAGATGATGTAATTACTAAAGCTGCGGGTAAAACAATTAACGAAGTATTCGCAGAAAATGGAGAAGAGGCATTTCGCAACCTCGAAAGCGATGTACTGTCTCAAGTTTGCGCTTACACTAAATTAGCAGTTGCTACAGGTGGAGGTATTATTCTACGGCGCCGAAATTGGAGTTACCTACATCATGGCTTAGTTGTTTGGCTAGATGCTTCCATAGATGTACTTTATGACCGCTTGGCTGCCGACACAACTCGACCACTACTACAAGATGCTGACCCCAAAGAAAAACTGCGTACCCTTGCTGCTGGGCGCCAAGCATTATATTCTGAAGCAGATTTACATATTACCATTACACACGAGGAAACCCCAGAACAAGTAGCTCAAAAAATAATCACTGCGATACCGAGCGTTTTGAAATCCAATATATCTTTAAATTAAGAATATATGCTTGTTATCAAATTCAAAGTAAAATTAAAGGGATAGATGATACTCGCCTGAAGTGCGAAACATCCATCCCAGAATTGCTGCCCAGATTATTAACCTGGAACCATTACGCCCAGTGTCTAACCATCCCAGTATCGACCGATAAATTTTGATTGTCACTCGTAGAGATACTGAATATCCAACATTTGCAAAGAAGTGATAAAGTTTATTTCGGTGGGGGTTAAGCACTGAAGTGCTTATTACGATGAGCCAGCAGCGCACTTCCATAAGAGGCTTCAGTATAAACTGATGCTTGTACAGGAACACCCAGATGCATAGCGCGAATTTGTCTCCAAGCCTGATTTTTGGCGCCACCTCCTGCCGTATATACACGGGTGAGTTTATCTGCTCCTAATTGTTGTAATAATTCATATCCCCGTGCTTCAATACGAGCAATTCCTTCTAGCAAACCATGCAAAAATTCAATATCATTACTTGGACGTGGTTCTAGTCGCGGTTGTAAATTTGCATCATTGATAGGAAAACGCTCTCCCTTCATGATTAATGGATAATAATCAAGATGACTATTTTGGGAAATATCTATTTGACTACTAAGACTTTCTAACTCCGAGCTAGAGAAAAATTGCCGCAGTACTGCACCTCCTGTATTAGAGGCGCCACCAACAAGCCATAAATTTTGTGTATCTTGCGGGTTAAAATTGGGAAAACGATGGCTATAAATACCGTACTGGGAATTATCAATTTTGGTATGGCTTAATAACTTAACAGCAAGTGTTGAACCAAGCGACGTTACTGCCTCACCAGGTAACAATGCACCACTGGCAATAAATGCAGCAATGCTATCGGTTGTTCCAGCACAAACGACACATTCCGAATTAAAACCATAATCCACCCATTCTGGCTTAATAGGCGCCACAATACTTCCAGGCGTTAAAACAGTAGGCAATTCTACAGCTAAATTCAAATTTTTTAACCATTGGGGATATTCTAGATTCGATACGTCATATCCCAGCTTTAAAGCATTATGGTAATCACTAATACCTATTTTTCCGTGTAGCAAAAACCCTAACCAATCAGCTTGATGTAGAAAATATTTCGCAGATGATTCACAAGGTAGCTGTAACATCCACAGCAACTTTACTAAGCTAGAAGTTGCACTTAACACGGTGTGATGCGGAGGCGCCACTGGCTTCAAATAGTCAAGCATTACTGCCCCACGTGCATCGTTATAAAGTAATGGAGCATCAATAGGCTGCCCTGCCTCCGAGCATAACATTACGGTAGAAGAAGTACCGTTAATAGCGATAGCCTCTACCTGTTTCAGGAGTGCAGGTGGAATTTGTTCAATTAATGTAAACAAAGCCGTTCGCCAAACAGCAGGTAAATTATCTGTTGCCGTATCAAAATCGTAACGTCCAGATTGTTGAATTTTCTGCTCAGAATCAATAACTGCACAACGGGCGCCGGAGGTTCCAAAGTCAATACCCAAATACAAAGCCATTTTTCTTATCTTTTCTTAATAAAACTTAAAAAACCCGTATTAAGCGCTTCAGCGCTTTCATATCAAGCACTGAAGTGCTTACAACGGCAATCACTACAAACTCCAATTGTTGCATCTTGTAACAACCTATTCCCCATTTTCGGTAAAAAGGTGAAAAGTAGTAAACGAGGTATTTAAATCCAATTAGGAGGCTATCACACATGTCTATATCAGATACTCAAGTATATGTAGCTCTCGTTGTTGCTTTAATTCCAGGCATATTAGCTTGGCGTTTAGCATCCGAACTATATAACAACTAGAAACCCCAGAAACCGGGTTTCTAGGCAAAATTGTGATTTTTATTACAAAATTTCAACAAAGAAACCCGGTTTCTATAATTTCTTACCCTAAAAATGAGTGCAAATACTTACCTAGACAGGCAAGTTTATTTTTTGCCAGTGAAATTACAGTAGCAAAATATTAAAAATGGAGTAATATGACAGCAAACCACTGCCGTAATCAGTAGAATAAATAGTTATTTGGCGCCAAAATTTCGCCAACATAACGAGGTTGTTCTAGGTAATATTATGAACGCAATCCAACCCTCTAGACACTCTTCTCAACAGCCCATCCAACAACCGACTCCAAAGCGGTTAAAGTCTCCTAGACCAAAACGTCGTCTCAGGGCACGTTCCTATCAAGTTATGGCGCTTGAAACAACAGCTAAAATTGGCGTCAATGTTGCCCTAACCGTAGCTGCTGTATCTGCTCTAACTCAGCTTTTACCATATCATTGGTCACAGCAAGAGAAACTGCGTGCAATTCGTACCGAAGTCAACCTTGCTTTATCTCGTGTAAGTACTCTAAAAGCCGACTTTAGCCGCAACTTTGACCCTGGTCAAACGAATCAAATTATGCAGCAACAAGGCTACCGATTCGACCCAAATCAACGTCGTATCGTATTTACTGATAAACAAGCGGATTCTTCTGACTCGTTAGATGTATCCCAGTCATCTCCATAAAATTAAATATCAATTAAAATATAAACAGCTAATACTTAATTACTAATAATTAGTTGTGCTTATTTTAAATTAAATGTTTTTATTACTATTTGACTATTAAGTTATCATTTTAATGGCGGTAATAAATTCAACAGTTATAAATTATTAAAAGAAAAATCGGGTTATAGGTTGCAATTTCAATAAAATAGGTTCCTGACTTCTACAAGAAATCAGGAACCTAAATAGTTGTAAATGTAATTAATTAAATATTAACTAATTAGTACAAATTAGCGATAAGCAACTTGTGGACCAGCCCAAACATCTGTTGCTTGTTTGCCAAAAGTTACAGGTTGGTCAACTTCATTGGCATTATTAGTTTTACCATCGTCAGAAACAGAAAGAAGTGCCCAGTCTTCTTCACCCATTTCTCCAGCACGGAACAATACGTGGTTAGGTTGAGCTTTACTCCAACCTAATAAAATAGATATTTTTTCGTGGTCGGTTTCTTTATGTGCGGGACTGACGGTATTTGTGAGATTTTTTTCTCGATGCCAAATTACTGCATAATCCGATACATCAGATGTGTTCATTACACCTTCAAAACGTCGTGCCAAAAAGCGGTCTCCTTTTTCCGACCAACTTACTGGTACTAAAACTCCTATTGTTCCTTCAGCATTTGCGTCAGGTGTCGCCTTAACATTAATTAAAACATCGCTATTGCGCGAGGTTGATGAAAGAACCCTTAAATTTTTGGTTTGACGGTCTTCAATAAATAGAACGCTGCTAACGCGACTGTTATGTGTTTCTGGTTTAACTTCGAGTTGAATTCGGCTGTAAACAGCATAGCGACCATCAGGAGAAATAACAGGTACACTACGGTAGTATCGTACACCACCGCCAAGTGGTGCCATTGATTCAGTAGTGGCGCTAATCCATCTCATCGGGATAGGGTAAGCACTACCCAGTGGGTCATCAGGATTTTGCTGTGCTTCTGTTGGTTGAGAAGGAGCAGAATAATTGTTGCCGTTATTTGAGTCCCGCAGTACAGGCGCGACTTTTGCGACTACGATAGAACCGTCTTTCAAAGTGATAGAGTTTGCTTTGTAAGCTTTCAATCTCTCAATTAAGTCACTTTTGTCTGTTGGAATTTCGACAATGGATGAAGAACGACTTACAGGTGGCGCCAGTTCAACAGCCGCTAGCAAATCGTTAGTTGATTCGTTAGTAGTAGAACTATCAGAAGTTTCAAATGAATTAAATGAATTATCTGTATGCTTCGGTTCTTGTGGAGCAGTAACAGCAGCAACCTGTGCTTCTGTTGAGTTATCGTGTTGTGAGGAGGTATCTGGAGTTGCAGGCAATTGTGAATTAACACCAATACTCTCAACATCCGTATTAGGTGTTGGGATAGAATCAGTTGTGACAACAGAAGTGCTTGCAACTTCTGATGGTGTTGATGAAGTCGCGTGACTACTTGCAGCCGCTAAAGGCGCAATTAGCATCACAACTACAGCGTACTTGAGGAATGGCTTTGTGCGGAACCATCCAGACAACAAAAGGGTTTTCAACATCTGCTGACTCTCTAGATTGGGGGGTGTTGCTGTGCTTTATACGAATACTGAGGAAGCGAAACTAGGCAAGCTATAGCTCTTATGTATAACAGGCAACTAAAGCATAGGATGCAAATCCGCTTAAGTGTACCATAGTTTTACATAAATGGGTATTTTAAACTACACCTTGAATAATTAACGATAACGAACAATATATAGATACATTTCGGTGCGTGTAATTCCCGAAAACAAATAAATGTTGTATGGGTTACACAACCTCCAAAAGCATAAACTAGTCAATTATAAGCTCAAGTTTAAAAACTGCACACTATGTAACACAAAGTAGATACAGTTACTCGAACGCAGGCAACTAAGTATAAATGCGAACAAATGTTTTATCGAGACTCATTCGAGTTTAAACTCACATTTCCCGAATGTTAACTCAAAAAGAAAACAAACGTGGGTAGATTCGCAAATATATTATTTATCCTGCTTCAAAGAAACACCTGTAAGATAAACTGGTAGATAAAAAATAATAAGAATTGTCTATTCGGTATATGAACTCAGAATAGTAGAGCTTAATTTAATTTAGATTAATTAAACTATTAATCAAATCTACCAAAAGAGTAAACTTTTGTTGCAAGCACTACTCAGACATTAAAGTTAGATATCAAAAGACATGGTAGATGTACTGGCTAGCTATATAGTTAATTTATTATAACCTGACAAGGTTATGTTTTGTCTCTCCTTTTTCTGAAAAACATAAGTAAGTCTTACTTTAGACATCTAATTTATTTCACCGTCAGACGATGCTCAACCGAATAACTACTGGATAATTGTGTTTTGTATCACTGACAGTACCGATAGTATGATTATGAACTTAGGCTAACCTTATATATATAGTCATCATAGTAAGAATATATTAAAAATTGTAAACTAATAAAAATTTGCTGCTCAATTGCATGAAAATAATATTTTTTGGCACACCAGAGTTCGCAGTTTCCACTTTAGAGAAACTACTGAGTCACCCAAGTTTTGAGGTGTTAGCAGTAGTAACTCAGCCAGATAAACGTCGAGAGCGTGGGAATAAATTAACACCATCGCCCATAAAGAGTTTAGCCTCAACTCATAACTTACCCATTTGGCAGCCTTCGCGCATCAAAAAAGACGAAGAAACTTTAACCAAATTAAGGGAATCAAGCGCCGATGCATTTGTAGTTGTAGCATACGGTCAAATACTCTCGCAAGAGATATTAGACATGCCCAAACTTGGTTGTATCAACGTGCATGGTTCAATATTACCGTACTATAGAGGCGCCGCTCCAATTCAATGGTGTTTGTACAACGGAGAAAAAGAAACAGGCATAACAACAATGTTAATGGATGCGGGTATGGATACCGGAGCGATGTTAAAGAAAGTAACAACATCGATAGATTTACTTGACAATGCTCATACACTAGCATCTAGACTTGCAACACTAGGCGCCGACTTATTAGTTGACACTTTAATCTCGCTCTTAAATAATCAAGTTCAGCCAGTTGCCCAAGATAACGAGAAAGCAACTTATGCACCACTAATAAAAAAAGAAGACTATAAAATAGATTGGACAAAAAGTGCGCTTGCGCTACACAATCAAATCCGAGGATTTTATCCCAACTGTACCACCAGCTTTCGCGACCAACCGCTAAAAATAACCGTTACTATTCCCGTTAGCACTACACACCAAATTGATTTACCCGAAGAATATAAATCAATATTAGAGAAAGTACCAGAACAATCAGAGAATGCAAAACCAGGAGAAGTAGTCAGCATTATTAAAGGAATGGGAGCATTAGTCCAAACTGGAGATGGGATGTTACTACTATTAGAAGTTCAACCCTCTGGTAAACGTCCCCAGTCTGGATGGGACTTTGTAAATGGAACACGCTTAACAATAAAAGAAGTCATGAGGTAGGGTGCGTGACGCTATAACAATTGTGAAACAAAACGAGTCATCTCGTAGCGTCACGCACCTTACAAGTAAATTTTTGGTAGCACGTGCGTGACGGTAAGCTCGTTATTGGCTTCGTTTTAGATTTTAGTAGCGTCACGCACCCTACTCATAATATCGGCAAGATTGACAGGGTCCTTCAGGGTTGACGGCACAGCGTATAATTTCTGACTTAGCATTATAACGGCAAGTAGCATCGCCAACTACCCAACATCCATTTACTAAACTTTTTTCAGAAGGACGTTGTGCTGATTGAACGTAGAGAGCAATTTTGTGTAAACGGTAGCGTCCAGATTTAAGCTGATACTTATGGCTACGTTCTAAAACAGCGTAAGTTTTCCCTTCTAAATCAAGATAATTGCCTGGTTGTGGCATCCAGTCAAGTTGGACACTGCCAAGAGTTTTACGTGGATGCGTCAAAATAACCTCAGTTGGCAATGAATCTGGCTCCATAAAATGCATGTTTCGGTGACGACTCTATATATATAGGATAAACGCACCTACACTCAATTTCTGGGTTGTTAATTTTTTGCGTTGCAATAACCGCATCAATATTAGGATAAAAATATGATTAAACCTTGCGACATTGCAACGGGTAACGATTTCCGCGCCAAGTAGTCCAACCATTGGCAGTTTTAACGCGCGAGTCATATCTCAAAAACCAGTTGTCTTGTTCTCTGCCTTGGTAACGAATACCAAAATCAGCACCACGAACATAACGCTGCCCTAAAGGAACCCATGCACCACCGTTATCACTAAATCTACCAACAACTTTTACACCTGAAGTAGTAGAACAAACATCACCATCGCATTGAGTTTGGGGATCATCGACAACAAGCCATTTCATTTTTGCTGGTCTACCGTCAATGAAACAATCCCAATTACCGAAAAACCACTGTGTAGCAACTAATCCAGCTTGAGCATTTCCCCCAGGTGCAAAGAAACTTAAAGGAATAATAGCCAATCCTGCAAGTACAGCTTTTATCTTTTTCATCGTTATCACCATAAGTATTTCATCTTCTACTGCTTATATGTAGGAGGTGGAAATTTTATGCATAGTAAAACTACTCAAATTACAACTCGTATAACTCTGGGTTGACATTTAAGCAATCGCTTATGTATGATGAAATATAGTTAAGCGATTGCTTAAATATATAGCTAGATTGAATGAGTAGACCCCTTGCCAGTGCCGATGTGTTTGTAGCCATAGCTGACCCAACTCGGCGCGCGCTATTAGATAAATTGCGTTTAGGAGAACAACCAGTTAAAGAGTTGGCGGAACCCTTTGCCATGAGTTTGCCAGCAATATCTCAGCACTTACAAATACTTTGTGAAGCTGATTTAGTACAAATGAGAAAATCTGGGCGCCAGCGTTTATATAGTTTAAATCCAGAGCCATTGAAACAAATATCTGACTGGATTAGTGATTACGAACAATTCTGGCAAGAGAAATTAGGCGCCCTTGGCAATTATTTGGAGGAGAATCCATGTTCAGACACTTAAACAAAAAAGTTTTTTATCCTTATCCGTTACAAAGAGTTTGGCAGGTACTTACTAATCAAAAAGCGCTTGCTGCTTGGTTAATGGAAAACGACTTTGAAGCGCGTCTCGGACATAAATTTAAATTTATCTACTCATCGTTACCAGGGATGAGCGCGCATATAAATTGTGAAGTTATCGAACTTGATGAACCAAGGCGCCTATCCTTTACCTGGAAAGATAACTTAATGTATCAGCCTTCGATTGTAACTTGGACATTAGAAGCTGTAGATGGTGGAACTATATTAAAATTAGAACATCGAATACTTGAAACAGCTTACTTACAACAACGCCAAGAACATTACAATTGGCAACCGAATAAATCTATCCCTTCAGCCTCTATAAACAGACAATTAGGAAGTTCCACTCTTACTTATCCTAGCTACGGCTTAAATAACAATTTTGAACAACCCATAAGCATTATTATAAGCGCTTATTTCAATGGTGGATGGGAAGATAAGCTTAAAAATTTAGAAACCTGGTTTCTTCTTGACTAAGGACGACAATCTCCAGCATTAAAAACTGAAACCAGGTTTCTTGTATATGAATAATCCTTCACAAATTGGTTTTGCTACTGTAATTCCAACTCCGCAAGAATTTGATATTTATTCTCGATTACTTGTAGAAAGAATTATTTTCTTACGTGGAGAGTTAACAGAAGAAGTAGCAAACTTAATTATAGCTCAAATGCTATTTCTTGATGCAGAAGACCTAGATAAAGATATTGCATTGTATATCAACAGTAACGGAGGCACCTTAACAACTGCACTCGCTGTATACGATGTTATTACTCAACTTCGTACTAATATATCTACTGTATGTATTGGTAATGCGAGTGCAACAGCAACACTTTTACTATCTTCAGGCACTAAAGGAAAAAGATATGCACTTCCAAATGCACGGATTTCAATACGTCAACCAATATTAAGTACTGAGGGAAAAGCCAGTAATATTGAAATTGCAGCTAAAGAATTTTTTTACTTAAAGCAATCTATCAATAACATATTAGCTGTAAATACAAATCAGTCGGTAGAAAAAATAAAGCTTGATGCTGAAAAAGATTTAGTTATGAGCGTTCTTGAAGCAAAAACTTATGGATTGATTGACAGTATCATTCAAAGATAATTATTTTCTTGTTCCCCCCTTATCAAGGGGAGTTAGGGGGGATTTAAATGTCTAATAACAAAAGTGCAATGGGAGTATTTGAGAGGTAGCCATGAAAATTTTAATTATAGGTGGCACAAATTTTATCGGGCCTCCTGTTATTAGCCATCTGACACAAATGGGACACGAGGTAACTATATTTCATCGAGGAAAAACAAATCCTCAATTACCAGCGGGTGTAAATGAAATTATCGGAGAACGAAAAAATATTATCCAGATAAAAGATAAGTTACAACAGCTTTCTCCTGAAGTCGTACTAGATATGATTGCATATACTGAACATGACGTGCGTGCGCTTTCTGAAGCATTGCAAGGTGTACAAGCGCGTCTAGTTGTAGTTAGTAGTATAGATGTATATCAAGCTTACGATGTGCTTCTAGGTAAAGAATCAAATGTTGTACCAGTCCCGTTAACCGAAGATTCACCTTTACGTACCTCCCTCTACCCATTTCGGGAAATGCAAAATAAACCTTTACAGGCGCCAGATGATTATGAAAAAATCCTGGTTGAAAAGGCTGTAATGTCAAACCCCGATTTACCTGGAACAGTTATACGGTTGCCAATGGTATACGGTGAAAATGACCCATTACATCGTTTATTTCCGTATCTAGAACGTATCGATGATAACCGTGCTGCAATTGTATTGCCAGAAAGTCTAGCGAATTGGCGAGGTTCTTACGGTTATGTAGAAAATATTGCGTATGCAATAGCACTAGCAGTTACAAACGCACGTGCAACAAATCGTATTTATCACGTTGCTGATATAGAAAATAAAAATGAAGCTGAACGCATTACTCAAGTTGGAAAAATAGCTCAATGGCAGGGTAAAGTTGTAACTATATCCGAAAATCAATTACCACCACAGTGGAAATTACCACTCAATGTAAAACAAGATTGGTTAGTAGACTCAACTCGCATTCGCCAGGAGTTAGGATACAAAGAAATTGTGTCTTCTGATGAAGCGTTGTGGCGAACAATTAATTGGCAGCGTGCTAATGTACTTCAACAACCTACTCAGTTTGCGGCGCCGTACTTACTAGATTATGCAGTTGAAAATGAGATATTAGCAAAATGCTTTTCTGCTTAAATATGTGCTTAAGGATACTGCTGTTACCCATGAAGAACTCTTAATATTTCCACAAAGTTTGTTCTGACTCTATAAATAATAATGTAGGGGCTTTGTGGTATTACAAGTTCTCGCGTCCCTTCAATACGTCCCGGGCGACCCATCATTGGATAGTTGGAAAGTTGTTCTGTAGCTGATTGAATTCTTATAACTAAATTACTTGCTGCCTCCGGGGTGAGTTGTTCACAAGTGTAGTTATACGCTTGCTCAAGGTTACGAAGCGCTTTACGAAGCCATTTTATTTGCATTTGTCAGTTTCGCAAAAGTATTTTGGACTTCTTCAGGACTTGCAAAATCACCTGCATCAGCTTCTACAATTGCAGCGGTAATTTCTTTAAGTTGCCACTGACGCATTTCAAGATAAGCTTCTACAGCCTCATTCAATACGTAACTTCTATCTCGATCCATGCTTGCTGCAATAGCATCAAGCGCATCTCTCTTCTGCACGTCTAGACGAAACGTAACGTTTTCTTTGTTCATAAAAAACGCAATGCACTACAATACAACATAATATTTATCATTGCATAAAGTTACTCAAAAATGTAAATCAGAATTGTTGACCTTTAGATTCTTTGTGTGCTAATCTCAGACCAATCGGTCTTAATTACTCAGCACGAGCGCACTTTTAACTCACACATGTCAAAAGGCGATGATACCAAAGCGATGATTATCGAAAAAGCCGCAGCTTTGTTTAATCAACAAGGATATGCAGGTTCTTCAATGTCAGATATTATGCGGGTAACTGGGTTACAGAAAGGAGGTATTTACAACCACTTTCATAGTAAAGACGATTTATCGCTGCAAGCTTTTGATTATGCAGTTTCCCAAATTCAAAGGCAATATCGCTCTGCTTGGGCAAGCAAGCAAAATGCGATAGAACGCTTGCAAGCAATTATTGATGTGTTTCGTACTTTTATTGATAATCCACAACACCCTATTATGCGGGGTGGATGTCCATTACTAAATACTGCAATAGAAAGCGATGACGCGCACCCAGCTTTAAAAGCACGCGCACAGCAAGCAATGGACTCATGGCGCCTACTTTTTCGTCGTATTATCGAGAAAGGTATAAAAAAAGGTGAAATTAATCCAAATGTAGATGGTGATGAAGTAGCATCAATAATTATCTCAATTCTTGAAGGTTCTGTGATGATGAGTAAACTTAACAGTGACTCTATACACCTCGAACGCGCAATTAAACATTTAAATGATTATATTAATAGTCATTTGAAAATATAGACTTAATTTTTTTTTGCACAAAACAGACTAATCGGTCTTTTATGGGCATATATAACCCAGGTTCCACAACAATCAAAAATTCAATATCCTATGCGCCTAATTACAATTCCAATCAGCCACTACTGCGAAAAAGTCAGATGGGCATTAGACCACTTGAAAATATCATACGTTGAAGAATGCCATTCTCCACCATTCCATTTATTAGTGGCGCCTCGTTTTGGTGGTAAAACAACACCGATTCTCGCTACAAAAGATGGTATATATTTAGACTCAACCGATTGTTTGAAATATCTTGATTCCATTGCCTCAGTTGATAAAAAATTATACCCCAATCAAATAGAGTTAAGACAAAAAGTTGAAGAATTAGAAGAACTATTTGATGAGCAATTAGGAGTGTTAACAAGAATTTGGGGTTATTCTCATACTATAAATGACCCCAAACTAGTAAAACAAGCATGGTGTAGAAATGTACCTTGGATAGAGCGCGCATTATTTCCAGTAGTTTTTCCGAAAACTCGCGCACTAGCTTGTAAAAAATTTAATATTACTCCTGAATCCAACATTGAAACACGTAAGAAAATAAAGCAAATTTTTGAACAAGTTAGCAATATATTAGCAGACGGGCGCCATTACTTAGTAGGAGATAAACTTTCCGCAGCAGATATTACATTTGCCGCACTCGCTGCACCAACAATCGCACCCCCCGAACACCCAGCGACACGAGGTAGCGTAGATAACTTTCCTATAAACATGGCAAAAGAGATAAATCAATTTCGGAAAACACCAGCAGGGCAATTTGTATTACGTTTATATCGTGAAAGAAATAATTAATAAGGTTTGCAATGAAAAATGATTTAGAACGAGTCGCTCTAATTACAGGAGCATCACGAGGAGTTGGCGCCAACACAGCCTATATTCTAGCAGAAGCAGGATTAAATATAGTAATTAACTATCACAGTAAAAGGTCGCGTGCAGAAGAAGTTGCCAACATTGTACGAGAAAAAGGGCACCAAGCTTTACTCGCTCAAGCAGACTTAACAAACGAGAGCGACATGAAGCAGATGATAAAGTCAGTACAAGAAAAATTTAATCGTCTTGATGTACTTATTCTTAATGCTAGTGGTGGATTAGAAAAACGCAAAGACGCTGACTACCCAATGCAACTAAATCTAACTGCACAGAAACGCGCTGTTGATTTGTCGTTACCTTTAATGTCAGATGGTGGACGTATAGTATTTGTCACCAGTCACTTAGCACACTTCTACGGAAGTAAACCTGTTTACCCACTATATGAACCAGTAGCGCAAAGCAAAAAAGCAGGTGAAGAAGCATTACGTGCTTATATACCAGAATTATCAAAAAAAGGCGTCAAACTTGTTGTAGTTAGCGGTGATTTAATCGAAGGTACAATTACACCCAAATTAATGCAACGTCAAAATCCAGGTTTGATTGAAAAGCGGCAACAACAAGCAGGTGTTCTTCCGACAGTAGAGGAATTTGCCCACGCTATTGCTTCTTCAGCACTCGATGACCAATTAGAAACTGGGGCAACAATTTTTGTTGGAAGTACAGACTGGGAATTATAGACGTATTTTTTTGTGCATAAACAGACCGTTCAGTCTTTTTTATCAAGGAGTAAAGCAAAATGTTGAAATTTTATTACAATCCACGTTCACCTATGACAAGACGTGTATGGCGTGGTTTATTAGAAAAGCAAATTGAGTTTGAACCAATAGTAGTAAACTTGAATGGCGACCAAATGGCGCCTGAATATTTAGAATTAAATCCATTCCACCATGTCCCTGTAATAGTAGATGATGGTTTTCGAGTAATAGAGTCACTAGCAATTTTAGATTATCTCGAAGCCAAATATCCGGCGCCTGCACTGTTACCAAAAGAACCGCAACAAAGAGCAACAGTTAAAATGGTGCAATTGGTTTCTAGCAATGAATTATTACCAAAAGCCATTTCATTCATTTTCAAAGAGCCAGATTCACCAATATATATACAAGCCAAGCAGCACATTCATACTGTATTTCAATTTTTCACTACAACGCTAGGGGAAAATGTATATTTTGGAGGTAAAACTTTAAGCTTGGCAGACATTGTTGCTGGGACTGATATATCTTTACTAGCAAAATCTGGCTTTAATTTAAGTGAATATCCAAAATTGAATGATTGGTATGAACGCTTAATGCAACGCGAAGCATGGGTTCATACCGAATTAAGTACAGAACAATTTGAGCAATTTAAAAGAGTTTTTCTGATAATACAGACCAGAAAAATTAGGCAAGCGAGTAAAACTTAATAATCTTGCGTATGTACACTGTTCCAGCATTTTAGAGCGAGACGTTCGTATATGCCAACAAGTCGTATGTAAGCCTTTGTTGCATCAAGATGTGCGTCTACTGCTTGTGTATACTCTAAAGTTATATCAATGTTATTACGTAAATAGTTGTATTTTTTTTTGCAAAAAGCTTGTGATTCTGCGTAATGCTTTAAGAAGCAATTGTACTCTTCAATAAACTGAGCGAACTCAGATGTATGGTTTTGAAAGTTAGGCTGCATAATTAATAGCAAAATTGTTCGCTTAATAAGGTAGACATTTTTGCGGCTCTGAAACATCACTCATTAGGAACAATGATTATTACATTTTAATGTATATTCCATTACATGCTTAATTGGCGAGGTAAAAGCAATGACACCACATCCAAAAAAATCATTAGCTATAGCTTGTGCATCAGGCAGTTTTAAAGGCGCCTTTGCCCACGGTGTATTAAGTGCATTAGAAACAGCAGGAATAGTTGCTGATGTTTACGCTGCTGCATCATCATCGGTTTTACCTACAGCTTGGGCAGCTATAGGAAAAGCAAATCAACTTGGTGTAAATTATTGGCTAGCTGGAGCAAAATATCTTCAACAACCGGATATAGGAATGAGTAAAATAGTTTTAGGAGGAATTGCAAACTTTAGCCCACCTAAGACAGAATTATTTGCAGCAGATACGCCAGAATTTATTATTGCCACCAGTGCAGTTATTACCGAAGAAGCAGCAAGCGAAACGCAAACCCATAAAGCGCGGCGCCTAGGAAGAAAACTATTAGTAGCTGCGGCAAAAAAACAGCGCACATGGGTTGATGAACATTTACAGATAGAATTATTCAGTACAAAAAACAACAAATTACACCTTAACGCTAGTAATTTTGATGAAGTTACTTATGCTTCAAGTCGAATGCTACACGCTTGGGATATTCCAGCTTGGATAAATCAAAAACCTTATATTGATGCATCGTACACTTGTATGTGCCCAGCTATCGAAATGGTAAAAGCAGGATACCAAAAAGTAATCGTAATTAGTAATGAACCTGGTGTACTGTACCGCGATATGTTCCAGTTAGAGGAAATATCTGAGCATTATAACGGCGCCGATATCTATATAATTAAGCCAGATATGGATACAAAGGAATTAGGCGTTGATTTTACAGATGCGAGCGTTGAAGGATTAATAGCAGTTTATCAACACGGTTTAGAAAAAGGGAGATATATCAAGAAACCGGGTTTCTACGCAAAATAGTCCTTTTGATTACAATATTTCAATGAAGAAACCCGGTTTCTACGAAATTTACTCATTCGCTGTTGTAGTTACTAAAATTCTAACAATCACGAGTATATTTTACTCAATCTTTATGAGTCAAAGTTACCTGGAAATCGCGCAACAAGGAAAAAATAGCTGGTGGCACCATCTGCTAGGAATACTCCTGATATTATTTTTCTGGATTGTTATCGGCAGTATTGTCACAAGTATTGCCATTATAATTATTTTGTTACAACGTGGTCTAAGTTTTGCTGATTTCTCACAAGAGCAAGTCAGCACGTTTTTAAAATCAGCTTCTGTTGAAACTTTTATTACTTTAAATCTTGCATCTATATTTTTTGCGATTGGTATATTTATTGCCGTCAAATGGTTGCACAAGCGTAAATTCCGCAGCTTAATTAGTGCAGATTCAACAGTTAACTTCCAACGTATCCTAGCCGGATTTTGTGTATGGTTTTTAATGCAGGCAGTGTTGGTAGCATCAGGTATAATTTTCGACGCGAAAAACTACGAATTTACCTTTAACCCATCGCAGTGGTTCGCACTTTTAATATCAGCATTAGTACTCACCCCAATTCAAACATCAAGTGAAGAATTATTTTTTCGTGGATACCTACTTCAAGCATTCAGCCACATTACTCGAAATCGACTAGTATTAATTTTTCTTACCAGTATATTATTCATGCTGCCACATTTATTCAACCCAGAAATGCAGCGGGGAGCATGGATAGCACTTTTCTACTTTGGATTCGGCGCCTTAACTGCTTTAATAACTCTTAAAGATAACCGATTAGAACTAGCATTAGGCGTCCACGCAGCAAACAACCTTAGTTTCCTATTCGTAACCACAAAAGATTCTGTACTCGCAGTACCTGCAATATGGACGGCAAAAGACACTGGAGACCCAAGACTAGAAGTTTTGATATTCCTATTACAAAGTTTAATCTTTTACTACATATTTTTTGGGCGCCGTAAAAAAATAATCCAAGCAGTACCAGAAAAAAACGAATCTCTAGAAAAACTGAGCTAAAACTCACGCGATTGGCACATAAAAACCGTAGGGTGCGTGACGCTACGAAACAACTTCAACCAACATTATAAGACTTGTAGCGTCACGCACCAATTTCAACGCACCTGTTCCAAATTGTGATTACAGAAAACCTCAGCCCATAACGGACTGAGGTCAGAGTTTAATCAGGGTGCATCTACTAATCTCTGTATCCACTGTGGTCTATAGCGGATCAGAACAAAATTAAACCGTTTGAGCCAAGAATACAAAATATTAGGCGTGGAAGATACTTATGAGTAATTATATGTAAAATCAATACACCCCGGATTATGTATCTCCACCTGAAGAAACTCTTCAAGAAATGCTTGAGGAACGGGGAATGTCTCAAGCAGAACTGGCGCTAAGGACAGGTACACTAAAAACAACAATCAACGAAATTATCAATGGCAAAGCTACAATTACTCCAGAGATAGCATTATAGTTTGAGAGAGTGCTAGGCGCCGAAGCAAGTTTTTGAAATAACCGCGAACGACACTACAGTGAAGCTTTGGCACGAGAAGGAAAAAATTAGTAAACTTTTTTAAAGATGTGTTGTCAAGTAAAATATATGCGAATGCGGGTTATAGCTGAGTCTAACCCTTGACTGTGAACCCAACCTACAAAACCACCATAAACCATTCGGTCGTTTCTGTCTGCAACAAACACATGGTCTACACCTAAAGGATTTTTCCAAGTTCTTACAGTCGAACCATCTCGCAGCCTAATTATTGGGTGTGAGCTTTTAAAATCTCTATGGTGCGCGCGTGTAATACCAGGTACCCTTTCTAAAATAGCTATAACTTCTTGGGTATCCCCTGTTGTATCGGGTGTTACTAAAGTTGCACAACCACACCCATCTATAATAGTTGTTTTTAATCTTTCTTTTAAATCACCGTCAAATAAAGATAAAGTATCAATTTCTTCCAATAATTTTCCGTGTGGCTCAGATTGGCGCCGATGGCAATATACTTCTGTTAACAAATCTTCTAATCCAACTTTGGCTAAAGCATCTGTTATCAGCCCGGTCAAACCTAATACAGCAATACCACCCAACATTCCCGCAGGACCACCGAGAAATGCAAGTGCTGCCGTAATTGCTGCGGCGCCTGTTAAACCTGTTGCTGCCATCGTTAGGACTAAAATAATACCAGGTAATCCCAAAGCAGCTATTTTCTTTGCAACCTCATCCATATACTTTTGCTGTAACCATTCACTCACTTATTCCTTTTTAGCAATTTTCTCAGACCTTTCGATGCTATATATCACCAACGTGCGGTCAAAGCATCTCCAATTCGTTAGTACTAACCTAACCCGTTGCTCATCAATAAATAAAAAACCCCAGTCCCTAAAAGACTGAGGTAAAAATTGAATCAGGGTGCATCTACTATCTCTGTATCCGCTATGGTCTGTAGGGTATCAGGACAAAATCGAACAGTTTTAATGTATAAATTATTACAATTGGATATATTATTGTTCGTGAAAGCAGCTTGCGGCGCCTACCATGAGACGAACTCGAAATTTAGTATGTGTAAGTACTAATAAGCTAGTACTTTATCTGTGTCGCACGCTTAAACATGTGGAAAGGCGCCGCAAGCGCGTAAGTTAATATGAAAGAAACACAATTTTGTATAAGGCTGAATATATAAAAGTTTTAAAATGTGTTTCTTGAGAGCCAACCTGACGATAACACCACCCTAAGAATTCTGTCTGCAAAGTCATTTTGTGAAGATTTTTTACGAAAATGGAATTTTACCGTAAAGAAAAGGCGTAACTTTGAAGTAGTAGTCAAAGCTTAAGATTATTAATTTTTTAGCTTATAGACACACCGAAAGAAAATTCAAGACCTATGCCAGATTTTTCTTGCACTCTACCCTATTTCGGTTAATGACTGTCGCACGTCAGAATGTCTAACAAAATCCTAGATTAATCCTCGGACAGGTTGCCGAGTGCCAGGGTGTCCGGGAAGCTACTACTGAAAGTGCTTCATAAGTACCTAAACAAAATAAATTTCACACTAACTTATAGCCGAATAATTCTTTAGCCGATTTTCACGGATAATTTAATTTGCATAGGTACTTAGCTAACACAAGATACCATTTCCGCAAAAGCGTCTTCCAAAGAGCCTTTTGAGAAAACATATGGTGTTCACTGAAAGTTATCCAAGGAGTTAACTTTTACCGCTCTCTGTAGTAACTGCTGCCAATGACCTATGACATTAGGTCGTAACAACCAGCTAAATAGCAGTCTATAGCAGCCTCATTGTCAGCATTATGTGGCTGTTGTAAACGTAACCCCTGTCTCGCTACGTATGTTTCGACATGGGGAAGCCAGTTTGTGCAAGCTCCTGCAATCGGACACTAGCTTAAGCAACAATCTGCTAGTGCAAACTATACAGCCTTGTCAAGTAATTATTCAGCTTAAAACTTTCTTTGGAGGAACCAATGAAGGCAGAAAATTCGACAGAATTGGACAGTTCCATCTCAACGCTGACTTATCACATCACAGCGCTTCAAATAACTATCTATTTCAATAGAGAAGGTGACCACGACCACAACGGTCTCATGTTAGCGCTTACCGAAAATGTTCCGATTCTGAAATATATTCGGGCATTAGGAAGAGTCGGTTTACCACAAAGAACCGATGACCATAACGGCGACGATACGCCGGAAAAATGGTACAAGCAGGCTCTTGAGCGCGCCCAGAAGATTGGTGTTTCTCTACCATCTAGCCCTGAGGAAGCGCGCCAACCTCATCCTCTCGTGCGTCCACTTGTACTACGCGCTCGGAAGTGCGACCGCCTTCAGGTGGTACTCCACAACGAGGTGAGTGGGCGATATGTGGGCCTCCATCTTGTTGGGGGCGGATACGACGTGACAACGGATGATGGTTCCCAGGTAGGCAAGAACGATTCCAGTCTCACGCCTCCCAATGGACAACGGACATATACATGGATGTGTAACGATGAAGGCGTTTTCCCCTTCCATGATGGTGGAAACTATTCCGGTGGCGAGGACGGAACGAACGTTCATGGTCTCTTTGGCGCCCTGGTGGTGGAGCCAAAAGGTTCAATTTGGCGTGACCCAGTTACTGGTCGCCGTTCCGAGGACGAGCGTGGCGCCTTCCAAGAGTTGGATGGGCTGTACCTAGGGCATGCTGAAAAAGAAAGGAAAGCTGACACTTGAAGATTATCAGACCAAAGGAATATACCCACGTGCAAGACAAAAAGGTAAGATTACCTAAAATTCATGCATCTACATGACTGGCGCCAAAG
>JAESFJ010000134.1_pt1 | contig 79602 bp, 68 predicted proteins | sample 9266161 | NCBI WGS metagenome assembly JAESFJ01 (sample SAMN14506165, study PRJNA617096) | algae metagenome | isolation source: Calothrix sp. FI2-JRJ7 and co-occurring heterotrophs from granitic desert soil | place: USA: Red Pass Lake area, Fort Irwin, California | collected 2000-06-01
TCCTGGGTTACTTTTTGAATTAGTTGATGAACCTCCTGAACAGGCGCCGAACTATCGATTTGAATCGGTTGAGGTAAAAGAAACCGCTTTATGCCTCCTTCGTCGGCAAGCTGCGCTAACGCATCGATGGGGTCTTTTTACCTCCAGAAGGTGTAACACCCAGAATCATTTTTTTCGCAGAAGTTCAATTTCAGAAAGACGAAGCTCTCTACCATCGATTCTTTACTGAGTCAATGATGTATTTGAACCGTAATCAAGGTCAATATGATGATTGGTATTGTGTGGTAATTTTTCCATCACGCAGTTTGGAACCAAGCGATAAAACGACTCATCGAATATTTTTGAACAGCAACCAAGTGCAGCGTATTTACTTAGATGAGTTGGGCACTCCTAATCAGCAACCAATAGGCATCAATTTAATGCAGCTGACAGTCGCCTCAGAGAAAGCGATGGCGGAGCAGGCAAAGCAGTTAATTGAACGAGTACAATTAGAAGAAACAGGCACACTGCCGAAAAACGAAATAATAGATATTATTACCACAATCGCCGTTTACAAATTTTCGTCTTTGAGTAGAGAGGAAGTGGAAGCTATGCTAGGACTGACTTTAGAGCAAACAAGGTTTTATCAGGAAGCGAAAGCCGAGGGACGAGAAGAACAAAAAACTGAAATATTGAGAGCAGTGGTGCCTTTGTTGCTAAAAACAGGGATGACTGTGGAGCAAATTGCTCAACAACTCAATGTTGATGTAGAAGCTGTCAAGTCCGCCGCACAACAGAGCGCGTAGAATGAAGATTGAAGAAACGCGAATAAACCTACGACTTGGAGCGTCAAACCAAATTAAAAGCAGCAACACGCCTAATTAACATGGGCTACAGCATCTCAGATTTGGCGAAGGCACTTGATTTATCAGTCGAGGAAGTTACAAAACTTGCTTCAAATTCACCCCAAGCTTGAGCTTAAGTTGGGTAGGAACGCTCTCTGGCAGCCATATTCATGAATAATTTTTGTGCTGAGAGGTTACTACCCGAAATTTTCCAAAAATTAAGAGAGTAAAGCAAGCGACGGCAGGTAACTATACCAAAATTTTTCATGCATGTAACCAGACCCACTCCGAAGCCAATATCTAGTAGGCTCACGGCGCCATATAAGTGTTGCTCCCAATTAAGAAGTAATTCTTTAACTCGCGCTCGCACCGACCGACTAGTCAGGTGGGTGTTCATCCATAACGGCAAGGACTCGGCGCATATTAATCACACCCTCACGGTTGGTTTGGAGTAGGGCAACCGTTGCCCGTCCAGTTGCTGTAATACCAAGCATTTGAGTTGTATCTTCGTTCCAAATGAAATGCTGGTTCCATTCCCTGAAGCCGAGGATTAAAAAGAGGAGCAAGCTGTCCTGTAGCTAGGTCTATAGCTTCGGTTTTGTTTAACTTGTAGTTGTTACAAGTTTGGCAGGATAGAGCAAGGTTGTCTGCGATGGTTTGACCACCTCGACTAACAGGTTGGATGTGGTCGATAACTAGCGGAGCGATTGCGTATTTTGCTTGACTGCGGCAATATTCACACAAACCACGGGCGCGGTCAAAGACCAGTTGCTTTAGTGCAACAGGAACATATTCACTAGACATAAGTAACAGGTTGAATGCCTAGCGTTTCCATGAGTTCTGATAGGGAGACTTGACGAAGTTGAGCGAGGTTGGCAAGGGCTTCGAGGCGTTGGACGCCGAATTGTTCGATTTGATTGCTAAGTTGGATCAGGGTGTTATATTCAGCGTCCGTGAGAGTTTCGGCTTCTTTTTTCGCGCGAAGCGTTTGGTACTGAGCGCGGAGTTCTGGGTCGATACCTTGGTTAATTTTGTGGAGCAGTTGAGCTTCTTCTAATGGCAGGACGTTTGCTTTGCGGTGGGCACGAAGGATGACGACCTGCTGGAGGAGCCGCTCCAGGTCTGCTTCGTCCAGTTGATTAGCTGCCTGGATGAGTTCGTCGAGGCTCATAGGAACTTCCAAAGGATATTACGGAATTTTTTCTATTATAAAGCGCCGATACGCTCGCCCGCAGAACGCTTATTCCCGTCTTAAAGGGCGCATCCGTAGCATGAGAACCAAAAACGCTCGGTATCTGAAATGAAACTTGTCGTTTTCCCACATTTTTTTGGAGGTGAATCACACCACTAACCAAAAACAAAGCCCAATACCGTCAAATTAATATCAGCTAGTCTTGATATTCCAAATATTCTTTCAGAATCAAATCAATAAATTGACTTGGTACTTTAGAATAATCTCTAGAGTCTTTTAAGAAAGCAGAAATAAATAATTGCTGTTTTGCTCTAGTCATCGCCACATAAAATAGGCGTTTTTCTTCTTCAATTTTCTCTGACCCCAGGCTGAGATAATTTGGAAATTCGCCTGCCACAGCACCAGCAATAAAAACTGTATCAAATTCCAAACCTTTCGACTGGTGAACTGTTACCATCATAACTTGATTATCCTGTTGAGAATAGGCATCAAGATTTTTTGCAAGCGCAGTAAATTCAACAATACTGCGAAGCGCTACATCTGGATGGAGTTTTAAATTATCTAGTTCTCGGAAAATTGTTACTAGATTTAAAAGATTTTGCCGCCGCTTTTCATCAGCTTGATAATAGGCGTACAGTCCCGACTCTTTTAATAAATTATTTAGCAAATCAGCAGGTCGTAATTTTTGACTGGTATCTCTCCATGATTCTACTTGTTGAGCCAGTCCTTCAAACTCAAGACCATACCGATAAACTAAAGCTTGGCGGTATGCGGCGCAATGTTCTATAGCAGGAATTAAAGCCTCTAACAATTCTACTGTCGTGCGGGTATCATCAATAGCTTTATGACTAGGTAAATGCGCTAAACCTAACTTAGAAGCTAGAGTTTCCAGGCTGTAGCTATCTGCTTCAAGAAAGCGGTTAGCTAAATCCCAGGTATCTGCCCATTGGAATTTGGGAAATTTTATTCCCACTTTACTTGCGTGGGCTGTCACCATTTTGATGTCAAAACCGACATTATGCCCCATTAACAACGCACCCTCGGCGAAGTCAAAAAACTCACGGAACACCTCAAAAGCAGGTCTACCATTTGCAGCTAGGAACTCATTACTATAGCCATGTACCGTTATAGAATCTCCTACACTTACTGTGTTGGCAATATATGCATGAAATTCTGCTTTAAGCTTGCCATTTACCAACTTCGCTGCTGCAATTTCTACCACTTCATCCTTACTAACTTCTAGTCCAGTTGTTTCCACATCAAAGACAACTAAAGTTCCAGATGCTTTTGCAGCAAGTAGGTTACTAAACGGGTCTCCATCAACAAAGGTTTGGCTTGATACCATATCCGTGAGCCTAAACCCACAAGTTTGTCCTTCCTCTATTACGTTCTGAATGGTTGCAAGACCAATTCCACGGCTTGGACGCAGCAACATGCGGCGCATCGCACCTGTATCAAAAGGATTTAACATTAGCCGCAGGTAAGCCAACGCATCCTTAACTTCCTGACGGTTAAAAAATCGGTACTGTTCTACGGTGATACAGGGGATACCCAGCTTTTCTAGGACACTACTTATTTTCTCTATACGATAATTAGTGCGTGCCAAAACTGCCACTCGGTTATAAGCAAAGTTTTGGTTATTTTCTGCCAGTTTTTGAATTTTTTTACCAATCCATTCTGCTTCTGTAAATTCAGTTTTTGCTAGATGAACTTGAATTAATTCTCCTAATTTACAATCAGGGGAGGGAGTAATATTTGTTTGTCTTTGATTAAAAGACTCTGCAAAACCAGAAGCAGCTTTTAGTAAGATTTGAGTAGCTCGATGATTATAAGTTAGAGGATATATTGTTGGGTTAAATTCTTGGCGAAATGCGGAAATTACATTACCTGGTTCAGAACCTCGCCATTCATAAATAGTTTGGTCTAAATCGCCAATCATGGCAATATTTACACTACGTAATGCCAAATTGCGAACAATTTCATACTCTGATAAATGAGTATCTTGTACTTCGTCTACCTGGATAAAATCAAAACGTTCTTGCCATCGCTGCTTAATTTCTCGTTGATTATTGAACATTGTACGCACGTAGAAAACTAGGTCTGCAAAGTCTAGTGCGTGGCGTTGCTGTAAAATTTCATGGTAGCGTCTGACTCGTTTAGCAGTATATTCCCCTAGAGGTCTAAACAGTTTATCTTGTGGATAAATAGAAGATAAGTCAGAAGATGCGGCTTTGCTTTTACAATTAGTTATATCAAAGAAAGCTTTTTCAATATCTTTATCTTTTGAATAACCAAAAACTTCTTTAATTACCTCTTTACAATCAGTGTCATCATAAACTACAAAATCTGCTGGCAACCCAATTTGTTTTGCCTCAATTCGCAACATAGTAGCGCAAAGGCTATGAAATGTTTTTATAGTGATGTAGCGAAATTCCGAAGGATATACTCGCGCCAATCTCTCAGACATTTCTTTTGCCGCACGATTTGTGAATGTCATGCAGAGAATTTTTTGAGCAGGAATACCACTTTTTATAGCCTGCACAACTCGCTCTGAGAGAACGAGAGTTTTACCACTACCTACCGGAGCAAGCACTAGAATGGCTCCGTTTATGTGGTTGATAATTTTTTGTTGCTCTAAATTAGGCTTATATTGAGACATAAAATTTTAATTCAAATTAAGAGTAACGATGTTTATCTTCACTATCAGATGTTACCTTCACAGTATAATATTGTCGAATTATCGAAGGCTCCGAATCCTTAAAAAGCTCTGATACTTTCCCATTTTGAGCCAGATTTAGCGCCGAGGCAATAAGATAATCATCAAGCTCTTTAGGTGAAATTGAGACGTTAGTAAATTCATCAGGAGCGTGCATTCCCAGAATTAATATGTAGTTTTTCTTGAGTCTGATAAATGGCTGCGGTTCACCATTTAACGCATTGACAACAGCTTGGATATGTTTAGCTTGCACAAATTGCTTGGCAACATCACCTAAATACAACCAAGTTTCTGTAGCTTTTAACCTTTCAATATCTGATGTACCTTCTGTCGCTGCTTCAAATATTAATTCCCAATCTTGTATATTAAGGCTGGGCAAAAATCTCAGAGCTTCAAGAATAACAGCACGAAGATATTCACTGGTTTTATTAGAGCTATTTTGATAACATTGTTTCAGTTGATTAATTGCATTTGTGTAACCTTGACGCGCAAGACTAATTACAACATCAAGTAAATCACGGATAACAAATAAGTCACTACAAATTAGGTTAACAATTTCTTGCCATACCTCGTCAAGACCTAAGATAATTAGTTTGTTAATAGCGAATCTTATACGAGTTTCTAATCTTCGGCGTTCTACAATAAGTTTGCGCTTTACTTGCGTATTTATTGTACTATCAGTTTTCTTAATTACCTCAGAAAAATTTTTGAGCATTAGTAAACTTTGAGTGAAAAGATTAACTATTTCTTCTTTTAAACTATTTTTATTATTCAGCCATGTTTTTTCCAATTCTTCAAAATGTCTCGCCCAATTTGAGATAACACTATAATTATCACTATTCGGGAAAGAAGGTAAAGTTAGTTCATGGTTTTCTCTTTTATTTTGCCAAAATAAATATTGATATATTTTGCGACTTAGATAAGTTTCTGTAACGTGGATATTGATGGAATACAAGCATTGTTGATATAAACTTATAAGATTCCACCACAATTTTTCATTTCCACTCTTGTGAGCGAACTCGAATTTAGTGCGATAGTCAGCATTGAGTACCCATAAATAATAGATAGTAAAATTAAATTTTTCACTTAATTGTTTTAGGATTTTATCATCTTGTATTGTGTCTAAAAAATCAGACACGTTGTCATAGTGTTCTGTCTTATCTTTGTTGAGTTCAAGTTCAAGTATTTTTAATTCATTTTTCAAAGCAGATTCTACATCTTCAAGATAGCTAACACTTGGCAGTATAATAATCATGTCATCAACATAGCGATGAAATTTGACCCTCCATGTTTTATCATTTTTGAATTTTTCATCTACCTTACTTAAATATAAATTTGCGTAGAAGCCAGATGTGGTAGTTCCTTGCGAAATACCTCTACCTGATTTATGTCCATCCAAATTTACGGAATATATTTTTTCTAGTAACCAATAAATGCGTTGACTGCTTATATTTAATTCGCGTTTAGTGATATCAAGTAATTGCTCTCGCACAACCATTGTGTAATATGATTTAATATCTGTGCGAATGACTGCTCCATCTTGATATTTTTCTGCACTTTTCCGTGCTTCTGCTATATATCTGTTATAACCACCTAAATAATTCTCATATAAATATTCAGTAGCCTCATTCAAAGATTCTTTTTGAGGACAATACGAATAAAAGTCAATGTTAGCTTTTTGTCCTATTGTTTGAATAATTGCAGCCGCTAATATCTCCTCTTCCAATCTTGATAGCTGTTTGGGACGGCTAGCAGATGAACTTTTGACAATATTGTAATTAATAACTTCCTTGCCATCAATAATTTCATGACAAAGGGCAACCAGTTTTTCTTGTATAAGCCGTAAGTTATTGTCTAAGTTATGTTCAAATAATTTTATTTCTATTTCGTCATAACAAGATTCTATATGTAATAAATTTCTTCTCGCTCTAACCCAAGCCAATTCCAAATTTTTTAGACTTGTTAGTGTCTGCCAGTCTTTGTCATCTTCTACTTGCTTACTAAAAATCGTGTGGAAATTAGCTAAAAATTTCGAGCTATAATTAACTTTATGCTGTTCATGCCAATAACTATCAACAGGATTATGAAAGTTAACTTGCTGCTCTCCTGACAATGGAATGGCAACACGATGGCTATTACCAATCACCTGATTAAATTGTTCACTTATCTGCTGAATTGCATCGCTAAAATTAGCAATATTAGAAGTTGCTTTCAAATGAGTTTCAAAAATTTTTGTACCAATTGTCGATATATATAAGTTGTCTACTGGTACAGCTTCCAACAACTGTTTATATGCTAAAGCTTCTTCTTGCCAAAAAACGAGAACATTTTCTATAGCATCATCTAGTTCTAAACCCATTTCTTGCAGTTGAGCCTTTTGCTTTAATCTTGAAGCTATATTTTGGCGAGGTGGAGAGGATGCAACATCAAGTTGCATAAGCAATAAATTGGATAATGTTGGTTGTTTCCATTCCTCGCGCTTTTTCTGAAGATGACGCATTGCGGTAATAATCGCTTTGGAAAATCCCTCTCCATCAAATATAGGTATATACTGAAACTCGACATTAATATTCAAGTGACTCACATTATTCTTAATTTGCTGCATTAACTCTTTATAGAGAACTAATCCACAAATATTCAGGTCTATACCTAAACAAAAAATTTCTATAGTTTGAGAGATACTTTCACTCTGTTTTAAATTTACTATCTTTTCTATCAACGCAGCAGAAGCAGCCCCCATCGCACAACCAACATCTAAAATACAAATGCGCGGATTATATTTAAGTACGTTCGGTAGCCTGGTTGAATTAATAACTTTATCCAAAACATGGACACTTTCAAAGAAGTAACGAGGGAACAGAGTATAGTATTGAAAAGCCATACTTTTTAAGTCAGCTTTTTCTAATGTTTCCTCAAGGTCTTTAGAATAATCTAGTTCCTTATATCCCTCAGTTTCTGGTTTTGTCGCTAACCATTGATGAACCGCAGAGTAAGCAGATTCAATCAGAGAATGCATGGAACTATATATCTTAGTTTCCTCTGCAATAACTAGCTCTGTCAGCCTTTTTGGTTTTTGGGCTGGCGCCCCAGAGAGCGCAAGCTGCAAAAGTTGTTCCGCAACTTGAGATACTGTAGTGCCTTCATTTTTCGCTCTTTCCTCTAAGGCAGCCCGAAGCTCATCAAGAGGCTGTAGCGTAATAACTCTCTCTGGCTCCCATAGGATTCTTAGCTCTCCATTGAGAGCCTGAACTATACCTTCGATAGTTTCGAGTTTCGACTTAGCTGGATTTTCTAGAGCTTTACCAATGGCGGAATGGTAGCGTGTAGCAGGAGAAGCGTCACCCGAATTCGTCTTATTTTCTGAGTATTGCTTCGCCAATTTGTATTGCGTCCAACCCAATTCTTTTAGGCGCTGCTCTAAGTCTTCCTTGTGTATCATATGACAGTTAACCAGGCGAATATTGCGTAATAGTACGACAACCACTTTTAGGTGAGTTTTAAATCAAGGTTTATCTTAAACCCTCATCTCTCTTATATCATCGTAGCGCAATATATCGCGATATAAAAAACAGGGATATAAAGTCTTGACTTTCAAAAAGCTCTTTGTTAACATCTAGAAAGTCTAAAGGGACACCTCTAGAGTACCAGTCCAGAGATGTCCCCATGAAAAAACTTCTTAAAACAGGCTGAATTTACGACTTCAGACCATTTCAATCAAAAATTAACTTTTTAGCGGCGATGAGCCGAAGGAACGAATAAGTCCATGCTAGGAACGAATACGCCTATGAATAGTTATTCTAACGTAAAAACACCATTTGGCAACCCCCTGATTACAGACAAAGACGGTCAAACTGTCAAGAATGTGCAGTTGGAGTTGCTAACGCAGAAAATCCGTTACCTAGAACAAGTAAAAGAACTTACTGCAATGTATGGAGCAGAACGGGTTCTGGAATTTATGCAGCTAGGCGGGTTTATTTTGACTGCACCAGATTCCGAGTCGATTGGCACCGCTTCATCGGATACCAAATCACAAGAGGACAGCGGTGCAGACCTAATTGAAGAGGTCGAAGCTTTAGGACTAGAACTTAATCCCCAGCTAATTAACTTAATTGCTAAATCCGCAGTTCAGCATGTCAAAACTGCGATCGCTAAATACAAGACATATCGCCAAGTGACAAACCCAGAGGGATTATTTTACCGCATCTTAAGTAACGAGCATAAGTAAGCTATTTCGCTGCTGAAATAAAAACGTCGCTCGAATAGTAACAATTGTGTAGTCAGCCTATAAAATCGGCTTGACTTACACAACCAAGAAGCGCGCAAAGCCTTACGATACATAAACGCTTTTTTTATACCGGAGGGAATAGCCCTTAAGCAAAAGGCTTATCCCACGCAAGTAACGCCTGCGTTAATCACTAAACTTAAAGAGTATTGGTAAAATCTATACCATTTTCGGTACGGCTTTCTCTACCTATACAAATGTTCTCTTTTATCCGAAAAAGCATTAAAGTACGTATTCATCTGGCGCCCTCCCGTTTGTAAGCCAGTTTCAACTGAATTTATTTAAATTCAGTTGCGAGGGCACGCTAATTCCAACAAGTCGAAGTGTATGATGTGGTGGCAGAAAATTCATGAATCAAGCTATTCAAAGCTCTAATACAAGAGAAAATGTATTTAAAATATTATCAATTGATGGTGGTGGCATCAAAGGGATTTACTCAGCTAAAATTCTTGAACGCTTTGAAAAAAAATTTAATTGCCGTATTGCCGACCACTTCGACTTAATCTGCGGAACTTCCACAGGAGGTTTGATTGCTCTAGCTTTATCTCTAAAAATTCCTGCCAGCCTTCTCACTCAATTTTATTATAGGAAAGGAGAAGTAATTTTTCCTTCGTCAGGTAATATCTATAATTTAATTAAGCATCTTATACTAGGCAGTAAATACAGTAACCAAGAACTCAGAAAAGCCTTAAGAGAAATATTTGGGAACCACGTCCTTGGAGATTCTTCTTGTTTATTATGTATACCTGCTTTTTCCATCACAAATGGAAGACCATTTATTTTTAAGTACGACCATCCAGAAGGAAGTTTAGGTAGAGATAACAGAACTGAATATATTGATGTGGCTTTAGCCACTAGCGCGGCGCCAACTTTTTTACCAATAGTATCGATTCCTAATTATGATAACAGACAATTTGTAGATGGAGGAATTTTTGCCAACAATCCAACAATTGTTGGTGTAGCGGAAGCGCTTAAGTATTTTGTTGGCGAAGGCAAAAGGTTTCAAAATCTAATGGTTATGTCTATTGCTTCATTGGAGGCTACTCCAGGTCGGCGTTTTCGTATTAAAAAAAATCGGTCAGTATTTGACTGGAGTAAGGATTTAGTTCAGACTTTTTTTGAAGGGCAAGCATATTTAAATAATTATATTGTAGAAACTCTAGCTCAAAATTATAATCCACCCTTTGAATACTTACGGATTCCCAGCACATCACTTTCTCCAGAGCATTCAAGAATTATTAGTTTAGATAATACCTCCAAAGAATCCCTAGATATTATGTTGTCATACGGCAACGACCAGGCAGATTTATACGAAAAACGGTTGGAAGTAGCGAAATTCTTTCAATACCCAAAACAATACATTATTAGGTAGGTAAATGGCTAATTGTCACGATTTATTTATTACTTTTAACTCGGTAATTGAACTAACCGATAATCGTAAACAATCTTTACGGACATCGCGTGATGCCTTGCGTGACCGTATCAGAAATTATTTTAAGGAGAAGCAAAATGGGTTTTCTCCAAAGTTTCACGGTCAAGGTTCATTTATGATGAATACCATCATCAATCCGCTTGATGGAGAGTGCGATATCGATGATGGAATATATTTTATAGTCAAGCAAGAACCTACACAGTCAATTGCAACGTTTCATCGTTGGATTTATGAGGCAGTAGATGGTCATACAAAAGAAAAGCCTATTGATAAAAATACTTGTATTAGGGTTATTTACAAAGGGAATTACCATATTGATTTGCCCATCTACTGCGTTGTAGGTAATAGTTGTCCATACCTCGCACATAAGGAAAAAGGATGGATACTCAGCGACCCTAGAGAGTTCATTCGATGGTTTGAATCACATACGGATGCAAAAGGACAATTGCGACGCATTGTTCGTTATCTTAAAGCTTGGAGTGATTACAAGTCAGCAAATTTACCAAGCGGTCTAATTTTTACTATTTTAGCGACTGAAAATATTCAGTATGACAGCAGAGATGATATCGCCTTGTACAACACACTGGTAAATATTAAGGGTCACTTAGACTTTAGCTTTACCTGTTATCGTCCAACAACACCAAAAGGTGAGGATTTGTTGCAGAAATATAGCTTATTTTATCACCAGAATTTTAAGAATCAGCTAATCCGCTTTATCGACTCCGCAAAAATAGCTTTGGACGATAAGACAAGCCGAAAAGATGCTTGTAAACAGTGGCAGAAGCATTTTGGTGATAGATTTCCTTGCCATATACTTGAAGATAAGGATGATGGACTTTTAAGTGCAGCGTATAGCGCGTCCTTAACTTTTCCCAACCGAGCTGTCATTCCTAATAAACCAAAGGGGTTTGCATGAACGATATTTGGTTTTTTAGAGATTTTCAACGGTTAGCAGTAGAGAGAGAAGCTATCCTTAACCTACAAGAAAGCGTTAATTGGTTGACTGGCACTAACTGGCTGATTGATAACGCAAAGCTTTGCCTTGAGGCTATCATCCATGTTCACGGACACGATTATGCAGTAAAGCTGGTGTATCCAACTTTGTTTCCCACAGTACCTCCTACGGTCTACCCGCAAAACCCGGATGAAACATGGTCAACGCACCAATACCTAAGCGGCGCTTTGTGCTTGGAATGGCGCCCAGATACATGGCATCCTGATGTTACTGGAGCGCAGGTTTTAGAAAGTGCCTACAAACTCTTGGAGATTGAAAATCCACATGACACGCTTAACCACACTGTAGCCACAACCGAACACAATCTCTCAATTGGTCAGACTCTACGGAGTAGCTACGGTCGTTTTTGTACGCATAAGGAACTAACCAATTATCTAGCCCAACTTCCCAATAGTGCTGATGGTTCAATTGAATTTTCAGTACAGTGGCAAAATTCGTCTTTTTTAATACTTATTCAAAAAATTCGAGTTAACAACGAGGTAGAATACTCAGACACATTGATTCCACAAGGTTTACGCGGAACTACAGATAATCATAAACTTGAGATTGGTGCTTTCTACAAAACTGACATAGCTCAAGAGCCATTTGAAGAAATTACAACTTTGTCAAGTCTAGAATCGTTATTACAAACAGCAGGTTTTGAAACTACTGCTTTGATAAAAGAAAAAGAAATTGGGGAGACAAAGGAAGCAAGCAGATTATTAGGAATTCTTGTAGCTGATAACGTAGGAACGCTTCATTTCTTTTTTCTATTTTCTGCTGACAGTGAAAAGATTTTAAAATTAGCCCAAGTTGAATCTTGTATTGATTCAAATAATCCTCGCTTACCAGCAGAATTGCGTACCTTACCAGAAAAAAAGGTTGGAATTGTGGGATTGGGTTCTACTGGTAGTAAGATAGCTGCATCCTTAGCTCGCAGCGGCGTAGGAAAATTCTATTTGATAGATGAGGACATATTTCTACCAGAAAATGTTTGTCGCAACGACCTTGACTGGCGCAATGTTGGAGAGCATAAAGTTAATGCTGTTCAAGAAATTATCTCTTATATTTCCTCGTTTGCACAATTTGAAGTTTCAATCATTAACTTGGGTGGGCAGGAATCGAGCGCTTACTTAGACAGCATTTTGCGTAAATTAAGTCAGTGCGACATACTAATTGACGCTACTGCTAACCCAAGAGTTTTTAATTTGTTGGCATTTGTAGCGAAAACATTCGCACTTCCTTTGGTTTGGGGAGAAGTGTTTGCAGGTGGAATTGGATGTATGATTGCTCGTAGCCGTCCTGGCAAGGATATTAATCCAACTAATATGCGTTCGGCTTATTATCAATTTATTTCGGAGCAATCAGTATCTTTTTTAAACTCCGAAACTCATCAATATACATGGGAAACTTCTGATGGAGAAATAATTGCAGCAACAGATGCTGAAGTTAGTATATTTGCTGCTCACCTAACACGATTTATCGTTGATACTCTTATACTAAGAGAGCCATCTTTATTCCCTCAATCAATGTATTTAATCGGTTTACAATCAGCCTGGATTTTTAAAGCACCATTTCATACAATTCCAATTAAAACTGACCATCTCCTACCGCAAACAACTAACGATTTAACATCTACTCCAAGTTTATCATCAGAAATGATATTAGAAAATATAAATTTTTTGAAAAAGTTATTGGAGGAAATCATTGATGGAAATCTTCCTACCTAAAGAAGTTGCTTACAAATTAACTAAAGCCTTGGATAAAGCAGGTTCTAAAGAGATTGGTGGCATCTTAATGGGGGAATACATATCAGAAGCTGTTTATAGAATTAAAGACCTTACTATTCAATCGGATGGTGGGACATATAGCTTTTTTGAGCGTATTGTAGAAGGAATTAGTAATCCATTACAGCAATTTTTTCAAAAAACCAAATACGATTTTACTCGTTTTAACTATTTAGGAGAGTGGCATTCTCATCCAAATTTTGCACCTTATCCAAGCAGTACTGACTGCAAAAGTATGTGGGAGATTGTTGAGGACTCTAGTGTCGGTGCTAATTTTGCTATTTTAATGATTGTGCGGCTAGATTATATACAGTGTCTAGAAGGTACTATTACAGTATTTCTTTCAGGGCATAAGATGTTCAAAGGTACATTAATTCAGGAAGAACCTTCATCTTAAAACACTATTTAATGGCTCTAAAGTACCTGGGGGGGTGACGAAAAACTCTGAACCTGAGATACAGCAATGGTTTTAAACGCGCTTGCCATAAAAAGATAAACACCATTTTCGGGCTTTATTGATTCTATTATCAATACGCTCCGTACAAAAGTCTTATTTTTCGTTCGACTTGGTTCTAAATTTACTTTTATCTTTTTAGCGGTCACTCTTTTATAACCCTTGCTGCATAAGCCTTTGAAGCTAGATTGTCACCCCTTCAGCTAAAGTACAGCAGTCTTACTGTGCGCTCTAAGTTTAGAACTTACGATATTGTTACAATTGAGAGGAAAGAAGTGGCGCCACAAGTCTGATTACTAAGTTGAAATTTTTTCGTAGCCGAAAACACCCTACTCAATTTGTGTGCTAGTTGCTCCCGTTCTAAGGTTGACAGCACATAATTAAGGCATAGCAATAATAATCTGTGATTATTTCCTGTCACTATGGCAACTTTTATTCTCTATCACGCTAATTGCTATGATGGTTTCGGCTCTGCTTACGCTGCCTGGAAAGCTTTAGGAGATAGTGCCCAATACATTCCTGTTCACACAGGAGAGTGTCTTGCTCAATTGAAAGTGGATATTCCCTTTGGTTCCAATGTTTACATTCAAGATTTTGCCTACTCTCGCGCCGAACTTTTAGAATTGAGTAAGCGCTGCTCCCTTACTGTTTTAGATCATCACTGGACGGCTTTAAATGATTTGTCAGGCTTGAGTTTTGCTGTCTTAAATTTAAACAAATCAGGAGCGATGTTGGCTTGGGAGTGGTGGCATCCCAACGAACCCGTCCCAGAGCTAATGTATTACTTACAAGATAGAGACTTACAGCAATTTCAACTGCCGAATAGCCAAGAAGTTCACTATGCCCTTCTCAGCTATCCAATGGACTTTGAGGTATGGGATTCATTAACGGTAGAACGACTGAAAGAAGAAGGTTGTGTAGTTTCGAGATTTGCGAATCAAATGGTCGAAACTATTTGCTCTCATGCAACTAGGCGAGAAGTCTGCGGCTATAGCAACATTCCTACCGTAAACACTCCAATTCTAATGTTGGAAGTCAAAGCCAGGTTATGTCAGCTTTACCCAGAAGCACCTTTTACTGCCTACTACTTTGATAGAGAAGATGGAGTAAGGCAGTGGGGCTTACGAGCAAATCGTGATGACCTCAATGTTAGCGAGATTGCTAAACGATTTGGAGGAGGAGGGCACAGGCTAGATGCTGGCTTTCAAGAAGCGTTGAATTAGTTCAAGCAGCCTTTCAAATAACTATATATATTTGAATGTAACTCAACAGGTATCCATAACTGGTAAAATTTACTGATAGCAATTTTGATATCATTTATGAGCGAACCTGCACCCAAAAGCCAAATGCTTCGTGTACCTACTGCCTTGATTCCAGCAGTACGCGAATTATCACGGTTACATCGAGAAGGACACACAACCGCCCTCCTGCAAAGGCTTCAGGATGTAATTGCCGAAATTGATAACAGTTTTGCTATCAATTTTATCCCTACAAACACGAATACCAGGCGCCTGGAGGAAAAGCTCGACCAACTCGAAACTCAACTAAAAAGCGATCGCCAAACCCTGCTGCAACAGTTAGAAAAAATCGAAACCGCAATTCGCACCACCAGAAGCAACCAAAACTCAAGAAGTCGCTCAAATTCTTACAACCCGTTCCAGCAACCAACTGTCGAACTTGGAGCATTCCCTCACGAGAACTTAGCTCAACGGTTAGGACTAAACCCGGCAACCCTGTTAGCAGAAAGAGAAAAACTCACCACCAAAGAATTTATTAGTTATACCCGCAACCGAGACCCGCGTTCGTTTGGGTGGGAGTGGAATGATAAAGATGGTTTGTACCATCCAGTATCGTAATAATAAAAATATTTTTTGTGAGAAGCATTTTAAATCTAAAAGTTCAAACCATAACGAGGATATTGATAAATTTAAGAGAACGTAGTAGCGGTAATGAGTATGGCTAAAGCGAAGAAATCAGAAAATGTTCTCAATGGTATATATGTGCTGGATGTGTTTTTAATTGACGGTCCAATAACAGAGGAATTTATTGCTGAAAATCCAGTGATATCTCGAACCATCGAGATTAAAGGCAGCAATACCTTGGAGGAGCTTCATAAAATTATCTTCAAGGCATTCGACCGCTTTGAAGAGCATATGTACGAATTTCAAGTGGGAGGTCGTGGACCACAAGACCCAAATGCAAAACGGTATGGCTTGAAACAAGCATTTTCGTCGAGTGAGGCGCCTTTTTTGGATGTGTCTAGCACCCCGATTGCTTCTCTGGGATTATCTATTGATGATGCTTTTGGTTACTGGTTTGATTTTGGTGACGATTGGTGGCATCAAATTAATGTAACCAATATTATAGACAAGACTCAATCGGGCAAGTACCCCAAAGTTACCAAGCGGGTTGGGGCTAGCCCTCCTCAATATGCAGATTTTGATTAACAAAAACGGGCGTTGCTGATTCGCGGGACGATTCCGCCGGTATAGCAACGCCCGTTTAATTAGGGTTCTGATATTTTGTGTAGTATATTTTCAGCTTGTAACAGCATCTTTCAGTTATCTTTAGAGATATAATCTAACGTTTCTTGGTGTTTTTTAAAATTTTTAAGACGAAAAACCCAATAAATTATGTGTCCAGTTGTTCTATCATAAGATTTTCCTTTTTTCTCCCAACCAATAAATTTTTTTGGAGATATCGAATAGTCTTTTTCTTTAACATTATAACCATTGGGATGTTTGACAAAATTTTTAACCAATGCTTCAACTGTCTGATTATATAGAGAGCATAATTCTAGTAACTTTTTCTCTTCAAAAGTCAAACCAGGAAAAGAAGAATCAAAATTTCTTTTTACAGCTTCATGTAAAGCGTTAGACATTGACTTTTCTCCTTGTATCTTAATCCCATTTTACTTGTAAAATTATGCTTATCGCCTCCTTATTTTCACTGCAATTATCATCAAGATATAATAAAGATTATCTACATTCCTCTGTGATGAAAGAGACCTGGAATACAGGAAATTATAGGTATCTGTTGAAAAAAGGCATTGTTGCTATTAATAGACTCACGTTCTATTTTGCCGCGTCTGTACTGCGTATAGACAAGCGTATAGACAGGTTACAATTTTTTTGGTTATCACCCTTGTGTGTGTCGGTTTAAACCAGTATACGTTTTTACCAGGCGCCGCCAACTATAGCTGTTATGGCTTTTGGATTGTGGCGTCAGTAATTGTACGTTAAAGATGCGAGGAATTTCGGGTGACTTTTGAAAAAAATATTCGTGGAGGTCAAAAGTGCGGTAATGTAAATAAGTGTTTACATTAGCGTGCTATGTTAACTACTCAAACTCAATCCGCGTTATCACTTATTGATGCTGTCCCCCAAATTAGCGAAGCCAACTGGCGTTCGGAATTGGTAAAGGACACCAGGTCAGCAGAAACCAAGCGTGCCTACGTGCGTGATGTGCGGCAATTTTTTGTGACAATGTGGGGTGTGGAGCCTTCTTTAGAGATGATTAAGCAGTTTTTTGCTTTAGATCAAAGGACAGCTACCCACGTCATTCTTGATTACAAAGCGCGGTTGATGGATGCTGGGTTAAAGGCTAACACTGTTAATCGTTACCTCTGCGCGATTAAATACCTTGTGGAGTGGGGCAAACGGCTGGAGTTTTGTCAGTTTGTTTATGATTCGGCTGTAATTAAAAAGGAGAAGGTTAAACCTTACCGCGACACCACCGGGGTGGATGTTGATACTTATAATCAGGTATTTGACGTAATTGATATTAATACACCTAGAGGTAAGCGCGACTACGCTTTGTTTCTATTACTGTGGACTAACGTTTTGAGACGCGGCGAAATTGCCAAGCTTTTGGTTGGGGATTTTGACTTGAATAGCTCTAAGTTGAGAGTGTTTGGCAAGGGCAAGGGTGTTGATTTTGAATGGATAGACTTGCCGGCACCTACAACAGAAGCAATTAAGGACTGGCTTGATTGCCGTGGTAAGCTCAAACCAGATGACCCTTTGTTTATTGCCTTAGATTTCCACTATTGCGGGCATCAGCTAACGGGTGATGGAGTTTACAATATTGTTACCAGAACTTGCGCGCGCGCGGGGATCAAAAAGCGTATGACCCCTCACAAAATCCGTCACAGCGGCATTACTGACAGCCTTGAAATTTCTAATGGGGACTACCGCAAAGTGCAAAGCCTTAGTCGCCATGCTGACCCTAGAACTGTGATGATTTACGACGATAACCGCAAACAGTACCAGGCGGAAATTAGCCGTAAGTTGGCAGAACGAGTGGGTAAGCGCAAGTCTTCATGAACTACTTTGCCAGTCTTCATTCGGCTGCTATTAGAGGTTTCTGTGACAGGTATTAAAACCCTTACAGTGATAAAGTTCCCTACATATCATTTTTACTACTAATGCTCTCTATCATTTCCCCTAATTTGTGAATTTCAGACGCACTGTATATTTTTTGGTTAGGTCTGGCATTGAGCTTATCCATTAATATATGAAAAGCTTCAGTATCTCCCTGATTGTGCTTTAAATAAGCTTTTAATTGCGATTGGACTCATGTTCTGAAAATCACTCATTGCTCAAACCTCCAATTTCCATCTTTAAATATACTTATCCCTAAATTATCACCAGCCAGAATAAAGATACTATCTGTACGCTCATCTAGCCTAATAATGTGTATCGTCAACTGATAGAAGCAAGTAATATTTTGCGCTAGCCCTACGCAAGTTTTAGTTTGTTGACTTGTAAAGTAATTGTCCCAATTTTGATTAAACACCCTTTTTACGTCCTATTTTTTACGGACTGCCATGAAGGCGCCTGCTATTTACACACAAGAACACCATTTATAAATTTTTACCTTTCTTATATTGCTCTACAGCTGATGCAATCAAGTTTCGTGTGAAATTGCTGGTACTTCTATCTTCTTTAGTAGCAAGGGTTTCAAGCTCTTGGAAAAGCTCTTGAGATACATATACTACTAATCGCTTATCGTTGCCCTTCGAGTCTCTCACCATTTGGTCTACATGTACTACTAAGGTTTTGAATTCCTCCTCAAGTTTATCTTACTAGGCACATAATAACGTTTAACCATGCACATACTGTACACTATGTGTATCACTAAAATAAGTGGCACATACTGTTATTATACTATTGCCATACTGTGTATGGTATGTGTACATCAATAACTGATAATCCCGCTTACCATGACTGAGACAACCCGTCCTTTTACTCCCGATTGGGTATCTCAAGAACGGTGATACCATTGCTGATTTGTTGGAAGAGCGTGATTGGACACAAGTACAGTTAGCAGAACGTTTAGGTTACACAACAAAACATATCAGTTTGCTCATCAATGGCAAAGCACCAATAAATGAAGAAACAGCCCTGAAGCTAGAACGGGTTTTGGGGAGTACAGCAGGGTTTTGGTTCAATCGTGAAGCCCAATATCGTGCTGCTTTAGCGAGGAAAGAAGAAGAAAATTGATTAACGGGGTGGGCGCCACAGCGGCATTACTGATAGCCTTGAGTTTCGCTCTGGGAACTATCGCAAACTGCCTTCCGAAGCGCGCGTCGCCATGCCGACCCCAGAACTGTGATGATTTACGACGATAACCGCAAACAGTACCAGGCGGAAATTAGCCGCAAGTTGGCTGAACGTGTGGGTAAGCGCAAGTCTTAATGAACGCCTTGTATGACAGTGTAGGGGTAGTTGAACGATTTCACTGCTCATATACTAAAAAATGCTACATTATACCTGTGCTATATATCTGTGTATTTTATTTAAAAAAAACGCTGGTTTGAAGTGACTCGATGCCTAGCTGGTGAATTCAAAGCTATCAGAGAAGAACTGAGTCTGATTTTGATGCGGGTTTTAAACGTATATTTACTATTGCTAAAAGTATAAATATAATATAAGTGGTATGGATGAGGCAGTGTAAAAGCCTAAAAAACTTTCCCAGTGATATAACAATGGCAACATCTGGGCAAACTAATCTAGGAAATAGTACTGAGATTTACAGCAATCTATTCTCTGATACTGTGCCATTAACATACTTTACTGGGTAATTGAATAGAAGAGGCTTATGCAGGAACCCCAAAAATTTGTTCAAAATATCTTTGATGAAACAGGGAAGTCAGAAAGAGACGCTGGAAATTTAGCTAATGCATTGACTCGGTTAACGGGTGATTTATATACAGAAACAGAAAGATTTATTTTTGAACTATTGCAAAATGCTGACGATTTACCTAATGAAACAAAAAAAGTAGATGTAAAATTTGTTGTTCTCAAAGAGCATTTCCTTATTCTGCATAACGGACAGCCTTTTGATGACCAAAACGTAGACGCAATTTCCAGTATCTCCAAAAGCACAAAATCGAATAATCCGGAACAAACAGGCTACAAAGGAATTGGATTTAAATCTGTTTTTGCTGATTCAGAGTGTGTATATATTAACTCTGGTTCCTTCTCCTTCAAATTTGACAAACAGGATAAAACACACACAAATGTCGATGAGACTCCTTGGCAAATAAAACCTATCTGGGTGGATGAAAAAGATTATCCTTCTGAGATTAAACAATACGAGGAGTTTTTTAAATCTCCTGTAGCTACAGCTATTCAAGTAGGACGAGAAAAAATTGAAGAGTATAAAACTAAATTATCTAGACTATTTCAAGACCCAAGACTAGTCTTATTTTTACGTCATGTAGAAAATATTTATGTTATTGGTTTGACTGATATTCTCAAAGTTGATATTAAAATTACTAAGAGTAAACAAGGTGAAAAATATCAAATTAGTAGGAATCAAGAAACTACTTACTGGCTAGTTCAAGACTTTGAATTTGAGGTTCCGCAACAAGTGCGGGATAAGATGGAAGGAGATAAGAAAGTTCCAGATAAACTTAAATTAGTCAAACGTTCTAAGCTTAGTTTTGCTGCTCAGATTAAAGATAAAAAATTAGAATCAGTAGACGAAGATAATTCAGTATTGTTCACATATCTACCAACTAACGTCAAAGAGTACGGTTTTCCATTTTTAGTAAATGCTGATTTTCTCACTACAGCTAATCGCCAAGAAATTCACCATGACAATGTTTGGAATATATTTCTTTTTGAAAAAATTGGTTATTATATTTTTTCATGGATTGCTCAATTAGCTAAAAATCATACGTATAAAAATCAAATTACAAGTCTTATTCCACGTAAATATACTTCTTACGAGAGTGAAACTCAAACTGCATTTAATGAGGGATTTGACTTAGCTATCAAAGACATTGCATTTCTTCCTTGCGAGGATAATGATTCTAGACTACTAAAAGTTCATCAAGCTATAATTGATGAAATAGAAATTACTAGAGTTATACCTGCTGAAAGTGTAAGGAAATTCTTCGACGCACAACGTTACTTTATCAGTAACTCTTTAGCAAACAAAAGGAATTTAAAGCATCTAGAATTAAAAATATTTAACACCACAGCACTCTGTAGATTTTTTGATGATTCACAAGAATATAAAAATATTATCAAAAATAATTCTCAGTTAAATTTTAAAGTTATTGAGCATTTGTTTTCTAAAGATGTCTCAACGAAAGACTTGGCTTCCGTACCTTTTATATTGGATGATAAAAAAAATATTATCAGTCCAAATGCTCTGTATCTTCAGATAGATGATTCGGAGAAAAAATTATTAAATTTTGCTAAGTTTCATTTTATTCATCCCTATATTGACCGGGCTATTCAGGAAGACGAGAAGTTGCTGGCTTGGGCGAAAGAACATCTAAAAATCAAGTTTTTTTCTGGGGTTCAAATTATCAAGGGAAGAATCAATGAAGGTAAATATCTTCCCGATAGTGAGCCAGATTTAGATAGCTGCTTGAATTATGTGAGGTTTATTTTTAAGTATTACACTAAACTAAGCCTTGAGCATCGTCAAAAATTAAAGAATTTAGAATTAATTTATCAAGAAGAGGAAAATTACTATTTAACTTCTGCTGAGTCCTGTTACTTATCTGCTTTTTATAAACCTCAACACCCCACAGAAGACATAGCAAGTTTAATTGGAAGCCAGTATTTCAAATTTGTGATTTCTAATTACTGTGAGAACCTAGCTGATATTAGTGCATGGAAAGAATTTTTCATTTCCATAGGTGTATCTGATTCCAATGGCTTAGAAATAGTCCACAACAAAATTATTCCCATGATTGCTAATAAAGCAATCAACGATAATAACACCATTAATATCACAAGGTTTATTTTTGATGTTTGGAGAACTTTTACTTTAAGTAGTGAGTACAGCGAAGTACTCAAAAAGTTACCTTTAATGACGGATGAAGGTTTGCAAATAGCTAATCAATGCAATTTGTCTGATTTTTACACCAATAACGAAACAGAAACACTAGCAGATATTTATTTACCCAATATTGTTACTCAAAATTATTACCGTCCGGGAGACAGTCTGGCTGACTGGAGACGATTCTTTACTAACGTTTTAGGAGTTGCAGATTCACAAGGAGTTGAATTAATTCAAAAGAAAATACAACAATTGGCAGACGAGCCTGATTTAGTAACTACGCATAATGCTGTGGCAGTATGTCAGCAAATATTTAAGTTTTATGACTCTTTAACTAAAGATGACCTAAATAAATTACGTAAATTGAATCTGTTATTAATGAATGGCAAATTAGCAGCAGCACACGAGTGTTATCTTTCTAATCACTATAAACCAAAGCTCAATTTAGAGTCTTTTTATAAGAATACAGATTTTGAATATTTCGTAAGTTCTAAATATTGTGTTGGTGGTACAGCAGAAAAAGAAAAATGGAAGCTTTTTTTAAAAGATATCGGTGTAGAAGATGAACTGAGATTTATAATTAAGCACGAATATATCTTATCAAATACAAATCACATACTCAAAGTATATTTTAAGAGCCTTGGTCTTAATTTACATGGAGAAAATTATCAATTTAAAAATGTAATTGCCTTCCTTCATGTGCAATATCTTAAACACTTTGATTTTGCTAAAATATTTTGGGAATATGTTAACTATCACTGGGATGAACTCAATTTAGGACTGAACTCAATAGTATTGATTAATAACACACCTAGACAAGTTGATTCTCTGTTTAAATTTGCAATAAAATATCTTCCTTCTATACCTTGTAATGATGGTAATAGCCATTCTCCTTATTCTAAAAGTATATATTCTAGCAACCTGAAAAGAATTGTAGGCGATACTTTTCTTATTGCTAATTGCAATCTCAAGGAAGAAATAGAAAAATTTATAGGTTTAAAGCAACAGCTTAACTTACAGGATTGTTTAAAATTATTAGATGATATCGCTCTTATTTATCATGATAATACGAATAAAGAAGAAAATAGATTGAATCTCATTTACGAGCAACTTCTCAAATGTATTCGAGAAGGTTTAAATGATGACGATATAAACATAATTGCTGACTGGATGGAGACAGGAAAATTACTTGCTTGCGATGAGCAATTTCATAGTGCTTCTCAATTATATTATTTAGATTTAGTGATGGAACTACCCCCAAAGCGTAATCCAAACTTAATAAAGTTCCCTTCAGCCAATCTCAATGGTTTTGAATTTGAAGAAATACTTAGAGCTTTGGGAATTAGAAAAGTCAGTTTAGATGATATGCAATTTGAGTTATCTAAGGATGTAGTTGATGACAGTCTTCCAAATTTAATTCAAAATAGAGCTATTTTTATAGGTATCTTTCTTAAAGGCTCACGTCATCCTGAATTAGAAGATAAAATCAAGTTACAGGTACAAAATATTAAATTCTACAATCCCAGTAAGATAGTTATTAATTGTACGGCTATAGGTTACAAAGAATCGATTGATAATTACCATGATAAAAATGACAATTCTATTTATTATGTACGGAAATGGAATAGTAGAAAAAATATTAATCTCGGTGATTACTTGATTGATGCGCTTGCTCTAGATATAGGAAAAATTCCGAGTTCAGTACTATTAAATTTATTAGATGATGACATTGAAGAAGTTATAAGTTATTTATTAGAAAGTGGCTACAATATAGACGGTATTCCTGATGATTATGGCAAGCAGTTACGCTTAGAAAATGAACATGAGCTAGATATCATATCAAGCGAAGAGACTGAGGCAGATCAAAGTAATACCTCTAGTATTGTATCTTCCCCTGATGGTACAGGTTATAACATAGACTATTGGGGTCAATGGGGAGAAGATAAAGCTCAAAAACTTTATGAACGTTTGGGTTATAACGCTATTAAGCAAGATGATTGTTTAGCTCTAGGATATGATTTTATTTGCACAGGCACAGACCATAAACGGAAAAAGTTGTACTCAGAAATTAAGACCATAAGCTCTAGCGAACCTATGGTCAGGCTCAAACAAAGCCAATGGATGTCTATGTGTTCAGAGGATAAAAAAGATAATTACGAACTTGTAATAGTAGTTCATGAAGGACATTCGGTGATAGAAATAATTCGAGTAAGTTCTGCTTGGGCTACTTTAAAAAATCTGTTCTCTCAACTTGCACAACAACACATAACCGAGGCAGAATATACAAAAAATGTCGAAGTATTACTTGGGTTTCAGCAAAATTCAAAGCAGAACGCAAATGAAATTCTTTTCAATTGGCAAAGGTTCTTAAAATCTATAAATCATTCCCATATAAATATATATCCCCAAGGCATAGTTAATTCTTAAAGTTAAAATCAACAGCTATAGGAATTCTTCATCCTTCATGTTTGGACAAGTCCTGCTTGGGTATTGCATTGTACGCTCGATAATAAAAAGCGATTCTGAAGGCGCTCCGAGTCCTATATAGCAGGAGCGCAACCGCCTTCTGGTGGCGCCCGTAAAACGGAAGCGGACATTATTGAGGGTCAGGAGCGCTTCGTGCGGAGGGGCTAAGACTGCCCATAAAATTACCCCCTCGCCCGCGAAGGAGCGCGGGGCGAGTCCACAACATTTTTCCAATAACGTTATTGGAAGCCATCGTAAGAAAGTTTGCCATAGTATACGTGCTATAGAGCGCGAGTCTTACAAAATTTTATCCCAAGCTGAACAAACGGTTGTATGACAACTCTGACAGCAATAATCCAAGGACGTCCATTTTAACGGGAGTACGCGGTGCCTACAGCTTTATCTATTCAAGATTGACTTGATTGCCGTGGTAAGCTTAAACCAGATGACCCTTTGTTTATCGCCTTAGATTTCCACTCGAAGCGGGCATCAACGCTCCGGGTGATGGTGTTTACAATATTGTTACCAGAACTTGCGCGCGCGCTCTTATCAAAAAGCGCATGACCCCTCATAAAATCCGTCGCAGCAGTATTACTGACAGCCTTGAAATTTATAATGGGGACTACTGTAAAGGTGTTGTAGGTCGTTACACATAATTTATCAATAATCAATTTATTATTCGACTTCTAAATTTGTTTTTAACCAAAACAACCAAGGTGAAAAAAATTGTTCATGAATATTTGCTTTAATAAAGTTTAAAGCTCGTTCGGCTAAGTGCAGAGATGCCATGCACTTTGGAGAACAAGGAAGATGGCAAATTAGCGATTTTCCCTCTATATAACCAGTCGGATTAATTAAGCGAAAACGTCCAACAAATGACCAAGTGGCAGCTTCTGCTGCAAGGGTATCTATATTTGCTTCTCCAATGTTTGAAATGAAATTACAACAACAAGGGGGATAACCGAGAAGACTACCCAACGTTGATTCGTGAGGTTCTGCGCTGCCGTCGAGCAACAAAATCATACGAGCCAATTCTATATCGCGTGCTACACAAACATAGTTTTCATCATCGACTTGGAAAGCAAACCCATATTCTCCACACCAATCTGCTAGTTTTACCAAGTCATTTCTTTGTTGGATTCTTACTCTAACAGCAGGTTTATTACACGCAAAAAAGTAAAGAAAATCAACATTTGTAGAGGGCGATAATATTTCTCTAGGAAGTGAATATAGTGCTGGAAGTATATTCATAGTTTTGATTCTCGTCGCCAAATCATAGCAAGTTGTGGAATACTTGTATCTTCAACAACCTCAAAGCCTGCTGCTTCTGCTGCTCGCCGAGAAGCTGTGTTCGATTTCCGCATGTGGATAATTACTTCATTATGTCCGCTTTGTTCGCAGGCTTGACGATATGCAGTGCGACCAATGTGCCGCCCCTGATATTGTAAGTTAACTTTAATCTGCAACGAAGCATGTTGACCAAAAGGTGCTTCATCAATAATGTTAATGTACACAAATCCAACACGTTTTTCGCCCAAGTGAATATGCCAGTAGGCGCCTCCTAAGCCTCCTCCACGTTCCTTGCTACCTTTGCCCTTGACCAAAACAACATCAGCCTGATTAATTGGCTCTCCTGCTTGTTTTTTTTGTGCTGGCTTTGGAGTTTTACGTTTCAGAGGTTTTCGCTTTGTCGAACGCTTTTGGGTTGCCATAGGGTATCAATTTTAAAATTAAGCCGCAGAATCTATCCATAATTTGCCAATATGATAATCAATACGCTCTATTGCTTCCTGCCAAAATTCAGCAGGAAAAAATCCAGGCGATAATGCCACAGCAATATTTACAATTTGCTTAAAAATTCCTTGAGAGTTTAAAGCATAAAAAACAGAATCAATCCCGTTTAATACCTGGTGAATATTTGGATCGTGACGAACAGTATGGAATTCCCAATCCGAATCGCCATTAAATCGATTGTTAAAATAGTCTAAATCAATATGCAATAAAGTCGGTGTGTTTGGCAACCTGTAGAGCCATTCGGACAGTTGCGAGCTAACCATGTAAGCACTTGTATCCCCAACATCATCTTTAAAGGTTTCCGAAGCTAACTGTAACCGCGCAGATGGTCGTAACATATCTGGCTTAAGTAAGTCGTCAACAACATCCAAGGGTTCGAGTTTATATACTCCACGGCGAGTATAACTATACTGCGTGGCACATAAATGACGAATATGTACGTGAGGAATTTGATAAAGCAGGGGAACAATAAAGCTTCCAATTCCAATAGCTCCACTCTTTATAGCGGGTAGGACTGTTTCTGGTTTCAATAAATTTACAGGTTGCTGAGTAATCACATCATTCCATCCATTATTGCTTAACCAAAGGAGAGGACTCATTAAGTCATCATGGTCATCTATATGAAGCAGCACTACCTCATTTGGCAATTCATTTTGTGCTGCTAACCATTTACTCCACGAAAATAACGTCCATGAATCGTTGAGCGACAGTTGCCATTGCTGTTTTTGTTTTACGGCAAAAGGGATGTCTTCTACACCTAAATCTTGCGACCACCAGTGCAAACCTTCTGTCAATTGTGGGTCAACATAAAAGTCAATTTCTTTCGCCCATCTGGGAGTAATTGACCAACCTTTATCTGTTAAAACGCTTTCAACAATTTGATTCGGAAAATAATGATGAAGACGTTTTGCGCGAGCTTGTTGCTCATCGGGTAATAAATGGCGTGGGATAACTGTCATTAAGCAATCTGAAGTAGTTGGGTTTTGTGGTGTTAGGAAACTTATATAATTTACACTCCAATTGCTTCTACATTTAATGCAATACATTCTAATTGCTTAAGCAATTCTCTACCTGCTGGCGTAAGACGGGTATTTTTTAGTGTGGGTATAGCAATAAAAAGACGCTCGCGTATTATTTCAATTTGATTTTTAGCACGGATTTTTATTTCATATGGTCCTTCTGTATGTAAATAAACCCAAAATTCCAGTAATTGCGTAAACACAAAAATTGCATGTAATAAACCACTGGGAGGTCTCAAATCTTCTCGCCACGGCGAAGGTACAAGTGGTGCATCTAATTCAACAAGCGGAACAGAACGCTGTAGTAAGTACAATTTTTGATGCCTATGTTCATGTATGAGGGAGTCAGCAAGGTCATACTTATCGATATATTTACTACCTTGTCGAATAGAGACATAAAGCGCACCCGGTACAGAATTATCACTAAACGACACTACCTTATCTGGGTGAGCTGTCAAGTCTTTAATAAATTGAATTTCAGGGCTAATTTCCCTAATCTCTGCTAGTAAGCTTGGTCGCCAAGATTCAATTAAATTAAGACTTTCGCGCATAATCATCGTACCAATCCTTACGACTTCACTGCTTTCAAATACGATTCGCTTACCAAATGGAAGTCTCAACCAAATATCATCTCGATGGATGTATGGTACATCCTGGGTCAAAGGTTTTAACAATTCTGAAACGATTGTCTCCAAATAATTTGTATCCGGCGTTATTAGTTCGTCATCAATCGAACAAATTCTTGAACCTAAGAAGGCTTGCTGCATTACGGCAGTCCATAAAACCACAGATGGGCAAATTAGAAGCCTGTTCAAAATTTCGGACTTATAAGAATAAATTCTATTAATAAGGTGGTGTTTCTCTGGCTCTTTTTTTAAAACAGATGCTAATACATCTTCAAATTTACATCGTGCATCAACAGTCCAAAGACCTAGAAGCTCTTTGATGCTGGAACTTGATGTCAAAGACGATTCAAAAGCAACAATATCAACACCCGTGAAATTAGCTATTTTTAGGCTAGTATGCTGCGTTTTAATTTCATCATCCAACTGTTGCGTAAAACGCTTGCGTGCGTGAGAAATAAGCGCAAACATTTCACGACAATATACTGTTGGATTTATAAAACCATTTTGTGCATATCGGTGAGGTACTGAGCCTCCACCGCAAATTTTAACAATAGAACAACTTTGGCACTCAGCAGCTAAATTTTCACGGCACAGTAACTTCCTATGCTCAAGCAACTGTTGGGAAGCTGCGGCATCAGCAATAGAAGCATTTTCCAACCCTATCCCTAAAGATGTTAAACCTTCTGACGTAATTTTTAAAACATCCAAGTCATGGTATGTCCCATCGGTTTCTATATTTAAGAGGCTGACATCTCCAAACCCAAATGCATCGGTTTCGCTTGGCAAACCAGCTAGCGCATTGAGAATAGCATCAAAGCTTCTAATACTTAAGTGGGAATACTTATCAAACCAAAGGTCAAAGGCTTGGATAAGCCAATGCACGTATAGATCGGAATTAGATTCCCGACCAGGCGGGAGTCGTAAATAGTTAGCATCTGGCAAAAGAAAATCAAGACGTGGAGGCTGATGGGAATTAAAAAATTCAAATAATTCTTCTGGCTTTACAGATGCATCTATAACAGCAATCAACCCTGCATAAATTTGAGGGTAAGTCTTTAAAAGCTCTAACGATGCCTCCACTGCTTTAAAAGATGGTTTACCCTGATGGTCAAGACGATGTAAATTATTTACTTGTTCTGGACCATCAATACTTAAAGAAATACCAATATCCTCCGCTACAAACAAATCCAAAGACGCTTTATCAATAAAAACACCATTCGTTTGCAGCGAAAAGCTGACTTGGCACGAAGATGGCAACGCTGAACGAATCCAATTCGCGGTTTCAACAATTCGTTCGGCACCAGCAAGAAGTGGTTCGCCACCATGAAATACGACAGCAATCTCCCGTAACCCTTCATTTTGAACATAGTCCGCAATACGTTCTGCAAGCAGATGACGATGCTTGTCCGACATGATTACAGGTTGATACCGCCAACTCTGGTCGGCGTGTTTATACATATAACAGTAGTCACAGGCCAAATTGCAACGCGAAGCTATTTTGACTAAAAAGCAGGTTATACGGGGGTTGCTTTGCATTTTTTGTTACTAGTACTTACGAACGGTTATGACGATGATGCATCCGGTCATAACTCGTAATAGCTGTTTCAATTTTGTCAGAGGCTACTAGTTTAGCACGAACGCGATTTAATGCTGGATGTTTGAGGCTAAGGCTCTTTAAAATCTGCGACATCTCTTCAGCAGAAATATTTTGAAGAGCTTCAGGATAATTCAATTCGGGCTGTAACGTCTCCAATTTCATAGTTTCAGTTTTGTGATATTTACTACTGTTTTTTGTAAAATAGCCGAGAACAAACTTTACAAGCTTATCTTGAAGTTACGTAACATTATGGCTACTATTATGATAAGAAAATTACTTTAAAATGTGTAGCAGTACAAGAAAACTATAAAATCAACTTTGATGTTTGTAGTGTTGGGCTGAGAGATTTTCCATTAAATAAAAATACAGGAATATTACCAGGCAGTAAACCCCGAACCCTGGAATTAAGTAAGTCGGCGCCCTCCCTTTGGTTTGACTCCGGGTGTTATTGGGGGTCATATAATTCCCGAAGGCACTGACACAATGCCGGATGCAGGCATAGGAGAAATAGCGGCTTCATTTACCGTTACTCCATAGAACCTAACCGCGTTAAATTTCCTCTAGGCGCAAAAAATGCACTCTACCTGATGCCTCACCTGCGACAATTGTTACTCCATCCGGTGCAATTGCACAGCACCATAAAGCACTTTCAGCAATGAAACTAGCTATCGCTTCTCGACGCTCCAAGTCCCAAACCTTGAGAGTGTTGTCCAGCGAAACTGAAACCACTCGCTTACCATCTAGCGTAACTGCCACACCTGTTACGGTATCGGTGTGACCTGTAAGGGTAAAAAGTTCCTTGAATGTTTCCAAATCCCAAACTTTGAGTGTAGTGTCTCTTGAACCGGAAATCACCCAATTGCCGTCTGGTGTAACTGCTACAGCTTCTACCCAATCAGTATGGCCTACTAAGGAAAAAATTTTTTGTTTTGTTTCTAGACTCCAAATTTGAAGTGTTTTATCAGATAAAGCAAAAATTACTAAGTTCCCGTTGGGTGTAAAGACGATAGATGTCACTATCCCCGTGTTTTCTGATGAAGCAGAAATTAACCTGCCATCCAGTGTCAGTGCTACAGATGTGTTCATTTTGGTATTACTTTTAAAAGTGCAAAATTTCTCTCTTGTTTCCAAGTCCCAAACACTGAGAGGCTTGTCCCATGATCCAGAAATCACTCGCTTACCATCTGGTGTAACTGCTACAGCTTGTACGCAACTACTATGACCTGTAATGGTTAGAAGTTCCTCTCCTGTCTGGAGATTCCAAACTTTAATATTCTTATCCCATGAACCAGCAGAAACTATTCGTTTTTCGTCTGATGTAACAGCTACAGTTGGTATGTTTCTATCATGACCATTAATAGTGTAAATTTCTTCTCCTGTTTGCAGATTCCAGATTTTGATAGTCGTGTCGCTTGAACTAGAAATAGCCCTGTTTTTAGTTACTGCTATAGATTTTACCCTATCACTATGACCTTTAGATTTCAACAATTGTTTTTCTATTTGTAAATCCCATATTTTAACAGTTCTATCAAATGAAGAAGAAATCAATTGCTTACTATTTGGTGTCAATGCTATAGATGTTACTAAACCTGTATGACCTTTAAGGGTGAAAAGTTTTTCTCCTGTTTTGGAATCTAGAACCTGAATATTATTTTCAGATGATCCAGCAAATATCCATTTACCATCTGGTGTCACTGCTACAGTTTCTATCGAGCCACGGTGACACTTAAACGAGAAAATTTCTTCTCCTGTTTTTAGTTCCCAAACTTTGAGTGTTCTATCGCTGGAACCAGAAATTACCCACTTACTATCTGGAGTAACTGCTACAGTACGTACCCAGAAAGTATGACCTTTGAAGGTTAAAAATTCTTTTCCTGTTTTTAGATTCCAGACCTTAACTGTTTTGTCTCTTGAACCAGAAATTACCCACTTACTATCGGGTGTCACTGCTACAGCATTTATTGAGTTGGTATGACCTGTGAGGGTAAAAAGTATCTTCCCTGTTTTTATCTCCCAAACTTTGATTGACCTATACTCTGAACCAGAAACTACATACTCGCCATCAGGTGTAAATGCCAAAGCTTGTATTGGTTTACTATGACCTGTAAACGTGAGGAGTTCCTCTCCTGTTTTTAAGTCCCAAACTTTAATAGTACTGTCAAATGAACCAGAAATTATTTGCTTACCATTAGGTGTGACTGCCAAAGCTTGTACTGGTTTACTATGACCTGTGAAAGTGCGAACTTTCTTTCCTGTATCTAAATTCCAAACTTGAAAATTCTTATCAAATGAACTAGAAATTATTTGCTTACCATTAGGTGTTACTACCATCGCTAGTACCGGACTATTTTCTAGGATGGTGCGTTGCAATTGGCTTCCTGGGGGTATTAAGCTAGGTGTTAAGAGGTACAACCAAGGGGAAATTTGTCTTTGCTTTGCTACTTCTAACATTTCCTTGATTTCTGGTATTTCAAAGCAGCTCAGGCGCCCCAGCAATTGCGCTGCTAATTGTTTTTTATCCTGCTCTAAAATGTAGACTGAAAGCTCAAACGCATCTCGGATTAAGGTTAGGCTATCTGCAATAGGCTTCAATGTTTTTTGAGAGCTTGTTATGTCAGAATTCAAAGCCAAATTATAATCTTCAATAAGCGACTGCGTTCCTAGTTCAGAAACTTTGGCTTCAATAAAATCAAAATTTGTTAGCAGAGTGTATAGGCGGTTTACTTGAGAAGACTCTGCTAGAAGTGTTGGTAGCGCTTGTAACTTGTACACCCGCTGTCCTTTAGGTAATTGCTTTAAACGTTCTGTTAACTCACTCATTACTCGTTGATCCTATTTTTAACGCCATCACAGCCCTTCTAGGGTCATGAAATGCACGTGCCCTAGGGAATCACCTGCAACAATAGTTACCCCATCTGCCGCAACAGCACAGGCTGAGAATATGCTGTCTCCTGTGAAAGTGCAAATAATATGCCCACTAATTAAATCCCAAACCTTCAAGGTACGATCGCGAGAGGCTGAAACAGCTAGTTTCCCATCTGCTGTCACTGCCACTGCAAGAACTGAGTCAGTATGCCCTACCAATGTGCGTAGTTCTTTACCATTAGCTAAGTCCCAGATTTTCAAGGTGTGATCCACAGAAGCAGAAACTACTCGCTTGCTGTCTGCTGTTATTGCCACTGCCATAACTGATTCTGAGTGACCTTTTAAGGTGTTTACCTCCCTCATGAAGGTTAAATCCCAAACTTTTAATGTGTAATCACCAGAAGCAGAAATTGCATATTGCTTGTCTGCTGTTACTGCTACTGCATAAATCCAGTTGGTATGATTTAACACTAGCGTAAATAGTTGATTGCCGCTGGCTATATCCCAAATTCTCAAAGTGCAGTCGTCAGAAATAGAAACTATCCATTGCCCATCTGTTGTCACCGCCACTGCGTTAACCCAGTTAAAATGACCTACCAAAGTTCTCAGTTCTTTACCAGTTATCAAGTTCCAGACTTTTAATGTACTGTCTTTAGAGCTAGAAACAGCCCATGCTCCGTCTGCTGTGACTGACACCGATTGAACTGCACCCCTATGGCTGGCCAAAGTATGCAGTTCACAACCAGTGGCTACATCCCAAACTTTTAAAGTACGATCCTTAGAAGCAGAAACGGCTCGTTTTCCATCTGTTGTAATTGACACTGCTTTAACCCAATCGGCATGACAGATTGAGGTAAATAATTTTCTATCAATATTTAAATCCCAGACTTTTAAAGTGCGGTCAGTAGAAGCAGAAACAATCTGTCGTCCGTTTGCTGTGATTGACACTGCCCTAACCCAACTGCTGTGACCTATTAGGGTGCTTAATTCACAACCAGTAGCTAAATCCCATACTTTTAAGGTACTGTCTTTAGAACCAGAAATTATTTCTTTCCATCTGCTGTAATTGCCACTGTACTGACTCCATCAGTATGCCCTACCAAGGTGTGCAATTCTCGACCACTTTCTAAATCCCAAATTTTTAGGGTGCAGTCGTCAGAAGCAGAAACCACCCACTGCTTGTTTGCTGTGATTGCCACTGCCCAGACCCACTTATCGTGACCCGCCCAAGTGAACAATTCACAACCGCTAACCAAATCCCATACTTTTAAGGTACTGTCTTTAGAACCAGAAACAGCCCGCTTCCCATCTAATGTCACCGCCACGGCGCCCACCAAGTCAGTGTGACCTATTAGGGTGTGCAGTTGGCAACCATTGGCTAAGTCCCATACTTTTAGGGTGCAATCACGGGAAGCAGAAATTATCCTCTTTCCATCTGCCGTTATTGCCACTGCCCTAACTATATCTGTGTGACCTATTAGGGTGTGCAGTTCACAGCCATTTACTAAATCCCATACTTTTAGGGTACAGTCGTCAGAGGCAGAAACCGCCAACTTGCCGTCTGCCGTAATTGCCACCGCCCAGACCCATTTAGTATGACCAGCTAAACTGCGTAGTTCACGACCATTAGCTAAATCCCAAATTTTTAAGGTGTGGTCGTAGGATGCAGAAACTGCCAACTGTCCACCTGCTGTCACTGCCACTCCACTAACCCAGTCAGTATGACCCTCTAAGGTACGCTGTAAAGGATTACCAGCGAGCGTCAAGCTGGATGTCAAAGGACATAACCAAGGGGCAAACTTCCACTGTTTTGCTTGCTCCAGCATCGCTTGAATTTTTGGTGCTTTATAAGACCGTAGACGACCGAGTAATTGTCCAGATAGTTGTGTCTTATCCTGCTCTAAGATGTGTGCTGACAGTTGAAGCGCAGCTTGAATTAGCCTAAGATTGTCTACATTCAACTTTGCTTCCTCCCCAGAGGTAAGGAAGTCGGGCATGAAAGCTAAGTTGTAGTCTTCTATCAGTGGCTGCGTCCCTAATTCATAAACCTTGGCTTCGATAAAATCAAAATTGGTTAGCAAAGTATACAGGCGGTCTACTTGAGAAGATTCTGCTAGAAGTGTTGGTAGCGCTTGTAATTTGTACACTCGCTGTCCTTGAGGTAATTGCTTTAAACGTTGTGCTAATTCACCCATCACCTAACAAATCCTGCCATATACTATTTGCCATAAGGGCTTTGATTTCCTTAATTTTTATCCCCGCTTTCTCCACAATTTCCTTGCGGTTGACAAAACGGCGGTAGCTATCGTGATAAAGCCTGTAAAAAGTTTGCTCGTACAGGTATGATTTGTGTAAGAACTGTTTCCATTTATCCAGTACATATTGTACGGTAACTTCGGCTTCTTGTTCTCCCGTATATTTGATAATTCCAATAATCTCGTCATAAGGAATAGGTTTAGGGGTTTCCGATAGAATGTAGACAATCCTAAGCTTAGTAAGCTCAGGCGGATCGGTGGTCATACCCATGCGCTGCCAGTGGTCTTTATAGTATTGTTCTAAACCTTGAGGTAAGCTTTCGATGCTTGAGTCTTTGTAAATGCCATCCTCAATGTCTCCCAGCACACAGCGCAGATACATGAAGTTGTTTTCGCTCTTATTGGCAAGTTGGGTAATAAAATCCTCGACTGTTAAATTACTAACATTAATCCACTGGCGTAGCCGCTCACGCTCATTGACGCGCTGCCGAATGTAAGTCTGAATATCTTGTAAGCTAAGGTCAGCGTATTCCTCTGCCATCAGATCAAACAGGTGCTTTGGAGTGTCAACCACAAACTGAAGCTCAACCCCCCGTCGTCGTGTCATTACAAAGTAAACATTCTTGGGCAAGTAGCGGGGAAGGTAGAGGATGTTGGCATCCTTGTCTTGGCTGTCCTGGTCAACTTCATCCAACGCATCGACAACAATTACGAGCCGCTCATCTGGCTTGAGTTGTTCGCTGATTTCTTCTAACAGTTGTACTAAAAAAGCATTATTTTGGTTTGCACCTTCGGGCAATTGCGAATAAGGCAAGTGGTACTTAGCAATTAGTTGCGTGCAAACACTTTCTAGGAATTGGCTAGTGCGATTGATATTTCCTAGATGTTCATTGAAATGGGCTACACAGTTATATAATCGGACGTACTCGGCAAGTATTGTACTTTTACCCATACCTGGGTCTCCTTCGATGGTGAAATAGCCCTTTGGCTTATTGGTCAGGAAATCCTCAATAGCATCGAAGACATACTTACGACCTACAAAACCCTCAGTCTTAGTATCGAGTAGGGCTTTGAATTTTCTACACCAGTCCATGCCGAGAGCAGTCGCACCGTCAGGTCTTTGTTGTTGAAGCCACTCTGGAAATTTTATTTCCCACAACCACTTAAATGCTTTTTTCCAAGGCTCTTTGCCTTTAGGAAGCCGACCTGGACCACTTGGTTTTACACTAGGACAACCATCGCAAGCCAATACCTCACAGACCTTAGCCAAGTGGTCTTGGAAGGTCTGCCCTTGATTGACACTTTCCTCCGAATCCCACAAGGATTCTGCTATTACATTAGAATTCTTATTTACATTCTCCTTATTAAAGCGATTTAAAAAGACATCCCGTCTCTTATCAAAGAAACTGTAATGGGTAGCCATTTCTTCTAAAAACCTAGGTTTTAATTTTCGCTCCGCATCCTGAAAATCCATAGCTTGCCTTGCAATAAAGATAGTTTCTTAAATTCTTACCAGTTATTCGGTCATCTTAGCCTAACATCTAATTTCACAGACAACTCTGCTTGTAGAAAAACTCTATTTAATTCTATTTATTCTCTATTTTTAAACACTTTAATTTTATGTTCAACTTTTTTAATCTAAATTCAGCAGTTAATGAATTGCCTAAAAAGTAGATTTAAACAAACACAGATGAACATACAACTTTCACTTTTCCCAGAAGAACCAGGTTCCTCAATTTCAGAATGTCAAAATTCAAATATCACTCGCAATTCAACCTCTAAATTGCCTCCCAAGAAAACAAAAAAGGTTCAACCAGCTAAAAAACGTTCAAAACCTTATATCTGGGTAACTTGGATTTCCAGCTTAATGGGCGAAGAAAAGCAGTGCAAGTTTACAGCATGGTCTCATGCTCACTACAAGTTTCCTAAACAACTCAGTGACTTCGACTCAAGAACGCATGACGATATGGTGAGACAAAGGGCAGCCCAACATAAATCTCAAGGCTTCGCTGTGTACGTTGAGGATAATAACTCTTTCAATATCAATGGCAAAACTTGTGACATTGGTGGCAGACCCGATATTGTAGTTATTGAAAATGGTCAACCAATTATAGAGGACTGTAAATCAGGCAAACGTAAAACAGCACATCGAATGCAAGTTTTGATTTATATGCTGCTGTTTCCGCTCTCGCCTATAGGTAAACGCCTTTGTCAAGGTCATACCCCCGCAGGGCGCCTGGTATATCCCGATAGCATAGTGGAGATTTCTCCATCAGAGATTAACGCTCGCTTCAAGGAGTTTTTCCGTCAAACTGTTGCTATAATTAGCAGTTCCACCCCTCCTCCTCAAGTTCCTAGCTTTTGGGAGTGTCGTTATTGCAATGTTCTTGGTGGATACTGTCCTGCAAAGGTTGACCCAGAAGCGGATACAGACAATCACGACCTTTTTTAAATCATAGGCTTTGGCAACACGGTGGGATTATAGCAATTGAGTCCGGAGCGCTCGCAAACAAGCAGGCGCCGACTCACACTGAAAGAGTCCGCAATATTTTTTCCAATAACGTTATTGGAAGACGAATGCAGCAACACGAGCGCTCGCGTTGCTGCCACCCAGATAAAGGTATGAAGTGCGAAACACATGGATTGTGGCGAGATATTTAAGAGTTAAAGGGTAATGCCAAAAAAGAAGCTAAGTAATGTAAACGTAAACATCCCATAGGGAGAGCTTGTCTAACTGCTCTCCATTTGAAGTTTTTACATTTACACGATTATTTGATTTACTAAACCCAGTTATTTCCCCCCTAGTTATTGTTTTTGTTCCGTCGTCAGTGTAGTCTCTTACTTCAACTTGGTAGCCAATAAGTTCTTCAACATCAACATTACCGTTCTTATCTTTAGGCATGGTATCTATAATAAATTTTAATATTTTCGGCAATCCTAACTCCTTAGATAATTCAGGATAATATATAGCTTCATCCCAATTTTTAGCTTCTTTTAGTTGTTCGACTGTCAAATTTTCCGCACCTTTCAAATTAGTAGATACCAGGTTCGCACTACATAGTTTTGCTCCAGAAAAATCTGTCTTATAAAATCGTTCATCTTGATAAGGAGGGCTAAATTCATCTCCATCTACTTCTATCAACTCACAATTTAAATATATATCTTCTTCATCCCATGTTTTGGTTCTCACAAGTATTGCATTACTGAAGTCAGTATTTTGAAACTTTGTCTCTTGAATCCATGAATTTTCAAGATTAGCATTGGCAAGATTAGCATTAGTAAAATTAGCTCCAAATAGTTGTGCATTACTAAGGTTAACGCTACTAAAATTAGCACGGCTAAGATTAGCACGACTAAGGTCAGCACCACTAAGGTTAGCACCGCTAAGGTTAACACCACTAAGGTTAGCGGTTCTTAATATAAATTGAAAAAGTTCAGTATCGCGTAGGAAACTTAAAACTCTGTCTTGACGTTCTATATCATTTTCTAACCTTCGTAATATAGTTACTGTTCTTATACGCGCTACATCTCTAACGCAATTATCTTTATGATTACTACCATTTTCATCCAAATATAATTCAGACCGACTTCTCTTATTAATTAATATTTCTGACATCCGGTCAATATAAGTTTGAAAAGCCTCTTCACGTAAATTAGCTTCAGCAATAGCTTGTTCAAATTTTTCTCGTTGTTCAGCCTGTTCTTTTTCAACTTTAGCTAATTCTTCAGCTTGCTCTTTTTCAACTTTAGCTCGTTCTTCCGCGCGCCGTTGTTCGCTAAGTTGAAACATGTAAATCATAACGGGAATTGCAATTGTACCACCTAAACCTAACCAATCCCAAAGTGTTTTACCTGATTGAAAGTGTTCAGTTTCACTTTCCTTAATACTAATAATCTTTCCATCTTTTATTGTTTTCTCTATACTTTTTGATTTATTGGAATCTTCTCCAAAACCGCTCCAATTATATTGATACAGCTTATATATACCAGTAGTGCCTATCAGTAGTAACAATAGACATAACCATACCTTAACAGATAAGAACTTATAAATACCCTTACTTGTTTTCATGAGATACAAAAAAGCATCATCATTTTTATACACGCTTAAAAACGTTTATTCCGTAAACTCTACGAATACAAATTATCTATTTTCAGAGAATTTACTAGTTGGTACGCGCACCAAAGTTAAGGAATATTACTCGGAGAGTCAAAGCTCTCTACAATGCGGTTAAAAAGAAAATCATTCTTCTTGAAATAAATACGGTTGTTACTGTAAAGTGGCAGGCGCCTCTCCAAACCTATGAGGCATAAGCAATTATCATGCTTACCACACCTCTCATAAAGGCGCCGATGCGAATAACTATAATACGGCGCCTACTCTACGCACTTAGATTTTCGATTTTTTGATTAGCCAAATATATATTAAGTGCCTCGCGTATCAAATCTGGCACTGTACAATTGCGCGCGGAGGCAAGTTTTAAGAGTTCTTCTTTTACACATGGACTAACCACCGCCTTTACCTGTTCGGTAAACGGTTCATTCCTTCCATAATCAAAACGATATTTCACCCCAAAATCAGGATTGCGGATTTATGGGCGAACTGTTGAAAAGATTACGGCGCCTGCACCAATTACCAAACCACGATTCTTCTATTGATTGGCAGCTTGTAGGGTTAGGAAAACGCTCAGAAGCTTGGCTTACTGATGTGCAACAGGAAGTATTGCACACGCTTGAAAAAGCATACGGTTTGATTGAAACTTGACAGAAACAAAAAATTTAAATTTTAGCGTTTAAGAATCGTAAAGAGATTTCAAGTGTGTCGGTAAGTCTATTTCACAAAATTCTGTAGCAGGAGTAGTGGGTAAACCACTTAGCTCAAATAAATCTCTGATTTTTCGCGTAATAATTTGGATTAAAGTGCCATTTTTATCCAGTTCAAATATATCGCTTTTGTCCAGAACAACTATTATCTTATTTGTTTTAGCATGAAAAATTATTTGGCGAAGCCTACAGTCACTAACTGTTCTTTGCCTAGAACTCCCTGCTTTAGGAAAACCAGTTGCTCCGTTAAGCGTAAAAAAAATACCAAGACCTGAACTTGTTAGGTTTAAATCCATGATGCTACATAAGCGAGCAAATTGCTTATCAGGTAAGGGGGACTTTGTTGCTTTTGCTTCAACTACAATATCTCTTTTCTCCGTATTCAGGTATAGCAACTTACAAACATTTAACCAGGCAACATCATCTCCACTGACTAACAAGTCATATTGAGGACCTGCTGACTGGAAACTTTTGATGCTTTGGACACCCTTTAATCCTTTAAATACTAGTACAACAATCTGTTCTAATAGCTTTCCTGCTTCTTGTGTTTGTTTAAGTGTCGGTTTTGTTACCTGTATGTACTTATCTAATTCGTCTAAATAATCAGAAAGCCTTTTATCTGCTATATACAAATAAGAAGCTAATTTATTTGATGCCGGATTATCTGGTTCAAGGAGGGAGAGTGCGTTGATCATGCTTTCAACAAGTTGCTCTTGACTTTGCATAAAGCATTTCTATTAATTAAACAATTTCTATTGGCTGCTTGAATTCTGCCATTAAATCAAAAGATAGCTCGTCATAATTGTCTATACTTTTATCACAATTTGGACAAGTCCAAGGTAAATTAGGAAAACCTTTACCATATGGAATTGCCCCAACTGGAACTTCGGGTTCACAGTTGTGATAAATAAGAAGCTTCATCTCACAAAGTCCTTGAGCTTCGAGAACGGACAATACAGCGAGAGCTTCAGAATGTTCTATTCCCAACCAGACAGCAAGTTGATGCGGCATTACTGTTGTCCATGCCTTAAGCTGCTTGCTCAGTTCCGCCTTGTGTTTTTCAGATAGGAAGTCTAAACTTCCTTTTAACATGAAGCTAGTCATAACCCATAGCCTCAAAGTCCCAGTTCCTTCAGTAGAAACTTAAGAACCCCAGTACTACCACCATAATACCCCATAAAGCACTTTAAATGCTCAAGACAATCTGGAGTTTTGGAGTTGGGTTTTAGTCCAAAATAGCAGTGTGCTTTAAAAAGATTTTTCAGTTTATATTTTTTTAACTTATTTGCCTCTGTCTCTATCTCTAGCTCTGTCTCATTAGAGACTACTTCTTCATCTAGCTGGAATTCGTAGGATTTTGTCCCCCATTCTTTTATGAGTGTTAGCAAAATGGTGTCTTCTGTATCCACCATTTTACTTGTATCACCAGCCAAACCCAGCTTATTTAAAACTGACTTGGCTATATGCTGTGATAGAGCCTGTAATCCTTTTACATTTACATCTTGTACTCCGGCACTATGAGCATTTATAACTAGTCCAGCAGCTTCGGCTCTAACACGCAGGTGCTTCCACTTATAAGAAGGTTTATTAAGATATTTATCCCACATGTCATGCAAAATTATTTTTTGAAGATTTGGATGTTTCCATTGTCCATCGCATATGCGCGCTAATTCATCAAAAAAAACAGGTATGTGCTGCCAAAAAGGAAATTGAGTATTCTCTACATGTTCATTAGTAGTTGGACTAAAAGTAAATCCATCCCAGGATAGAGCAACATAATTTTCGGACACTTCCGCTATAACAGACCACCTAATATTTTGTACATTTATCTGACTTGTACCTCCGTTTCCTGCCAGGAGACGATCAATAATTTTATAAGTTCTTATGTACCATTGTTTCGGTTGATTTAGCTCTTGAATTGGACCGTACCAGCCTTCTTCTCCAAATTCACTCAATAGTAATGCGGGAGAATTAAGAGTTGGAGTACATGAGTGCGAACCTGTTTTTATACTTAACCATGTTCTAGGCTGCTTCACATACGCAAGTAATACTTCATCAGGGGTTAAATTACCTTTTTCAAGTGCATCAGCTAATGAAGAGGCTGCTTCATCTTTTTTTAAGTTTCGTTGTCCCGACGAAATTAGTCCTCGTAGGATATCAGCAGTAAATTCTTTGCTCTCCAAAAATTTTACACGGAAATCTCTACCAGGTGAAAAGCCACAATCAACGAAAGCATTAATATCCATAGGCTGTTGTCTTAAGTTTCATACTGACGAACTTGAAACTATGTTAGAAAAAGAGCATACCATTCGGGGCAAATGAATGTGAAATACTTACAAGGCTTATTTCAAGTTTCTTAACCAAAGTTTTTAGTTTTGATTACTTAAAATCTCAATTGACCCTCGTCTACTTTGAAACCCGTAGCTTTTTCTCTTTATAATAATGTGTTTTGCTCGCAACTCCGATTTTCAATATGGGTGCAGTTTATGTAGCAGAAATATTTACTCGGAACCGAGTAGAGGGCATAAAAGCTACGGTTGCACCACATAATCGAGTTCATGAGCAATTATTTTATCTAAGAGGAGTTGGTTTACTTTTTATTAGCTTATTAACTATAAAGGCATGAATGAATGTTTAGTATGTGTGAGAACCAGTCATCCGGTACGTTGCGAGTTTCGCTCCTGCATTGTTGGCGCCGACTTTCATCAAACCACGTTCTCCCCTTTATGAGCGCGGGAAATTTTCCTTATAATAAATAGTTAGACTGCTCAAGCTGTCGGTAGAGACGCGGCTTAGAGGTCATATGTTAATGTTAAAAATTCTTGATTGCGGTTGCCGATTATTTCGCGGGTTTGGATAAATGAGACAGGTTATCAATCAACACTACGTTCCTCAGTCTTATCTCAAGAACTTTAGCCCTGACGGAAGTCAGGTTTTTGTTTTCGATAAGTTCAACAAAAGAAGCTTTGTTAGTAATGTCAGAAATGTTGCAAGCGAACGCACGTTTTATGATTTTCCTCAAAGTGTTACTCAGCCCCAAAATATTCAAATAATCGAACAATTCTTTTCTAAACTGGAATCAAGGCAAGAGAGATTTCTGCGTCATCTCCAAAGAAAAATAAACAAAGTTTTTGACTTAAGATTTAATCCTGAAAAAGCAGGCAAAATTTATACCTTACCTATACTTACAGAAGATCAAAAACAGGATTTGGCTTGCGTAGCTGCTGTTCAATTTCTTAGGACAAAGGAGTTTAGAAACTTTCTAGTTGAGATGCGTCAGGCAACAGAACCTCTGGCAAGTCATATGCTTGAAAGTGAGATTCTTTCAAGAATCAATCATTTTGAGTCTGCAACCTCTATTAAACTAGATGAAGATATAGCCGATTTTCTTAAGTCCCTACTTCTTTATGAGTGTAATTCAACTTTGTCTCATGTGTATGATGATGGTTTGGCTGTAGTACACGCTAAAGCTATTTTTGAATATTATGAACAGATTCTAGAAATTTTTCGTAATCACATTTGGATTATTGGTGTCAATGATATGCATCAGCCATTATTTACCTCGGATCATCCTGTTGTTCGACGCTCTCATCTATCTTCCTGCGGTCTAGCATCCGAGGGAGTTGAAATTGCTTTCCCTCTTAACAGTAAGTCGCTTCTGATCATGAGAGAGAAACAGTTTTTTCATAAATACAAAGACAAAGAAAGTAAGCTTTTTCCACTTACTTTGGAGGATGTTGAGTATTACAATATGCTGCAAGTTTATGACAGCAATCGTTTTGTCTTTTGTGCTGAGGATCGATTTGATTTAGTCAGATCAATTTGTCAAGAACACCCAGGAGTCTGCTCAAAAGACAGAAGTAGAGTTCAAGTTAGAGTTACTAAACCAACATAGTATCTCGGCTCATCAATACAAAATTGGGTTTTTGTCAGGTTTTAATAAATTCAAATAAATGCCACGCAATTCCAAAGTAATTGATAGTATTTGGATTGTGCTACTCCTTCCATACCCCCAAATATTCTCCCCCACACCGCGCTTATATAGTTCCCATCAACGACAAAACTAAACAATTAAGCCACAAAGAAATGTTTAGGGGTTTCGGGGTGCCAAGCCAATATAAGATTATCTGAGTCTCCTGCACCAACCTGCTCGCAGAAGTGCAGGCTAGAGCGGAAGCCCACCCTGATGAGTCATGAGTCCACCAGCTTGGTGGACAAATTAAGAGGCTGCTGCACTCACTTGAAGCTATGAGCGCGCAGCAGCAACCTGTAGCGAATGGACATTCGCGTGGAAAGCAATGCAGTGGTTTTCCTGTCGCAGAAGGAAACCTCGAATATAACGTAGTTGACGAACAAGGTGCAATTCGCTCTTATGTAGATAAAGGAATCCTAAAACATATTGAGTATCGTTTACAAGAGATGCTGGAATTATTTCCAATCTTGGTAATACCAATATGGAAAACGCGGAGATACCTCATCAAGTTCTGTAAGAATGGTTGCGTCTAAAAAGTCTTGTAGTACCGCATTTTAATCGTGCGTGCGTTCTTTTCCAATAACGTTATTGGAAAACGAATGAAGTAACAATTGCGTGCGTCCTCTCGTTAGGCGCCTGACTCGGCAAGGACTTGAATCTATTCCTCCTTATATCGATAAACAAACCGTAGTTTAAAGTATAAAATTAGTCAACTATCAAACGCGCCCTATACTGATAAGTGCCTAGACAGAAATAATTACACGTTGCTTTGTAGGCTGGGCAGGCAATTCAAGCCCAATTTTGTGTAATTAATTTTGTCTGACTACTTATAACCTAACTACAACTATGGTGACAGCCTAATTTAACCCAGGTAACACTAAACTTAAGCAAAACAGTCAAGAACTGCGACTTGAATTACTTTTTTCATTTAAAATCATCTGATTAATAATAAGTAAGGTGACAGTTAGGTTAAACCCTGGTTGAAGTACAGCAACTGGAATTATCTCTACATGAAAACCAATTAATTCCTTTTAAGAGAGCTTCAACCGGGATAAGAGCGCGCGTTGCCCCATCTGAATCAACTACAATTTAACTACATTTATAATACATTTTGGAATATTTTTACAGTATAAATACTCAATAATCGGGTGAGGGAGTTGCATAGGGATAAAAAAGGGACTAATCGGGAGTATGAGCGGGAGTAAATCGGGATAAAACATGGCTTTTCAGTAAATTAATACTAATTATCAGTGATGGTGACTCCCGATTTAGTCCCCCTTTTATTACTTGATGCTCATGAATTATATTTACCCAATCGAAGCGTGTCTGGTCTCCTTTCAAAAACAATTTCGGGTGCCTGAGTTAAATTTATGTGTAAAAATAATTGGTTTGAAATTTCCCGTGCCAACTAAAACAAATTGTGGTTTTCGTCGCAGCATCAATGTGTCATAACTTGGCTTATATGTCAAAAGGCATAGATTTATCTACCAGGAAAATGGCAGGAATTTTGTGTCCACAAGCATGTTGATATCAAGCTCGTGGTACACACCAATCCTGGCATTTTCCTGCCAAATTCCTACTGTGTCGGCGCCGCTCGTCTCCTCCAAAGCAATTTCGGGCAGCTTCGATATAATCGAAGTGTACTCACTTCACTTCTGTGCCCCTGCGGGGTGGGCTGCGCCCATCCTCGCTCGCCTTTCAGGCTCTCTCGGACACAGAAGTACGTTCGCCCTTCGGGTCGTGTTCCTAGATTATTAGTGGGGGTTTTTTCAATGACCGCAAAAGCAATTATGCGCGTTGGGAAATTAAAAAGTTTGGGTAGTGTGGGCGGCAGCGAAAAACATACTGCCCGTCTCCAAGATACACCAAACGCTGACCCCTATAAAGAAAATATTCGGCTAATGGGTTTGGACTCGGACCCTGAATTAGAAGAAATAGTTTTATCCAAAATAGCTGACCATACTAAACACAAGCCGCGTAAAGATGCAGTACTGTGCAGCGAAATATTTTTGAGTGCATCTCCAGAATTTTTTCGTCCCCATGACCCATCTTTAGCGGGAGAATGGGATGAAGAATTGATGTGGAACTTTGCCAATAATTCTAAGAAATGGTTACAAGAAAACTTTGGTGATAAATGCGTCCGCGCGGAGTTGCATTTGGATGAAGCTACTCCCCACATCCACGCTTATATAGTTCCCATCAACGACAAAACTAAACAATTAAGCCACAAAGAGATGTTTGGTGGTGATGGGCGCCAAGCCAGTATAAAATTGTCCAAGTTTCAAGATTCTTATGCCCAAGCACTGGCGCCTTTGGGTATCGAACGTGGGGTAAAAGGCAGCAAAGCCACCCACACCAAAGTTAAAGAATATTACCAAGCAGTCAATTCTGAACCCCTCACCCTGGAATTAGATAGACTGGCGCCAAAGCAGGGAGAGACTGCACAGCAATTATTTAAGCGTATAAAATCAGACCCCACAATTCAAACCATCAATCACCAACTAGCTGACCACCGTCGAATTATAGAACTTGAAAAACGGGCATCCCAAAAAGCAAACGCTTCTGAAAAATTACGCTCCGAGTTAGAAAACCGTGTAGCTGAATTGGAAGAAGAGAATTTTTACTGGAAGCAGCAAGCTGACCAATTAAGGGACTTGCCCCTAGAAGATGTGGCGTGGCATTTGGGACTAGATAAAGCTGATAAAGGAGAGAACCGTTGGAAGGGATTGGGGCAAGTTATCAATATTAATGATTCTAAATGGTACGACTTTACAGCAGAAAAAGGTGGCGGTGGGGCTATTGATTTGGTAATGCACGTTGCTGGGTGTAATTTTCGGCAAGCTCTAGCCTGGTTGCATGACCGTTTTGACTCCGAGGGAATGCTGCGTGCTACCAGAGCTTACACACAAACGCAAGCTACTAAAATTGTTGCAGAAGAACCTGCACCGCAATTTGTACCTCCAAAAAAGGATGATGAGAAGTGGCAAGCAGTACAGAATTATTTGACCAAAGCTAGGGGACTGCCAGAAAATTTTCTCACTGCCCTTCGTTCCAATGGATGGCTCTATGCTGACAACCAGCAAAATGCTGTATTTACAATGCGCCAGCTTCCAAATGAGGCGCCATCACTCAAAACCACAGGGGCATTTCTGCGAGGGACACGCGGAGAAGACAATTCGTTTATGGGATACGCGCAGGGCACGAAGCGAACTACTGGATGGTTTTACTTCCACTTGGGTGGCAAACCAACTGATGAATTACAAAAAGTAGTTATCTGTAAGTCTCCCATCGATGCGCTTTCATGTGCTGCGCTATCTGTTTCTGCACATTCTGGTATGACCCCAACAAGGACAATGTTTTTAGCTGTCGATAGCCCCAAAAGCTTACCGTTGGATTTTCTTAAAAACATCACAAATATTACTGTTGCCTGCGATAACGATGAAACGGGGCGCTCTATGGGGCAAGCTATTAAAGAGTTACTGCCACAAACAACTATCGCGCGGCCAAAAACATCTGATTGGAATACGGAATTGTTGGAGTATTCGCGGCAAGAAAGTACAGGGCGCCCTAAAGTAGAAAATAAAAAGAATCGGGGATTGGAACGTTAGTAAATAACCTTGCAGCTAACGTAGTACTAATGCAGGCAAAGTTTCTCACGTCAAACCTTTATCTATAGTTGACACCAATAGATAACACCGAACAAATTACCAAAAATATTTCGTCTGTCTGCTTCAACACAGTGCTGGATTGCTGACAGGGCAAAAACTATTAAGTTACTCTGCTTGGTTGCTCGTTAAGTAAGCAGCAAGTTCCTCAGAGATGACGAAACGAGGGGTGTTATTATAAGTTATTTCATAAATCAGAGCATAATTCTCTAAAATTCTTAGTTTACTCCTCAGCCAAGGATGATCTTCAAAGTAATACTCAAGGATTAAATTATTAGGGTCTCCGTTGTAAATTGCGCCTTTGGGTATAATAATAAACTCGCGTGCAAATGGATATTTACACAGATCATTTCTCATGTCTGCTAAAATTTCGGGAATCAGCTTCTCAATCGTTATAAATATATTCTCCGATGGCTTGGATAAACTAAGGCTAGGCTTAACCGTATTTTCTCGTGAAATCGTAAGCTGTAACAATGCCTTATTAATCGATTCAAGTGCTTTTACCATCTTCGCGGGATTATCGTTTCCAATAGAAATTGGTGGGACTGACCCAGTTACTTCAACTTTAGCTTTATAGGGATAGAAGTTTCCAGCGAGGTCATAATACTCTACTTCAATATATATATCCTCTCCAAAATTCTCTTTTGCTTTAAAGTAAGTTGCTACATCAAAAAAGAATGGATTGTTTCGATCTATAACAGATAACTGAAAAGGAAGAAGACTCTCGCAATTTTGCATCGTTTTGGGCAAAGGTGCAATATTAATCTTGACATCGATTGCTGGTGCATCTGTAAGCGCAAGAATTCCAAGTTGTATAGTTTGCTCTTTATCTGGTTTTAGTCGAAATAAATGTGTCAACCGTGGCTTTGAAAAATGTCTCTTAGCCCAAATAGCATCGACAATAAAATGTTTAGCTTTAACTGTATGAGCGCCTGCTCGAATGTAATAGTGATTATCTGGAGCCATGTGCGGTCCAGCATAACTTTCATGAACAGCAACCAGTAAAACTGCTGAATCTAGCTGGATAATACCCCGTCCCATTGGATCCTGTATTAGTTTGATATCATATCTGGGAACTGGTTCTACTTGATTGACGATTTGATCGACCCAATCACGCAAATCCTGCTTCCCAATTTTTAGAGGAAAGCCACCATCCGCATCTCCATTGCCATCAACACCAGCAATAAAGTATCCACCTCCAGAATTTGCAAAGCCTGACACGGCACAGCTTAGTTTCTTCTTTAGGTCATTGTGTGGAGTAACACTTGATTTGAATTCAAAATCGTCATTTTCCGCGTTTGGAAGTTGTGTTAGGTCGAAAGTATTTAGGTTAATTTTTGACATAAGCTTGGAAATGTATCAGGAATCTCAAAGCAGCACCCAACAAATGATATTAATGTAACGCAACTGGAAACCGCTACGCTAAATCGGGCGGGGGCAGGCACTGCAAATAAATCCTCATGGACAACATATTCCTTCATGGCAGCGCCTGCCCCTCCGCTGGCGCCGCCCGATTTTTCCCAGTTGCTAGCGTGCGCGTCTACCAGGCGCCCTCACAACTATTGCTAACAAATGAGTTCATTCAAGCCGCGAGCGAATTTCTCCATATAGCCTAATGTGTTCAACTAAGCGCTTAGTTTCACCACCAGCTAATTCCAGTTCCCTGAGATTGCCCACCAAAACAAACAATTCTCTTGCCCTACTAACGGCAGTATTTAGTAAATTAGGTTTACGATTAAGGAACCAAAAACTATGCTCTTTTTGGCACTGGTAAGGTGAGAAGATAATGGCTGCTTTTTCTCCCCCTTGGAAGGTGTGAACTGTGCCAACATCATCCCAAGAAAAGTTTCGCCAACGGTTAGAAAGTCGATATCTCAGGGCATTGGCTTGCTGCGAAAATGGGGACATCACCCCAATTGTCTTTGATTTATCGGCGCCGCCAAGTCCATAACCGTTTTGAAGCAAGGAGGCAATAACATTTTCTACGGCATCGATTTCTTCGGGATTGGTGTGATTTAAGTGGCTCCCATCTACGTGGTAAGCCAGCAGGTGTTTAACTGTTGCTTCCCCGTTATAATCTGAAAGGATTTGCAAACCACCGGGATAGTTGGGGCTGCAAAACTGAATAATAGGTGGCGTGCAGCGGTAATGATTTCTAAGAATAATGCCGTTCCCTAAGTCTGATTCTGTACCACTAGCGCCAGCCGTGCGATGATAAGCGGTAGCTGTGTATTTGGCGGTGGGGGCATAGCGATAGTAGTCTTCATTCCCCATTCCCACATCCACAAAGGCGGTTTTCAGATATTGTTTGATGGTATCGTCGCAAAGGTTAATAATTGGCTCAATTTGTTGGGGGTCGCCTGCTACTACTGCTCGTTGTGAACGCACCAGCAAGGGAAATAATTGATGTATAAGTGTAGTACCCGCCTCATCTACCAGCGCCAGCTTCACGATATTGGAATGAAGAATGGGCAGCATATAGCGTACTGATTGCAGGCTGGAGCTAATGACGGGGAAAATCAAACTCAAGTCTCGGTAGATGGCATCACTATCAGTTTCCAGTTTGAGCAATGCATCTCCATCTCCCTCCAAGACGCTGCCGTAAGTTTCTAATGCCCGCATGACGCTATCCTTACGTCGGAGAACTTCTTGCAACAGAAACGCCCAGGCGCCTTGAAATAGTTCTAGATGTAATGAGTGGTAGTCGCGGTAAAAACGACTATAGAAATCTCCTTGTGGGTAATTATCAAGTTGTTCTTGGAAAAGTTTATAATCTGCTTGCTTTAACTCTAATTGCTTGTTTAAAGATGTTAGTTGGGTTTGAATAGACGTTACTTTTTGGTTAAGACGCTGCCATTGTTGCGATAAATCCAGTTTTTGGTTAACTTCAGTCTGGGCTGTGGTTAAACTAAAGCGGTCAAGGGGCATCTGAAAGGGATGCGACGATGCCAAGGTGTTTAAAACAGCAGCGTTTATCCGATTTGCTAGACGCTTAAAAATTAGCTTATCAGTAGTAAAATTAAGCCAGTCCAACGCGCGTTTAGTGATGGAGTCAGACTGTTTTGGTAGTTCGCGTTCTGCTTGGGATAAAGCTTCTTGTATTTGCTGGTAAGCATTGAGAGGAAAATTTGCATAATCTCCCAAACTTGATAGCTGCTCTTGAAGTGCTTGTAACTCGGAATCCTTTGCTGCAATATCGTCATTGAGCGATTGGATTTCTACATTTAGTTGAGTTCTTCGTTCGGCATTAGCTGCTTGTTGGCTATTATTAAAGCGGTCTTGCTCTATTAATTGCTGAATTTCGTTTTCTGCTCTTATCAGGTTGAGTTTGGCTTGTTCCCAAGACTCCTGGTTAAATTCATTATTTCTCAGCCAATCTTGACTAGATTGTAGTTTTGGTAAGGTTTCTCTACGGATGATGCCTAGGTTCCCACCAGGTAAATAAAACTGTTCTGTAGGGAAGTTATCAGTCAACCGAGAAAGGAATTTTTGGATGGCGCCGTTATTGGTGCTGGCAAATAGTATTAAATTATTCTCATCCTCTTCCCCGCGAACAAGTCGTAACGCCCTTGTCACTACTTGCTGTGCTACCAAGTGCAGAAACACTTCTGTCTTCCCAGTTCCCGGAGGTCCACAAACAGCAGTGAGCAAATTCTCTTGAGTGTGTTTGAGGACAGACGCTTGATATTCATCGGGAGTATGGGAGGGGAAGGCGCCCCAAAACATTACCTCATGTCTTGGTAATTGTGGCGCCGACCAAAGGTACTGCATTGCAGGGTGAGTTTCAGTTAGCCAGTCGCTATGGGGAGTTTGTTGAAGTTGCTGTAAAATAAGTTGCAAATCAAGCTTGAGCAGAGCATTATAGGGCGTAAAGTCGCAGCGCAGTAAATAAGGTTGCCGAAAAGTTTTATATTTCCCTTCTGGCAAGTCCACCTGGTCAAGAAAGTCTCGCAGGGTGGGAAATCTCCCTTTAAAAGTGTCTTCCAAGAATTTCAAAATCCCTGACGCAACAATCAGTGATTCGGCTTGCTCCTCCTCTAACCCATACAGTCGCATCAAATTAACAACAACAGGCTGAAACTCGTATTCCGTCAAATCCCAGCCAGTCTTGCGATAATTACCTTTGAATATAGATGAAACATCAACCGTGAAGAGAGGCAGATATTTTAGCTTTTGTTCTTTCCCCTTCCCCTGTATTAGATAAATTTGCGGGAAAGCAACAGCCATTTGAAAATCATTAGGTCTACCCCTCTTAGCTGCCGCTTGTTGCTGTTGCTGGAACTGTTTAAATACTTCGCTATCCAACATTAGCTTATTACCAACAAGCTGCACTCCCTTATCTATAACTTTCGAGTAAACATCCGAAGAACGCTCGACCTCAGCTTGGGTCAGTTCCTCTAACCTGATATAGGATAACCAAGCTTGTACTATCTGGATAAGTTTTTCTGGCTCTAGCATGAGATTAAAAGGGAGCAACTGTACCTACTGGTATTAGATACAAGTTAATCTTTTTTCTCGCTTGGCGCCAACCTACCAGAGTCATAAATAGTTTTCGATTTTTCATTTTTTAACAATTACAGATGCCTATAACGTTATAGGCAGTGGGAGCGCGTTCCGAGGATGCTCACTCAATTTTTGTTAGCATTTCTAACTGTAAAAGCAATTTCTCTACCTGTTTGCGCTTAGATGGGTCTGACCAAATAGGCGACTTTCTTAACTTGGCAGTCGCGGCAGTAAAGCGCTCTTTGTAATTGTTAGGCTCAGTTTTTTCGGTATTTGGGGTTTTATTCTCACTGATATATCGCTTAATTTCGCTTAAAGACCAGTTTTCGGCAATAGCTTGTTCTAAAAAAGCCGCGCGCTCATCCTTATCCTGAATCTGGGCGATGGCTTTGGCTTTGGTGTACTCAACGGCGCCTTTTCGTAGTGCATCAAGAATATCGGATGGAAGGTTTAACAACGGCAAGCGGTTATTAGCAAACGATTCCCAAGTCATTAACCCCAAGCCATCAAAAACTTCTTCAACAACAGTAAGGTCTGGATTGACTTGATTGCCATCTTCTGGTTTTTCGTCTTCTTTGACAATAACGTTATTGGAAGTTTCTTCCGAGTCGAAAACATTTGACTCAACTAAGTTATTGTCGGACTCTAACTTCTCATCTCCATCTTTGACAATAACGTTATTGGAAGTTTCCTCCGAGTCGAAAACATTTGACTCAACTAAGTTATTTTCGTCATCTAATTTATCCGGTGCCGACTCTAAGCTAACGTTATTGTCAGCATATGAAGAGTCTAACTGTTTCTTTCCAATAACGTTATTGGAAGCTTTAGCCGCTGCTTTACGCTCGTGTTGCAGGCGCCGCAATAATGGTGGAATTTCCTCAATATTTCGACCTAGTTTAAGAGCCAGCAGTTGCAGGATGCCTTCGGTTTCCTCGACTGGGTTAAGGTCTTCTCGCAGTAAGTTTTCTATCAGTGCCAGTTGAAAAGCAGCGTTGTCGTCTAACTCTCTAATAACGACGGGAACTTCTTTTAATCCAATTTCTAATGCGGCACGGTAGCGTCGCTCACCTGCTACTAATTCGAGTTTTCCTCCATCAACAATGCGTACCAATAAAGGTTGCAAGATGCCATGCTGTTTTATAGACTCAGTTAACTGTTTTAATGCCTCGGAGTCAAAGTAACGGCGCGGTTGTGTCGGTGGCAAAGAAATCTTGTCTAACGAGATAGATACTTGAGAATCGGAATTAAGGGCGCCTGTAGTGTCCCAAGGTACTTCAATTTTGCTTTTCAGGGGTTGGCTGGTTTTAGTGCGTCTCATGGTAATGACTCTAAGCTAACGGCTATATTTTTCAAGATTTGAACAGATGGATGCTTTGGCTCATACACCGCAAGGGGCATTCGCTCTTCTGACGCATCAACAAAAGCTGTAGAGCGAGGAATGGGGGCAAAGACAGTCCCGGCGCCTGCTAGTTGTTCCGTGATGGCTGCTAAAGTACGAGTGTCCTGAGAATTGCGCGCGTCATATTTTGTAGGCACAAATCCGGCTATTTGCAGTTTGCGGTTCGGTTTGTTACGAACAGTAGCCACCGTTTTTAACAGTTCACCAGTGCCCTCAAAAGCTTTGAAATGGGTTTCCAGGGGCACAAGAACATGAGTGGCAGCTACAAGCGAGATGTAAGAAAGCAGCCCCAAGCTGGGAGGGCAATCTACTAATATAAAATCATAATCTTCTTGAATTGGTTCGATAGCTTCTTTGAGGCGGAAATCCCGCATGGAAGCATTAACCAATTGCATTTCCGCCGTACTGAGAGAAATATTAGCAGGGGCTAAATCCATACCATGAATTTTCTCAACAATAGGGAGGGGTTGTTCCTCCACAATGGCATTATTGACGGTTTGTTCTAATTCCCTCGGAACCAAGCCCATAAATATAGTTAAACTGGCTTGGGGGTCTATGTCAATGAGCAGGACGCGATGTCCCAGCTGCGCTAGGTGATAGCCCAGGTTCTGTGTAAGGGTGGTTTTGGCAACACCTCCCGCCTGGTTAAAGACTGCGATGATTCGGCTCATATGTGAGTTTTGTTTACCTGCCCCGTTATACATAAAGATAACTGGTTAGGGGACAATTGGCGCCGTTTTTTTGGAGAGAGGGGGCGCCCGTGTTTTATTTCTAGCATTAATCAAGTAGATACAGATGAGCCTCTTGTGGAGCAGGCATCCCTGCCTGCCCTTGCACACAGCATTTAAATAGAAACTGCTATCCTATACAATAAGACTTAAAACTCTGTGAGCTTCCATGAAATCAATTGAGCAACTGACAGAAGAACTCCTAGCACTGAAGAGCGCATCTAGGGCGTTATTAGCCCAAAAGCTAGTTGAAAGCTTAGAATTTGATACCGAACCAACAATCCAAGCAGCTTGGATGACTGAAGCAAAAAAACGGCGTTCAGAAATTCGCTCTGGTTCTGTGCAACCGATTCCAGGAGTGGTAAACATCACTATGGATAGCCGTACAAATAGTCTCAAACCCAGATTTCTAATTGTTTAGACTTCTTGCATAAGTACTTATTTTTGTCTCATATAGAGAGGTAGAAAAAAAATTAAAATCACATACCAATTTTCCAAAATTAAGCAACAGATGATGCGGAGATACGGATATTTATCTGTTGCCAGATTTTAGAGAAACGGTATTAATACTTTTGCAAGTAGTCTAGTGAATTATTAATTAAACAAAGTCCCTAAGAAATTGACAATTGGTTTCCAAAAGAACCCAGTTAATACATAAGGTGCATATTCTAAGAGTGGCAGTTTTTTTGGTTTTGGCTGCTTTAACGGTAAACACTCGATCAAAAACGGTACAATGCAAGTCAAGCCATAGGCTGTTGCTAAAGCTGTACTCAATTGTGGTAAATCTCCTGGTATGGGGCTATAGTAAATGCCCAACAAAATAAAGCAGATCATCAAAAACTGATGCCAGACAAACCAAGACTGAGGCGACAGAAAATAAACTAACTGGGGAAAGCTTTTATCAACTTTTTGCCGCATTCCTAACAGAACTGCCCAAGTTGCTGCCCCAACAATACCGTCGCTTTTTAATCCATAAACTCTTTGAAAGCATTTAACAGCCCTTTCTGTTTCCCAGTCAAAATATCCATTAGGTGGTTTTTTCAAAAATTCTTCTTCATGGAGAATATTTTGTAGCTCTTTAACTACATCTCTAAATTCAGATAAATTCTTTTTTTGACTACGGTAAAGCTTGGGATATAACAAACAAGCCCAAGTTAGCGGTCCAACTACTCCATCTGACAACAGATGATTGCTGTTCTGAAAGTCTTTGACTGCTGCATCTGTTTGTAAATCAAATTTACCAGTAATCTCGATCGCTAAACCTTGAGTTTTTAAAAGTTCTTGAAGTTCGTTGATTGATTCCTGTACCGACTTCTCGGTAAAGTCTCGGTAAAGTATGGGACGTTTATTGAAGACGCAGACTTGTTTTTCTTGGGGAAAATAAAGTCTATCTTGTTTCATGCCAAGCAAAAGACTTAAGGATTGAAATATTCTATTCATGCAAAATTCCTCTTTATTAAGATGTAACAAGAATCGTCAAGATAGTTTTTTGTGTATGAGAATATATTTGATATCCCCACTTTGTTAATTACCCAACATCGAGAACTTACTAATTACCTTACTAAATCCCCCTGATTCAGCCAGTGACATAGTTAAAAATTTGTTAGTGATTTGTTATATTTTTGTTTTTAGAATGTTGCTAAAAACACCTGTAGCTAATTCTTCTGAATTTTCTTCGATACAATGTAGCTATTAAGACATTTTTGACAGAGTTATAGGGTGATATTTATGTCAGATAAGTCAGAAAGTTGGAATCTGTCTAAAACATGGCATCGAAAGCTCACAAAAGACTGGGAAATAGACCGTCTACTGACTGACTTAGAAGCTAGAACCCAAAATCGATACAGGCAAAATACTAAAAAAGACCTATTATTAGGGTTACTTTGTGGACATAGCTTAAAAAAGATTGGTAAAGATTTACATAAAAATAATGCTGTTGTCAGAGCCGGATTAAGCAATATTTATCGAGATATTGAAACTTTGACAGGAGAAGATGAAAATACTGTTAGAGCCAGTAATCTGGTTTACATTTTGCAAAAACATGGATACCGCAAAGGTGTAGAACCATCTTCTAAACATTCCCTCACAATTATTAATAATCTGCCATCGCCAACCTACACAGAATTTATTGGCCGCGAGGCAGATATGAGAATCTTATTAGAACGCCTTTTGCCAAATCATGGCGCTCACATGATTACGGTGCATGGTATCGGTGGTGTTGGTAAAACGGCATTAGTCTTAGCAGCAGCCTACCTCTGTTTAAAAGCTAGTCGTGAAAATTTGAATGTTGCGCCTAAATTTGATGCGATTATTTTCACGTCTGCGAAACAACAGGAACTTATTCCTCCTAACGGAATTTTGCAAAGACAGCAGGGACAGCGTAATCTGCGTGAGATATTTCGAGAGATTGGCAATGCTGTTGGTGATCCTACTATTATTCAATCTCCTCCTAATGATCAGTCTGACCGTGTGCGCCAAATTCTCTCCAGACAGCGAACACTATTAATTGTGGACAATATGGAGACTATAGAAGATAGAAATGGGGTGATAGAGTTTCTTTACAATTTGCCGATTTGCGTCAAAGTAGTCATTACTACCCGTGAGCGAATTGCGTTACTCCCAATTAGCCTGCAAAACTTGACACTAGATGATGGTTTGCAGTTAATTCAGCAACAAGCAGGAGAAAAGGGTATTACTCTTGACGATCCAGAATCGAAGGATCTCTATCAACGCACAGGTGGAATTCCCCTGGCTATTGTCTATGCGATCGGTCAGGTATCCAGTGGTTACTCTCTCAAGTCCGTGTTAGAAAAATTAGCCTTGGCTACTGGTGATGTGGCTCGTTTTTGCTTTAAACAATCTGTGCAAGGAATTTCTGGACAGCCAGCCCACAAGTTGTTGATGTCACTAGCTATTTTTCCTAACTCTCCTACTCAAGGGGCTGTGGCTGAGGTAGCAGGGTTAACAACTTCCCCTGATTCTAAAAATGATGGCTTGGCACTTTTGCAGCAACTTTCTTTAGTGAATCAAAATCCAGAGACGAAGCGATATGAAATGCTGTCTCTGACACGTGAGTATGCTTTGGCAGAATTGGCTGCTAACCCAGATTTTGAAAGAGAAGCACGGCGGCGTTGGGTGAGATGGTATTTGGATTTTGCCAATATTTACGCTGGGGAAGATTGGGAAAAGTCGAAACATTATGAGAGGCTAGAAGTAGAAGAGGTAAATTTACGGGCTGTGCTTTATTGGTGTCGAGACCAAGACCACTATGAAGAAGTGAGAGATTTAGGTCTGCTGTTGAACCACTACGCTAATCTCTATGCTTATTGGGACGATCGCCTAGATTGGTGGCAATGGCTGGTGGAACAATCCGAAAGACGCGGTGAATGGTCATTTATGGTGAAATTCATTATCCGTAAAACTTGGTTACTGATTCGAGAATGTTCCGAGAAGAGTTTGCAAGAAGCTGAAGAAATGTTACAGAGGGCATGGGTACTACATGACCATGCAGATTTATGCGATCAAGCTGACTTAGCTGAAAATATGGCTAGGCTAAAAATCAGACAAAAGAATTATCCCGAAGCGCGTGTATGGCTTGATAGCGAACAGAAGTTAGTGACTCAAGCTAATTTAACGGAGCAAAAGCACATCCGTTATTATATTCCGGTTCTTTACCATCGAGCAGTTATCTTACAAAAAGAAAATAAATATTCGGAAGCAAAAATTCTTTTTCATGAGGTGATGCAAAGCGCTAAAAAAATTAACTGGTATCGGGTCATTAATTCGGCTCAAAATTGGCTGGCAGATATCGCTATTGAACAAGGTGATCGTGATGGCGCTCAACAGTTATTAATTAAAGGTATCATTGTGGCTGACAGTAGCAAAAACAAGCGGCGTTTAGCCCGCTACCAACGCTCTCTAGCAAAATGGCAGAAAAAGTGGGGCAGTCCCGAACAAGCTGAGAAATTAGCCAGAGAAGCAATGGATGCTTTTGAACACTTAGGTATGACACAAGATGTCGAGCAAATGCAGTTGTTACTTAATTCATGATTTAGATATTAAGATATACAGCGCTTTTGAGGTGAGTGAAGTACACCAATTGCAGAGGTGATAAACCTTGGAGTTTGAATTGGTTACTCCCGGATTTTTCATAAATGAGAAATCCGGGGATCGCTGCATAAATCTTCGGATGAGGTCGAAAGTTTATTGCTTGCTTAAGCGGCTGAAATCCTTGAAAATGAAAGGTCAGTAAATCACAAAGTTTTTTAGAAGCTTTACCACGTAAGCATTTGAGCGAAACACTAGTTTCCTAATAAACCAATACGGGTGTCTGCCGAGAGATAGACACCCAAAAAGGCGCCCCAATAATTAGGAGCGCTTTTTTGTTATTTATTCAAACTTGAGATTCTTGTAGCTCTTGACTTATCTGTCCTCTACTAAGCGGTTGTAACTCTGACATTATTGGGTTATTTATTATCAAGGCGAACTTCAATTTTTAGTTTTTATAAAAAGACAATTGACCGTCACATGCCCATTGGTTGAGTAGGTGCAAGTTGTACAACGGTTAGTACCATTTTCTCCTTTTCCATTAGTGGCAGGTGCATTAGTAGTTACACAATCTTTCTTTTCAGTTCCACCACCAGAAGGCGCCGTAATTGGTAGGCTAGAATTGGGCTGTACTGGGCGTGAACTAGCTAACATTGTCTGTTTTGTAGAGTACACAGCATCGTTACAACTGTGGGATATAACTTTTGCAGTAGGTTGTGCAGCTATTGCGGTGCTGGAAACTAGTGCGGTTGCTAAAATTGTCATGCTTACCGTAGCGTAAATGCGTTTAATCATATGTAGTTGATTTAAGAAAAGTGAAAGTGTTTGTGGGGGCTTGATTTAACCCTTCATTCTTCTTGTATGTCTAGTTTCTATTTTTATGCACAAATATTTTTGTACTATTATATTTAAATTATTAAAGGCGCCACGTACAAGAGCGCGAGAATGCAAAAAGCACCCCTATTTCTAGGAGTGCTTTTTAATTATTTAGTTGTATTAGCCATTAGCCGTTGATAGCAGGCGCCGATAATGCTACTGGTGCTGCGTCGCCACTTGCTAAGTCTAAGGGGAAGTTGTGAGCGTTGCGCTCGTGCATTACTTCCATACCTAGGTTCGCACGGTTGATGATGTCTGCCCATGTGTTGATGACGCGACCTTGGCTGTCAATTACTGATTGGTTGAAGTTGAAACCGTTCAAGTTGAAAGCCATTGTGGAGATACCTAAAGAGGTAAACCAGATTCCAACTACTGGCCATGCAGCTAAGAAGAAGTGTAAGCTACGGCTGTTGTTGAACGAAGCGTATTGGAATATCAAACGACCGAAGTAACCGTGTGCTGCAACGATGTTGTAGGTTTCTTCTTCTTGACCAAACTTGTAACCGTAGTTTTGGCTTTCGGTTTCGGTTGTTTCACGAACTAAGGAAGAAGTTACAAGTGAACCGTGCATAGCAGAGAACAAGCTACCACCAAATACACCAGCTACACCTAATTGGTGGAAGGGGTGCATTAAGATGTTGTGTTCAGCTTGGAATACCAACATAAAGTTGAATGTTCCACTGATACCCAAAGGCATACCGTCAGAGAATGAACCTTGACCGATTGGGTAGATTAAGAATACTGCGGTTGCTGCTGCAACTGGTGCAGAGTAAGCAACACAGATCCAAGGACGCATACCTAAGCGGTAGGAAAGTTCCCACTCACGACCCATGTAGCAAAACACGCCAATCAGGAAGTGGAATACTACCAACTGGTAAGGACCACCGTTGTACAACCACTCATCTAAGGAAGCTGCTTCCCAGATTGGGTAGAAGTGTAAACCGATTGCGTTGGAAGAAGGAACTACGGCGCCGGAGATGATGTTGTTTCCGTACATTAAGGAACCAGCTACTGGTTCGCGGATACCGTCGATGTCAACTGGGGGTGCTGCTACAAATGCGATGATGAAGCAGGTGGTTGCTGCCAAGAGGGTTGGAATCATTAGTACACCAAACCAACCGATGTATAAACGGTTTTCGGTGCTAGCGACCCAACGGCAGAACTGCTCCCATACGTTAGCGCTTTCGCGACGTTGTAAAGTTGCGGTCATTATTTTATAAGTGCGGTTAAAAATGTATGTATCAGACGTTTCTGCGTCTGTAACCATATATTAACGTGCTTTACATTTTGTTACAATACTTCTTAGGGTGAGTAATTCTTACCTAGGTGATTAGGTTTACTTATCAATTTTTGTATTTATTGCCGCACGTGTAGAGACGTTACATGTAACGTCTCTACAATCACGTTTGTGTTTAAGGGCGCCTGCTATATATATAGTGAACCAGAGTGTGCGCTTATAGTATGGGCTAATATTTTTTGTTAATTGTCTTAAATTTATATACGCACCATGTCGTATTATATTAAGAGATTTATGGAAGACTTAAAATTACAAATTCAACATGAGTTGTCATTAGCTGCAAATTGCGCGCGTCAAGCTCGGACGGCATTTGCGCTCAAATAACCTTGCTTATGGTGGAGAATTAATGCGACAAGCACACGCGGTTGGTAGGAGATGCCAACAGCTAATACAACAATATCAATCTTTATCTAGCACAACTAAAAGTAGTCAATAAGTTGACGTGGATAAGTAAGGGCGCCAATACACATATAAAATAGTATTCATTTTAGACGTATCATTTCTGCTAGGATCAAGAGCAGGTTCTGCTTCATGAAGTACATTCACGCTTTTACTTCTTGCTTGAGATTTTCTGTTTGTCGCATAGCAGCTAGATGCTCTAGGTAAAAATTGTCTATTTTGGCAATAAATTTATCCTTTAAATCAGTATTAGGAATCATTGGAATTAATTTGATTTAGGACTTTTGTCAATCTCTGACGACAATCCTCAGTCTTGGGATGATTTACTCCAAAATTCTGCTCAATTTTTTCCAATGCTTGCTGTAACATGTTCTTTGTTTCTATGTAGCGTTCTTGAGAAATGTATAATGATGCTAAATTTATTAAGATTGGAGACCAAAAAGGATGGTTCTTAGGCAAAATGTGGTCACTTTTTTCTAATACTTGCAGATAAAAGTTTTCTGATTCTGAGTAGCGTCCTTGTAACGAATATAACTTTGCCATATCACTCATACAAGCAACTAAAGTTGGATGTTGACCTCCCTCAAGAGATTGACTCAGTTCCAGTGCTTGAAGATACAAGGGTTCGGCTTCTGAATAACGTTGTTGATCACAATAGAGTCCTGCTAAGTTGCTCAATGTACTAGAGAGTTTAGGATGCTTGTCTCCCCAATGTCGTTTTTGCAATTCCAGTGCTTGCTGATACAAGGGTTCTGCTTCTGAATAGCGTTTTTGGGTGCGGTAGACTTCTGCCAGGTTGTTTAAGGTAATATTGGTACAATAATAATCGAGTCTCTTAAGCTTTTTTTCTAATTTTAATGCTTGTAGTAACAGTATTTCAGCTTCTTTTGTGCGTTCTTGATAATGGTAAATCGCTGCTAGATTGTTCAGACTACTAGCAACATTGGGATGATTTTCTCCAAAGCGAATTTTTGTTTCAGATAAACACTGATTGCACAATGCTTCTGTTAACATATACAAACTTTGACTATTATAAATAAATCCTAAACCAGCAAAGATCCATATAAAGTCCTCATCTGGCACTGCGTCAGTCAAATTTTGTACCACTTCTATCAGATGAGGAATAATGTATTCTACTGAATCGATAAATTCATGATTAGGATGTGGGGGAATTGTACGGGCAATACCTGACATTGTTGCAGCGAATGCTTGTTTAAGGTCATCGGCAGATATTGATACCGCTAGCTTTGCTTGCAGAAATTTGCGTATGAGATGATGAATTTTGTGGCGCCGTTCTTTGTCTTTCAACCACTTAATGAAATAATGTTTGTAAAGCTGCTTTTTATCGGCAGATGCCAAAACTACTAGCTTTGCTTGCAGAAATTCACGTATGAGAGGATGAATTTTGTAGTACCCTTCTTTGTCTTCTTTGTCTTCTAACCACTGTATCAGGTTATGTTTGTAAAGCTGACATGAAGCTTTCTTAACATCTGCTTCACTCCAATTTAACCTCTGAGCAGCAGATTCTACTAATTCCCAAGGAATAATATCTTGTGCAAATAAACTTAATAACATAGCTACATGCTGCGTTATTAAATCGAGATTTTCCCAGCTTAATTCAAAAGCAGCTTTAACTCCTCGCTGTGCTGTACTCAAAGTTGACTGTGAATACTCAAGCGACTCATCTTCTAGTCGCCGTGTTTTTAGGGATTCCAAAATAGTTGTTAATGACGTACCTGGGCTATCACTTATATAACGTCCTACCAAATCTAAACCCAAGGGCAAATAACCTAACCATTGACATAACTCTTGAGCAGTTTGTTTTTCCCTCTGTATACGCTTTTCTCCTACTAAAACTTTCAGTAGTTGCAGAGAGTCCTCTGGGGACAGTACATTCAGAGACATCTCATCCACAACATTGGGATCGAGGTTGCGTAGGCGTGTTGTGATTAATACATTAAAACGGTTATTAGTTGGCAGTACTTCTCGGCAACTTCGCAAATCGGTGACATCATCTAAAATCACCAATACTAGCCCAGAAGATGGTTTCCAGTGATTCCAACACCAAATGGCTTGTTCGTTAGGATGAAGCAGTTTTCCATCAAGATTTTGAGGGACTTTTGCGCTAGTATCTACATGCATTTGGTAAAAGCGTACAATCTCCGCCCCCAAATTAGTATTCCTAGCGTTTATCCAGCAAATACCGCCTAGGTAATAAGCTTCATGCTGGCGTGCATACCGTGTTACCAGTTCGGTTTTACCAACTCCCCCCATCCCCGCAACGGCAGAAATTGCTATTAATCGCGGTTGCTTTAATTTTTCATGTAATGTGTTAAGTTCACACTCTCGTCCAACAAAGTGGGCTACTCCTTGATACGGGATATATTTGGGGGGTTGGGGTGGTGGTGGCTGGTTGATGAAAATCGGATTGTTAATTTTTGGACTTCCGCCTTTAATATTTAACCCAAACCAGTTTTCATTGTTACTAGTCATGTTATTCAGGTTTCTCTTGTCTTCAGCTTTCTATGATTTACCAAAGTTAAAGTTAGGGTTATTGATAATAGGACTACCACTTTTAATATTTATCCCCTGCCAATTCTCTATCACATGGTTTATTTGCGGTTTTAAGAAAGCAGCATCTGCCAAAGCTTGAATCGTTGCAGCAATTTCTGCATCTTCTTCAGCAGCTTTTTTAATTTTTTTTTCTAAGACTGCTTCGCCATAATCTAGTGGCTGTTGTTTAGCTAATTCTGGACTTTCTGCCACTTTTTCTATAGCACTTGCAGTATCAGGAGCTTTGCGTTTGAGTAGCGATAATAACTTACCAGCTCGCTCAAGTACCGCTTCTCCCAACTTTTCACCCGACTTTTCAATAGCTTTGGTTAAAATCAGAGTGGCGATTGCGGCAGCTGTCAGTTCTACTGGTTCCATAAACTAACAATCAAATATATTTTTAAATTTTATCAAAGTGAAAACTGAAAAATCAGTACAATTAAATACTTTTTAGGGGTAAGGTTGAGGTAAAGCTCTGAGGGGGCGACAAGCGCCCCGTAAACCTGGTTTAGCATTGGGATGCTTTTCGTAACCTTTCTTGAGCGTTTTAACTCTCTTGACCTTTGAAGCGCTTCTTTTGCTCTGGTTATTTGTTCTTTAAGTTGAATTGACATCATAATTTAAATAAAAATTTCCTTAGTGCGGACATTTAGTTTGAGATTTGATGAGCTACTGTCTTTGACCATAAATAGCAGGTGGCACCGAGACTTTGCTTCTTTATCCATCGGAATTCCATTAAACAAACAAGGAAATTCGTGTGCAGCATCACAATTAGTGGACAATGCAAGCGTTAACGGTTTGAGGGCATTTGTATTCACAAATAATGGGGACTCTCTGGGGGTTTGTTTGAGTTCTGAAATAGTAAACCAGTTAAAAATCACGTTATCGGTAGCGCTAGCTCATACACACCTATCAACCGTCTATATGCTGTATCCATCATGTTTAAAAAACCTCTACCTTGCTCATGGTGTCTCCGGATGCCAAGCTTTAAGTAAGTCGGCGCCTTATTTTAGAGGCGAACAAAAACGTATAGAAAAAACCGGGCGCCGTGGTCGGAGGCGCCGATCGTTTTTCATAAGTAAATAAATTTAATAGCTGACTAGCTAATTATGGCTTATCATTTCTAGCTGGTATATCTTACAACATTTCTTTGGTTATGCCTATGAAATTTAGAGAAAAAGAGCCATTGAGTTATAATGGTTAAGCTGTGTGTTTTTGCAGTTAAACAATGTTAATTAGTAATCAAAATTTTTACGTAATCAAAGAAGCTATCTTAACATCGGAGCAAGGAAACTTAACGTTAGGAGAAGCAGCTAAGGCAAAAGTTTACCGAGTATTAACTAACGATGCAGGGCAGATTTTACTAGACCCCATAGATTTAGAAAAGATTCCTGAAAATCAAAGATGGTTGTGGCAAAATCCAGAAGCACTAGCTATGGTGTTACGTGGTATACAAGAAGCAGCAGAAGGAAAGGGACGTTACTTAGGTTCATTTGCTCAATATGCTGATTTGGAGATAGATGATTAAATGCAATTTCGGCTCATCTACCAACCAACCGCAGAAGCAACTCTAATCGACCTTGAGCAAACTGACCCCAAAAAGTACCGAAAAGTATTAAAAACTCTGGCTTTAATGGAAACCAACCTCCGTCATCCTGGTTTACAGACTCATAAATTTGATGACTTATCGGGTCCTAACGGCGAGGAAGTTTTTGAAGCATACGTGGAAAATAAAACACCTGCTGCTTTTAGGGTGTTTTGGTACTATGGTCCTGATCAAGGAGTTATAACAGTATTATCTATTACTCCTCATCCTTAGTATTTATCCTTGTTGACCCCATATTATACTCAAAACAGGTTAGAACTTTGGCTTCTACTTCTGTTAATTATTAAAGTAATAAAAATTTCTCGTAGCCCTGCCATTATTCTCCCAATTTTCTAGATTTTTGGGAGACTTTTTAGTTTCCGAATCGCTTTTTTTGATAGCACGAACACGTCAAAAAATTGACAGCACAAACTGTACCGTGTCGGTATGAGCGCGCGGCGTTTGATTGGGCGAGCGTTGTCGTTTAAGTGAGTATCAATACATCAATTTATTTGAGTATAAACTGAGCCATAATCTGTTTCAAGTTACGTAGCTCGCGTTCTATTTTTCTTCTTTTTCACTGTATATAAACAACCGTTCGGAAGTTTAAGGGGATATTGGGGTGAGAATTTATCCATTTGGGACGAAATTTACCCCTCCTTTCTCGGTAGTATCTACCCCTCCCAATGGGGGTTCCCCTATACCATTATGGGGGGGGGTAGATACGGGGGTGTTAGGAGGTTCAACACCGTACATGACAAGCATTCCAGCTTGGTATCGGCGTTGTTCTTCGGCGCCTTGACGCGCGCGTTCTTCTTTTTGGGCGCGTTTGTTTTCCCGATGTTTGATTACAGAAGACGCAAAATCAAATTCCTCCTTGAACAATGAAATATGTTTTACCTGTTTACCCCTTGGGCCAACTTTATGGTCAACTAGTTTTAATCCCAACTGTTCAAGCAGGGTTCCCAATAACCATATTGGTTCGCAGTCAGGGGGAACTGTAAACCCTAAAATCGCTTTAACGTGAGCAGCCGCGTGTGTAGCAATTTTGGTCATCTGCACCAAATCAGGGTCAGCAGCAGTAATTTCCTCCCCATCAATTAAGCGTTTGAGGATTTTTGGCAGTCCCAAAATAAATCTTGCCAGCCACTTTGGCGAATAATTCCCCCAGTCTATACACAACGGCAAGTGCAATCGCTCCTGGCAGTCTTTCTCTGTGACAATGGCTGGTGGTAAGGGGAATGTTTTACCTGTGCGTGGGTCAGTAATTGTTCCTTTTGGTTCTAAGATTATTGCCTCCAATGCAGCAATGTCTCGATGTAGTTTCCCACCTTTATCTTTTGCTACCAACTCCTCATTAACCTCCATACCATAAGCGTCTTTGATACGGAATTTCTCGCATTCAAAAACTTCTTCTGGCTTGAGGTAATCTTTACTTTCACGCTGGCGATACTCAGTAGGAGAAATATCTTTGGCTTTAGTGACAGCGGCACAGTAAGCAGCATCCAAAGCTAATTCAGCTGCTTTAAGACGTTCCTTAGCCTGAGAATCATCCTCGGTGCCCATTGGGATAATTGTGTTACCCATCTCTGTTAACAAATTGCGTAAATCTGCGCGCAGGTTGTTAATTGATTGGTGACGTTTTGCTTGGATTTGGCAGTATGCGTCTAATGCCCAGTCTTTTTCGGCGCCTCGCTTGCCAGTTTCCCGGTCAATTTTTAGCAGGAAAGCTGTCATTTCATTGGTTTGCAGCAACCTTTCTTTGATTTTGGTAGCGTTGGTGTCTTTGTAGCCAAAAGGAGGTCTTGGCGCCACCCAAACGTTAATTGGTACTTTGGGACGGTAGCGGTACAGTTGTTGTACGCACTCGGTCGCTGTTTGCGATACTCCGTGAAAAACGCCAAAAACGGCATCAAAATGATAATTAGGTATATCAACCCCCGTACCCAAGCTAGGGGATGTTAAAAGGGCATCTAGACCCGTTACAGCGTTAGTTATGTCTTTGATAAAAGCAACATTTTCTTCGCTGCCAGAGTTTTCGGAGTGAATCGCCCAGATGCGTAAGGGAGCTTCTGAAGCTTCTGAGACTTTTGAGACAAGGGGGTTATTGTTTAATAACTCTTCTGTCCCCTTGCTTTCTTCCTCGGATACTCGCAGTGGCATAGAAAGCGACTTTTCCAGGTTCTTAATAAACCTCTTGGAGTCGGAAACCACCATAATTTTCTCACCCGTCATTAGCGATGCCGAAATTTGGGCAACTATGGCAGAAGAATTATTGCCTTCGTACCAAAAAACTGGGCGCCCGCCATTTTTCCAGTCGTTTACGATAATCAACGGCTTTTCACGTTTTGGACGCATTGCCCGGAAGAAATTCACGGTTACGTCGTCCATATGCGCGTCGGCGATCACAACTAATGGCGCGTTGTAAACTATGTATTCCAGTACTTCTAAAATTTGCGCGCGGTGTTCTCTACAGGTTTTGCTATGTAGTAGGTGCGTGAGGTACTGGCAAGCTTCATCGATAAACACGCAGCCATAGGTAAGTGCGTCGGTATTGAGCTTGTGCAAGCTGTCGATGGTGATGCTGAGAGCTTTGGTTTTGGCTAAGTCTCCATAACCCAGGTCAGAGTACATCTCGGTTTTGAGACGTTCTGCGAGGTTTTTCAACAAGTTAACTCGGTGCCCGTTGTTGAGAAAGCGCGCTTCTGGGTGAGAAAGGCGCCATTTTGCGAGCAATTCGGTTTTACCAGTGCCCATGTCGCTTGCTATTACCACCAGCCCAGCATCTGGTAATCTCACAGCTTCAGATAGGTACTTGACGTTAACGCGAATATCTGCGGGATATTTATTACTTAATCCTCGGTGCCTGCCGAGGAAGAAGGAGCGCTGGTAATCTTTGAGTGTTTTGGCGTCGTTAATAATTGCAGTTAACAGTTCGTTCGCTTTGGCGCCCTTCGGGTTCGCCACTTTGCTTATGCCGGGGAACCCGTCCACCGCAAGTGGCTCACCACGGGCAACAACAAAATCATCAACACCTTTTTCTGGTCCTGGTAGTAACGCTACCTCGCAAGCGCAATTAACCGCCTCAATTGTTTCGCCAGTACGCAGGGTGGCTTGGTGAACCGACCAACGAGTACTAAGTTTTGTGTCGTAGTCGAAAAGGATGATAAACTTGCGTCCCTTTTGTGCTAGTGGCATCAAGTCGGGGTGTAGACGCTCGTCAAAGTCTTGTTTACCAACCCGTCCCCCCCAAATACCGGGGAGGGCAATTGCTACAAACCCCAAACTCAGTAGGCAGGCAGCTTTTTTCTCGCCCTCGCACAGGATTATTGGGATTTCTGGGTGAAGAATAACCCACTCCCAAAACGTGAGCGGACGCAATCTGTCTTGGAGGCGTAGGGCTAGGGAAGAGTTATACCGTTTGATTTTGTATCGCTGTGCTACTAAGTCCCAAATGCAGTCAGGGACATCAAAGTAGGTGACGCGGTTGGGTGCTTTGGGTGGCGATTCGTATTTGATGGGCTTATCTTTTTCCCAATCAATGCGGGGAACGCTGGGCTTGAAGCGTCCCCACTCCATCGGCCGCCAGTTGTTTTTGGGGTCTAACCCACTAATCCACATTCCTCCGTGTTCGGCGTGCTGGTACTGCTTTAAGTAACCATCCGTGACTCTCCCAGTATTTCGGCGCTTTATTTGGTCGGAGATAAATAAGTATGTGTAAACTAAGGGACCTTCAATGTGGATAAAATTAGCCTCGATGAGTGCGGGGTGGATGGCACTCAGTACCGCTAGCTCGTGGTACTCGGCTTCTGTGAGGTCGTTGGGGTATAGGTTTGGAGCATTATCTTTCATCAGTCTTCACCCCCTTTTAAGCTGGAATAGCTGGAGAGTAAGTATGAAATATTACATGTATCTGTGTAAGGGTGTAAGGGAAGAGAATTGTGATTTCCGCTACCTGAGCTGAATTCAGCGATTTTTTTCTCTTCTTCCTTACATAAGGCGAAGAAAATAGGGTAAAATTGTAACATTAGTTATTTAAGAACCTGCCCTCCCTGTTAGTCGCAGGGGGGGTTGTCCTTTTCTATAGGTCAGAGTGATCTTACAGCTCGATGTGACGCAAAGATCCAGCAGAGTTTTGAATTTATTTGAAGAACCTAACCCCCTAACCCCCTTCCCTACGAGGGAAGGGGGGAAGGTGTACTCCCCTCTCCTCGTAGGAGAGGGGTTGGGGGAGAGGTCTTTAACATGCCGTGAAAAGTCAGAAAGTGAAAGGCGCCACTCCGGGGTGGCACATAAACCCAGAGGGGGTTTAGAGAGTTTTAGTAATTGGCGAAATGTATATAGCATTGCAAAATATTGCCAGAACCGCAGAAACGATTTTGGCAAAGTGATCTAATTACTTAATTACTCCCCCTTGTTCTAAAGGGCTGAAACTCTTATGTAGTAATGATTTTAAAAATGGATTGTCGGGGGATACGGGGGTTTTTGTCGGGGGATACGGGGGTTTTTGTCGGGGGATACGGATGCGTTTGTTCTAAAGCTTAAAGCTATGCTGGGTAAGCTTTTGAAGCCTATTTTTTGAATTATTTTTTTTAGAACAAAACGAGAACAGAAAACCATTGGAGCCAGCAGTAAGGTTCCTTTCACTCGTATTGTCCGGGGATACGGGTTTTTATCCTGGGATACGGATGCTTTTGTTCTAAAACTTAAAGCCATATATGGCAAGGCTTTTAAGCTCTTTTTTGGGGTGATTTGTTCTAAAACAAAACGAGAACAAACACCATTGACCACAGGTGATAATCGACTAGTTGTAGCGAACTGTTAAGTGCAATGCTCAATCTTGGATATCTAGAAGCGTTCGGATTTGGGCGCCTAGCTCTGAATTGACGGTGCGCTCACCTCGTTCAATCAAGGAGATGAGCTTTTGGGACACGCTGAGAAAGCCGGCTAATTTAGCTTGCGTCCACCCTTTGGCAATACGCGCGTCTCTAATTTGGTTACTAGTCAAGCTGATTTTTGGTGGCGCCGTAGGCTTGGCTTTGAGCCGTGGTGGTTTTTTCTTTGGCTTTGCTTTGGATGCTATAAGTTCTGGGATAGGGGCTGGAGGTTTAATGGTTAACTTGGCCGAAAGCAGTTTCTCTAGGTAGCCTTTAGGCTTTTTATCTTTGCATTCTGGTCTTAGCCAATTCGGGTAACTTTCTGAGTCAAATACAATCTGCCAGCCCAGTTCGAGTAGCAACATTATGGCATTATCCCAGCGCTGCTTTAAGTCATAGGCTTTGCGACGTTCTAACTGGGCTTGCTCTATTGCCGTTTTTGGGAATGCAATTTCTAATAACTCAATTACTTTGTACTTTCCATCAAGGCGAACTCGGCTATCCAATGTTAGGTATATAGCCAGTCTTAGAGCAAGCTCGTCATGATAGGGGTCAATTTTTAAAACTTGCTGGGCTAAGTAGCCGAACTGATACAAAGCTTCCCGCGATTTGGCGCCTGCTCGGTTCAAAAAATCATGAGTCCATAATCCTGGCTGTATCGTGATGTAAACTTCATCAGGATTATCTATTTTACCTTCCAAATTAAACTGACCAGTGGCTTTAATCTGGACGTTCCACATTCTCCCTATAGGAGCGCTACCTATAATTTCTCCTTTTTTATTCCTCCCCTCCACCCAAACAGTTTTGACTAACAAACAATCAAGTGCAAAAGCTGTGCTAGCAATCTCTAACAGCTTTTCTTGTTTTGGTTTATCGTGGTTTTTATCCCAACCAAATTCTTGGATAATATCACTTGCTTTCAGGTTGAATGTGCTTTGCCAAGGGTTCTCCTGATTCATTGTATGTGCTGCAAAAATCAGGTGTAATTTGGCAGTTGTAAAGCCAAATTTATCAATAATTTGTTGAGCTTCATTCCAGGGAAGCATGGTAATATCCCCTGGACTAGAGATGTAATGCTCAATGTAATTGTTAGGGTTGCCTTTGGCTCTGTGCTGTAAAAAAGCTATACCCTCGGTATCCTGGCGCCATAAGTCTTTTCTCGTATAAGCTTCCATACTAGAAAACATTAGGGCACTGGAGGGTACAGGAACTATGGGTTTTAGTTGTGATTCTGGAACGGGTTCAACTGAGGAAAGTGCATTATCCGGTACGCTTTCCAATTCTGTGTTGTTTTTTAATTCTGTTGTAAAGCTTTCTACTATTTGCGTGGCAACTTCTTCCACATAGCGAGCATCAAGCGCGCGCTCTGGTTGTTCTTGTGTATCTTCTATTATCCGAATAGCCGCTTTTATAGCTATTTTCTTAATGCCTTCTGAGAAGTCACTTTGTAGCACAGTTAATAATTGTTTTTTATCAAGAAGTAAATTGGGGTCAGCTTGTGTCACCAAGTTACTAAGATTGATTATACCAGAGTTATTGGGTTTACGACCACTCTGATTTTTATGATGTTTATTGTTAATATTATTATCCTGTGACATAAAGTTAAAAAATAAAAAGTAGTAACAAGGTTTTATTTCATCGTTATGAGGATTATTGCACTAATAAATACACTAAAAATAATTATTATACGCGATGCGCGTAACTCATAAATATGAAATATTTACTGCGCTTATTGGGTTTCAACCAGTGTCAATCAGGATGGAATACTTTAGCATCCGGCGCCAACGATGATTGAAAAAACAAGAGAAACGATTAGCGCTCAAGCTTTTTCAGGCACGCCCGGAATGACAATTGGCGCCCAGCCTGCGTGCATAGCGCGTACAAAAAAACCGGAGCAGGTACAGTCCCACCTTTGATGCTTTGCAGCGTAGGTCGATTCTAGAAAAACCTGTCTACCTACTTCTAGAGTTGTCTACCCACTTCTTCGCTTTGTGGAGTAAGCGTTTGAGGTATTTTATTCGAGGGAAGAACAAAAAAATATTACCCGATTTTAGAGAAGTAAGTAGACAAAATGTAAGGTGATTTTAGGAAGGGTAGACAAGCAGGGTAGGCGCCGTTATCCGGTGTGTTTTCCAGCAATATAGTTTGAGAAGTCTTTTTCTGTAAGCGCGTGCATAGCGATTATTGTATTTTGGTGTTTGCGTCGTTGTAATGCTCCCGATTTTAGGTAAAATTACTCAAGGTAGTTTCCCAATCAACTACCTCTAACTCGTTGTTTGCTGCAAAACGTTCTATATGTTTAACATTAGTCGTAACAATAGTAACCTTGTCATAGTATTCAAACTGCTGTAATGCTTGTGCTGCAAGAATCGCATCGCAATCTAAGCTTTTATTATCGGATGTTGGTTTTCCTTGCTTCCTCACGGAAGCCCAAAATATAGCAGCTTGTTCAAATGTTTCTGAATCAATAGGTATTAAACTGTGACTTATAAATCGGTTAAGTCGATTAATGCTTTTGTTATTATCTAACCTTATTAACTCTCGCCTGACCTCGTAAACAGAGATTTCTGGAGCTTTTAAAGCAATATTATTGTCTCGCAAATATTGCATCCAATTTTTTACTTCTGGCTTGATTTTAGGATGAGTAACCTGTGATAAAGGATTGGCATCTAGTAAAACAACTTGTTGCATGTAAAAGATAAATTTTAATCTTGATTTAAAGCAGCTTCTATATTTGGATAGACTTCCTCATCATATCCAGATTCATCTTCTTGCCACTCAGAAACGAGCGCAATCATTGAATCTAAAGCTTGCATATCGTTTTGGTTGTTTACTTGTTTTACTGATGAAACAACAATGTCAATATCTTGGGCTGAACCTGAAACTTCGGTTGCTCCTACTTTTGACCCCTTGATATTTACTTGGAAATTATTAGGAACAGGATGCTTAGTAACAGTATAATAACCCGCTCCAGTATCCCGATATGTATTTCCTCCTTCAGCAGTATTTAAGGTTTTTGACTGTATTAATTTATCAACCTTCTCTTTGACTTCTAATAATTGTTCTAAGCTAAAATTATCCAACTCAGCCAGAAGTTCTGATGATGTGTAAAATTTCATAGTCTAAAAGTCCTAAACACTCTAACTATATAGTAAAAGGCGATAAAGCAAGAAGGCTACTCAAAAAGAGGGGTAAGCTACCAGCCGACCACCAACAGTATGACCTTCTGGGCGCCAAATAACTATAGGTGATGTGTCACGTTCCTACAATCACCGTCAATCCCAAAGCTAATGGTGTAAGTCCTCACGAGCGAGGACTGAATTCAAAAACATAATTTTTGCTACATAGTATTAGCTTATTCGCGGTTTATACATAAAGGTGCGTTTCCAATAAGTAAGCGGGTCGATTTCAGCAATATTCATGAAACTCCCTTGTCCTTTTTAGACGGTGAGGGGTATTCGCTGGGATATTTTGCCCTTACCGCTTGCTCCACTAGGAACGCTGCAAGGTTAGCTGTTGGTCGTCCTTCCTCCTCCGCCCATTTTTCTAAGTCCGCGAAAACTTTATCCGGTAACACAATAGTGGTTCTTTTACTCATAGCTAGAATATCTATTTCTGTGGGAATTCTAGCCTGATTGCATAGCTCGTTATTCATAAAACATAGAATCCTATGTTGTTCTATGTTAATTATATGCTAATATGCCACTAAAGACCACGAAAAGTCTAAAACACTACTCGGAAGGCGAAAGTGCCATTATCAGCCAACGGAATCCCGTGCGGCATCTCCTGACTTTGCTTTTGCCCAAAATCAAGCTGCGAGCAAGTTTCAGAACCTTGAAAACCCAAAAAACAGCTACATATAGTTAAGAATTATTGCTTATGTCACTTTTGACAGCATCAGCCAGAAATGCTCAAACCTTCCTGCCAATAGGGTTTGACGGTGGGCACGGAGGCGCCAAAGCCATTGTCAATGGTGGTAGGTGCTATGTCCCCGCTTACTTTAAACGCCTGACATTTCGACCCCACGAGTTACCACCTACGGGATTTGTAGAGTATCAAGAAGGCACTTCTAATCCCAAAACAAAATGCTGGTATGTGGGTAATGCAGCCTTGGAACAAGACCCAGAAGGGGTTCTGCGAATTGGCGACAACCCTAAAGGTAAAGTTGAGTATGCCCTAGAAGCATTGCTAGGTATACTCTCCCATCTGCCGTACCAATCACATTATTCGCTCTTTATCGCCGCATCAATCCACGATGCCAAAACCCTTGGGGATGAACTATTGACGGCACTATCGTTTGAATGTATTGCCAAGTTCAACAATTACCCCACAGCAACCAAAATTAAATCAAAAGTATTGATTGTGCGCGAGGAAGGACATCCCGCCCTACTCACCCACAAACATGAAGTGGATTTAAATGCCCAAAATATCACTTTGGACATTGGGAATGGGACGATTATCGCGTCTCTGTTCGGGACTAAGGGGAGATTAGTTGACCGCAAACCATTTGCCCGTGCTGGAGTACAAAGATTAATTGCGGATATCGCCTCTTCGGACGAGTTTACCCGCTATCTCGGTGGCGAAATAGCCAACGAACAGTACATTCGCACAGCACTGGAAAACCCAAACTATGACCAAAAATTTCAGTACGGCACAACAGGGTTCAATTTCAAACATATTTACGATGCCAAGTTGAGAACTTGGGTTGAATCATCGTTGGCGCCAGCGGTGAAATTTCTCAAACCTTGGAGGGCTAACGCCAGTTGTGCCCTAGTTATTGGTGGGGGCGTACTACTCCCAGGCGTTAAGGATGCCTTAGAAGCTTCGGGATTTGTTGTTAGTAGTGACCCTGTGTGGGCTAACGCCCAAGGATTATATGAGTTAACACAGATGTTGAAACTTCATGAGGTGGCATGATTCGAGTCGTAATTCGCAAGCCCCTGCACTTATTCCTGACTGCAAAAGCAAAAAAGATGGGTGTAGACGACATGGGCGAAGTAGTCAACTATTTACTGCTGCAAATGATGGAACACGGGCAAGAAGCTAGTTCTTGTCAGCCATATAGCGAGCAAGCACAATTGCCCAAACAAACTAACGATTACGCGGATTTATCAGGATTTTTAACTTAGCTTGCATTGTTTTGAGGACGATCGCCCCAGTTTGCCGACCTAAGCAATCGCCTCAAAACCCGATAACGGAGCTACCTACCGCCGCAATAGAACGATAGACAACAAGGAAATTATCTCATGAGTAGCAATAATCCTGACTGGCGCATTACAGTCAACAACCACCCCGAACTCGAAGACCTGCGGACATACCACTTCGATGACCCTGGTGATGTTGAGAGTTTCGCTCAAGGTCTCCTGTGTGAGGGAATTACAGAATTTTCTCTCTACCACAAAGACGGGGAGGAGTGGGTAGAGCAAGAAACCAACCCCTACGATTTTTTTACAACGATTGATGATACCCCTTTTCCACTCGCCCACGGTCAACTATTACCAAATCTCTCAGGAGATGTGGCGCCAGAAATCATCTGGAGTTTAGCACAGGGCGACAAAGACGCACTTAATTCGATTGACAACGAGCCAGCGCGCTCCAAAGCCGAGCGTATTTTTGAGCTTTTGACTGAATCAGGTGCATGGGACGAGCCAGAGTCCTTATCACAAGAAGGTTGTGGGGAAATGTTTGGGGACGAGGCGCCGTGGAGGTGGGAAGGCTCTGACGGTATCTCCGGTATCGAAATAGACACGCTCACGCTCGAAGAACTGTAAAAACTAGGTAAGAGAGAGAATCATGACTTATCAAGACCCTAAAATCAAAATTCACGTAGCGGCGCCTGATGTTTCTCGTGCTTCTCAAACCATCTTTGGTTTAGATACCGAAACGATTATTAAAGCCATGATGGGCGATGAGGAAGCAACGACCCACCTGGCTGATTATGCCAACATGACTACGAAAGCGCGGAGGAATATCAAACCCGTACTGAAACAGGCTGCCACAATTTACGACGGCACAAAGGATATTAACCAAGCGGTGCTGTACCTGCTCAAATCGGCAGCCAAAAACGGGGGTCAAATTGTCCAAATGAAAGGGCAGGGGCTGGTTTTAAACAAGCAGTGGATGAACTTTTTGGAGCAGCAAAAACAGAAAGTAGCCAACGACCTGACCGAAGTTGATGTCAAACACGCCCAACAAATGAACCTTTTAACTGCCCAGCATCAAGTTAACCTGCGGCTGGGGGACATTGCCTACCGTGATAAGTTAACCAAAATGGGCAACTCCGCGCAGCAGAAACTAGCTGCAATGCAATCCCAAGCTGATAAAGAGTATGAAGCCGCGAGACTTGCAGCAATTCAGCGTGATGGTAGCCAAGCCAACCTGGGAGCCATCCCCCAACGCACTTTACCTGGTTCGGTTGGTGGTGTTAGCGGTGGTTTTAACTTGTCCAATATCACTGGCGCCATTGGTGGTTTCTTCCGAGGTGTCGGTAACTTCTTTGGGCGCCTAATTCGCTCACTGTAAAAATAATTCTCCCTGGTAGCTCAATACCTGCCAGGGTAATTCTGTGAATTCTTACCACTCCTTCAGGGAGGTGTTCGATGAAACGATTTGAAAGTTTGAATGATTTACTTGGCTCGTTATCTGACATTGAGCTTGGGCAGTCCCTCTTTTTTATTGATGACGATTTTAATAAATGGCTACTTGAAGTCGAAGAGGACTGGATAGCAATTGATGATTCGATTCCAGAGGATGATTTAACCTATGAAGACCTTGAATTTTACCCTCGCAGCAAATTATCGATAGAAGATTCGTATTTATCGTTTACCTCAAGCGGCGAAAGCATAGAAGACTCCATCCTCTCCGTTCTTTACGATGCGGATTTAATCGATACAAGCACGCTTAACAAGTTCAACCCTTAACTTCCTGCTTTATGCAGAATCCACAAGATGACATGCTATTGCAGCTATTTCAGCAGCAATCGTCCCCGGTTCAGCCAACTGAAAAAGGGGCACCGGAAAGCTTTACAGAAGTTACCCCCAAAGACAATGCACGGGTTGAGGGTTTCCTAGATGCTCTTTTTAAAAATGCTAATACCCTTGCTGTAGCGTCTAGTACGTTCACAGTTGGCTCAATCATGGCAGGAAGTTTCGCGGTCGCGCGGATTATCGCCATCCCTGCCTACGTTTGTACCATTGGCTATGCCGTCGCGGTGATGACTGCCGCCATTGCAGCATTTGAGCAGTTTAGCGGCGCCGTATCAGAGAAAGGTTTCAGCATTGAGTTAAATCCGGACTTCTGGAAATCTGTAAGTCGTGCCACAACCATCGCCAGTGTAGGATTTTTCGCCCTGCGTCCCCATTGGGAAGCTCTTGACCGCGCCATCAAAGGGAACGAGCGTTACTACAGCCAACAACAGGAATTTACTAACCCCGTGCAGCAAAACGCACCTGATTACATGGGTTATGGGGTTGCAATAGCAATCACCGCGATACTTGTTTTCTTACTTAGACGCAGAAAGTAGTCATGTCACAAAACGAACAGTTTCAACTTGAACAAGATGTGATTGACACGGTACTGCCCAGCCCAAAGCAATCACGCCAAAATCTGTTAAATATAAGCTGCATGGGTATTGGTACTTTACTACTGACAGGCGCCTTCTACGGTACTGACATCAGATACTACGAATACTCGTATCAACCCACACCCTTTGAACTACGCAGCCACATCCAAAAGCACCGCGACGAGGCTTTCAGGCTAGAGCAAAAGTATAAAAAGCAGCTTACCAACTGGCAGCAAGCTAAAAAAATGGGTTGGTTTATCCCCAAACCCGTAAAGCCCAAATACCACGTCCCAACGCCAGAAGAGGCGTTAAACCAGCTTAAAAACGATAAATCCAACTACTACCTAGTTCCCACCTGGGCAGTAGAAGCAGAAGGCGAAAGTTTACCAACCAATCCTGAGTACCGTAAGGGCAAGTTACCAAAATTACCGCGAGAAATTGCTGAGAAGGATGGTTATGGCAAGCCGTACCTAAAAACAGTCAATGACGCGCCTTACAACCCTTACAAAGCGCTTCTCGGTTTCGGTGCGGCGGTGTGTTTCGGGTATGTTTCAGTACAAGCAAATGATAGGGTACGTAAGTTGGCGTTTGCTATCCCCTTGTTCCGTGCCAAGATTAACGAATTTTGGGCAAAGGGCATTATTCAGCAGCGCTTAAACCTTGAAGCTTGGGTAGATTACGGGCAAGTCCAAGCGCGCGTGAACGCAGGTAGAGCCTTCGCTGATGCGCTTTGGGCAGGAGATATCACTGAGGCTGAGTATACTGAGATACGAGAATCGGCTATAAAGCAAGCCCAGATGCTTTACGAAGCACAGGCGCCTAAAGCACTGCCAGGAAAGTCGATGGATGAGGTAAATAATCCTAAAGACAAAATTGGCGCCGTGCAGCAATTGCGGGACAAGTATTTAAAACTCATGACCGACCATGAGGGCGGTTGGATGCTGGCATTACGGTACAAACCAGTGATGCTGGTTGGTGGGATGGGCAGCGGTAAAACCAGTTTTTCTGCCGCCCTCGCCCTGGTGCGGTTCATTGTCTGGAGCATGAAGCCAGCCTTAATCCTCGACCCCGACGGACATCAAAACATGGCTGGTAAGTGGGAATTTCTAACCAAACTAAAAGCCAGTTTATATGGTTCCAATGATAATTGGGACGAAATGAATCAAGGGATTGAGGACATTTTTGAGCGCTGGAAGTATCGCACAGAGAAAGACGCTTGGGAGACTTTAATTCTTGATGAGCTAACAGAATATTCTGCCCATGAGGAATGCGCCAAAAATGCGCCAAAACTAATGCAAGGAATTGTTGGTAATCCTCGCAAAGCACACGACGCTATTATACTTCTCACTCACTCAGATACTAACTCTGGAACTGGTGGAAGTAGCGGTTTCTCCGAATCTAAAAAAGAGGCGTTTATTAGGGTAAAACTAAAATCTACTAACGACATGACACCCACCTATAAAGGCAGCTTACACGGCTACAAAGACGCAGAAGGTACGGAAGTAGATGCGATGCCAATCAGTGTTCCCAAATGGTTTAATCCTAAGCTGATTTGGGCAGATATTGAGACGGAAGCTAAACGCAATATCGATGCTAAAAAAACAGCAGATAGCAAGACAGAAACATCGCCAAATGACCCTGATATTCCCGCCAATATGCTGCGGAGTTTTATCGATAGATTCAATAGTTTAATCAAACAGGATACCCCAGCATCCTCAGCTAAAGAAGAGGTCAAATTATCAGAAAAGTCCCAAAGGCTGATTGAGTATATTCAAAAGCGAATTGCTAAAACAGGCGTTCAATTTGTTACCAAAGATGAAATTAACAAGAATTGTAGATGGATAAATGCCGATGAAATTCAGGCTGCTTTTGAGGAGTTAACTAGCGCGGAAATAGGAGAAGTCGATTCGGAAGGTAAATTTTATTTTCTAACATAATCTCCGGCATCTGGTTCCCGGCTTTTTAGCCGGATAGCCAGTTAAACCGCCAACGCACGTTGGCGCCGGAGTCTACCTACCAATGCCGGAAAGCCATATATAGTAATGCCGGAACCCTCCCGGCATTTCTCCGGCTTTATACCGGCTCCCAAGAACCTAACAGCAGACTCCCGGCAGTAAAAAATAATTTACAGCTATCTATATATCGTTAATTATTGTTAATTAAATAATCCGCACAGAAGCAATGAGTACTCCCGACTATCTAACTTTTCACGCTATGTTAATAACCTCTCCCCTAACCCCTCTCTCTTGCAAAGTTGGGCGGGACGGAAACCGACACCGCCCACTTTGCGCTCCTACGAGGAGAGGGGAAGTATATTTGCTCCCCCTTACCTGTAGGGAAGGGGGTCGGGGGGCTAGGTTTTCCATACAACGTGAAAAGTCAGATTGACCAACACTGATTTATAGCTTTATTAAAAAGTATCTTGCTACTGACCAAAGATAGAAAAATCTAAAAATAACTAATAACTAAATCATAATTTTTTTGTGTAAATTTAAAGATAAAATAGATAGTGAATATAATCGTTTTCTTTGAGGATGTGAGGCGTGAAAAGAGACTCCATTTATTACCAAATATTTAAGCGCTTTCCTGGGTTACTTTTTGAATTAGTTGATGAACCTCCTGAACAGGCGCCGAACTATCGATTTGAATCGGTTGAGGTAAAAGAAACCGCTTTATGCCTCCTTCGTCGGCAAGCTGCGCTAACGCATCGA